>Ga0335081_10004138_pt1 | contig 22887 bp, 17 predicted proteins | sample Lox_Sample_35_FD_206713 | JGI IMG/M metagenome (GOLD analysis project Ga0335081, IMG submission 206713) | Soil microbial communities from Loxahatchee National Wildlife Refuge, Florida, United States - Lox_Sample_3.5 | ecosystem: Environmental > Terrestrial > Soil > Wetlands | place: USA...
CCGCCCCCTCCGCCCGCTCCGCCTTCTCCCCCTGAGTCCAAATGATTGAGTGGATCGAGCGTCGTCTGGCAATTCGCTCGAACTCGGAATCCCTTCATTACAGAGCCACTGGCGTTGCCGTGGAGTCCCCGGTGTGTGACATGCGCTGACCTCTCCCGATGCTCTCCGGCCCCTACCTCGAGTTCCACGCGCGCCTCTCTCCCCATTTCCCACCGTCCCGACTCCTCCACGACGAGTTGAGCACGCTTGCCTGGGGCACCGATGCGAGTTTCTACCGCCTCATCCCGAAAGTCGTCGTCAAAGTCGAAACGGAAGAGGAAGTTATCCGCGTCCTTGCGGAATCCCGGCGCCTCCGCCTCCCGGTGACGTTCCGCGCCGCGGGCACCAGTCTCTCGGGGCAGTCAGTCTCGGATTCAGTACTCGTCGTCCTCTCCGGGGGGTGGAGGCGCTACCAGATCCACGGCGACGCCTCGCGCATCAGCCTCGAGCCCGGTGTCGTCGGCGCGCACGCCAATGCCTACCTTGCTCCTTACGGGAGGAAGATCGGGCCCGACCCGGCCTCGATCAACGCCGCGATGATCGGTGGGATCGCCGCCAACAATGCAAGCGGGATGTGCTGCGGGACCGCGCAGAACAGCTATCGCACGCTCTCATCCATGCGGGTCATCCTGGGCGACGGCTCGCGGCTCGACACTGCAGACCAGGCGAGCGTCGCGTCATTCCGCTCGTCGCACGCGGAGCTCCTGGAGAAAATCGCAGGCCTGGGCCTGCGTGCCCGCGCAGACGCCCCTCTTGCCGCGAGGATCCGGGAGAAGTACCGGATGAAGAACACCACGGGCTACAGCCTGAATGCCCTGGTCGATTTCGAGGACCCGGTCGACATCCTGCAGCACCTGCTGATCGGCTCCGAGGGGACGCTCGCGTTCATCGCCGAGATTACGTACGACACCGTCCCGGAGCTTCCCTGCAAGGCGAGCGCGCTCGCGCTCTTTCCCGACATCGGCGCAGCCTGTCACGCGGTGCCGCTCCTGAAGGCCTGCAGCGTGGACGCCGTGGAGCTGATGGACAGGGCATCGCTTCGCTCTGTGGAGGGGAAGGAGGGAATGCCGGAGTATCTCCCGGGGCTTCCTGCGGGCGTCGCGGCGCTCCTCGTGGAGACGCGCGCGGCCGGGGCCGGCGCGCTCGGCGCCGCGATCGGGCAGATTACGGACGCGCTGGCGGCGCTCCCGCTCGTGCGGCCTCTCGCGTTTACAGACGTGCCGGCGGAGTACGAGCGCCTCTGGAACATCCGCAAAGGGCTCTTCCCTTCGGTGGGCGCGATGAGGCGGACCGGGACGACGGTGATCATCGAGGACGTGGCGTTCCCGGTCGAACGGCTCGCAGAGGCCGCGCTCGACCTCAGGAGGCTGCTGGACAGGCACGGCTACGGCGACGCCATCCTCTTCGGTCACGCTCTGGAGGGGAATCTCCACTTCGTGTTCACGCAGGACTTCAACGCCGCTGCGCAGGTCAACCGCTACGCGTCGATGATCGACGACGTGACGGCGATGGTGGTGAAGAAATACGACGGCTCGCTCAAGGCGGAGCACGGCACAGGGCGGAACATGGCCCCGTTCGTCGAGCGGGAGTGGGGAACGGCCGCGTATGGGCTCATGAAAGAGATCAAGGCGATATTCGATCCCGCCGGTCTCATCAACCCTGGCGTGGTGATCAACCCGGATCCGCAGGCGCACCTGAAACACCTGAAACCCCTCCCCGCGGCCGACCCGGTCGTCGACACCTGCATCGAATGCGGGTTCTGCGAGGTCCACTGCCCTTCGAAAGACCTCTCGCTCACCCCGCGCCAGCGCATCGCCGCCACCCGGGAGATGTCCCGGCTCCGCGCCTCCGGCGCAGACGGGGCACGCCTCGATGCTCTCTCTCGCGCATTTCGCTACGCGGGGGAGGAGACATGCGCGACGGACGGGTTGTGCGCCACCGCGTGCCCCGTCGGCATCGACACCGGGAAACTCATCAAGGAGATGCGCCACCGGGAGGGGACCCGGATCTCGCGATTCACGGCGGGTTTCCTCGCGCGCCGCATGGCGCTCGCGACCGGGGGGATGCGCGTGACGCTCAATACCGTCGCTGCGGCTCATGCGGCGCTCGGGACAGGTGTCATGACCGGAGCAGCCCGCGCGGTCAGGAGACTCTCGGGAAACAGGATCCCCCTCTGGAACCCCTGCATGCCCGGGGGCGCGGGAAAGATCCCGCGGCCATCGGTGAGAAACCATGATGCCCCGTGCGTCGTCTACTTCCCGAGCTGCATCAACCGGTCAATGGGCCCGTCTCCTGACTACGGAGACGAGCCCGGCGTGATGGCAAAGACAGTGTCCCTTCTCGAAAAGGGGGGGTATCGCGTCATATTCCCCGGGGGGCTGAGCGACCTCTGCTGCGGGATGGCGTTTGACAGCAAGGGGTTCCACGAGGCCGGGGCGCTGAAGGCGGAGGAGCTGAACAGGGCGCTGCTTGCGGCAACGGAGAACGGGACTCACCCGGTGTACGCCGACATGAGCCCGTGCCTCTACAGGATGAAGCAGACGCTCGACGGCCGTCTTTCGCTCTACGAGCCGGTTGAATTCATACTCAGGTTCCTGGCCGGGAGGCTGGAGTTCCGGAAGATCCCCGACACCGTCGCAGTCCATGCCACATGCAGCGCGATCAAGATGGGCCTGGCTCCCCGCCTCAAGGCGCTCGCGGAGCTGTGTGCGGAGCGCGTGGTTGTCCCTTCTCACGTTGAATGCTGCGGTTGGGCCGGGGACCGCGGCTTCACGTTTCCCGAGCTCAACGCCTCTGCCCTCTCCTCGCTGAAGGAGGATCTCCCCCGCGGGTGCAACCAGGGGTACTCGACGAGCAGGACGTGCGAGATCGGCCTCTCGCTCCACAGCGGGGTGAGCTACAAATCCATCGTGTACCTGGTCGACAGGTGCACGCGTCCGGGAGTGACGCCATGAAGATCAGGATTGCATTCGGGCGGGAAGGGATGGAGATCGACGTCCCCGACCGCAACCTGGCGGGTGTGCTCGAAATGGGGCACGCGGCGCCGCTGGCCGAACCTGAAAACGAGCTGGAGCGACAGCTCCTCGAGCCGCTGGGAGGCCCCCCGCTGGCCGATCTCGCCCGGCGAGCTGATACGGCCTGCGTCGTCGTCAGCGACGTCACTCGACCGGTGCCCAACAAGGTCCTGCTCCCTCCTGTGCTTCGCACGCTCGAAGAGAAGGGGATCGGCAGGGAGAATATCGTGATACTCGTGGCCACGGGACTCCACCGCCAGAGCACGCCGGCGGAGCTCGGCGCCATGCTCGGCCCGCGCGTCTGCAGCGATTACCGGGTCGTGGATCACCGCGCGGCGGTGCTGGGGGAACAGAGGTTCCTGGGGCTGACCGCGCGCAAGACGCCGGTCTATATCGACCGGGAATACTGTGACGCGGACCTCAAAATCACCACGGGGTTCATCGAGCCCCACCTGATGGCCGGATTCTCCGGCGGGCGCAAACTGGTCGCCCCCGGGTGCGCCGGCGAAATGACAATCAAGGCGCTCCACAGTCCAGCGTTCCTCGAGGATCCCGGGTGCTGCGAGGGCTCGATCGAGGCGAACCCGCTCCACCGCGAGCTGCTGGAGATCGCCGTCATGGCCGGGCACGATTTCATCGTCAACGTGTCGCTGAACCAGGACGGCACCATCACCGGGCTTTTCGCGGGCGACCCGGAAGAAGCACACCGCCGGGGAATGGCGTTCGTGCGGGATGCCGTCCGGGCGACGATACCCGATCCCGCCGACATCGTGATCACGACGAGCGCCGGGTACCCCCTCGACCTGACGTACTACCAGGCGGTCAAGGGGATGACCGCCGCCCTCCCGGTTGTCCGCCAGGGGGGGATGCTCATCATTGCCGCGAAATGCGAAGAAGGTCTCGGCAGCCCGTCGTTCACCAGCATGGCAACGTCCTTCCGCACGGTCGATGCGTTTGTTGCGACGATCATGGCGAACCCGGTGGTGACGGACCAGTGGCAGCTCGAGGAATGTGCCCGCGCAGCGAGGAAGGCCGAGATCGTCCTGGTGTCGCCGACGGTTGCAGAGCGGCACGGAGGTGCCCTCTTCATCCGGACCGTCTCCACGGTCGGCGAGGCGCTCGAGGATGGATTGAGGAGGTTCGGGCCGGATGCGCGCGTGGCGGTCATCCCGAAGGGGCCGTACACGCTTGTCGGCATCGCGTGAAACGTCATCCCCCGTTATCCCCCGGCATTCGATGAGTGACGCATGAAATCCAAAGGTCACGTGCTCTGCGCGGTGATTACCGGAGACGTCGTCGACTCCTCGGCGCTCCCCGCCCCCGGGCGGCGGCGCCTCCTGCGCGTGATGGAGGAAAGCTCGCGCGTGCTTCGGAAGGCCCTGGGCCCGGCGGTCCCGCTCGACGTCGACGTGTTCCGCGGGGACTCCTGGCAGGTCTACATTGCCGACCCCGCACTTGGCCTTCGTGCGGCCCTCCTCTTCCGTGCCGCGCTCCGCGAGCGCATGGAATCGCATACGTTCGACACGCGCCTCGCGATCGGCATCGGCACCGCAGACATCGTTCCCCGCGTGCGGGTTTCCCGGGGCGTGGGGGAGGCGTTTCGCGCCTCGGGTCTCGCCCTCGACGCCCTGCGGAAACGGCGCATGGCGGTCGCGTTCCCCTCCTCGGACGCGGAGGGTTCACTGGACGTGCTGGCGCACCTGGTGGACGGGATCGCCGTCCACTGGTCGGACAGGCAGGCGCGCGCGGTCGTGGGGGCGATGCAGGGGTGGACGCAGGCGAGGATCGCCTCGTCCTGGAAACCGCGCGCGATCACGCAGCAGGCGGCCGCGCTGCACCTCGAGGCGGCCGGCTGGCGCGCCGTGGAGCGCGGCCTCGGTGAGTTTGAGCGGATCGTGGCGGGGGCGGAGGGCCTGGCCACATAAACAAGTATATTCACTTGTAATTATAGTTTACAAGCTATTTAACTTGTAATAAAGGAGAACCCCTGAACCCTCCCGCCGCGCACGTCGCCGTCTGCCTGGCCGCCGCGCACCTGGTCGGCGACTTCCTGATGCAGTCGCCGCAGATGGTCCGCCAGAAGGGGAAGCTCCCGGTCCTTCTCTCGCACGCGTCGCTCCTGGCTGCGCTGAGCTACGCCGCGTGCGGTCTCTGGACGCTGTGGCAGGTGCCGGTCGTGATATTCGTGACGCACGCGCTGATCGACTTCGTGAAGGCGAAATCCGGGAAGTCGGGCGCGGTGGCATTTCTGGTGGACCAGGGAGCGCACGGCCTGGTCATCGCCCTCCTGGCCGGCGCGGCGGCGGGCCTCACGCAGGCCCCCCCGTCCTGGGTCGAGCTGCTCGGCCCGTGGTACCTGAAGGCCCTCGTCATCCTCTCGGGGGCGGTTGCCTGTATCCGGATGGGAGGGTACCTCATCGGCGCCGCCGTGCGTCCCCTGCAGCAGAAGCTCCTTGACCTGAAGAGCGGGCCCGCACAGGGGAGCCCCGATGCCGGCATGATCATCGGCCAGCTCGAACGGGCGCTGATCTTCATCCTGACGCTCACCGGGCAGACGGCCGGGATCGGGTTTCTGATCGCGGCCAAATCGATCCTCCGTTTCGGCGAAGCGCAGGACCCGGCCCAGCGTATGGAAGCCGAATATATCATCATCGGCACGCTGATGAGCTTCGGCTGGGGAATACTCATCTCCTACCTGACTGCCGTCCTTCTCCAGCAGGTGTAGTACGCTCCCCCGACTGCCCGTTCCGACCTCAAAAGACCATTCCCGGGGGGAATCTATTCACCCCGCGGTGTGTTAGAATGAGGCGCAGCGGGGCCCCCCGGATGGAGGCTCTCCCCGCGGCGAGTGCCGGATTGCCATCGCTGAATATATGACTCATCGTGTCACAGTTACGGCTGCATCGCCCCGTACGCTCCCCGCGTATCCGCTCCAGTGTGCCTGCCCCGCGGCGGGGGAGGCCTGCCCCTGTTGTCGCCCCTCGTGAGGGATCGCGTCGCTTCGAAATACTGATACGCTTTTTTCCGTCATACTCTCTGCCAGGTTAAGCTCATGTTCGACACCTCGACAACCCCGGTCGTCGTTGCTCCCTCGCTTGTTGAGCGGATCGGGAATACGCCGCTCCTGAGGCTCCCCCCCTTCCGCGACATCTCCCCCCGCGTCGAGATCCTGGCGAAGGCCGAGTGGCACAATCCCGGGGGATCGGTCAAGGACAGGGCGGCGCTGGCCATGATCCGCGCGGGAGAAACGTCCGGCGCGCTGCGCCGCGGGAAGACGATCATCGACGCGACGAGCGGGAACACGGGGATCGCCTATGCCATGATCGGTGCCGCGCTCGGGTATCCCGTGCGACTGGCGCTCCCGGCCAACGCCGGGGCCGAGCGGAAGCGCATCCTCCTCGCGTACGGGGCGCGGGTCGACTATACCGATCCGCTCGAGGGAACGGACGGCGCGCAGGCGCACGTGAAGAGGATCGTCGCGGAGCACCCTGAGGAATACTTCTATCCCGACCAGTACAACAACCCCGCGAACCCGGAGACCCACTACAGGACGACCGCGCCCGAGATATTCCGGCAGACGGAGGGGGCGGTCACCCACTTCGTGGCGGGCATCGGGACATCCGGGACGTTCGTGGGCACCGCCCGGCGGCTGAAGGAGCTGAATCCCCGCGTTGTGTGCGTCTCGTTCCAGCCCGATGCCCCGCTGCACGGACTGGAGGGACTCAAACATCTCCAGACGGCGGTCGTGCCCGGCATCTACGACCCGAATATTGCGGACGAACACCTGGAGGTTCCTACGGACGCCGCGCACGCGATGGCGCGGCGGCTGGCGCGGGAGGAGGGGCTCATGGTGGGAGCCTCCTCCGCGGCCGCCCTCGTGGCCGCCCTCCGGGTTGCCCGCACGCTCGACGAGGGAGTGCTTGTCACTGTCTTTCCCGACCACGGCTCGAGGTACCTGAGTGAACGGTTCTGGGAGGAATGACATGGTCCTCACGCTCTCTCCCGCAGTGCTCCACCGGATTCGGCTTCATGCCGCTGAGGCGTACCCGGAAGAATGCTGCGGCCTCCTGCTCGGCGCCGAAGGGGAGGGAGGGAAGGAGATCCGGGACGTCGCCAGGATGGGGAACGCGCGCGAGGAGAGCCGCACACGCCGGTTCCTGATCTCCCCCGAAGACTACGCCCGGGGAGAGGCCCTCGCGGCGGCACAGGGGCTTGGCGTCATGGGGTTCTACCATTCCCATCCGGACCACCCTGCCCGCCCGTCGCAGTTCGACCTGGAACACGCGTGGCCCTGGTGCTCCTATGTCATCGCGTCGGTGGAGAACCGCGTCCCGACCGCGGTCAAGTCCTGGGTGCTGAAGGAGGACCGTTCGGGGTTTGACGAAGAGATTATCGAAAGCCTTGAGCCGGTCGCCTCACCGCGCGTCCGTGCCGGCGGGGCATAACCAGTCACCGGAGAACGAGATAGATGGCGACACGCGTGCTGATCCCGACGCCGCTCAGGGCGTATACAGAGAAAAAAGACGCTCTCCTCCTGGAGGGGAACACGGTCGGCGAGCTCCTCGCGGCGCTCACCACGGCGTACGTTCCCCTGAAGAGGCACCTGTACGACGATGCGGGCGCGCTCAGGAGCTTCGTCAACGTGTATGTGAATGACGAGGATATTCGCTACCTTCAGAAAGAGGAGACCCGCGTGACCGAAGCCGACACGGTGAGCATCATCCCGTCAATTGCCGGGGGAAGGAGCTGAGACAATGAGAGAAACAGGCGGCAGGGGGGGAAAGCCGGACGCCCGTCTTTCGCGGGAGGAGATCCGCAGGTACGGCCGGCACCTCATACTCCCGGAGGTCGGCCTGGAAGGACAGGCAAAGCTGAAATCGGCGAGCATCCTCCTCGTGGGTGCCGGGGGGCTCGGCTCCCCGCTCGCGCTCTACCTGGCGGCAGCGGGCATCGGCAGGATCGGGATCGTCGATTTCGACGTGGTCGACGAGTCGAACCTCCAGCGGCAGATCCTCCATTCGACCCCGTACGTGGGTCGGCCGAAGCTCGTCTCGGCCAAGGACCGGATCCATGCCATCAATCCCCACGTGGATGTGGAGCTCTTCAGCATGCGGCTCGATTCCGGGAACGCGCTCGACGTCCTGCGTGACTACGACGTGGTGGTGGACGGGACGGACAATTTTCCCACCCGGTACCTGGTGAACGATGCCTGCGTCCTGCTCAAGAAGCCGAACGTGTACGGCAGCATATTCAGGTTCGAGGGTCAGGTCTCCGTGTTCGCCGCACCGGGAGGGCCATGCTACCGGTGCCTTTATGCCGATCCTCCGCCTCCGGGACTTGTGCCGAGCTGCGCCGAGGGAGGGGTGCTCGGCGTCCTTCCCGGGATCATCGGCACGATCCAGGCGACGGAAGCGATCAAGCTCGTCCTGGGGATCGGCGAGCCGCTCGTCGGCCGCCTGCTCCTGGTCGACGCGCTGACGATGAAGACGAAGGAGCTGCACCTGAGGCGCAATCCGTCCTGCAAGGTCTGCGGCGATCACCCTGAAATCACGCGGCTCATCGACTACGAGGCGTTCTGCGGCATCGCTCCGCGTGAGGAGAGTGAAGAGAACCCGGACGCCGTTACGGTCACCGATGTCAAGTCGCGGCTCGACAGGGGGGAAGACATCTTCCTCCTTGACGTCCGCGAGCCGCAGGAGTACGAGATCGCGAACCTCGGGGGCCACCTGATACCGCTGAACGACCTCCCGGGGCGCGTGCACGAACTTGACTCATCGCGGGACATCGTGGTCTACTGCCACAGCGGCGTGCGGAGCGGACAGGCGGTACAGTTTCTGAAAACGCTCGGCTTCCGGAAGGTGAAAAATCTGTCAGGCGGCATAGATGCCTGGGCGGAGGAAATCGATCCGGAGATGGCGAGGTACTAGATTGCCTCGCACAGAGCGCTCGCAATGACAGATTTGTGCCGCAGGCCGAAGGTGGCGCCGTAGGCGCCTACGCCGCGTGGCGATCCCGTGCACTGTGTCACATACGCCATCCCGTGGGTTGACATTCGGCCCTTCCGTGTGTACATTGCACCCGAGCGGTCAGGTTCTTTCATCTACGAGATGCTGCGAACCTCCAATTGACCCGGAGAATGTGCAGAAGGACCTGACTCCTGCCTGCCAGATCTCCGATTCCTGATCCCCCCCTTCTCACGCCATCCCGGGTCAATGCCTCTGGAGTTGACTTCCTGGTTGAGTTCTTCCTCCTCGACGCAGCGTCTCACAATCCAGAATTGCCGCTCCCAATATTTTCACGGGAGTGAGTTCATGAATGCAGATGTGTTGAGAGGCTTCTTTGAGGGCCGTGTGCCCGGCATTACGCTTGCGCAGGAAACGGCCCTGTCGGAATCGTTGCTTGAGGGGGGGGAGTACACCGCGGTGGGCACCGACCTGGAGAGTGAGTTCACGGTCAGGCCCGTCCACCTTGTGGCGCTCTGCGACGCGGTCCTCAAAGGGGAGCTCAAAGCCGCCAGGCTTGAAGTGCTCGCCTCAGTCCTGGTGCGATCGGAGAAGTTCATGTGGGATCCGCGCACGAAGGAGGGGGGACTCGTCTCCCGCGTGATCTACGCCTGGGAGGCCCCTGAAATCAACTACGTGCTCTCCACCGCGACGGCGGCCAAGTTCCGCCACATGCTGGTCACGGGCGAAAACGAGTTCGACGACGCCGACTGGTCGGACACCGGCCGGCCGGACGTCCGCGCCTCCTTGTAAATACCGCCCCCTTGCAGTACATTGCCCGGAACCGGCGGCTTTCACTTCGCGGAGACGGGCGTGATTGATTCTGGTCGTGTGCGCGCTTCACTGCGCGGGATGGCGGCGCCCATCGCGATAGCGGGCGCCGCAATCCTGCTCACTGCTGCATTCCACGGCAGGTACGGCTACTTCAGGGATGAGCTTTACTACATTGCCTGCAGCAACCACCTCGCCTTCGGCTACGTCGATCAGCCTCCCCTCTCCATCGCACTCCTCGCCCTCTGGCGCGTTATCGCGGGCGACTCGCTGCAAGCGATCCGGCTCATTTCGTCGCTCGCTCTCGGGGGAACAGTCATCCTGACGGCCCTCACGGCCAGGCGCATGGGGGGAGGCCCCTTCGCGCTCGGGCTCTCCGCATTTGCCGTCGTGGCGTCGCACGAGATACTGGCCGGGGGGAGCCTCTTCACGATGAATCCCATCGACGTCCTGTTCTGGATTGCCGCGCTCTACCTCGTCGTCAGGATTCTCTCGGGAGACAGTCCCCGCCTCTGGATCGTCCTCGGTGTCACGGCCGGCCTGGGGATGCTGAACAAGTACTCCGTCGGATTTCTCTGTGCGGGGGTAGCTGGAGGATTTCTCCTGACGCGCGCCCGGCGGCTCCTTCTGCGGCCTGAGCCCTGGATCGGTCTTCTTGCCTGTGTCCTGGTGTTCCTTCCCCACGTCATCTGGGAGATTGCGCACGGACTTCCGACGCTCGAGTTCATGCACAACGCCAGTCAGATGAAAAACGCCCCGATGAGTCCGTGGGATTTCATCGCCGGGCAGTTCCGGGAAATGAACTACCTCAACGCTCCGCTCTGGCTGCTCGGCCTCTGGTACTTCATCGCGCACCCGGAGGGAAAGACCTACCGGCCCGTCGCATGGATGTACGCGATCGTCCTGGCCATCATGATCGCCGGGAACGGCAAGCTGTATTATATGGAGGCCTCATACCCCGTGCTCCTTGCGGGAGGGGCCGTGGCGCTTGAGCGACTGACCGTGCGGAAACCCTGGCGGCTCGTGCGCGGAGTCTATCCTGTCCTCACCGGCATCATGGCGCTCGTCGTGCTGCCTCTTGTCCTCCCCGTCCTCCCGGTGGATGAATTCATCGCGTACGAGCACGCGCTCGGCCTGGCGCCGAAGGCCGACGAACGTACCGCCGTCGGTGATCTCCCGCAGGTGTACGCCGACCAGTTCGGCTGGGAGGAGTTTGTGGCGCATGTGGCCAGGATCTACGGGACCCTCTCGGCCGATGAGCAGAAGCAGTGCGTCATATTCGTCAGGAACTACGGCGAGGCGGGAGCGATCGATTTCTTCGGCAGGCGCTACGGGCTTCCCCCCGCACTCTGCGCCCACAACAGCTACTGGATGTGGGGCCCCGGCGAGCGGACGGGCAATATCGCAATCATCGTCGGTCACGACAGGGCCCTCGACGACAACCTGAGGGATCTCCGCCGCAGGTATCAGAGCGTGGAACCGGTCGGGGCAACCTCCTGCGCCCACTGCATGCCATATGAGAACGGACGGCTCCTCTTCCTGTGCAGGGGGATGAATACCTCGTTCCAGGCCCTCTGGCCCGCAGAGCGGTTCTATATCTGAGCCTCCCGGTGGCCGCTGTGACCCGGGCCACTTGACACCAATCCCGCAGATTGCTAGAATTCAGTGTTGAGCTGCTGCCGCCCGGTCCGGGGGCCCGGCGGCGCGTCGCCCGGGGGAAGAACACGCTTCGAGGAAAACCTCGCTCCAGATCCTGCACCCGCCCCGCGTCACAATTCCAGAACCCCTGCACCAGAGACACGGATACCTGAAGCGACAGTTTGGCGCGTCGCCTCGCCGCGCGCCGTGTCCATGTCCGGACGAATCCTATTGCATATGAAGATACTCGTCGTCGACGATATAGCCGCCAACCGTGCCGTGCTCCGGCTCGAGCTCGAGAGCGCCGGGTACGAGACGTTCGAGGCGGAGAACGGCCGCGAGGCGCTCACGCTCCTTGAACGGGACTCGATCGACGCGGTGATCTCCGATATCCTGATGCCTGTCATGGACGGTTACAGGCTCTGCCTGGCCGTGCGGAACAATGAAAAGCTCCGCCGGCTTCCCCTGATCTTCTATACGTCAACGTACACGGCAGCGGATGATGAAGCCGTGGCCCGCGGCGTGGGGGCCGACGCGTTCCTTGCGAAGCCCGCGTCCGCCGCGGACATCGTGAATGTCCTCAGAGAGGTGATCGGCCGCGAACGGCAGGCTGTTTCACCCGGTCCCGCTCCGCCTCTGGAGGCGGCCCTCGAAGGGTACACGGACAGGCTGATCGTTCGTCTCGAGGAGATCAACGCCTCCCTCGCCCGGGAGATCGCGGAACGGAAGAAAACGGAACAGTCCCTCCGGCGCCTCTCAACGGCCGTCGAGCAGACCGGCGACAGCGTGTTCATCACCGACAGCCGCGGGGTTATCCAGTTCGCAAACCCGGCGTTCGAGAAGAGCACCGGCTATCCGAAAGAGGAGGTGGTGGGGAGGACGCCGGCGATACTGAAGTCCGGGCATCACGACGCGGAATTCTACCACAGGCTCTGGGATACGCTCCTCGCCGGTGAGACGTTCCGGGGCATACTGGTCAACAGGAAGAAGGACGGGACGCTCTACTTCGAGGAGCAGACGATCACGCCCGTGCGGGACCGTGATGACCGCGTCACGCACTTCGTGGCCACGGGACGCGACATCACGATGCGGATCCGCGCGGAGGAGAAGGTGCGCGACAGCGAGCTGCGCTACCGCATGCTCTTCGATGCGAGCCCGATCCCGATGTGGGTGTTCGACCTGGAGACCCTGGCATTCCTCGCGGTCAACGATGCCGCCGTCGAGCACTACGGGTACACGCGCGGGGAGTTTCTCGGCATGACGATCAGGGACATCCGGCCGCCGGAGGATATCCCGCTCCTCCTGGACGACATCGGGGAACACGGCCCCCGGGGCGTCGCCCGCGGCCTCTGGCGCCACAGGCTGCGCGACGGGGAGCTGCGGGACGTCGAGGTCGTCGGCCACGACACGGTGTTCGACGGGAGGACGGCGAGGCTCATCGTCGCGAACGACGTCACGGAGCGGAAGCGCGCCGAGGACCGTCTCCGCAAGAGCGAAGCCGATCTCGCCGAGGCACAGCACCTGGCAAAGGTGGGGAGCTGGACGTACGACGTCGCCACGCAGCGGATCACCTGGTCCGACGAGACGTGCCGCATTTTCGGCGCAGATGCAAAGCGCCCCCCGTTGACATATGCGGAGTTCCTGGCGTTCGTCGATCCGGCGGACCGCCCGCGGACGAAGGGCGTCAACGCTTCCACCGTCAGGTCGGGCGGGCCGTTCGACCATGAATATACGATCGTCACTCCCACCGGAGAACGAAAAGTGATCCACGAGCTGGGCCGCGCGCTCCGCTCGTCATCCGGCGCCGTGGTCGGTCTCTTCGGTACCGCACAGGATATTACCGAGCGGAAGGCGGCCGAGCTGGCGCTGCGCGAGAGCGAGCAGCGGCTCGGGCTCATCGCGGAGTCGATCGGCGAGGTGTTCTGGATGGTGGATGTGGCGGACGGGACGCTGCTCTATATCTCCCCTGCATACGAAAGGATCTGGAAGAAGAGCAGGGAGGAATTATACGCGAATCCGATGGGATTCCTCGAGTCCGTCCATCCGGAAGACCGGGATCGCGTACGCGGCATTTTCAGCACCGACCGCGGCGGCCTGCCGATGAGCGATGAATTCCGCATCGTTGTTCCGGGCGGGGGAATACGCTGGATCTGGAACCGCGGGGTTCCCGCCGGGAGCGGGAAGGGAGAGATGTCGCTCATCGTGGGAGTGGCGGAAGACATCACCGCCCGGAAGGAGGCGTTGGAGCAGCTCGCGGAGAGCGAGCAGCGGTTCCGCTCGATCTATGAGTATTCTCCCATCGGCATACAGGAGGTGGACGCGGAGGGGAGGATCATCCGCTGCAATCCCGCAATGTGCAGGATGGTCGGCTACGGCGAACGGGAACTGACGGGAATGAGGTTCATGGATCTGACGCATCCCGACGACATGGACGCCGGCGTCGAGGCGCTGGCCAGGCTCCGCAGCGGCGAGGAGGATGCGGTCCACATCGAGAAACGCTACCTGAAGAAGAACGGGGAAGTGATCTGGGTCGCGCTCACGGCGTCGGCCGTCCGGGACGGAAGCGGGAAACTCAGGAACACCGTGGCGGCGATACAGGATGTGACCGCGCAGAAGGACCTCCGGAAGCGTCTCCTGCAGGCCGAGAAGATGGAAAGCCTCGGGACGCTCGCCGGCGGCGTGGCGCACGATTTCAACAACATCCTCGGCATCATTCTCTCGCACGCGAGCCTGGGAGAGAGGGGCGACCTGACGCAGGCCGAGCTCTCCCGTCGCCTGGCGGCGATCACCCGCGCGACTGACAGGGGGGCCTCACTCGTGAAACAGCTCCTGACGTTCGCCAGGAAGTCCGACGTCGAGAGGGAGCCGCTCGACGTCAACGGGGCCGTGCGCGACTCGGTGAGCCTCCTGCACCAGACGTTCCCGAAGACGATCGTGGTCGAGACCGCCTTTGCGCCATCGGCTCCTTCGATCGTCGCGGACGCCACGCAGTTTCACCAGGTTCTCCTCAATCTCGCGGTCAATGCACGGGACGCGATGCCGCGCGGCGGCACGCTTCGCATCGCCACGTCGGTCGTCAGCGCGGACGCCGTCCGGCAGCGCTTCCCGGGTGCGGGATCGTTCGACCACGTGTGTGTGGAGGTGACCGACACCGGGAGCGGGATGGACGAGGCGACGAAGGCCCGCGCCTTCGAGCCGTTCTTCACCACGAAAGATCCGGGGAAGGGAACGGGCCTCGGGCTGGCGACGGTGTTCGGGATCGTCCGCGCGCACGAAGGGCATATCGACGTCGAGAGCGCGCCGGGCGAAGGGACGACGTTCCGCCTCTATTTCCCGCTTCAGACCGGGACCCCCGGCGGGGAAGCGCCGGCCTTCGCCGCCGGCGGCGGTCTGGCCCGCGGGTCGGAGTCCATCCTGCTCATTGAAGACGAAGACGATATGCGCGAGCTCATGGCCGAGACGCTCAGCGAATACGGCTACCGCGTCCTCAGCGCGGGTGACGGGAAAGAGGGTGTCAGGCTCTACGCCGAGAACCGGGAAACCATCGACCTGGTCGTGACGGACATGGGCCTCCCGAACATGGACGGAGCGCTCGTGCTGGAGTCCATCAGGGACATCAACCCGGAGGCGCGCGTGATCATCGCCAGCGGCTACGTCGAGCCGTCGATGAAGGTGCGCCTGAGCGGCGCCGGCGCGGCCGATTACATCCCGAAGCCCTACACGCCGCACGTTCTCTTCGCGACGATCCGCAGGGTCCTCGACACGCCCCTCCCGCCGGCCGGCGCGCGCTGAGCGGAACCATTCGCCTCTGCTGCGGCGTTGATACGCTGCCTCCCGGGAGGGGCGCGGATGAACGCCGAACTCAAACGTCTCGAACAGGATCGCAGGGGTGTCGTCCACTGGCGGCAGTGGGGCCCGTATCTTGCCGACCGCGAGTGGGGCACCGTGCGCGAAGACTACAGCGCCGACGGGAGCGCGTGGGAGTACTTCGTTCACGACGCTGCAAGGAGCCGCGCCTACCGGTGGAGCGAGGACGGGATCGGCGGGATCTCGGACGACGGCCAGAGGATCTGTTTCGCCCCCGCGTTCTGGAACGGCCGCGACCCGTTCCTGAAGGAGAGGCTCTTCGGACTGAGCGGGAAAGAGGGGAACCACGGGGAGGACGTGAAGGAGTGCTACTACTACCTCGACTCCACGCCGACACACTCCTACATGAAAATGCTCTACAAGTATCCCCACGCCGCCTTCCCGTACGCGCAGCTCGTTGCGGAGAACATGCGGCGATCCCGGGCCGACGGGGAATTCGAGCTTCCCGACACGGGCGTCTTCGACGGCAACGCGTATTTCGATATCCTGGTCGAGTACGCGAAAGCGTCGCCGTCGGACATACTCATATGCATCACCGCAACGAACATGGGGGGCGAGGAAGCCCCGCTCCACCTCCTCCCCCAGGTCTGGTTCCGGAATACCTGGTCCTGGTCCGCGGGCGGCGAGCGCCCTGCGCTTGCCGCCGCGGGCGGCGTCGTGACGCTCGACCACCGCGACGTCGGTCCGGTGCGCCTCTACGCCGAGGGGGATTCCCGCCTGCTGGTGTGCGACAACGAGACGAACGCAGCCCGGTGCTTCGGCGCGGGTGCGGACGGAAAGTGGGGATACTGGAAAGACGGCATCAACGACTGCATCGTCCGCGGCGACGCAAGCGCGGTCAACCCGGCGGGGACGGGGACGAAGGCCGCATTCCACTATGCGCTCCACGTTCCCCCGGGGGGATCGACGCGTATCCGGCTCCGCCTCACGGGGGGCGCGAGCGCCTCCCCGTTTTCTCTCTTCGACGAACTCTTCGCCCAGCGGAGAAAGGAGGCCGATGAATTCTACGCGGACCTCCAGCAGAACGTCTCCGATCCCGATGCCCGGCACGTCCAGCGTCAGGCGCTCGCCGGCATGCTCTGGTCGAAGCAGTTCTACCATTACAACGTCGCCACCTGGCTCAGGGGTGATCCCGCGCAGCCTTCCCCGCCCCCGTCAAGGCTGAAAGGGAGGAACCACCAGTGGACGCACCTCGACAACGCGGACGTCGTCTCGATGCCCGACACATGGGAGTACCCCTGGTACGCGCTCTGGGACCTCGGCTTCCACGCGCTTCCGCTGGCGATGGTCGATCCCGAGTTCGCGAAGGCGCAGCTCCTCCTCATGACGCGCGAGTGGTACATGCACCCGAACGGCCAGCTCCCCGCGTACGAGTGGGCGCTCGGCGACGTCAATCCTCCGGTACACGCATGGGCGGCGTGGCGCGTCTACTCCATCGACCGGAAGGCGCGGGGGAAGCCCGACACGGTGTTCCTGGAGCGGGTCTTTCACAAGCTCCTCCTCAACTTCACGTGGTGGGTGAACAGGAAGGACGCCGAGGGGCGCAACATCTTCCAGGGGGGATTCCTGGGCCTCGACAATATCGGCGTCTTCGACCGGAGCGGGAATCTGCCCACGGGGGGGCACATCGAGCAGGCGGACGCCACGGCCTGGATGGGGATGTACTGCCTCACGATGATGCGCATCGCGCTCGAGCTCTCGCTCGTGCGTCCCCTCTACCAGGATATGGCGACGAAATTCTTCGAGCATTTTCTCTACATTGCGGGGGCGATGGCGAACATCGCCGGAGAGGGGATCAACCTCTGGGACCCGAAAGACGAGTTCTTCTACGACGTGCTCCACCTTCCCGACGGCACGAACGTGCCCCTGCGGGTCCGCTCCCTCGTCGGCCTGATTCCCCTGTTCGCCGTCGAGGTCCTCGAGCCGGAGCTCCTCGACCGGCTCCCCGCCTTCAGCGGGCGGCTCGAGTGGTTCCTGGCGCACAGGCCCGACCTGGCCTCGCTCGTCTCCCGCTGGAAGGAGCCCGGCATGAAGGAGCGGAGGCTCCTCTCGCTGCTGCGGGGGCACCGGATGAAGCGGCTCCTGGTGCGGATGCTGGATGAATCGGAGTTTCTCTCCCCCTACGGGGTGCGGGCGCTCTCCCGCTACCACGGGGAGCACCCGTACGAGTTCCACGTCAACGGCGAGACGTTCACCGTTGCGTACGAACCGGGCGAAGCGCAGACGGGGCTCTTCGGGGGGAACTCGAACTGGAGGGGACCCGTCTGGTTCCCCGCGAACTACCTGATCGTCGAATCGCTCGAGAAGTTCCATCATTACTACGGGGACGAGTTCCGGGTGGAATGCCCCACGGGCTCCGGGCACTTCCTCCCCCTGAACGAGATCGCGGGGGATCTCTCGCGGCGGCTCACGAACCTGTTCCTGAAGGACGCCGCAGGAAAGCGGCCTGCGCTCGGGGCCACTCCGCTTCTGCAGCGCGACCCCGGGTTCAGTGACCACCTGCTGTTCCACGAGTATTTTCACGGTGAGGATGGGCGCGGACTCGGGGCGTCTCACCAGACCGGGTGGACCGGGCTTGTCGCCAGGCTCATCCAGAAGGACGCAGTCCGCGCCGTGACCGTCCCCCGGGGTGAGGAGCACCACGAGCCCGGACACGAACATGCTTGAGCATGCAATGATAACTGCATGCACACTGCTGGAATCTGCGGCACCACTCCTTGCGAGGATCCTATGATGACTGCGTGTGGACGGCTGGCATGTGCGGCGCTCCTTCTTGCGGGATGCATGCGGGAGGGAACGGGCTCCTCACCCGTCGCTCTCCCGGCAGGGAGGGGACCGCTCGACACCGCGACGTTCGCCGGGGGGTGCTTCTGGTGCATCGATGCCCCCTTCGAGGATCTCGACGGCGTGGCGAGCGTCGTCAGCGGCTACTCCGGTGGAAGCGTCAAGAACCCGACGTACGAAGAGGTGTGCACGGGAGCGACGGGGCACCTGGAGACTGTCCAGGTGACGTTCGATCCGCGGATCATCAGCTACGCCGAGATCCTGGACGTCTACTGGAGGCAATTTGACCCGACGGACGACGGTGGCTCTTTCTACGACAGGGGTTCCCAGTACCGCTCGGCCATATTCTACCGCTCATTGGCGCAGCGGACGGTCGCGGAGGCTTCGAAGGTGTTCCTGGACCGGTCCGGGGTGTTCGGGAAACCCATCGTGACCAGGATCGTTCCCTTCAGTGAGTTCTATCCCGCGGAGGACCATCACCAGCATTACTGCAAGACCAGCCCGGGGCCCTACGAGGCATACCGCACGGCCTCGGGGAGGGACGGGTACATCGCCGAGACCTGGGGCGCGAACAGGTGGAGGGAGTACCGGCAACCCGCCGAGGCCGACCTCCGGCAGCAGCTCTCTCCCCTCCAGTTCGACGTGACGCAGCGCGAAGGGACGGAGAAGCCGTTCGACAATGAGTTCGACGAGAACACGAAGGCGGGGCTCTACGTGGACATCGTCTCGGGCGAGCCGCTCTTCAGCTCGACGGACAAGTTCGATTCGGGGACGGGCTGGCCGAGCTTCACCAAGCCGATTGATCCCCGCTACGTCGTCAAGAGCGAGGACCGCACGGAGGGGATGGTCCGCGTCGAAGTGAAAAGCCGCGCGGCGGGGTCACACCTCGGCCACGTCTTCGATGACGGTCCCCTCCCCACGCATCTCCGCTACTGCATGAACTCGGCGGCTCTCCGGTTCATCCCGGCGGATGAGTTGCAGTCCCGCGGGTACGGGGCGTTCCTCTGGCTCTTCCGCTAGAGACTGTGCCGTGCGCGCGGCCGGAACCCGGCCGCCGTCTGCGCGGTGTGCCGCCATCGTGCGCGGCGAGTATCGATTTTGCGCCCATGTAGCCGGCCCCTTCTTCCGCGCCCGTGCGTGCGAAGAACTCGCACGCCATGCAGTCGCCGAGCCGCGAGGCGACCGTGCCGCAGGCTTCGCCACGCGAGAACGTGCCGGCGATTGCCCAGCAGGCCCGGCCCCCGTTTTTCCCGCCGTTGAGCCCGTGCGCCCACCGGGCGGACGCCGCCGGGCAGGGCCCCGCAGACGCCGCGTTCGCCCCCCCGGGCTCACGCCCGCAGCGCGTGAACTCCCAGCAATTGAGGCTCCCCATGGTGTGATTCCTGTTGTGGTCCCTCCAGGTGAAACAGACCGAGCGTCTCCTGCAGGTTCTCGACAAGCCTGTTGAGATCCTCGGCGGCGGAGGCGATCTGCTGCGCTCCTGCGGCCGTGTGGCCGGTCACGCTGCTGATGGCCTCGACGTTTTTCGATATCTGCTCGCTCGCTGCGGACTGCTGTTCGCTTGCCGCGGCGATCTGCGTAATCATGTCTGTCAGGTTCTGCGCGTTTGCGACGATCGCCCGGAGCGACGCCCCGGCTCCGTCCGCGAGCGCGATCCCTTCGTTGACCTGCCGCGTGCCTTCGCCGATGGAGGCCACGGCGCCCCGCGTGTCGGCCTGTATGGTGCTGATCATCTCCGCGATCTCCCGCGTGGCGCGCGTCGTCCGCTCCGCGAGCTTCCGGACCTCATCCGCCACCACGGCGAACCCCCGCCCCTGGTCCCCGGCGCGTGCGGCCTCGATCGCGGCGTTGAGCGCGAGCAGGTTCGTCTGATCGGCGATGTCGTCGATCACCGAGACGATCTCGCCGATCCTGTCGCTTGACGCGCCCAGCGCCTGCACCGTGGACGCCGAAGTCTCCACGAAATCGGCGATCCGGCGCATTGCCCCGACCGTTTCTCCGACCGCCGTTCCTCCCTGTTCCGCCGCCTCGCGGGCATTCCTTGCGATGCCGGCCGTGGATGTCGCGTTGCGCGTCGTCTCGACGGTCGTCTTCGCCATCTGCTCCACGGCGGATGCGACTTCCGTCGCCTGGCCGGTCTGCTCCCTGGCCCCCGTGGCGATCTCCTCCGTGCTGGCGGTGATTTCCGCGCTGGCGCTCGCCACGGCCGTCGCCGAGTCGGCGACCCGGACGAGCGCATCGTGGAGGGACCGGACGAACGTGTCGAACGTCCGCGTGAGCATCCCGATCTCGTCGCGGGCGTCGTCCTCGACGCGCGTGTTCAGGTCGGCGTGCTCCATGCGCGTCGAAAGTGACGTCAGCCGCCGCCGGAGCGTCCGTCCGACCACCGCCCCGACGCCGATGCTGGCCGCCACCGCCAGCCCCAGCCCGGCCAGCACGCCGCTGCGCAGACCGGAGGCTTCCGCTTCGATATCGTCAACGTAGACTCCTGATCCGATCACCCAGCCCCAGGGAGCGTACGACTTCACGTAGGAGAGCTTCGGCTCGGGCGTCTCCGTCCCCGGCTTCGGCCACAGGTACCTGACGACGCCTTCTCCCTTCTCCCTGCAGACGTCGACCATTGCCGCGAACAATCGCACGCCGTTCGGGTCGGCATAGGACGCCAGGTCCTTGCCGACGAGGTCTCCTCTGTACGGGTGCATCAGCATCCGGGGCGACATGTCGTTGATCCAGAAGTATTCCTTCTGTTCGTACCGAAGCTGCTGAATGCGGGCAAGGGCCCTCTTCTGCCCTTCCTCCAGCGAGAACTCCCCACGGTGTACCCTCGCGTCGTAGTCCGCGACGAGCGTCGAGGTGATCTCGACGAGGTGCTTCGTCCCCTGGATTTTCTCCCCGTACATCGCCTGCTCTGCGCGCGGCAGCGCGTAGAACACCGTGACCGCAAGGAGCGGCAGCGTTGCCCCGATCGCCACTCCCGTGATTTTCCCGAACAGCGTCCAGTCCCTGGCGTGCCAGATCCTCATCCCGTTCTCCGACTGTGTCATATGCCTCAGCCCCCGGTGGCTCCCGGAGTCGCCCGGGCCCGGCGGGTGGGCCTATAAGGAGCAATCCCCGTGCCGGGGGCACGCCCCGATGCGGGACGCATTCGGGGCGCGATGTAAATTCAGCGGTTGCCCCGGAGGCCAAAATTCCCCATCTGTCTGAAATTCGCCAGAGGCCGGATCGCGTTGCGCTCATTGGCGCGGGTGTTCCCACGCCTCCCTCGTGGCACGCAATTTGACTTCACTCCGGCACGAGGAGGAGGCCATGGAAGACACACCGGGAATCGTGAGCATCATCGAATCGCTCGAGCAGACAGAGCGCTGTCCTGAATGCGGGAGGCCGTGGATCCACGACGAGCCCGTTCACTACGCCGATTGCCGCTACTACGACGCGTACGATGAGCAGGGGGAGGATGACGCCGAAGAGGCGGAAGAGGGGCTGGGATGGAGAAGCTTCCGGCCGGCCGCGCGGTAAGGCCGGCGCGCACACAACCATTTATGCGGACAAATCCGGAATCGATTGCATGAACGAGACTGTCGATATCAAGGGGAGCGCGCACGCGGGTGCCGCCGAAGAGCTGCTCCAGCTCGTGAGCTTCAAGATCGGCGAGGAGGAATTCGGCGTTGACATCCTGAAGGTGCAGGAAATCAACAGGATGCTCGAGGTCACGCGCGTGCCGAACGCCCCGGAGTTCGTGGACGGGGTCATCAACCTCCGCGGGAAAGTCATACCGGTCATTGCGCTGCGGCGACGGTTCGGCATGGAACGGAAGGAAAGCGACAAGAACACGAGGATCGTCGTTGTGGAGCTGGAGGGGAAGGTCGTCGGCTTCGTGGTGGACGCGGTGAGCGAGGTGCTGAGGATCCCCCGGAGCCTGACGGAGGCCCCTCCTGCGATCGTGGCCGGGATCGAGGCCGAGTATATCACCGCGGTGGGGAAACTTGAAGACCGCCTCCTGATCCTCCTGGATCTCGAGAGGATTCTGACGAGCGCCGAAAAGGGGAAAATCGCGGCAGTGGCCGCCTGAGCCTCGCCGGCGGGCGCTTCAACCGGCAGGCCCTCTCCTCCCCGTGAGCCGGGAAGGAGGGGGCCCGCCTGCATTACCCCTTGACACTTCGGCGAAATTGTGTCAATATACCGGGAGAGCAGACTTCAGGGGTTCTCCTGTTCAACCGGTCGAGGAGACGGCGTTCCTGATCGCAGAGCCGGCCTGTCGGAGTCCCGCGACCGTATCCCGCGTAACTCACCATCCCCGCATGAAGAAACTTCTACTCGTTGAAGATGATGCCGTCGTCGGCATGAACCAGTCGCTCATCCTGAAAAAGGAGGGCTACGAGGTCGTGCGCGCGCTGAACGCCGAGAAAGGCATTGCGCTCGTGCGCGAGGAAGTTCCCCCGGTCGACATGGTGCTGATGGATATCGACCTCGGCCGTGGGATGGACGGCGCCGAAGCGGCGCGGCAGATCCTTGCGGCCCGCGATATCCCGGTGATTTTCCTCACCTCCCACACGGAGAAGGAGATCATCGAGCGGACCGCCGGGATCACCAACTACGGGTACGTCCTCAAGACATCCGGGGAAGAGGTCCTCTCTGCCTCCATACGGATGGCGTTCCGCCTGCACGACGCCCTCCGCGCGCTTCGTGAGTCGGAAGAAAAATACTCCAAGGCGTTTCACACAAGCCCTGATTCTGTCAACCTCAACCGGCTCTCGGACGGCGTCTATTTCGCC
>Ga0335081_10004139_pt1 | contig 22886 bp, 18 predicted proteins | sample Lox_Sample_35_FD_206713 | JGI IMG/M metagenome (GOLD analysis project Ga0335081, IMG submission 206713) | Soil microbial communities from Loxahatchee National Wildlife Refuge, Florida, United States - Lox_Sample_3.5 | ecosystem: Environmental > Terrestrial > Soil > Wetlands | place: USA...
GCAGGTGGCTGTTGTCGGAAAAGAACACGAAAAAGCCCGAGCTCGTCGCCTTCGAGGCCACGAACGTGTTGCCGCTCGCCGTCGTGTCGGCGGGATCGGCGGGTCCGGCAGCGACGTCCATTGCGCCGCGCCGGTAGATTCGAAGTCGCTGAAGTCGCCGCGCCACAGGCTCGCTTCGCCCGCGAGCCGGGCGCAGGTCGTGTTGCAGAGCGTGCCGTCCGGCACGCCCGACGTGAAGAAGCTCGGTCCGTTGGCGCCGCCTTCGGTGGCAAGGTAGACGATCTCGGGATTGCCACCCTCGACCGCGAGGGTTGGTCCCGCCGCTCCGGCAGGCGCCAGCGCTATCTCAGCCAGGCGGCCACGGTCCGGTCGTATTCCCCGGTCGCCTTCGCGAGGTGCAGCCACTGGTCCACCCAGGCCTTGAACGTGGCGTCGCCGCGCGGAATGAGATACGCCATCTCCCCGTACTGCAGCGGCTTGTCGGGATTGACGGCGCAGAGCCCGGGATGCAGCTTCGACTGCACGATGGCCTCGACCGATTCCGAAATCATCACGTCGGCGTTGCCCTTGAGGATCTCGTCGAAGATCCTGGTGTTGTCGTCGAAGATCACGATCTTCGCCTGCTTGAAATTGGCACGGGCGAAGCGCTCGTTGCTGCCGCCGGGATTCTCGATCACCGTGACGCCGGGCTTGTCGATGTCGGCGATCGTCTGGAACTTCGCGGCGTTCTCGCATTTGGTGATCGGCGCCTTGCCGTTGACCATGTAGGGACTGGAGAAGAACGCGCGCTTCTGACGCTCGAGCGTGACCGAGATGCCGCCCACCGCGATGTCGCACTTGTCGACGAAGTCGTCCATGAGCTTAGGCCAGGTGGTCTTGACGAACTTCGCCTCCACGCCGAGCGACTTGGCGATCGACTGCACGAGATCGACGTCGAGGCCTTCGAACGTGCCGTCGGCCTTGGCAAGAGCGAACGGTTTGTAGTCGCCGGGCGTGCACACGCGCAACGCGCCGCGCTTGGCAACGTCATCGAGCCGGGAGTCCTGGGCCTGAGCCGCCTGCGCGGCGACAAGGGCGAGCGAGACCACGATGACGCGCACGAGCATGGGAATCCTCCGGGATGGTACGCGCCATGATAAAGGAATTCGGCGCACCGCTGGCCGGCGGCGCCCGGCCGGCGTCAGAGAAACGGCTTCGCGCGCTCGAGCAGCTCGGCGAGCCCCGGCTCGTCCGGGTTGCGCGGCGTGCCCGGATGGATGATCGCGACCTGGCACGCCTCCGCCGCCTCGACCAGCTCGCGGTACGTGCCGGCGGTGATGTCGGCGATGTAGGCCTGCTTGTTGTCGTTGTACTTGAACATCCGGTCGTTGATCGTCTGGCACTCGTTGCAGCTCGGGCAGCGCGCGGTCTCGATCCACGCTTCGTTCGGGTCGCGCGCGGGCTTCTCGTCGGCTGTCTGCGGCGGTGGGCTCGCCTGCGGCGGTGAAGCCGCGGCGGGCGTCGCGACCGTTGGCTCGACCCGCGCTGCGCTCGTCTTCGTCTCCTCGCGCTCCCGGGCGCGCTCCGCGTCCCACTTCGCTTTCTCGCGCGCCAGCAGGATCTCGGCATGCGAATTGTGGATCCCCCCTTGCTCCTGCAGGCGGTGCCAGAACGTGCGCACGCGCGCCGCCATCTGCATGAGCTTGGCGTCCACGATTACGCGCTGCAGGACGTCGTCGGCGTCGACGGCGAGCAGCATCGGCAGCGTCCGCGCCTGCTTTGCCGCATCGGCGGCAAGCCATTCGTCGGCCGGCACGAGCGCGCCGTTCCAGCGCTCGCGCGGAACGCGTGCGAAGTGTCGCGCGTAGCGCCCGTCGCACAGTGCGAAATCGGCCAGCGTGAACGCGGTATCCTCGATCCGGCGCTGCTGATTCTCGTCGGCGTATTCGAGCGCGCCCACGGGCCAATCGGCCTCGGCCTGCGGATTGTCGGCGAGCGCGAAGCGCGCCGCCTGGTTGTCGCCGGCGTAGGGATCGTAGACGAAGGCGGGATAGGCGCGCGCTTCCACCGCAGCCGCGGCGGTGAGATACGGTGCGATGCCGCTCGATCCTCCGCTTCCCGAATAGACGGCCAGCAGCGCCGCTCCGCGATGGGCGAACGCGCGCTCGAGCCGGTCGCGCAGCGCGTAGAGATGCGAGCCCGGCGCCTGGACGACGAACACGCCTCCGAGCCCCGTGGCGGTGTTGGCGAGGCGCGTGCTGCGCACTCCGAAGGCGAAGTGGCCGGCGCCGGCGGCAGCCTCCTCGAGCAGATCGGCGGACTCGACCAGCACCTTCACCGGCAGCCCGGCCGACAGGAGGTCCATCAGTCCCGCGTTCCCGGGCGCGTCGTTGCCGACCGAAGGAATGCAGACCAGATAGTCGGGGAAGAGCGCGAGGTCCTCGGCCGACAGGGCATGCGTGTCGAAGCCGTCGAAGAAGGCGTCGTGCTCGCGCTCGACGTAGCGGCCCTCCGCTTCGAGCTCGGCGATCGCCATGGCCTTGACGACTTCCGCGAGCTCCGGCAGACGAGCGCGGAACGCCTCCGCCGCCGCCGCGCAGGTGTCGAAGCGGAAACCGAAGGCTCGCTGCTCTTCGGCCGGCAGGCGCGGATCGGCGAAGAAGCGCTGCGATTTCAGCACCGCGAGCGTGCGCTCGATGCGCGCGCGGCGACCCGGCGCGAGCTCGTCCTTCGGCGCGTTGCGCCCGACAAGCCTCGACATCGCTGCGAAATCGAACGCGTCGCGATGCGAGCCGCCGAGTGCGGCGCGGAGCGCCTCGGGCCGCTGGCCGGCCTCCGAGTGCAGGAAAGCAGCCCGCAGGATGTCGGACAGCCGCACGACGAGCCGATCGACCGTGGCGCGGAGCGCAGCGCCTTGGCGCTGCTGCGCGGCCTGCCAGAGGTGCTCGGCGACCTGCCTCGCCGCCGCCGCGCCGCAGTCGATCACTTCTCCGTCGAGCGCGAGCTTTTCGGCAACGTGCGTGAGCACTTCCCTCGCGGCCGGATCGCCGGACGCGGGGACTCGGGCTGCCGCGTCGTTCCACATCTCCGAGAGCGCTCCGGAGTGCTCGGCCGCCATCGTGCGGATCTCGCGCTCGAGGCGCAGCACGTTCCGGCGCAGGCGCTCGCCTTCGAGTCCGCGCGGCGCGACCTCGGCGAGCAGCGCGTCGACCACCGACGACAGCGAGCGCAGCGTCCCGGCTTCTGCGCCCTTCGAAACCAGCACCACTGGGTAGTCGTAGCGCAGCCGCGTCAAATCGCGATAGCGGGCGAAGACCGCCGGCCGCAACCCGAGGCCGTCGACCGCGTCGAGACCGCCCCCGGTCAGGCGTCCGGTGGTGAAGAACAGTCTCTGCTCGGGAAACTGAAGTGTCATGTCCATTGCGGTCGCGTCGCGCCTGGATCCGTCGTCACGCCGCCCGCCGCTCGGAGCCTTCGGGCCACACGGTGAACTTGTCGAGCTCGGCTTCGAAGCCCGCGCGGATCTGCTCCGCGGTGCGCAGCCGGCCGGCGCCGCGCAGATCCTCGTAGCACGGAACGGCCGGATTGCGATATAGGATGCCGACCGGAATGGGGTCCTCGCAGGACGCGATTTCCCGGGCGCGGTCGATGCTCGCCGGATCGTGGGCGATCTGGTTGCGGTACGTGCGTGCGAGCTCGGGGCTGATCGCGAGCCCGTCCTGGTGCGCGAGCAGCAGCGTCTTGCCGGGATCGTGCAGCCACGGCTCGAACATCTTGGGCAGGAACTCGGGACAGCGCTGGATGATGCGCACGAACGAGAAGCCGCGATGCTGGTAGGCGAGGCGCAGGATGTCATACAGCAGCTCGGGAATCCAGTCCACGGCCTGCGCAACGAACGACACGTTGGTGATGCCGAGCGTCACGGTGAGCGGGTTGAGCGCGTTCAGCGACGCGCCGCGCGGCGTCGTGTTGCTCTTCATGCCCTGAGGCGAGGTCGGCGAGGCCTGCTTCTTGGTCAACCCGTACACGTGGTTGTCGTGCAGGATCGCCGTCATGTTCATGTTGTAGCGGATCGCGTGCACCCAGTGCGCTGCGCCGATCGAGCAGCAGTCGCCGTCGCCGGTGTTGACGAACACCGCGAGGTCGGGCCGCGCCATCTTCACCCCTTCGGCGATCGGAAAGGCGCGGCCGTGAATGCCGTGGAAGCCGTAGGTCTTCATGTAGTGCGGAAAGCGCGACGAGCAGCCGATGCCGGAGACGAACACGGTGCGCTCCGGCGCGAGATCCTCGTCGCGGCACAGTCTCTGCACGGCCGCGAGAATCGCGTTGTCGCCGCAGCCGCTGCACCAGCGTGGCACGCCGCCCTGGTAGTCCTCGAGGTCGTGGTGCTCCTCGTAGAGCTTGAGCAGGCATTGCGTTACCGGCATCGTCATGGAGGTTCTCCCGATCAGGCGGCGACGGGTTGTTCGAGCTTCGCTCGCAGCGCTTGCACTACGGCGGCGGGCTTGATCGGCTGGCCGCGCGACTGGGTCCAGCAGTCCACGTCCACCAGATAGCGCGCGCGCAGCATCATCGCCAGCGCGGAATAGCGGCGGTTCTCGGCGTCGACCAGCGGCTCGTCGGTCCGATCGCTCCAGTTGCCCTCGATTGCGATCACGCGCTTGAAGCGTTTCAGGATCTCGCCGATGCCCGACGGCATCGGCTGGATGAACGTGACGTGCAGCGACGAGACGCGCTCGCCCTCGGCGCGCAGGCGCTCCACCGCTTCCTCGATCACGCCCTTGGTGCTCCCCCAGCCGACGACGAGAAGATCGCCCTCCGGATCGCCGAAGATTGGCGGGGTTTTCAGCGTCTTCTGCAAGGCCGCGAGCTTGAGGCTGCGGTGGCGCAACCCCTCCTCGTTGCTTACCGGATCGTAGGCGACCTTGCTCGCGCGATCGTGCGCGAGTCCGGTCAGCGTGTGCATGCCGTTCGGCTGTCCCGGGACGAAGCGGCGCGCGATCCCGGTCAACTGGTCCCAGTCGTAGGGCTTCAGGCCCTCGGGCACCGGCGTCTGGTCGAGCGGGGGCGCGAGCCAGTCCGGATCGAACGCCGGGCGCGGGAACGGCTGCTGGGCGGTGGCGAGGCTCGCGTCGGAGAGCACGACCACCACGGTGTTGAACGTCTCGGCGATCTTGCGCGCGGTGAGCACGGCGTAGAAGCAGTCCTCGATGTCGGACACGGCGAGGACCACCTTCGGCGCGTCGCCGTGGCTGCCGTAGATGGCGGTGAGGAGATCGCCCTGCTCGACCTTGGTCGGCTGCCCGGTCGAAGGGCCACCGCGCTGGACGTTGATCACCACCAGCGGGATCTCGGCCATCACCGCGAGCCCCAGGCCTTCCTGCTTGAGCGAATAGCCCGGTCCCGAGGTGATCGTCACCGCGCACCGGCCCGCGTAGGACGCGCCGATTGCGAACGCGCACGCCGCGATCTCGTCCTCGGCCTGGTGCACGATGCCGCCGACCTTCTCGAACACATCGGAGAGGTAGTGCGAGGCCGAGGTGGCCGGGGTGATGGGGTACATCGCGCAGATGTCCATCCCGGAGGCGAGCACGCCGAGCGCGAGCGCCGTGTTGCCGTTGACTACGATCTGCGGCTGCTTGCTCTTCACGGCCGGGATGCGGTACTTGAAGTCGAGGTTCTTCTCCGCCCAGGCGTAGCCAGCATCGAAGAGCCCCTGATTGACTTCGATGACTTTCTTGTCCTTCTTGCCGAAGGTGAGCGCGATCTGCTCGCGGCCGAGCTTCGGATCGAGGCTGTAGAGGTTGCAGAGCACGCCCAGCACGAACATGTTCTTGCCCTTGCGCGGATCGGCGACCAGCGCCCGGCACTCGCGCTCGAGCGGGATCTCGTAGACCCGGTAGCCCGAATCCTTGAGCATCTTCACCGTCTCGACGTACGAAGCGACGATCGCCGGATCTCGATGCTCGCGCCACATGTCCTCGAGGAGGATCTGTGCGCCGGCCTTGAGCTCGCCGGCCTTCACCCGTCCCAGAAGCACCTGCTCGTTGAAGGCGACGACCAGATCGGTCTCGTCGCCGCCGTTGGTGACGCGCTGGGCGCCAATGCGGATGCGGATGCCCGACGCGCCGGCGACGCTGCGTGCCGGCGGCTGGATCTCTGCCGGGATGATCTCGGTGGTCCAGATGCCGTTGCCGGTCTTGGCCGCGATCGCGCCCAGCGACTGGCCGCAGCGCTGGGCGCCCTCGCCCGAGTCGCTGATCACCTCGACGATGTGCTCGGTGAGCGTCTGCGCCTCGCGCGGCGGCGCGCTCTTCGGCTGGCGTGCGGCGGCGGCGGGAACAGGCGGGGCGGCGGTTTCGCTCATGGGCTTCCGTGGTGGATTCGTCTGTCGCGACGGTTCAACCGAGGTGCACGCGCGCGTAGCCGTGCTCGCCGGCCGCGAAACCGAAGCGCCGCTCGGAGGCGGGCGGCGCGGCATAGACCACGTCGCTGTCGCGGAGCCCCAGCCAGGCTTTCATCGCTCTTGCCGCCTTGCGGCCCGCGCCCATCGCTTCGATCACGGTCGCCGCGCCGGTGACGATGTCGCCGCCGGCCCAGACGCCGGCGATCGAGGCCGCGAGGTTCTCGTCGGTCGCGATGTAGCCGCGCTTGTCGAGCTTCAACTTGCTCGTCTGGCCGAGAATCGGATTAGCGTTGGTGCCGATCGCGTACACCACGCTGTCGCACTGGAACTCGAACTCGCTGCCCGGCATGGGGACCGGACGGCGGCGACCGGACGCATCGGGCTCGCCCAATTCCATCTTCTGGCAGCGAAGGCCGCGCACCTTCTTCCTGTCGTCGCCCAGCACTTCCACTGGGCTCGTGAGCCAGTGGAACCGGATGCCCTCCTCCTCGGCGTGGTGGATCTCCTCGGCCCGCGCCGGCGCTTCCGTCTTGCTGCGTCGGTAGATGCAGTGCACTTCGTCGGCGCCGAGCCGCAACGACACGCGCAGCGCGTCCATCGCCGTGTTGCCCGCGCCGATCACCGCTACGCGCCTGCCCGGCGCGAGAGGCGTGTCGAAGTTCGGAAAGTCCCGCGCGCGCATCAGGTTGCAGCGGGTGAGAAGCTCGTTCGCCGACAGCACGCCGTTGAGCGACTCGCCCGGGATGCCCATGAAGCTGGGGTAGCCGGCGCCGGTGCCGATGAACACGGCGTGAAAGCCCATCTCGGTCAGCATCTGCTCGATCGTGAACAGCCGTCCCACCAGCGTGTTGCACTCGAAGCGCACGCCGAGCGCGCGCAGCTTGTCGATTTCGACATCGACCACGGAATTGGGCAGGCGGAAGTCCGGAATGCCGTACTTCAATACGCCGCCGGGCTCGTGGAAGGCTTCGAAGACGACGACTTCACAGCCGGCCTTCGCCATGTCCGCCGCGCAGGCCATGCCCGAGGGACCCGACCCGACGATGCCGACCTTGAATCCGGAAGGCTCGACGTAGGGGCGGTTCACCCAGCCGTCGCGGATCGCCATGTCGCCGACGAACCGCTCCAGCCGCCCTATGGCCACCGGCTCGAGCGTATCGCCCACCGTGCACACGCCCTCGCACTGGCTCTCCTGCGGGCACACGCGGCCGCACACCGCGGGCAGCAGGTTGGTGTCGGTGATGACGTCGTACGCGCCGCGGTAGTGCTTGTCGGCGATCTTCTGGATGAATGCCGGGATGTCGATGCCCACGGGACAGCCGCGTACGCACGGCTCGTCTGGGCACTGGAGACAGCGCTCGGCCTCGCGCAGCGCGTCCTGCACCGAGTAGCCGATCGCGACCTCGTGGAAGTTGCAGGCGCGCTCGGCCGGCGCCTGCTCGGGCATCGCGGTCCGCTCCTGCGGAATCGTGCGAATGGTCTTCTTCTTCGCGGCGGCCATAAGCTTTCTTCAGTAGCGGTCGCTGGCCTCGGCCGCCGCGTGCAGACGGCAGCTTTCTTCCCATTTCCTGAGCGCTGCCTGCTCCTCGGGCCGGAAGCGGGCAAGCCTCGCCATGAGATCGTCGAAGTCGACCTGGTGGGCGTCGAAGTCCGGTCCGTCGACACAGGCGAACTTGATGCCCTCACCGATCTTCACCCGGCAGCCGCCGCACATGCCGGTGCCGTCGACCATGACGGGATTCAAGCTCACCATCGTGCGGATCTTGTGCGGGCGCGTGACTTCCGCACAGGCCTTCATCATGATGGGTGGGCCGATGGCGATCACTTCGTCGATGTCCGGATACCTGGCGATGGCCTGCTTGAGTCCTTCCGTGACCAGCCCCTTGATGCCCGCGGAGCCGTCGTCGGTGCAGACGATCACCTCGTCGCACACCGAGCGAAAGCGCTCGTCCCAGAAGACGAGATCGCGGTTGCGATAGCCCACCACGCCGACCACCGCCGTGCCGTTGCGCGCGTAGGCGCGTGCCTGCGGGAACACCGGCGCGACGCCCAGGCCGCCGCCGACGCACACGACGCGCCGCGCCTTGCCGATGTGGCTGGGGATGCCCATCGGTCCGGTCACCGCGTAGAGATGGGTGCCGACGCGACAGTTCTGCTGCATCTCGCGCGTCGTCTTCCCCACCGCCTGGATCACCAGCGTGATCGTGCCGGCTTCCGGGTCGAAGTCGGCCAGCGTGAGCGGGATGCGCTCGCCGTGCGGATGCTCCATGACGATGACGAACTGGCCGGCGCGGGCCGCCCTCGCCATCAGCGGGTGGCGAATCTCCAGCATGTAGGTGACGTCCGAGTAGTCGTCGCGGGCGACGATCTCGAACGGCCTTTCCGTAGGGGCGGCCATGGTGCTTTAACGCGATCCGAGCTACCGCCGCGGCGGCCAAGACCGTCGCCCCGGAGGCGGCTCCGATGCCAGGCCAGTGTAGGGTCGTGCGGGATGCCGGAATTGATCTATCGCAAACCGCGTGCGATTTGGCCCTGGGCAAAGCTTCGCCGCATCGACCAAGCGTTCGCGCACGCCGCGCAGTGGCCCGACGCTTCGGGGCGCCCCCGGCCGTGGCGCGCTATATTGATGCTGCAGCGGCTGTTGCGGCCGCCTCGTTTCACTCCGTCCCATCGGACATGCCATCGGAAACACGCGATTCCTCGATCCCGTCCGGAACCCTCCGCGCGGCTGCGTCCGATGCGGCCGCTTCGACGGCAGAGATCGTCTCGTTCCTACGCAGCGTCGGCCTGGTAGCCCCCGACAGCGTACCGAAGCTCACCGAGCTGACGGGGGGCGTCGCCTCCGACATATGGAAGGTCGAGACGGCCGATCGCGTCTTCGTCGTGAAGCGCGCGCGTGCCCGGTTGCGCGTCGCCCAGGAATGGACCGCGCCGGTCAGTCGCAATGCCAGCGAGGTCGCGTGGATGAGAACGGCCGGGGCCATCGTCCCCGGCGCCGTGCCGGCGATCCTGGCCGACGACGCGTCCGTCGGCGCCTTCGCGATGGAGTATCTCGATCCGGGCGCTTTCCCCGTGTGGAAATCGGAGCTTGCACGAGGCCGGGTCGATATCGGCTTTGCCGCTGCTGTGGGCCGCACCGTTGCGGCGATCCACGCCGCGACCGCTCACTCGGAACCCGTGGCGCGATCCTTTGCCAACGATGCCGTGTTTCACGCGATTCGACTCGAGCCGTATCTCGGAACGACGGCGCGCGCGCAGCCGGCGTGCGCTGAGTCACTCATGGCGTTGTCGCGCCAGACGCTCGCGACCAAGATCGCGCTGGTGCACGGCGACGTGAGCCCCAAGAACATCCTGGTGGGCGGACGAGATCCGATCCTTCTCGACGCCGAGTGCGCCTGGTTCGGCGACCCCGCATTCGATGTCGCCTTCTGCCTGAACCACCTGCTGCTCAAGTGCATCTGGGTGCCGGAGGCGACGGATCGATTTCTCGCCGCCTACGGTGCGCTCGAGGATGCGTACGTCGAACGACTCACCTGGGAGGCGCCCGACGTCTTCGAGCGGCGCGCGGCCCGGCTGCTGCCCGCGCTCATGCTCGGGCGCATCGACGGCAAGTCGCCGATCGAGTATGTCACGACCGAGCGCGACAAGTCGCGCGTGCGACGCGTCGCCACGGCGCTCATCGTCTCGCCTGTCGCATCCCTGGCCGATGTCCGCGACGCCTGGGCGAGGCAGCTTCGCGATGCCTGACACGCGCATCGACTCGGTGCACGCCCGCCGCGTGTGGGACTCGCGCGGCCGTCCGACGGTCGAGGTGGATGTCGCGCTCGCGTGCGGCGCGAGCGGACGTGCCATCGCACCGGCCGGCGCATCGATCGGTACGGGCGAGGCGGTCGACCTTCGCGACGGCGGTCAGGCTTTTGGCGGGTACGGGGTGGCACGCGCGCTCGCGGCGGTCAACGGCGAGATCGCCGCTGCGATGAAGGGACGCGACGCCAGCGATCAGGCCGCCATCGACGCGGTCCTAGCTCGCCTCGACGGAACGGATAACCGGAGCCGTCTCGGCGGCAACGCGATCGTGGCCACCTCGATGGCGGTGCTGCATGCCCGCGCCGCCGCTGACGCCGTTCCGCTGTGGCGGCATCTGGCCGGAAGCGCTCGCGTGCGGCTGCCGCTTCCCGAGGTCCAGATCTTCGGCGGCGGCGTCCACGCCGAAAGGCGAGTCGACATCCAGGACTTCATGGTCGTGTGCCCCGGCGCGCGCACGTTCTCCGAGGCGCTGGACTGGACTGCGGAGATCTATCGCGCCGCGGGATCGGCCTTGCGGCGAAGCGGCAAGCTGCAAGGTGTGGCCGACGAAGGCGGTTACTGGCCGGTCTTCGCGTCGAACGAAGAAGCGCTCGACGCGATCGTGCGAGCGATCGAAGAGGTCGGCTTCAAGGCCGGCAGCGAGGTGTGCCTGTCGCTCGACATCGCCGCATCGGAATTCGGTCGCCACGGCGAGTATGCGCTCGCCCTCGATGGCAAGCGGCTCGATACCGCGGCGATGATCGACATGCTGGCGCGCTGGATCGACGCCTATCCGATCGTGTCCCTCGAGGACCCGCTGGCCGAAGACGATGCCGCGGGGTTCCGCGCGTGCGTACAGCGCTTCGGCCGGCGCTGCCAGATCATCGGCGACGACTTCCTTGTCACCGACGCTGCGCGCGTCGCCAGGTCCGCCGCCGAGAAGACCGCAACCGCGGTGCTGATCAAGCCCAACCAGGCCGGGACGGTGACCGAGGCGCACGCGGCATTGCAGGCTGGCAAGGCCGCAGGCTTCGGAACGATCGTGTCGGCCCGCTCGGGTGAGACCGAAGACTTCACGATCGCGCACCTCGCGGTCGGCTGGGATGCGGGACAGCTCAAAGTCGGTTCGTTCTCGAGGTCGGAGCGCATGGCGAAGTGGAACGAGTGCCTGCGCATCGAAGAGGCGCTGGGCCGCGACGCCGTGTTTACCGGAAGGGCGGCGCTCGCGTTCGCCGACGGGGGAGAGCCCGTGTAACTTTCGCGCGCGCCGCCCGCGGTCGATGCGCAGCAGCGCCGACCAGATCTCGCGCCACACGAAGTAGCTGGTCGGATTGCCGTACGACTGGCATTCGCCCATCGCCACCACGACGCCCCGTTGTCGAGCGATCGCTGTGACCTCGGCCACCAGCCGCGACTTGCGAATGCCGGCTTCGCCCGAGACGGCGACGATCGCGCCGCGGCCGTCCAGCACTGCCTCGAGCCGGTCCACCATCGCGGCGAGCTCGGCGGTGCGACCGACCAGGGCGGACTCGTCGGAGGCGGCGGCACGGGCTGCCGCTCGCGGCGCTCCTACCAGCGCGTACACGGCTACCCTGTCCGTCTTGCCTTTCAGGGCGATGGCAGGGAGCGCTTCCCAGATGAAGGCCTCGCCGATCGCAGCGTGCACCGATTCCGCGACATAGATCTGCCCGGGCAGCGCTTCCGACATCAGCCGCGCGGCGAGGTTTACGGCGTCGCCCAGACGGGTGAACGCGAGCCGCCGCTCGTGGCCGTAGGTACCGCTGCGCAGACGCCCATGGGCGATGCCGATCCTGATGCCGGTGGCCGCGGTGGTGGCCGGCAACGCCCGCAACGCCAACGCGGCGTGAGCGGCGCGGGCCGCGTCGTCCTCGTGGGGGATCGGCGAGCCGAACACCGCGTAGAGGTACGCCCCCTTGTCGCCGAGCGTCAACTGCAGCATGTTCCCGCCGTACGACCTGACGATCTTCTGTGCCTGCCGCACGAACGTGTCCAGCTTGCCGATCGCCTCTTCGTCTTGGTCGTAGTCGATTCCGCCGAAGTTGACGAACATGGGGTACGCCGGCCGAAGCTCCGCCAGGAATTCGCCGCGGCCGGCGACGAGGCGCTCGTAGACCTCGGGCAGGAGCCAGCCCTTCGCGACGTTCGGCGGCAGCGCGACGTCGTCGAGTCGGACGCCGGGTGGCCGATCGCCGTCTTCGGTCATCCTCGCGACAACCGCGCAGACGCCTCCGCCGGTCTCGTCGCTTCGAACCTCCCGGATCTGCGCTCGATCGCCGACGGATTCGAGCGCCGAGCGTTCGAGAACCACTTCGCCCCTTTCGGCGACGGCGAGCGCGTCGATCAATCTTCCCGCGAGGACGTCCATGAGCTGGATTTCCGGATCGCCGACGACGAAACGCCGCGCGTTGCCCGCCGCGATTGCCACCTTCATCGCCAGCCGCACGCGCGTCCCGCCCGGCGTGGCGATCTGGCCGAGGCGATCCATCGTTTCCTGCATCGCGAGCCCGCAAGCCGCCGCGCGTACGCCGTCGTCGCCGTCGATCCAGCACGTCACCGCGCCTCCGCTGCAGCAGATGACGTCGCCGCCCCGAGACTCGAGCTCCTCAACCAGGGCGTGGAACACGCGATTGAGATGATGGGTGAGCACCTCCGCGCCGCGTTGCGGCCCGAGCTCCTTCGCGAGGGCTTCGGTCAGCGCGGTGAAGCCGGAGATGTCGGCGAACAGCGCCGCCCCGCGGACGCGATCCGGCATGGCGACGCCGGAGGCGATCGATCGCCTGCGGCTGCGCGGAATGTAGGCTTCGAGGCTGGCGGTCACGTTCGAGGATCGAGCATCATTGCATCGCTCGCGCGATTCGCTCCGGCGTGAGCGGCAGGTCACGCACGCGCACGCCCAGCGCGTCGAAGAGCGCGTTGGCCACGGCCGCGGCCGTGGGCCCCGCCGCGCACTCGCCGGCGCCGAGCGCCGGCGCGTCGGGGCGGCTCACGATCGATACCTCGATCTCGGGCGTCTCGCCGAAGCGCAGGATCGGATAGCCCTCCCACGAGCGCGAGAGCACGCGCGCGCGATCGAAGCGCACCTGCTCGTGCAAGGTCCAGGAAATCGCCTGGACGATGCCGCCTTCGATCTGATTCTCCAGACCGTCCGGATTGATGACCTGGCCGGCATCCACCGCGGCGAAGACGCGCTTCACGCGCAGCGCCTGGGCGACTTCCACTTCGGCGATCACGGCGCAATAGGCGCTTGCGTTCTTGTACCGCGCGAAGCCGATTCCCCGACCGCGCGTGCCGTCGAGCTTTTCGCCGCTTGTCCACCGCGCGGCGCTGGCGGCCGACTCGATCACCGCGCGGGCGCGCGCGTCGGTCAGATGGCGGAGCCTGAACTCGATGGGGTCGGCGCCGGCGGCAGCCGCCAGCTCGTCCATGAACGACTCGATCGCGAACACGTTGGCGTACGCGCCGAGCGCGCGCAGCGCCGAGACGCGCAGCGGCCGTTCGGCGATGAAGTTGTAGGCGATCTCCTGTGAAGGGAAGTCGTAGAGCGGGATGGCGTTGCGGTCCGCGCCTCCCGTGGGCTGTGGCACGTCCCTGGGCAGCGGCACGGGCAGCGGCGGATCCATGTGCCACGCAGCCAGCAAGTTGACGCCTTCGCCCCATCCGGGGCGGGCGATGTGCGTATGGCTCCAGATCTCGTGCTCCCAATCGACGACGCGGCCCTCCGCGTCGAGTGCCGCCGCGATGCGTACCACCATCGCCGAGCCGTAGGGCGACCAGGCGAGCTCGTCCTCGCGCGTCCACTGCACGAGCACCGGACGGCCGCAGGCGCGTGCGAGCAGCGCGGCATCGAGCGCGACGTCGTCGGCGCCGCTGTGGCCGTAGCAGCCGGCGCCGTCCCTGTGAATGACGTCCACGGCAGTGGGCTCGATCCCGAGCGCCTTGGCGAGCTGGCGCTGGAGGTGATGCGGTCCCTGCGTGTGCGACCAGACGGTGAACCGTCCGCGTTCCAGACGCGCCAGCGCGCACGACGGGCCGATCGAGGCGTGGGCGACGTAGGGTTTCGAGTAGCTGGCCTCGAAGCGCCGCAGCGACCGCGCGGGGCGCTCGCCGCGCCGGTGCACGATCGAGCGCACGCTCGGCAGGTGCGGAAGAAAGTCGCGTGCTTCGGTCGTGTCGGGAAGCGCAGAGCCTTCGTCCCACACTGCGGCGCGCCGCGCCGCCTCCAGCGCTGCGACGGCCTGCTCCTCGCGCTCGGCGCACAGCCCGACGAAGCTGCCGCTCACCAGCACCTCCGCGACGTCCGACAACGCGCGAATCGCGTTCGAGTCAAGCGCGCGCAGCTTCGCGCCGTACGACGGCGGCCGGAGCACGCGGCCGAAGACCATCCTAGGGAGCTCGAGATCGTGGACGAACGCCGCGCCGGTGACCTTGGCGACGAGGTCGCGCCGCGGCGCGCTCGTACCGACGAGTGCGTGCTGAGACACCGGCTTCGGCGCGACGGCGCCGGTCGCATCGCGCGCCAGATCGACGCGCGACGCGAGATCCCAGTACGTCGTTCGCAGATCCGTACCCGGCAAGCCGATCGTTCCGTCGCGCACGGAGAGCTCCGCGACGTTGACCTCCAGCTCGCGCGCCGCCGCCTCAAGGAACAGGCTTCTCACTTCCGCGCAGGCGAGGCGCATCGCCGCGCCGCCGACCTCGATCGACTGGCTGCCGGACGTGTACAGCTCGTCGGGCGATCGGGTCGTGTCGCCGGCGACTAGAGCGAGCCGCTCGAGCGGCACGTCCAGCTCCTCGGCCGCGATCTGCGCAATGGCCGTCTCGATCCCCTGGCCGATCTCCACTTTGCCGCTGAACACCGTCACGGTGCGGTCGGCATTGAAGCGGACCCAGCGATCCAGGCGCGGCGTGCTCCTGAGGCTCTGCGGGAGCGTCACGGCTTCGCTTCGCGCATCGCCCGCGCCGCCGCGCGGATCGCGCGCAGGATGCGCACGTGCGTGCCGCAGCGGCACAGGTGCCGGTCGAGCGCCGCGGCGATCGCCTCGTCGCTTGGGCTCGGATCGCGCCGCAGCAGCGCCACCGCGGCCAGGATGATGCCGTCGATGCAGTAGCCGCACTGGATCGCCTGCGCTTCGACGAACGCCTGCTGCACCGGATGTAGCGCGCCCGCGCGGCCAAGCCCTTCGATCGTGATGATCTCGTGATCGGGGGCCGACCACAGCGGCGTGTCGCACGACGTGACCGGATTCCCGTCGAGCAGCACGGTGCAGGCGCCGCACTGGCCCTCGCCGCAGCCGAAGCGCGCGCCCTTGAGCTTGAGGTCGTTGCGCAGCACGTACAGCAGCGGCGTAGCGGGTTCCGCCCGCACCTCGCAATCGCGGCCGTTGACGCGCAATGCAAACGTTTCAGGCATTCATCGACTCACGGTGAACAGGCTCGTCGCCACGGTCGGTCCTCGCGACGCGAGCGCCTGCGTCGTTCCTGTGGTCCGTCCAAAGGGACGCAGGCCAACGATAGCAAATCGGTCTCCGCGGTCAACCGGCATGCGGCGATTCGAAGCTTGGCGCCCGCCGATCGGTGGTGGTCTAATAGTCGACCGATTTCATGGAAGGCGAGCAGAGAGATGGCGAATTTCGGCATCGCGGGGCTGGACTGGCAGGAGCGCGTCAACTGGGACCGGCTGCGCAAGTACCGGCTCGACCGGGCGCGGGAGCGCATGAAGGCGCACCGCTTAGGCGCGATGCTGTGCATGTACGACGAGAACGTGCGCTACTTGACCGGCACGCTCACGCCGGGCTGGAATCGTTTGAAGCCAGGGCTGCGCTACGCGCTTCTGTGCGGCGACGATCCGCCCGTGCTCTTCGAGCAGGGCGACCTGGGCGCGCACATCGCCCGTCACTCTCCCTGGATACCGAAGGAGAACATCCGCTGGTCGTACGCCTGGATCAAGGGCGCAGCGGGGCCCGCGTCGCTCCAGCAGGTCAACAAGTTCACCAAGGCGATCCAGCAGGAGATGAAGAAGAGCGGCGTCGACGGTCAGACGCTGGGCGTCGACTTCGTCGACATCAACATCATCCAGGTGTTCAAGGAGGCCAAGATCAAGTGGGCCGACGGCATGACGCCGATGATGGAGGCGCGGGCGATCAAGAACGCCGACGAGCAGGAGTGCATGCGCATGATCGGCGCGATCGGCGACGCCGCGCACTGGGAGTGCATGAAGTTCCTGAAGCCCGGCCTGACCGAGAACAAGGTCACCGCGCACATCATGGAGTTCCTGTACTCGATCCCGGGCATGGAGGACGTCGAGGACGTGATCGTCTCCTCGGGGCCGAATACCTGGCCCAACTGGCGGAACTTCTCGGACCGCATCATCAAGCCGGGCGACATCGTATTCATGGACCTCGCCGCGCTCACCTGGAACGGCTACAAGTCCTGCTACTACCGCACCTACTGCGTGGGCAAGGAGCCGACGCGGGAGCAGAAGGACTACTACGCCACCGCGCTCAAGTGGCTCTACGACTCCATCGAGGCGGTGAAGGTCGGCACGACCACGCGCGAGATCGCCTCCAAATGGCCGTCGGCGAAGGAGGCCTGGGGCTACGAAGAGGAGGACCAGGCGGCGGCCAACCTCTGGGGCCACGGCCTCGGGCTCGCGCAGTACGATCCGCCGGTGATCTCGCGCATCTGGTCGCTCGACCATCCGGTGGAGATCAAGGAAGGGATGGTGTTCGCGCTGGAGACCCAGCACGGCAAGACGCACCAGTGGGGCGTGCGCATCGAAGAGATGTTGATCGTCCACAAGGATCGCGTGGAGATCATCTCCAACTTTCCGGTCGAGCAGATCACGGTGGTCGATCCGATGCCGGGGTATTCGAGCTATGGGAAGGGATGAGCGCCGTACCGGCGCAAGCCGGAATGTAGGCACGAATCTATTCGCGCGCGGCGATGATCGGATAGATCCGACACTGCAGATCCCCGTTTTCGCGGGGATGACGGACTAGACGTCATGGCTCTCGTTGTCCCCATCACCTCGCCCGAAGCCGCCGATGCCGAGCGCTTCGGGCCGAAGGCGGCCAACCTCGCGTGCCTGGGACACGCCGGCCTGCCGATCCCGGACGGGTTCTGCGTCGACGCTGAGATGTATCGAGTGCAAATGACCGCGCTCGGGCTCGCGTCCCGTGCGGCTCGCGTGAGCTCGCCCGAGCCGGGCGAGGCGCGCCGCGCGGCGCTGGCGATGAAACTCGGTTTCTTCGATCAGCCGATCGTCGCCGACGTGCTCGAGCCACTGCTCGAAGCGTGGCGCAAACTCGCCGCGAAAAGCGCAAGCCCCACTGTCGTGCGCTCCTCGGCGCTGGTCGAAGACCGCTTCGGCTCGAGCTTCGCCGGCCAGTTCGAAAGCTATCTCGGGCTCGAAACCGAAGACGAGTTCGTCACGGCCGTTCGGTCCTGCTGGGCCGCCCTATGGTCCACGCGGGTGCTGCGCTACATGGCCACGCACAGCTCGACTCCAGCTGATACAGCCATGGCGGTCCTCGTGCAGTCTCTGATCGCGGCTCGGTCCGCCGGCGGAGGATTGAGCCGCACGCCGAAAGGCGACATGGTCATCACCGCGACGCCGGGACCTGGCGCCGCGATCGCGCAAGGCGAAGTTGTGCCGGATCGCTTCGTCCTCTCGCGCTCCGGCGCATTGCGCCACGCGAGCGTCGGCCGCGTCGATCACCGGATCGGCTGCGCCCACGTGCCGCGCCGCACCCGCCGTGGGCGGATCCCTCAGCCCGCGCTCTCCGGCGCGCAAGTGCTCTCGCTCGGCCGCCTGCTGCAGCGGGCGGAAGAGGTCATCGCCATGCCGGTCGAAATCGAATGGGCGCTCGACACGGCGGGATTCAAGCTGCTGCAGGCGCGGCCGCTGTATGTCGAGGAAGCGCCGCCCGCCCGGGCCACGGAAGAGATCTGGCTGCGCCATCCTCGTCTCAACGGCCACCCGGCGGGCATCGGCTGGAGCACGGGACGCGCCTGCATCGTCCAATGCGAGTGCGAGCTCGCGCGCGTGGGACCGGGCGACATTCTCGTCACGCGCGTCGCCGGTCCGTCGTTGAGCCAGATCCTGCCGCGCGTCGCCGGCATCGTCGCCGAGCTCGGCGGCAGCACGTCGCACCTAGCCTCGCTCGCCCGCGAGCGCGGCATTCCCGCGGTGTTCGGCGTGCTCGATGCAACGGCGCGCATTCCCGACGGCGTGCAGCTCGCGGTCGACGGCGTGGCGGGCGTGGTGCGCTGGATGGGCTGATGCGCCTGCAACGCGTCTTCATCACACAACCGATTCCGGCGCGCCCGCTGGAAAGGTTGCAGGCTCTCGCCGACGTCGACTGGAACCGCAGCGACGTACGCATCCTGACCAAGCCGGAGCTGGTCGACGCGGTGCGCGGACACGACATCCTGTTCTGCCTGCTTTCCGATCGGATCGACGCCGAGGTAATCGCAGCCAATCCGCGACTGCGCATGGTCGCGAGCATGAAGATCACGCCCTCCGACATCGACGTTGCCGCGGCGAGCGCGCGGCGGATTCCCGTCACCGTCGTGCCGCCCATCGTCACCGAGGCGACCGCGGACCTGCACTTCGCGATCCTGCTCGCCGTGGCGCGGCGCGTGGTCGAAGCCGATAGGCTCCTGCGGCGGGGCATGTTTCCGGGCGGGCAGTCGATGCACCTCGTCGGCGCCGGCGTATGGGGCAAGACCATCGGGCTCGTCGGCGGCGGTGGGCGGATCGGCCGCGCGGTCGCGCGGCGTGCGGGAGGATTCGGCATGCGCGCGCTCTACTGGGGCCCGCGCCGGATTCCCGAGGCCGACGAGCGCGCCTCCGGACTCGAGTACGTTGCACTCGATCGGCTTTTGAGCGAATCGGATTTCGTTTCGCTGCACGCTCCGCTCAGGCCGGAGACGGTGCATCTCATCGGCGCGCGCGAGCTCGCGCTAATGAAGCCGGGCGCATTCCTGGTGAATACGGCCCGCGGGCCAATCGTCGACGAGAAGGCACTGGTCGACGCACTCGCCGCGAAGCGCATCGCCGGCGCGGCGCTCGACGTGTTCGAGCGCGAACCGCAGGTCGAACAGGGGCTTCTCGCCATGTCCAACGTCGTGCTAACGCCGCACCTCGGGAGCGCCGTGGCGGAAACGCGGGAGGCGTTGGCTAACGCGGTTGTAGACAACATCGCGGCGGTGCTTGCGGGGAAGCGCCCGCCCAACTGCTGGAACGCCGAGATCTACGAAGACCCCTCATCGTCCGCCGGCACGCAGCAAGGTCGCGCGCCTTAGGCTGGGCAATCCGTCATGGCAGGCAAAGCGAAAGTCGTCATCACCGACTACGTCTGGGAATCGCTGGATGTGGAGAGAAACCTCCTTGGTAGGCTGGCGGACCTGGTGCCGCTCAAGACCAAGGCGCCGGACGAGTTCATCGCCGAGGCCGCCGACTGCGACGCGCTGCTCAACACCTACGCCGGGCCGATCACCGCCGAGGTGATGTCACGCATGCCCAGGTGCCGCATCATCGCCCGCTACGGCATCGGCGTCGACACGATCGACCTCGACGCGGCCACGAAGGCCGGCATCATCGTCACCAACAACCCGACCTACTGCATCGACGAAGTGGCGGAGCACACGCTCGCGCTCATCCTCGCGTGCGCCCGCAAGGTTGCGCTCTACGATCGGCTGGTGCGCGCTGGCCGCTGGGAGGTGCCGCCGGGCAAGCCCATGTCCAGGCTATCCGGCAAGACGCTGGGGCTCATCGGCTTCGGCAACATCGCGCGCCGGGTGGCCGTGCGCGCGGCCGCTTTCGGCATGCGTGTGGTATATGCCGATCCGTTCGTGCAGGACGCGCCGTTATCGCCCCCGGCGCGGAAGGTCGATTTGGCCGAGCTGCTGCGCGAAGCGGATTTCGTCTCGCTGCATCCGCCGCTCACCCCGCAGACGCGCCGGATGATCGACGACTCGGCGCTCTCGCGCATGAAACGCACCGCGTTTCTCATCAACTGCGCGCGCGGGCCCATCGTCGACACCGCGGCCCTCGTTCGCGCGCTCGACGCCGGGGCGATCGCCGGCTGCGCGCTCGACACCGTCGACCCGGAGCCGCTCCCCGAGGCGCATCCGCTGCGCGGTCGCGACAACGTGCTCGTCACCCCGCACGTCGCCTGGTACAGCGAGCAGGCGCTGGTCGGACTGCAGGCGGGCGCGCCCGGCGAAGTGCGCCGGGTGCTGATCGGCGAATGGCCGATCAACGTCGTCAACCGCGCCGTGAAGGGAAGGAACCGCGCCGGACTCTGATCAATCCGATCTCGATCCCCGACGACCGCGGCCCGCGGCGAGCGGTCGTCGGGACTAGCCCCCGCGCGACGTCCGCCGACCGAAGCGGACCGCGTCGCCCCACGCCGTTGCGTCCACCCGTTTCGGCACGACGTTCTGTGCGTGCAAAGAGAGCGTCATGAGTTCGCGCAGCACATCCGGAGGGAAGCCGCGGCGGTTTCCGCGCCGGTCGGTGAGCAGCGAATCCATGTAGGCGGCAAGCGCCTTGGGATCGGTCCAGTTCGCGGCGATGACATTGGCGATCCGCGCGTAGCTCGCCATCAGCGCGGCGGGCTTGAGATCGGTCGGCAGACTCGCGAACCAGCTGCGCGTTGCGGGAAGCGGCGTGTTGACCGGCTGGTTCCGGCGCAAGTGCCGGTATTGCTCTTCGGATGCTTCCGTCGGTCGCGACACCGCCGCGCTCTTCACGGCGTTCGGCGTGCGCAGGTCGTCCGGCCGGTAGCGATTTTCGCGATAGATCGACATCCATCCCCCTTCGTGGATTCGAGCTTCGTAGCGCGCATCCTACATGAGTTCGGGCGGATCGCTAAGCGGGCGGTATCGCAGAGGCCAACGTAGGACAGCCTCCTATGGCTGCGACGATTTTGTCGTTTCGTGTGGCGGCGGCATGGCGATGGAACCGAGCACCGAGTCGCGGTGAAGCGCCCGTCGCCCGCCGGGCGGCCAGCCGCGATGGCGGCGTCATCGGATCGCGTTGCTGCACCTGCGAAACTTTCATCCGCCGGTCGAGTCACAACGGACTCCCCACGTTTCGCAGGACATAGGTTACGGGGAGCCATTGAATCGAAAGGCAACGGAAGAAGGATCGAGTCATGAACGGAAATGCGGCACACGATTATCAACGCAGTAACGACCATGCCCGCAGGATGACGGAAATCGCCTTGCGCGGCACAGCGCTGCTATGGGACCTCCAGGCCGACACCGCGCGCAGCCTCCTCGAGATGCAGGCCAACGGCGCGACGCTGTTCGGCGCGCCCGATATCACGCCGGTGTTCCACGTCGGCAACGGGCGCACCAAGGGCATGTTCAGCATGACCCTGGAGCAGGCGCTCAGCTCGCTGCGGCAGATCAACGACACGGTGAGCGAGGTGCAATGGCAGCTCACGCGCGCGGCCGAGCAGCAGACCGCGGGTATCGCCGATCGCATTCAGCAAAGCATCGAGGAGCTCGGCCGGCGGTCGCAGGAAGGTCTCCAGGAGATTCGCCGGCTGGCCGACGAGGAGGTGGCGGAGTTTCGCCAAGCGGCCCGTGAGGCAAACGGCGGTAACGGCACTCGCCGGCAGCGTCGGTCGCGGCGGTTGGGCGGCACGAACGCGCACGAATCGCGGCAAACCGCGCCGCGGATGGAAGCGAAGGCCAACACCGAGACGAACGAATCGGCAGGGACGAGGAGCGCGGGACGGCAGAGAAGCCGCCGGCGTCGCTCGCAGCGACGCGCCGCGGCCTGACAATCCGACCGATTGGTAGTCGGCCCCGCTTCGCGCGGGGGTTTTTTGTTTCGCAGCGATTTGCGGACGCGCGGATCGCTCGGCGGTCCCGCCGCTTCGACGGCAGCGCTCAGTGCCGCGTGCCGCTGCGGCCGGGGGATTTCGCTTTGGTCGAGACAGCCTCCACCGTCAAGGTGAAGGTGCGCTGCTCGTTCGGATGGATCGCGCCCACGCCGATCAGCTTGTGCGCGATCTCCTCGTCGCGATCGTTGCGGATCGACACCACGACCGTATACTCCCACGGCTCGCCGTCCACCGGATGGCGGATACTGCCCTCGATGCGCAGCGGCGTGAGCGCAGGCTCCGGCGCCGCCTCGGCCATGGGCTCGAAGCGCAGATAATGCCGGCACGACGGACAGACGGCCGCACTCTCGAGAACCGTCTCCCGACAGTGCGGACATTCGCGCGTCGCCCCCGGCATGCTGGGGCGAGCGTTGCTCATTTCAGGACGTACTTGCGAGGCCGTTGCCCTTGCCGGTCCTCGTACCGCTGTCCTCCCACCCGAAGTCGGCATGGCCCCGCATGCGCGCCCCCGCGGCGACGGTGAGTGAGCCGGCCTTCAGATCGCCGGTCACCACACCGGTCTGCTGCAACTCGACACGGGAGGATTGCTCGATGTTGCCCTCGAGCTCGCCGGCGATCGTGACCTTGTCGGCGCGCACGCTTCCCGTGAGCTTCGCTCCGGCCTCGATCGTGAGGTCGCCCTGGACGTTGACGTCGCCCTTGAACTTGCCCGCGACACGGACGCTGCCGCCGCCTTCGATCTTGCCCTCGATCGTGATGTCCGGCGCGATCAACGATTCCTTGCGCGGCACGTTGGGATCCGGACGGGCCACCGGAGCGGCAGCGGCCACGGG
>Ga0335081_10004140_pt1 | contig 22882 bp, 18 predicted proteins | sample Lox_Sample_35_FD_206713 | JGI IMG/M metagenome (GOLD analysis project Ga0335081, IMG submission 206713) | Soil microbial communities from Loxahatchee National Wildlife Refuge, Florida, United States - Lox_Sample_3.5 | ecosystem: Environmental > Terrestrial > Soil > Wetlands | place: USA...
AGCCTCCGTACCCTGTCGCAATGTACGCCACGCCGTCGTGGTCGAACCCCAGCATCGGTGGACCGCCGGCAAATTCCTCTCCTTGCGGAGTCATCAGCGGAGCCATGCAGTAATGGCTCCATTTCGAACCGCCATCGGTCGAGATATGAAATGCGACCTCAATGGGATAGGTGCAGTTGCCATCGGTGCTCCCTAGCAGCAGCTGTTTAGAGTTTAGCGGGTTGGCCGCAATCGGGGCGTTAACCACCCCTTTGCCACTATCGGATGCCCGCTCCGATGGGAGCGCGCAGGGGGTGGGTGAGCACGACAGAAGATCGAGATTTGCGTGAATCGCGGCTTGACCGTTCGCCCCTCGTGTGATTAGAGACACCGCGGCGACGACCAGAAATGCTGCCGCGATTTGCAATACACTTCGCATCGTCAACTTACTTCACCCTTATGCCGCCAACCATGACTTGCATGTTTCTACCGTTGCTGCTGTCCATCCAGGCAGCTACAAAATTGTTTGCCCCGTCCCAAGCATTGCCAGCATAGTCACCCATCCAGCTGTTGTTCGGACCACCGTTGTTATTCGGATTCGAGAACGCCGTGGTGAGTTGCATGTCTGGATGAAAGCTCTTGCCTCCGTCGCTCGAAATTGTCGCGAAGGCTTGGTAGTTTACATTCGCCGGGTCGTTCCTCCGATCCAGCCAACTCACCCCCAGAAGCCCCCGCGGACTCACCGCGAGCCAGGGAAAGAACTGATCGTGGTTGTCACTGGGAGGGGCCACCGGAACCGGCTTCGACCATGTGTTTCCTCCATCCGTCGAACGGACGACCTGCACTCGCAAATAGGTACCGGTCCAGGAATACATCGAGACGTAAAGGTTTCCAGCATTGGGACCGTTGCTGTTATCGATCGCGATCGCTGGATAGTTTCTCACCCCGACCTGGGTGTTCGGAATTCCTTCGTGGTTCAGCAGGACCTGCGCAATTGTTGTCGGCTTGGACCAGGTATTGCCTCCATCGGTCGATTTGGCAAACACCATGAAGGCGTGATCGTTATCGCAGAAATAAGGACCGGAGTTGCAGTACATCCAGGTCAAGTACACAGTGCCATCCCTACCCACTGCGATCGTGGTGTAGCTGTCAGCATCGGGGTAGATTTGGGCTGGCGCCACCGCTACCTGCTTCCAAGTGGCGCCACCGTCGTAAGAATGTGCAACCACAACCTGGTTTTTGTCTTGGTCTGGCTCATTAATAAAAACTTCAGAAATGTACAGGCTATTCACCCACGGACTCTGCCCATTTCCGTCGACCGCCATCCAGCCCCAGGCCATGTAGGCCTGCTTGGATCCTTCTATGGCAACGGCGGGTGCGCTCCAGCTCACTCCGTCACTCGACTTCTGAAAAGCGATTGCGCCGTTGGTGTCGGAGCCTCCGTACCCTGTCGCAATGTACGCCACGCCGTCGTGGTCGAACCCCAGCATCGGTGGACCGCCGGCAAATTCCTCTCCTTGCGGAGTCATCAGCGGAGCCATGCAGTACCGACTCCACTTCGAGCCACCGTCAACGGAGACTTGAAATGATGTTCTGATGGGATAGGGGCAGTTGAAGTCGTAGCTCCCAACTAGAAGCAGCTTGGGATTTAGCGGGTTAATGGCAATGGGGGCATCGGCGACTTCACTTCCGCCCTTCGATGCTTGTACCGGTGGAAGCGCGCACGGGGCGGGGGAGCAACTCAACAGGTCAGCATTGTCGGGACGCACAGCTTGGCCGTTCGCAGTTCGTGCAAGAAGAAAAAACGCGGCAGCAACCAGAAATACTGCCGTGATTGGTGTCGCGTGCGCCTTAGTGCAGTCGAATTTCGGAGCGACTGGGGAAAGAGTGCGAGAAGAACGAAGCAACGACATGCGGACCTCCGGACCTGAAGCGAACCAATACTGCCCCGGGGTAAACTGCAGAAATGCAGGTACGAACAATATCCGCAAACCCCTGCTGTGTCAACAAGCAGGTCATTACAGTCGGGGTCAATCTCTACGGAGGTTAACGCCTACCTTACTTCCGCCAGCTGCGCCCGCAGCTTGTGCGTCGCCCTGAACAGCGTGTTCTTGATCGTGCCTTCGCTCGTGTTCAGAATTCCGGCCACGGTGCGCAGGCGCAGGCCGTGGTAGTGTTTCAGCTCGAACACTACGCGCTCGCGCGGCGAGAGCCGTTCCATCGCCCGGTGAATGCAGCGGCGCAGCTCACGGCTGATCATGCTGCGCTCCGGGCTGGTGCCGGCCCGCTGGTCAGGCAGGCGGTCGAGCACCTGCTCTTCTTCGCCATCGGCTGAGACCGTGCTGGTCACGTCGCGTCCGCGGGATGCCTTCTTGCGCAGATGGTCGAGGCAAAGATTCGTAACAATGCGATAGATCCAGGTGTAGAACGAGCACTCGAAGCGGAAGCTCGCGATATTGATGTACGCACGCAGGAAGGCTTCCTGATAGATGTCCTGGCCATCTTCCTGCGAGCCAGTCAGATGCACGGCGAGACGCAGCACCGCCCGATCGTACTGGCGCACCAGTTCCTCAAAAGCGGAAGTGTTGCCCATCTGCGCCTCGCGGATGAGCAAGGTGTCATCCACGCGCGCAGGCCCGACTTTCTGCCGACGGTCTCCTCGAAGTTGTAGGACGTTTTCCACGGTCGTCTCCCGCGAAGCAGCTCAGCCAACAAACTTGTAACCTGTGCCATGCACCGTCAAAATAAAGCGCGGCTCATCTGGCCGCGGCTCAACCTTCTGCCGCAAGCGAACAATGTGCGCATCCACCGTGCGCGTCGTGGGGAAGCGGTCGTAACCCCAGACGTCTTCCAGCAAGCGGTCGCGCGTCAGCGTCTCTCCCGGATGATTCAGGAAATACTTCAGCAGCTCGAATTCTTTGGAAGAAAAGTCCAGCGACTTGCCCTTTCTCGACACCTGGCAGCTGCGCAGATCGACTTCCACCTCGCCGAATGCATATTTTTCGCCTGCCTTGGGCAGCGTTCCCGCCCGCCGCAGAACAGCCTTGACCCGCGCCAGCAGCTCGCGAATCGAAAATGGTTTGGTGACGTAATCGTCCGCGCCCAGCTCCAGGCCGACAACCTTGTCCACTTCCTGGCCGCGCGCCGTCAGCATAATGATGGGTATCGACGGCTTCTTCGACTTAAGCTGCTTGCAGACGTCCAGCCCGCTCATACGCGGCATCATCACGTCGAGAACTACGAGGTCCGGAGATTCGCTGAGCGCGCGCTCCAACCCTGCGACCCCATCAGGAGCGGTCAGTACCTGGTATCCCTCGAATTCGAAGTTGTCGCGCAGTCCCGCCACCATATTGGGTTCGTCTTCGACAATCAGGATTTTCGCCATAATTTCGAACCTACCCAGTTGCCAACTTGCTGCCGTTTACCCGCACTAGATTTACCGGCAGAGTGATCGTGAACTTGCTTCCGCGTCCGGGCGTACTATCGACCACCACGTCGCCGCCGTGGGCATGCACGATGTGCCGCACCAGCGACAGTCCAAGTCCGCTGCCTTTGGTGGTATGCACCAGCGGGTCGCCCACGCGGTAAAATTTTTCGAAAATCTTGCCCTGCTCTTCCATGGGTATGCCGATACCGTGATCTAGAACTTCCAGCTTCACTGAGCCGTTATCGCGGAATAACTTGACGCCGATGAACTTGCGATCCTGCGAATATTTGAGAGCGTTATTGACCAGGTTCAGCAGCGACCGGGCCATGGCTTCACGATCCACGCGCAACGGCGGAACGTCGTCGGCGATCTTTTCTTCAAAGGCGAAGCCGTTCTGTTCGATCTGGTAGCGGTACGAATCCAGCGTATTGTGCACCAGTTCGCGCATGTCGGTCTCGCGGAAGTCATACTCCTTGCGTCCCGCCTCGATGCGCGAGAAATCGAGGATGTTATTGATGAGTGCGGTCAACCGTTCGCTCTCTTTGCGGATAATGCAGTAATACTCCTGGGCCTTCTCCTGCGTCTTCAGCCGGCCCATCTCCAGCGTCTCCGCGTAAAGCCGGATCAGTGACAGCGGGGTCCTCAACTCGTGGGAAACGTTGGAGACGAAATCCGACTTCAGCTTGGCCAGCGCCATCTCGCGCGAGATATTACGATGGGTGAGAATCAGCCCGCCGGCCAGCAACAGCGAAATTGCACCCAGGATGATGAAACCTGTACGCACGAAATGCTGCTCCATGGCCGCCAGCGTCGTTCCGCGTAGCTTGATCGCAAGAGTCAATGCTGGGAATGCGCCATCAAAATTGCGCTCGACCTCAGGCTCGCCCCCATCCCACTCGGTTGAAGTGACAAAAGGCGTGTTGTCGTACTTGGGCCGCAACATCATCACTGCCGGATTTTTTTCTTCCTTCTGTTCCTGATGGCTCAATTCCGAATTCAGCACCTCCGGGAAGAAATCCGTGCGCAGGTAGTCCGGATCGAAGAGCATGCCAGCGATCGCGCTGTTCGGGCCTTTGCTGCCCCCGACCAGGAAGAGCTCGCCCGCGATATATACCTTCTTGTCGCCCCGCTGGGTCCAGTCCGCTGTCGCATGTCGCCTCCCGATCTTCTGCATCGAACGAGTTTCTTTAATCACATCTTCGTATTCGAGCTGGAACCACGAGTTGTACATGCTCGACAAGTAATCGCTTTCGGATCGGGTTGCCGGGTCCCACGCATGGTTTTGCTGGCCACGAAAGCTCATTCCCGACTTCGGGTCGAACACGAAGAGGTAAGCAACGTAGGGGTGAGTAGCGAGAATGCGGTCCATGGTCTCGCTGCAAGCCGAGCCCGAACTCGGAAACTGATCCCGCACATCGTCGACCAGTTCATAGGCCTTGCGATTCATGTGCTTCTCGGTGATGGCCAGGACCTGGGTAAAATCCCGTTGAAACGCCGCCTGCACCCCGCGGTCGCGCTGAATGGACTTCAGGTGGAGCACGCCCAGAATGACCAAAGCGGCGGCCGGCAACACCACGGCCAGTTCCAGCGTCAACATCAGCCGCGTCCGGTCATTCCAATGTCGCTTCAATTTCATGCTGTTTGGCGGCCCCATACCGCCTTCATCCGACTACAACATAGTCAAACGACAGGGGATAGGTGTCAATCCGGGGTAAAAAGACGTAAAAAGTTGTGAACTGTGGCGGGCCTAACAACAGAGGACCACGGAGGATCACGGATTTGGAGCCGTTTCTTCGTTCTAGTGGCGGCCTCGTTGTTCTCAGCGCCCGCGGCGCATATTGCCATTCCATTCGATTGGCGCATAAAATCCTTGCATCCAGGCAAATCGCGTCACCCGAGGATCATTGAAGAAAGTCATCGCCATCTATCCCGGTTCGTTTGATCCGCCGACCAACGGTCACCTCGACCTGATCCAACGGGGCAGCAAAATCTTCGATCAACTTATTGTTGCAATCTTACGGAATCCGGAAAAAGGCCCATTGTTTAGTCTGGGCGAGCGCCGCTTGATGCTGGAATCGATGACCGAGGATTTTAAGAACGTCACTGTGGATACGTTCGACGGCCTGACGGTGGATTATGCGACCAAGGTCAAAGCGCGGGCAGTGCTGCGCGGTATTCGCGCCATTAGCGACTACGAATATGAATTGCAGATGGCTTTAATGAACCGTAAACTGCAACCAGAGCTGGAAACGGTGTTCATGATGCCGGCGGAAAAATACTCCTACCTGAGTTCCCGCCTGGTACGGGAGCTCGCGACATTGGGTGGGCCGATCACTAATCTTGTCCCAGAGATGGTTGAACAGCGCATCAAAGAGAAGCTTGATCCCGCAATCAAACTGCAGAACGCACGAGAATCCAAAGCGAGGAAACGATGAGCCCGACAGCCGAAGTGACGGCCGCGCTGAAACTGACCGACCGCATTAACCGCATTGAACCCTCGGCAACCATGGCCGTGGTGGCTGAAGCCGACAAGCTGCGCCAGCAGGGCAAGGACGTCGTTGATTTCGGGGCCGGCGAGCCGCACTTCGCCACCCCGCAGCATATTAAGGACGCTGGGATCGCCGCGATCCAGGGGAATTTCACCAAATACACGGCGGTTGGGGGAACGGCAGAGTTGCGTGACGCAATTTGGAAGCGTCACGCGGCGGACTTCGGCTCAAATTACAAGCGAGAGGAAACTGTGGCCTCGGTCGGCGGCAAGCACGCCCTGTTTAATGCTATCCAGGTACTAGTGGACCACGGCGACGAAGTGATTCTGCCGGTTCCGTACTGGGTCTCATTCAAGGATATCGTGCGTTATGCCGGCGGAAATTGCGTGTTGCTCGAAACTCGCGAAGACCAGAATTTCCGGCTCACCGCGGGCATGATCGAACGGCTGATCACGCCGCGCACCAAGCTCATCATTCTGAACTCGCCGTCCAATCCATCAGGCGCAGTAATGTCTCCCGAGGACATGCGAGAGGTGATTCGCGCTGCGCACGATCGCGGCATCTGGGTGGTTTCCGACGAGTGCTACGTTTATTTGAACTACACGGGAAGGCTCTTCTCCGTGGGATCGCTGCAAGAATGTCGAGAGCGCATGGTGGTGATCGGTTCGCTTTCGAAAACCTACGCGATGACCGGCTGGCGCTTGGGTTACGCGCTCGGGCCGGCGGCAGTTATCAGTGCCATGCAGAAATTACAGAGCCAGTCTACGTCTAATCCTACGTCGATCGTGCAGAAGGCGGCAGTTGCAGCGCTGACCGGTCCCCAGGAATGTGTGAGCGAGATGCGGTCGGAATACATCAAATTGCGCAATCACATAGTCAATGGCCTGCGTGCACTGCCGGGAATTCACTGCACTCTGCCGGAAGGCGCTTTTTACGCCTATCCCAATGTTTCGGCTTACTTCGGTCGAAGCGGGATCAAGTCGGCATCGGACGTGGCTGGGAAGTTACTGCGCGAAGCGTATGTAGCCACTGTGCCCGGCGAGGGCTTCGGCACGAGCGACCACATCCGCGTTTCGTATGCGACATCAGCCACAGAGTTGGATCGCGGGCTGGAGCGCATGCGGAAGTTCCTGGCAGCTTTGTAACGACGTAGATACCGTGCCCGGCACCCCGGCGAGCGCAAGCAAAGAAGCGACCGTTGGGGTCTGATTCACATCTAAGCATCTCGCCACATGTCACGTCTCTATCCTCTATTAATGGAGCCTTTTTTCTCTCCCCGTCCCTGGGGGACGCAGGACCTGTCGCCAATCTATCCTGACCGGCGTTTCGAAGAGAAAATCGGCGAAGCGTGGCTGACCGGCGATGACTGCCGCGTGGCAAATGGCCCATTGCGCGGGGCTTCGCTTACAGACCTGAGCCAAAAATATGGTCGAGAACTGGTTGGCGAATCTGCGCAGGACCCGAGCCGCTTCCCACTCTTGACGAAGTTTCTGTTCCCCCATGAGAAGCTTTCCCTGCAGGTGCATCCAGACGACGATGTTGCGCAAAGCCTCGGCCATCCGCACGGCAAGACGGAATGCTGGTACGTGGCAAGTGCGAAACCCGGAGCGCAGGTTGCTCTCGGGCTGAAGCCGGGGGTTTCAAAGCAGCAACTGGAAGCCGCAATTCACGGCAAATGTGCGGAAGATCTTCTGAACTGGGTCAACATTTTTACCGGTGAGATACTCTATGTGGCGGCAGGCACCGTGCATACGCTCGGCCCGGGATCGATTATCGTGGAAACGCAACAGCAGTCGGATCTGACCTATCGCTTGTATGATTATGGCCGCCCCCGCGAACTGCATCTGGCTCACGGGTTTTCCGCGATCAAGGAAAGGGTTGGGTCAGGCAAAGTGGTGCGTCCGGCGCCGTCAGCGATCGCAGGCACTCGCAATCGCCTGGCTCCGCTGGTGAAGTCGTCGTATTTTGCGGTTGAAATGTACGAACTCAAGGATCCGCAATCTTTTTCGACGGACACAGCTAAGGGAAAGGCTTCGGTGCAGATTCTAATTGCGATCGAAGGATGCGGAGTGGTCGAATCGGCCGGCGGTGACGCAGTGACAATGGCGAAAGGCGATGCCGTGGTCGTGCCAGCATCACTTGGCGACTTCCAGGTCCGGCCGCAGTGGTCCGTGGAACTGATCAAGTCATCACTTCCAGGCGAGACTCTGCCCGAGCCGGTGACCCGCCTATAACATATGCCCGCGAAGCCCGTGACCCAAACGAAGTTCTACCCAGTGATCCTTGCCGGCGGCAGGGGAACCCGTTTCTGGCCAGTGAGCCGAAGGAGACGCGCGAAACAGCTGCTGGCACTCGATGGCAAGCAAACGATGATTCAGCAGACTATGGCGCGACTGTTGCCATCTGGTTCGCCAGATTCCTGTTGGATCATTACCAATCAAGATTCGTATCGCGAGATTCTGCGTCAACTCCCTCGGCTCAATAAGTCGCACATCATCGCTGAGCCGGTTGGCCGCAATACGGCACCGGCGATCGGGCTAGCGGCTTCAATTCTGCTTCGTGAGAATCCGAAGGCGATCCTTGGGATATTCCCCTCCGACCACGTGATCGAAGATGTCCAGGAGTTTCGCCGGGTTCTGCAGCAAGGGATCAAGATCGCGACGGCGGGAGACAACTTCGTTGTCATGGGGATTCGGCCCAATCGCCCGGAAACTGGATACGGCTATATTGAAGCGGGAAGCCAGTCGGAAAATGCTCTGCGCGTACGGCGGTTCACGGAAAAGCCCGACGCCGCCCGCGCCGCCAATTTCATCGCAGAGGGCAACTATTACTGGAACAGCGGGATGTTCATCTGGAGCGCGCGAACTCTGATGGAGGCACTGCAGGAGCATCTACCGAAGACCGCCAAGCTGGTGGAAGAAATTGCCGCCTCATTTGGAACTGCCAATTTCAGCCGTGTCTTTCGCCAGCTCTATCCAAAGTGCGAAAACATCAGCATCGACTACGCGCTGCTCGAGCCGCAGTCAGCGAAAGGCGAGCATGAATCCAATCTGTATTGCCTGCCTGCGAACTTCGGCTGGAACGATCTCGGCTCGTGGACTGCGTTGCACGAGCATCAGAGCGCGAAATTAAAGCCGCAGGACGGCAACCTGATTTCAGGTGCCGGCGTCTTTACCCTGGATGCCACGGGGAATCTCATCCAGACGAATGGAAAATTTGTAGCCGCCATCGGCGTTCATGATCTGGTGATCGTCGAAACCGACGACGCGCTCCTGATCACTACCCGCGACCGTGCGCAGGACACCGGCAAAGTGGTGAAGTTTCTTGATGAGAAGAAGTTGGACGGCCTGGTTTGATTGTTACGACCTGCCTGATTCATGACTGCTCCTATCAAATTCGGCACCGATGGCTGGCGGGGCGTGATCGCCGACGATTTCACCTATGAAAACGTGCGCCGCGTTGCCACCGCGATTGCCGCTTATGTTCTGAAACACGAAGACGCGAGCCGCGGTGTGGTTGTCGGGTACGACACCCGCTTTGCTTCGCAACCCGTCGCTCGCGTGGCCGCTGAGGTTCTGGCCGGGGCAGGCATCCCGGTGAGACTGGCCAGCGACTACACGCCGACGCCGGCAATCTCCCTGGCGGTCAAGCAGAGCGCTGCCGCCGGTGGCGTTGTCATAACGTCCAGCCACAATCCCTGGAACTGGAATGGCGTGAAGTTTAAAGGCACATTCGGGGGATCGGCCACACCGCAAATCGTTCAGGCGATCGAACAGGAACTCGACAAGCCGATTCAAGCGAAAGGGCAACCGGCCGCGATCCAGGAAGTAGACCTCAAGCCGGCGTACATCGAAACCATCTGCCAGTTTGCGGACCTTGACGCGATCGCCAAGTCCGGGTTCAAGTTTGCAGTGGATTCAATGTATGGCTCCGGGCGCGGGGTGCTGACAAAGATATTCAGCGATCACAGAATTGAGCACGTTGCCATCCGCCAGGAACTCAACCCGCTATTTCCCGGCATTAATCCTGAGCCGATCGAGCCACATGTCGCCAAGTTGCAAGAGACGGTGATCGAACACAAATGTCACGCGGGTTTTGCCACCGATGGCGACGCAGACCGGATTGGAGCCGTGGCCGAAGATGGCAGCTTCGTAGATTCGCACAAGATTCTTTCACTCTTGATGCAATGGCTTTTGGAACGCAAGAAGTGGACCGGCGACGTGGCGCGCGCCTTCAATACCACTCGTATGGCCGATCGCATTGCCCGCAAATACGGCCGCAAGCTGAACGAGTGCCCGATCGGGTTCAAGTACATTGCTGACCTGATGATGACCCAGAACTTGGTGATCGCAGGCGAGGAGTCGGGCGGCATTGGCTACTCGCGATATCTGCCCGAGCGTGACGGGATCCTCAATTCTCTTCTGCTGGCCAATGTGATGGCGGATGAACGCAAGCCTCTCGGACAGCTTGTGTCGAACCTGCAGAAGGAATACGGTCCGCACTATTATGGCCGTCTCGACCTTCATATTCCGGAAGACGTCAAGCAGCAGGCGATCCGGCGGGCACGCGACGCTGCGACTCGAAAGCTGGCACGCTTTTCTGTGTTGACGAAAGAGAATCTCGACGGTGTGAAGTTCTTTCTGGACGCTCCCACCAATGGCAACGGCGCTGAAGCCTGGGTACTGTTACGGGCCTCTGGCACCGAACCCTTGCTGCGTGTTTATGCCGAAGCCGCTTCGCCGGAATTAGTGCAAGAAATCTTGTCAAGCGCTGAGGCCTTTGTTCGCAGCTAGGCTTGGTTATCTTTCCACACGAAAGTGCAAGCACCTGCAGAAACACGGATTCTTTCAACCGGGGGCGTTACAATATCTACGACCAATGAATTCCCCGGTATCCACGGTAAGTGCGCCGGTTGACTCGCCGGAAGCACGTCGTTACAACCGCATTCGGCGCAGGCTGGGGATTGTAGATTTCGTACTCGGTCTCGTTCTGCTGATCGTGCTGCTGGCAACTGATTGGAACGGCGCTTTGCGAGATCTGGCATATCGTACTTCTTTTCAGATTTACACTCTGGCAGTCTTTCTCTATGTTTTCTTTCTCCTTCTCATCGGCAAGGTGCTTGGCTTCGGTCTGGACTACTACGGATTCCGCCTCGAGCATCGCTTCAATTTGTCGAACCAGAAGCTGCGGCCCTGGATGTGGGACGAGACCAAAGGGTTTCTGGTCAGCGTCGCGTTGGCTTCGATCGTCACCGAGTTGCTGTATTTCATCATCCGCCAATCTCCGCAATACTGGTGGTTGATTGCATGGGCCGCGTTCCTCGGTTTATTCGTGTTGCTGGCGCAGATCGCGCCGGTTGTGCTTTTCCCCATCTTTTACAAGTTCGAACCGCTGCAGGACGACGACCTTAAATCGCGGCTGGTGAAGCTCAGTGAGCGAGCGGGAACGCGCGTGCGTGGCGTCTACAAGTGGAATCTTTCAGAAAAGAGCAAGAAAGCTAACGCAGCGCTCACCGGCTTGGGAAGCACTCGGCGAATTATTCTGGCCGACACCCTGCTCGAGCACTATTCGGCGGACGAAATCGAGGCGGTGCTCGCCCACGAACTCGGCCACCACGTGCACAAACACATTTTCAAAAGCATCGTGGTGCAGGCAGGGATCACGCTCGCAGGTTTTTGGGCCGCGAACTGGATTTTGCACTACGCGATTGAACGCTGGCACATGTTCGAAACGCTTGCCGACTTCGCCAATCTGCCGCTGCTGGTTCTGGTCACGACCGTACTGTCGTTTCTGCTGCTTCCAGCGCTGAACGCATTTTCCCGCTACAACGAGCGTCAGGCGGACCGCTATGCTTTCGCATCCATCGCCAGTGTGGGCCCCTTCATCTCTTCGATGAACAAACTCGCCGACCAGAATCTCGCGGAGCGCGCTCCTTCAAAATGGATCGAGTGGTTTTTCCATTCGCATCCCGCCATTTCGCATCGTGTGGCTGCCGCGGAAGCCTGGCGTTCTCGAACCAACCCGTGACCGGCTACCTGGCGCGCAGGATTTGTTCGACCCTGCGCAAGTCTTCTTCCGTATCGACACCGGCTGTATCGTAAGGCGTCTCGCCCACTTGAATCGGGACGCCATTTTCCAGGAAGCGCAACTGTTCCAGCCGTTCGCTGCGTTCCAATCCAGACTCCGGTAGCGCGCAAAATCGGTCGAGCGCTGGCCTCCGATAGGCGTAGAAACCGAGGTGCTTGAAATACGGCGGCAGCGAACCATCGCGATCGAATGGAATAGGGGAACGGGAAAAATAGAGTGCGCGTCCGGCCAAGTCGGTCACGACCTTCACCGCGTTCGGATTGTTTACATCTTCCACGCGCATCGGTGTCTTCAACGTGCCCACTTGTACCTGCGGATCTCTCATGACGTCCAATATCGCAGCAATATGTTCGGCGCGAACCAGTGGCTCGTCTCCTTGCACATTGAGATAGACGTCGGCTGAAATAGACTGCGCAACCTCATGCACGCGCTCGGTCCCGCTGCGATGAGATGCTAACGTCATCCGCGCGTGCCAGCCGTACCGCTGGCAAACCGCCATGATCTCGTCCGAGTCGGTGGCAATGATCACGTCGTCGAGCAGCGAGCAGGCTCGCACTCCCATGTAAACTCGCCCAATCAACAGCTCGCCGGCGATCTCGCGCAGCAATTTCTTCGGCAACCGCGTAGATGCCAGCCGCGCCGGAATGATGGCAACTGCTTTCACGCCCTCCAGTGTCAATTTTTCCCGACCCGGATGCAAGACTAGAGCCTGATTACCCTAATTGCCCTCAATCGACGTAACAAGTAAAATTGCAACCCGTAATTGCAGAGTGGCCGGCTAGTTGCCGGCAGTCCACGTAATTGCAGTACGTCCGCCAGGCAGTCCCCTATGAACGAACCGCTCGCCAAGAAGGTTCTCCTGATCGGCTGGGATGCCGCCGACTGGAAGGTGATCAATCCTCTCCTTGATCAAGGCTTGATGCCGACCCTCGATGACTTCATCAACCACGGGGTGATGGGAAATCTCGCGACGCTGCATCCCATTCTTTCTCCCATGCTTTGGAACTCCATTGCCACCGGCAAGCGGCCGGAGAAGCACGGCATTCTCGGCTTCATGGAGCCTGATCCGCAAAGCGGCGGCGTGCGTCCCGCCACTAGCACTTCGCGGAAGGTGAAGGCGCTGTGGAATATTCTGACGCAACGCGGCTACAAAACTCACGTGCTTGGCTGGTTTGCCGGCCATCCGGCGGAGCCGATCAATGGCATATCGGTTTCCGACCTCTATCCTCACGCGGTTGCTCCGCTCGATCAGGAATGGCCCTTGCCGCCCGGGGCGGTGTATCCGGAGAACATGCGAAAAATCATGGCCGAGCTTCGCATGCATCCGTCGGAAGTAAGCGAAGCCGCAATTCTGCCGTGGATTCCCCGTGCGGCAGAGATCGACCAGGAGAAGGACAAGAGGCTGCAGTCGTTCGCCAAAATCCTGTCGGAAAATTGCTCGATCCACAACGCCGCCACCTGGATTCTGCAAAATGAGCCGTGGGATTTCCTGGCGGTTTATTACAACGGCATCGATCACTTCTGCCACGGCTTCATGCACTTCCATCCCCCGCGCATGGAGGGCATTCCTGAAGATCAGTTCGAAATCTACAAAGACGTGGTGAACGGCGCCTATCGCTTTCACGACATGATGCTGCAGACGTTGCTTGATCTGGCCGGACCGGAGACTACAGTCGTCATCGTGTCCGACCATGGATTTCATTCCGACCATCTGCGTCCTCGCGGAATCCCCGCAGAGCCCGCCGGCCCAGCCGTGCAGCATCGCCAGTTCGGAATCGTGTGCATGAGAGGTGCACACATCAAGGAAGACGAGCGTATTTACGGTGCGACCTTGCTCGATGTGACGCCGACCGTCCTGACGCTCTTCGGCCTCCCCGTCGGCGAAGACATGGATGGCCGCGTTCTGGTGCAAGCATTCGAGAACCCGCCTCAGATCGCGCGCATCCCCAGCTGGGAAGCCGAGGCCGGGGAGTGCGGTATGCATCGCGCCGACCTGCGAATGGATCCCGCGGCAGCGCAAGCTGTGCTGCAAAGGTTTGTTGCGCTCGGCTATATTCAACCGCCCAGCGAGAACCAGGCCAAGGCGGTAGAAATTGCCGTTCGAGAGCAGCAGTACAACCTGTCGCGTGCTTATCTCGATGCCCGGCGCTACGCGGATGCGCGGCCGATTTTCGAAGAACTGGTCGCGAAATGGCCCGATGAGGTCCGCTTTCAGCAGCATCTTGCGCAATGCTATTTATCGCTGCGCAGCCGTGCAGAAGCGAAAGCCGTGCTGGAGCGCCTGATTGCTTACAAGCCCAAGCCGCCAGCAAAAAAAGAGGCAGGCGGAGAGGCTGCTCCGGTTGAAGCAAACGCGGGTAACAACGGCGACGCAAACCCTCCTGCGCGCCGCCCCTGGGCTGACTTGCTAATGGGCATCATTCATTTTGAAGAAGGCGACATGGACGCCGCCCTTACCAGTTTGCTGCGGGCGGAGCAGGCCGACCCGCGACAGCCTGACCTACACCTGCGAATCGGGGAAACCTACCTGCGACTCAAGCGTCTTGACGACGCCGAGCGCGCTTTTCAGAAAGCGCTGGAAATTGATGGTGACAGTCCGGCAGCTCATCTCGGACTGGCCACCGTTCGCCTGCGACTTCGCCGCAATGAAGAAGCCGCCGAACATGCGCTGGTGGCTGTCGGTCTACAGCATTTTCTGCCACTGGGGCATTTTTATCTGGGAGTAGCTTTAGCTCGCCTGGGACATCGCGAGCGGGCCACCGCAGCTTTTGAAACCGCGCTTTCGATCTCTCCGGGCTTGCTGGCAGCCCACCGATGGCTGGCCGTCCTGTACCAGCAGCCGGGTGGAGACCCCGAACGGGCGGCGCGACACCGCAGTATCGTGCTGCAGGCGCGTCATCAGCGAAGGTCTCGAGTGCCGGCCTGAAGCTTCGAAACTAACTCGCCTATGAGGAGAATTTTAGTTTTCCGGAGCTGGCTTGCGGGTGCTACGCTGATAGCCCGTCCGCTTGAGGAGGCTTTATGAAGTTCCGCGCCCCTGTGGAACTGCCCGATTCCACCAATCGATCTCTCAGCATGTACGTTCTCGCGGCCAGCGCGGCGGGGGTTAGTCTTGTGGCAATGTCCGCGCCGGCGGAAGCAAAAATTATTTACACGCCCACGCACGTTGTCATTTTGCCCAACCACATGCTCGCCTTCGACCTGAATAACGATGGGGTCACGGACTTCACATTCGAAGACGTTCTCGCCACTACCAGCGTCGGAGAATACCGCTCGGATCGCTTGTTCATGGTTCCGGTGGGCAACAACGAGATCTGGGGGCACAAGCTTCCCACCGGCCTTCGTTATGCTTCGGCGCTTCCCCCAGGAGTAACAGTGGGCGCCAGCGGGGCGTTTTCGGCAGGAACCCGCTCGTTGGCTTATGGCGCGGACGACGTCGGCTCTATGTACTGCGAAGGCAAATGGAACGATGTTCGCAATCGCTATCTTGGACTCAAGTTTACGATTCAGGGAAAAACTCACTTTGGATGGGCGCGCATGACCGTGGCTTGCAAAGGTTTCAAAGTCGGCGGGCTGCTGACGGGATACGCTTACGAGACGGTTGCGAACCGTCCCATCGTGACTGGTAAAAGGGAGGACTCGCAGGACGAGAGCAGTTCTGCGTCCTCGATGACAACGCCGGAGCCTTTGCCCGGGAGCTTGGGAATGTTGGCGCACGGAGCCTCGGGACTCACAGCGTGGAGGCGACGAGAATAGCCGGCGACGCAGGGTGCACTGCACTGGATGTTAAGATGAATAGGTGTCCCGTGGCGGTGTAGCTCAGGTGGTTAGAGCGACGGTCTCATAATCCGTAGGTCGTTGGTTCGAGTCCAACCGCCGCCACCAACATAACCGCTGTCCGTTCCGGAGACATGGGTAACAGAACGTTCCGGAGACATAGGTTACACTTTTGGCCCGAAGGGGTTGTCCAGGGGCTGCAAAGTTTTTTCCTCCAGATCAATATAGCCGAGATCGTAATCCATAAAGCTGACCAGCCAAATGCCGTGGTCGACTTCTTTGACGCCGACGGCCTGGCCGGCAAACACCGTCGAGAAGTTAATTCTCTTGTTGCCCAGGCAAATGCGTCCGCAGTTGGTGACCACGATGACTTTGTCGTGGAAGGGATAGTCGAGGCCGGACAATCCCTGATAGGCCCCGCGAGTCCCGTCACTGCTTAGACGGACACAACCTGGTACTCTTGCTCCGGGTACTTCACCTACCCCGCAATGTTTGCTTCGTAGGAGGCCCGGCAAATGTCTCCGACGCGCCGCAAGTTCCTCCAACAAACGATTAGTGCGTCTGCCGGTTTCTGCTTAGCAGGCACAATTGCGCCAACCGCCAATTCAGCGACAACATCGACCCTGCCGCGGCGAAAGCTGGGCCGCACTGGTTTTGAAGTATCCATCATCGGCATGGGCTTAGCGCCGCTTGGTTTAGGCGGTTATTCCTCCGAGGAGTTTGAGGCTACTGCCAACAGAGCAATCGCGGAAGGCCTCAATTACTTCGATGTGCAACCGAACTATGGCAAAGCCGAACGGTACTTTGCACCAACACTCCGCCGCCATCGTGAACGCATTTTTATCGTCACGAAGACCTGGGAAACAAACCGGGATAGCGCCCTACGTGCATTAACCGCAAGTCTGGAACAGCTGGCCGTCCCGAGTGTCGACGCAATCTTCATCAACAATATCGGAATGTATACCCTGGACCAACTTTTTAAGCCCGATGGTGTATTGGCTGCACTAAAGGAGCTACGTCGGCACGGCAAAACAAGGTTCCTCGGTTTGAGTGGCCATATGGGAGCAAGTCGCTTTGTGGAAGCCCTTGAAACTGACGAATTCGACATTGTTATGGCGCCATTCAATTTTGTCGATCGCCACACCTATACCTTCGAACGAGACATCCTCCCAGTCGCTGCGAAACACAACGTTGGAGTAGTTGCCATGAAGGTGCTAGGTGGGGCTGTCGCCCTCAACTATGAGACTCGGGAACAGAAAGCTGCGATTTCCACGGCGGACCATGCGTGCGCGATCCGTTACGTATTGGGATTGCCGGGCGTGTCCTCCGCCGTGATTGGATGCAAGAACGAAGCCGAGATCGTTTCTGCGGCCAGCATTGGGCGAGACTATCGACCACTCAGCACAGCTGAACTGGCCACTCTAGATGTACGAGGCAAACAGCTGGCTCAGCGGTGGGGCAAGCATTATCCCGAAGACTAAACGCGAGACCGCCCGCATCATGCTTCGTATTTTTTCACGACACCAACTTCCCGTTCGCCACCCGGCCCTGCGGTGATCACGAACACATGTGACCAGGGTCATTTCCTTTGCCGTTGAGGTGTGTTCTGCTGGACAGGAAAAAGGGAGGTCGTTCACTATGGCAATACCGATGAAGCATCGAACGATCGAGGCTGCGGCGGCTCTTAGAGTCGCTCCCGCAGAGCCTGTGCTCAAAACCTATTTCCATACTTTCAAGACCGGTCAGGGGGGTGTAATCGATTTGACCGGTATTCTGGATGTGCGTCACTTCAACAAAGTGAGCGTAGAAATCATCCAGGGGCCGCACAGTACGGTTCCGATGAACGTGGTCTGCTGTATGGGCAAAATCAGCGGTTCAACGCTCGGCCAGGTGCTCGCGCAGTTCCCCCTGGCAACCACCGCACAGATTCATGCCTTTGACGTGATCGGCCCTGATTTCAATGTGTCGCTGACAGGTGGTCCGCCCAATACCGATGTGCCCATTGAAGCCTGGGTCTTCCTGCACTGAGAATCAAGCGGGCGCAACTTTTCTAAGTCGTGCCATCCATGAAGCGGTCCGCAAGACTTTGACTTCAGATGGCACGCGCTTTTTGTTCTCTACTTTCAATCTTCGACTCGTTTCTGATCGCAAGGGTCAGGAACTAAGTCCGACCCGGTCACCTCTACGTTGAGAAGCTCTGGAGCAGCAAGGCATTGCTTCGTCCACGAACAAGAAACTTGATAGTGGCTCAATTTCAAGTTCCAAACTGAGCCACTACCGGAACGTTTAATTACTCGGTCGTTGAAACTGGTTTTAGGCTGAAATCCGGGCGAAGCGTCTTGGGATCAGGGCGCGGCGGAGGTTGTGGCGCCAGTTCTTTGGGGAGGACGAAGGCGGAAAAGCCACAGCCCGTGCCCATGTACAGTACCCCATTCGCCACGGTGGGCGACTGCACCCACATGCCGCAGTCTTTCCAACTCCACAGCACGCCACCGGTCTTTGCATCCAGCGCATAGAGGGTCGAGTCTGCTCCGCCCACATACACTACCCCGTTGGCCACTGCAGGCGAGGATCGCAGTTCGGAGTAGCCAGAAGCATAGTAGCTCCACAGCAGGGCACCGGTGCTGGCGTCCAGCGCGTATACGTTGTTGTCGTCCGAGCCGACATACACCACCCCGTCCGCTACGGCCGGCGAGGAGAATACGAAGTTATTACCTGCGTAGGACTTCCACAGCAGCGTGCCTGTTCTTGCGTCCAAGGCCAAGATATTTCCGTCGACATCGGTCGAACCGACATATACCGTCCCATTCGCTATGGCGGGCGAGGAACTTACGATGGAAGCATAGTACCAAAGCAGAGTGCCGGTCCTGGCCTCCAGTGCATATACATTCCCTGTGCCGACATAAACCACTCCGTTCGCCACGGCGGGCGAGGAATCAGACTGGGTACCGGTGGGATAGCTCCACAGCTTGACTCCGGTGCTGGCGTCTAGCGCATACACATTTCTGTCGTATGCGGTAACATACACCACTCCGTTCGCAACTGTGGGCGCGGCATCTGACTCCCCGCGATAACCTTTCGGCGGTACCCAATCACCGGTTTGGTAGCTCCATAGCGGCGCACCTGTATCGGCGTTCAGCGCGTATACTTCGTTGATCGACCATGAGTGAAAAAAGACCACACCATTCGCGACGGCGGGTGAGGATAGTTGGCGACGGTGGCCTGTGTCGTAGGTCCACAACGTAGCGCCAGTTCTTGTGTTTAGCGCGTACAGTATGCCGTTACCGCCGCCGATATACACCACGTCATTCACTACCGCAGCGGATGATGCAACCCATTTGTTGCAGCCCTTCTTCAGGATGAGGCTACCCACATTGTCGACACCTAGGACGTTCTCATACGGGTTCTCGCGGTGCATGTCCCTGGTGTGAAACTGGTCCCAATTGACGTGAACCTCGAATATCTCCTGCTTCACGAGACGTCCTGAACGCTCTGCTGCTGTAACCCAATGATTGCCCGGCACGGCGGACTTTGGAGCCTGGATCACAACCTGGCTGAAAGCCCCGGCGGCATCGGCCACGACGAGAGCTTCATCCTGGCTGTCGAAGTAAATGTCGATCTGCGCATAGGAGGTGAAGCCGCTGCCCGAAACACGCAGAGTGGTTGTGGGCGGGCCGTCCTTGGGTGAGAGGGAAACTGCCGGCTGACCGAAGCAGAGGCCTGCTAGCACGAGAATTGCGACGAGAGCCAGGCAGAACCTGACCACCCGACTCTGACGATGAACGCTTGTCATAATTGCCTCCTTTCAATGATTCGTGTCGAACTTTTCGACGTGCAACGGATTGCTTCGTCGACGAACAAGCAATTTTGGTAGTGGCTCAATTTCAAGTTCCAAACTGAGCCACTACCCAGAAATTTCAATTAGTCGGTTGTTGAAACTGGTTTGAGGCTGAAATCCGGGCGAAACGTCTTGGGATCAGGCCTCCTCGGAGGTTGTGGTGCCAACTCCTTCGGCAGGCCGAAGGCGTATACTTTGCCATTGTCGGAGCCGACATACACCACTCCATTTGCCACGGCGGGCGAAGACTCCTCATAGCCGACGGCGTTATAGCTCCACAGCTTGGCGCCGGTTCTGGCATCTAGCGCGTACAGCTCCGGGCCGCCGACATAAACCACTCCATTTGCCACGGCGGGCGAGGACCATAGAACATTCGCTCCACCCCCTCTTGGATAGCTCCAGAGCAGCGCGCCGGTGCTGGCGGCCAAAGCATATAGGTTGCCGTCCGACGAGCCGACATAAACTACTCCGTGGGCCACCGCTGGCGAAGACAGTATCCAGAAGCCAGTTGGGTAGCTCCACAGCTTGACGCCGGTGCCAGCGTCCAACGCGTAGACGCTGTAGTCCAGTGATCCGACGTAGACCACCCCATTTGCCACTGCGGGAGATGCGTCCACGTCACCGCCAGTACGGTAGCTCCAAACCACGGTGCCGGTCGTGGCATTCAGCGCGTAGACATAGGAGTTCAGCGAACCGACATACACCGTTCCGTTAGCTACCGCGGGCGTGGAAAACTCATCATATGTGGGGGAATTCCACAACAGGGTACCGCTGCTGGCGTCAAGGGCGTATAGGTTGCCGCCCGAAGAGCCCATATAGACCACTCCATCTGCCACCGTGGGCGAACTCTCAACTTCGTGCCAGCCCGTGAAGTAGCTCCACAGCAGGGTGCCGGTGCCGGCATCCAGCGCGTAGAGGTTGCCATCGTCCGAGCCGATATATACCACGCCGTTCGCCACCGCGGGCGAGGAATGGATCCACCCGCCGGTTGGGTAGCTCCACAGCAGCGCACCGCTCCTGGCATTTAGCGCGTACATATAGCCGTCAAACGAGCCGGCATAGACCACTCCATTCACCACCGCAGGCGAGGAATGCACATAGTCGCCGGTCGAGTAGCTTCCCTTCAGGTGCAGACTCCCGACATTATTGACGTTGAGTACGTTCTCGTACGGGTTGAAGCGCCGCATGTCTTTGGTGTGAAGATCAGTCCAGTTGACGTGGACCTCGAATATCTCTTGCCTGACGATGCGTCCTGAACGCTCGGCTGCGGTGACCCAGTGATTGCCGGGCACGGCGGACTTTGGGGCCTGGATCGCGACTTGACTGAAGGCTCCGGCAGAATCAGCCACGGCGAGAGCCTGATCCTGACTGTCGAAGTAAATGTCGATCTGCGCGTGCGGCGTGAAGCCGCTGCCGGAAACGCGCAGAGTGGTTGTCGGCGGTCCGTCCTTGGGTGACAGCGAAACCGCAGGCTGGCCGGAGCAGAGGCCTGCCAGCAGCAAGATTGCGATGCTAATCAGAGCGGCCTGTCTACCGGTCCCGGTACGATGCTGTAGCTTGCTCGTCATAAACAGACTCCTTATCACTGCGAAAATTCCATCCATGAGTTCCTGTGCCGGACTTGCCGAAGTCGTACTCCGACTTCTGGTCTGCTTTGCTTGCTGGCTTGAATTTTCGGGTCGGCCCCAAAAAGATGACGAATGAACTGTGGGGTCGAAAGAAAGCTTGTTATTTCCGAGCCGCCTCGATTTGGACTTTTGCTCCCAGGGCAGACTTCGGACCTCAAACTATAGCTACTCAGGTTGGTTGCGTCCGTCAGCGACGGACATCACGCTTCCGTGTGATTAGGGATGACAAGACCGAGTCTGGGATTTTCGTTGGCAGGACAGTCAGTTGGTGAAAAATTGGTTGCTAGCCACACCGCAAACTATCTCAAACTGATCAACCGTATGTGAAGAACGGAAGAGTTCTAGGGTCGACATTCGCACCACTATGAATGTTTTACGGCGCAGCAATTACAGCTGATATGCTGCAAGCACAAGAGAAAGTTGCTCGACTCTTGCTGCCGCAAGCTTAACGGATTGCAGCGCGGATCGCGCGATGTGTAAGTGATTGAAATTCTGGCGGAGAGGGAGGGATTCGAACCCTCGATACAGGTTTTGGCCCGTATAACGGTTTAGCAAATTCAACTCGTCCCCTACCTATTGCTCGGAATCAATCAGTTGGAGTCGTCTCAGGTGTTCCTAATTGGGCAGAAATAGGTCGTTCGGCAGACGAACATGCACCTCAGTATGCACCTCGCCGAACGGAAAATGAACCGGAATCCAAGTATTACGCTGGCAAAAAAATCTCCTTCTCAGGGTCTGAAGATATTCGTAAAGGACCCCTAAACGTCAACTTTTCGGACAACGACAACATCCAGCCCTGTGTTGAGGTACGCTCCCCCGATGGCTTGCAACTCCACCCCAGCCTTGTTCGTCTTGGTCTGATCCCGCGGGCAGTCGAACTCAACGCGGCATTACGTACAGACTTTCCAAATTCCCTTATCGAGATAACGAAGAACGGCATCATCCTTCAGGGCGCAGTTCAATGGGAACTCGCTAAGAGAAAGAACGTTAGCCAAATTCAGTGTCTCGTTCACTCCATGAGTGAGATAGAAGCACTAAGGTATTTACTCCTTCAAAATCAGTGCCCAAATGATTGGTGTCTTTACTGCCGAATTTTACTCGCTCTCGAACTTGAGAAGAGCTTCGAAGCAGAAGCATCGGCTAATCAACGCCGCGGAGGAGAAGAAAAGGGCTTGATGAAATTATCAAAAGCTCAACAAATTCATGTGCGATCCAAGTTAGCCGAGCACGCCAGGTCGAGCGAGCAATACATCGATCGTGTGAAGTGGCTTAAAGAGCACGCCGCGCCGGCCGTTCGCGAAGCTCTTCAGCGTGATGAACTTTCTATAAACATGGCATGGGCTTGGTGTGGACTTCCCTGGCCTGAGCAACAAGACAAGCTTGCAGAACTCTACCGATCTGAAACGGGCAAGTTAATAAAGAGAAGTCTGAGACGACCCAAGCGCTCAACTTTATCTCCATTGGAGACTGAACAAACCATTCAAGCATTGGCAACATGTCAACCCCGTGATTTCCGGGTGGTTGTTGAAGCTGACCTGACCGGCAAAATTTGTACCAAGTGGAATGAGAGAGAATCCACTTGGAGGAAACGCGGGTCATGCCCATCCAGAGGTACAAGCCAGAGCAAATCGTGACGATGCTGCGGCAGATTGAAGTC
>Ga0335081_10004142_pt1 | contig 22876 bp, 19 predicted proteins | sample Lox_Sample_35_FD_206713 | JGI IMG/M metagenome (GOLD analysis project Ga0335081, IMG submission 206713) | Soil microbial communities from Loxahatchee National Wildlife Refuge, Florida, United States - Lox_Sample_3.5 | ecosystem: Environmental > Terrestrial > Soil > Wetlands | place: USA...
ACGCAGCTCCTCCGGGGTCACCGACTGGCCGGCGACGAGGGCGACGCAGGCCAGCGGCCGCTCGCCCCAGCGTTCGTCGGGCATGGCGATGACCGCGGCCTCGCGCACCGCCGGGTGGCTGAGGATGGCGGCTTCCAGCTCCAGCGTGGAGATCCATTCGCCGCCCGACTTGACCACGTCCTTGGCGCGGTCGCTGATCGTGATGAAGCCCCGTTCGTCGATCCGGCCGACGTCGCCGGTGCGCAGCCAGCCGTCCCGGAACTTCTCCGGCGCCGGGTCCTTGTAGTAACCGGCGGTCACCCACGGCCCGCGCACCTCGATCTCGCCGGTGGCCAGCCCGTCGCTGGGGAGCACCTTGCCCGCGTCGTCCACCACCCGGGCTTCCACGCCGCCGAGCGGGCGGCCGGCGGTGGCCCGGTAGTCAATGCCACGCTCGGCCGGGCCGTGCTTGGGCGGGTAGGAGAGGGCGGCGACCGGGCTGGTCTCGGTCAGCCCCCAGCCCTGGACGATGCGCAGGCCCAGGCGCTTCTCGTAGGCCTCGATCAAGCTGCGCGGCACGGCTGCTCCGCCGCACAGGATCATCCGCAGCGAGCTCAGGTCCACGCTGGCCGGGTCCAGGCCGAGCATGTCGTACCACACCGTCGGGACGGACGCGGCCAGGGTGACCCGCTCCGCTGCGATGAACCGGGCCAGCGGGGCGGCCTGCGCGAACCGGTTCGGCAGCAGCAGGTCGGCACCGACCAGCCAGGCGGCGTACGGCATCCCCCAGGCGTTGGCGTGGAACATGGGTACGACCGGCATCAGCCGGTCGTACTGGGTGATCCCGAGGGCCTCGCCGGAGGCCACGCCCAGCGTGTGCAGGAACGTGGATCGGTGGCTGTACACGACGCCCTTCGGCAGGCCCGTGGTCCCGCTGGTGTAGCACATCGCGGCGGCGGCGTGCTCGTCGATCTCCGGCCACGGGAAACCGGGCCGCTCGGCGGCCAGCAGTTCCTCGTAGTCGATGTGCCCGGGCAGTGCGGAACGGTCGCCGTCGCCGAACACGATCAGGTGCCGGAGTGTCTTGACCTCGTCCCCGCCGCCGGCCAGGACGGATCCGAGGACCGGCGCCAGGCTGGCGTCGGCGATGAGCACGGAATCCTCCGCGTGCCCGATGATGTAGCGGATCTGCTCCGCCGACAGCCGGATGTTGATGGTGTGCATCACCGCGCCCATGCCCGGGATGGCGAAGTACGCCTCCATGTGCTCCTGGTTGTTCCAGGCGAAGGTGGCGACCCGGTCGCCGGGCTCGACGCCCAGGCGGCGCAGGGCGGCCGCCAGCTGCTCCGCGCGGTCCGCCAGCGCCCTGAACTCGATGTGCCTCGCGCCGCCGGCCTCGTTGGTGACGACCTCGCTGTCGGCGTAGAGCGTCCGGCCGTGCTTGAACATGTGCCCGACCGTGAGCGGGAAATCCATCATTGTGCTGCGCATCTGTCTAACCTCCTGCGACTCGCGCGTGCTGGCCGGCCCAGTGCGGATTGCGCAGCTCCCGCTTGAGGATCTTGCCGGCCGCCGACTTGGGCAGCGGCTCGGTGCGCAACTCGATGTGCCTGGGCATCTTGAATCCGGCGATCCGTTCGCGGCTGTGCGCGATCAGCTCGTCGGGCGTGACGTCCTGTCGGGAGAACACGACGGCGTAGACCGACTCGCCCCAGCGCGTGTCGGGCACGCCGAAGACGGCCACCTCCTCGACGCCGGGATAGCTGCCCAGCGCGTCTTCCACCTCGGTGGAGTAGATGTTCTCGCCGCCGCTGACGATCATGTCCTTGGCCCGGTCGACCAGGAAGAGGTGCGACTCCTCGTCCAGGTATCCGAGGTCGCCGGTCAGGTACCAGTCACCGCGCATGACCTCGGCCGTCGTCTCCGGCTTGCGCCAGTAGCCGGCCATGACGCTCGGGCTGCGCACGGCGAGTTGCCCGACCGTGCCCGCGGGCAGGTCGGCCATGGCGTCGTCGACGATCCGCATCTCCACGCCGACGGCCGGCTGGCCGCAGGAGCGGACCAGCGGGGTGTCCAGGATGCGCTCCTCGTGCGGGAGCAGCCCGGTGATCGGGGTGCTTTCCGTGGTGCCGTACACGTGCAGCAGTTCAGCGCCGGGGAAGGCCTGGCGGGTCCGCCGGAGCGTCTCGGCCGAGATCGGCGAGGCGCCGTGGCTCAGGTACCGCAGCGAGCTGACGTCCCGCGGCCGGGCCAGCTGCGCGCCGGCCGCCATCGCCAGCATGGTGGGCACCAGCAGCGTGTGGGTGACCGCCTCGCGCTCGATCAGGTCGACCGCCAGGTCCGGCTCGAACCTGGGCATGATGACATGCGTGCCGCCGGCCCAGACGGTGGCCAGCGTGGCCAGGATCCCGCCGGTGTGGAACATCGGGGAGGCGATCAGCCAGCGGGTCTGCCGGTCGAAGGGCCAGGTGGCCATGAAGTGCAGCGCGCTGGAGACCAGGCTCCGGTGGGTGTGCATGGCGCCCTTCGCCGCCCCGGTGGTGCCCGAGGTGTAGAACAGGGCGGCCAGGTCGTTCTCGGTCACCGCGTCGCTGAAGGGCAGTTCGTCGGCCGCGGCGAGCAGATCCTCGTAGTCGTCCGGGATGGTCAGCACCTGGCGGGTCCCGGCGAGACCGGGGTACTCGGCGTCGGCGAAGACCACGCTGACCGCGGCGTCGTCCAGGATGGCCCGCATCTCCGCGGGTGCGAGCCGCGAGTTGACCGGGACGAGCACGTAGCCCGCGGCCGGGAGCCCGAGGTAGAGCTCGAGGTAGCGATCGGAGTTGAGGGCGACCACGCCGACCCGGTCGCCCGGTGCCAGGCCGAGCTTGCGCATCGCGCCGGCCAGCCGGCCGCACCGCGTGCCGAGCTCGGCAAAGGTGCGGCGGGTGTCCTGGCAGACCACGGCACAGGAGCCGGAGGCGGTGGAGAGGGCCCGCGTGAGCGGCTGGGCGAATGTGTACATCTGTCCGCCTCCAAACAAGAACAGAGACTTGTCTCACCTGTTCCGGCCCAGGCCGTTCCGCCGGAACCGTCGATCAACCGTCGTTGCTCAGCACGTTAAGGATCAGCTGGCCGGCTGGCTAAGGCCGAAGGTCCCGTGACTTGGCGGCCCGAGGTCCGCAGGTTAGACCGGTCTGCCTCAGGGGTATAACCGCTATCACCGGCACCAACCGATCGTTCGGTCGTATGGTTACCGTCGGGTAAGGTGACGCCGGGAGGGTTCCTATGACAACAGTGATGTCGGCCGTGCCGACCCAGGACGTGCAGCTACGCATCAGGGGGCTGCGGATCCACGCCCAGGTGTGCGGCGAAGGCGAGCCGTTGCTGCTGTACTCGGGCATCTGGGGCGAGGTGCGGCTGTGGGAGCGGCTGCTCCCGCACCTGGCCGGGTTCCGCACGATCGCGTTCGACCCGCCGGGCATCGGCCGGTCGCAGCGCCCGCCGTACCCGCTGAGCATGTGGTCCCTGGCCGAGCTGGGCACCGCGGTGCTGGATGAGTTCGGCGTGCCGTCCGCGCACGTGCTCGGCGCCTCGTTCGGCGGCGCGGTCGCGCAGCAGATGGCGTTCTCGCATTCGGCCCGGGTTCGCCGGCTGGTGCTGGTGTCGACGTCGTTCGGCGGTTTCGCCCTGCCGGGCAACCCCGGGGCGATGTGGCACTTCATCCACCCGCGCAGCTACCATCCCGAGCGGCTGGAACGGGTGGTCGGCGCCATGTTCGGCGGACGGCTGCGCACCGAGCCGGAGCTTGTCCGGTCGATGCACATCAGGCGCCCGACGGACACGCTGGCCGCGTTGTACCGGATGGCGGGGCTGTTCGGCTGGACCAGCCTGCCGTGGATGTGGACCATCGGCGCGCCCACGCTGATCGTGGCCGGCGACGACGACCCGGTCACGCCGCTTGTGAACCACCGCATCATGGCCGCGCTGATCCCGCGGGCCCGGCTGCACACGGTCGCCGGCGGCGGCCACCTGGCGCTGCTCGACAGCGCGGCTCAGGTGGCCCCGGTGATCACCGGCTTCCTCCGCGAGGGCTGAGGCCCGCTGGCAGGTGTCAGCACCGCCCCGCTTATCTCGGGAGCGCGACGGATTCTTCGCGCATCACGGCCGCCCTGATCAGCTGGAAGATGGACCTGGAGATCGGGCCGGGAGCCACGATCATCACCCGCCACGGATGATCCGGCCGGCTGCCAGGGCCGGCAGGATCAGCGGTGACATCCACGCTGGCTGCCGGAGGACCGTAGCGATGGCCGAGCGCTTCAACGGGGTAATCAACATCGACATCCGCGACTCGGAACCCGACTGGGCGCCGTTCCAGCCGCCGAAGGCGCCCGACGGCGCACCGAGCGTGGTGTACATCGTGCTCGACGACGTGGGGTACTCGGCGATGGCCTGCTACGGCGGCCCGGTCGAGACGCCCAACATCGACCGGATCGCGGCGGACGGCGTGCGGTTCACCCAGTGGCATACCACGGCGCTCTGCTCGCCGACCCGCTCGTGCCTGCTGACCGGCCGCAACCACACGCGCAACAGCATGGCGTGCATCACCGAGGCGGCGTCCGGCTTCCCCAACGCCAGCGGCACGATCCCGCCGGAGAACGGCATGCTCCCGGAGATCCTCGGCGAGCTCGGCTGGAACACCTACATGACCGGCAAGTGGCACCTGTGCCCCACGGTCGAGATGAACCTCGCCTCGACCCGGCGGAACTGGCCCACCGGCCGCGGGTTCGAACGGTTCTACGGGTTCCTCGGCGCCGAGACCAACCAATGGTATCCGGAACTCACCTACGACAACCACCCCGTCGACCAGCCGAAATCCCCGGACGAGGGCTATCACCTGACCGACGATCTCACCGACAAGGCGATCGAGTTCATCAAGGACGCCAAGGCGGTCGCGCCGGACAAGCCGTTCTTCCTGTACTACGCGCCGGGCGCGTGCCACGCGCCGCACCACGCGCCCCGGGAATGGATCGAGAAGTACCGGGGCCGGTTCGACATGGGGTATGAGGCGATCCGCGAGCAGATCCTGGCCCGGCAGAAGGAACTGGGCGTCGTCCCGCCCGGCACCGAACTGCCCCCGGTCAACCCGATCGGCACCCCGCAGACCCGCACCGGCCCGGACGGCAAGCCGTTCCCCGCGCTGGACTACACCAAGCCGTGGGATTCGCTGTCGGCGGATGAGAAGCGCCTGTTCGCCCGGATGGCCGAGGTGTACGCCGGGTTCCTGTCCCACGTCGACCATCACATCGGGCGGCTGCTGGATCACCTGGAGGAAACCGGGCAGCGGGAGAACACGATCGTGATCGTGGTCTCGGACAACGGCGCGTCCGGCGAGGGCGGCCCGGACGGGTCGGTGAACGAGAACAAGTTCTTCAACGGGATCCCCGACGACCTACAGCAGAACCTGGCGATGATCGATGACCTGGGCGGCACCTGATCCTGTCCGCGTCGTTCGACAAGGACGGCGAGGATCCGCCCGGCGTGGCCACCGGCGTTCTGTCCCTCTACCACGGGGACCGCAAGGTCGGCGCGGGCCGGATCAAGACCCAGCCCGGCTACTTCGAGCTGGCCGGCGAGGGCCTGTGCGTCGGCCGCGACAGCGGCGCGGCCGTCACCGGCGACTACCCGGGCGAGCGGCCGTACCGGTTCACCGGCGGCGTCATCAAGCGGGTCGCGGTCGACGTCAGCGGCGAGCCCTACCTCGACCTTGAGCGCCAGGCCGAGGCCATGCTTGCCAGGGAGTGAAATCCCGGATCACCGGTCAGGGCTGGCGCTCGCCCGCGGATCGGCGGCGGCCCGGCCGCCGACCGCGAGGATTTCCAGGCTCAGCGCCAGGATCCACACCGGGAACACCAGCTCCACCCACGGTGATATCCCGATGCCGACCAGCAGCACGACCGCGCAGGCCAGCCCGGCATAGATCAGCCAGGAGGACACGATCCTGGTGCGGCGCGCGATGTTCACGGTGGTGAGCGTGAAGACCGCCGCCATCCGCATCGCGTAGACGTTCAGCAGGCTGCCGGTGACGTTGCGGCTCAGCACCAGGACGTCCGCGCCCGGCAGCCGTGACCCCGCGGCCGCGATGGTGGCGCCGGCTACCGCCGCGGCCACGAACATCATCGCGACGAACAGCAGGCCGCTGCCGAGGAACACGGTGGCGAAGAAGCGGTCCTCCCGGTCGCCGATGCGGTCCCGCAGTACCCCGATGAACCAGAGGAAGGCGATCCCGGCGAACGGAGCCTGAGCAGGACCAGCGCCGTGATCAGCAGCGCGGCGAAGATGATCCCGGCGACCGCGGCCGCCCGCGGGGTCCTCAGGTTCCGAGATTCCAGCTGATCCTGGTCCGTGATTCCGGCACGACTCACGGGCCTGCCACCTCACTTCCCGCCCTTCGGGCCACCCTCATCCTCGCGATCCGCACCAGCCGGCGGATCATCTCCCGCGGGTGATTCAGCGACCCGGCTCACTCCCCGCGGGTGACGACGCGGCGGCACGCCGGTCGTTATCATCGCGTGATGATAAGAAAGATGGCAGCGGAGTTTCTCGGTACGGCGATCCTGGTGTTCTTCGCGGTGGGCGTGGCCACGCTGATGTTCGGCTTCAGGTTCACCGGCGCCAGCGTCGCGGCGGGAGTGGTGGCGACCGCGCTGGCGTTCGGCCTGACGCTGCTGGCGCTGGTGTACATGATCGGACCGATATCCGGCAGCCACGTCAACCCCGCGGTCACGGTTGGCGCCTTTCTCACCGGGCGAATACCGCTGACCGAGGCCGCCGGCTACTGGGTCGCCCAGTTCGCCGGCGGGATCGTCGGCGCGCTGGTGCTGTGGGGAGGGTTCAGCGCCTCGCCGTTCTACAACCGGAAAATCACCGGCCTGGGTGCCGACGGCTACGGGAAGCAGTCGCTGATCCACATCGGCGTGGGCGGCGCCTTCATCTTCGAGATGATCCTGACCGCCCTGTTCGTCTTCATCGTCCTGCGGGTGACCTCGGCGACAGCCAACGCGGCCACGGCCGCCATCGCCATCGGGCTGACGCTGACCGTCGTCCACCTGATCGGCATCCCGATCACCGGCACCTCGGTGAACCCGGCCCGCAGCCTCGGCCCCGCCCTCGTCGTCGGCGGCACGGCCCTCAGCCAGGTGTGGCTGTTCATCGTGGCGCCCCTGATCGGCGGCGTGCTCGCGGCCGGCCTGCACCGCCTGCTCTACCGCGAGGAGAGCATCAGGCTGGCCGCCGAAGCCCAGCAGCCCGACAGCACCGGGGCCGCCGCGCCGCCAGGACGGCACGACTAGGCCGTCCGCTGGCCCCGGAACTCGCTGCAGGCGTGCCGCTACCAGTGCATGACCGCTGTGGTGGCGGACTTGGCGGAGTGGTAGCAGCGCACCCGGACCACGTAGTGGCGGCCCTCGAACAACCGCATCGAGATCTGCGCGTTCCGGTCCTCGCCGCTGTCGTCATCACCGGTGACGAAGCGCGGGGAGCCGTCGATGACCTCGAACAGCCCGAGCATGGTGTCGCTCTCCCCGAACGTCGCGATGGTGTACTGCCGCGTTCCCGGCGGCTCGATGATGTAGTCGGCCTGTGCTCCGGGGGCGAGCGCCGTCGGCATCGAGACGAACGGTGCCAGCTTGGGGTGCGCGTCGCCGTTTCCGGGATACCACGAGAGCATGTACTGCCTGTCCAGGTCGGACAGGCCGCCCGGCGGGTGCACGCCGGTGCTGAAGGCGGCCGGGGCAAGAATGAGCCCGCCGGGGAAGTCGTACTCCATCACCGACTTCCAGTCCCACTCCGAACCAGCTACCTCGTGGGGGTCCAGCTTGCGCAGCACGTTGTTGAAGGTGGTCTCGCGCGACCAGTTGTTGGGCGGACCACCGAGAAACGCGTAGACCGCTTCCTCGTCCCACACGATGCCCGCGTTCGGGTTCTGATGCTCGTGCGGCATCCCCAGCGTGTGCCCTATCTCGTGCAAAGCCGTGGTGGTGCCGAAGTCGGTGGTCAGGTCCCAGCCGAAGTTCATCGTGCGTTCGGTCTGCGGCTGCGGCAGGATGTCCTTGCCGACGTAGGACCACGATCCGTCGCCCTGATCGAAACCGATCCGGACCTCGGCCTCCGCCGCGGTGTCTACCACGCTGCTTCGGCGACGAGCCGCTGCAGTACCTGAGACGTCTTGGTCTCGGCTGCGCTCGGCTGCAGCCCCTTGTGTTCGGGCTTGCGACACTGGCAGCCTCGGCTGGAGGGGGCCGTCACGCCTTCGGGGATTTCCCTACTCTCCACAGCGTCTTCACCTGAACTGCACCGTGCCTGCACCGGCGGCGGCCTACCGTCGTGCCTGGATGAGGCGTTGGGGGGACCTTAATCATGTCGACGAGCACCATGGCGGGGCCGGGAGCCGGCTGGGCGCAGCGGCTGGATGGGCGGCTAGTGGGCCGGCTGCGGGAGCGTCGCCTGGTCGACGGGCTGATCGAGTCGGTGGACGACGGCGGAGCAGCGGTCGTCATCGCGGCCGAGGCCGGGATCGGCAAGACTGCCCTTTTAAGGCATGTCGCCGCCGTCGCGTCGAATCGGGGCATGCGTGTCCTGCGGGCGCGCGGGGAAGAATCCGAAGCCGTCCTGGCGTTTGCCGCCGTCGCGGACATGCTGCTTCCGTGGCGGGAGAAATTCGCCGAGCTGCCGCAGGCCCAGCGTCATGCTCTGGAGGTGTGCCTGGCTCTTTCCAGCGGGCCCGCGGCTGGCCCGCTGGCGGCGTGCGCGGGGGCGCTGGGGGTACTGGCGAGTGTCGCGGACGAGCGGCCGCTGGCGGTCCTGGTTGACGACTTTCAGTGGATCGATCCCGAGTCGCAGCAGATCCTGCTGTTCGCCGCGCGGCGCCTGGCGGCCGAGCGCATCGTGATGGTGCTGGCCGTCCGCGACGAGCCCGGCGCCCGGCCCCCCGGGCAGGATCTGCCCGCCCTGAGGATCGGCGGCTTGCCGGCCGCCGAGTGCGCCGAACTCGCCCGGGTCCTAGGGGTCGATATCAGCGGGCCGGCGTTGCGGTCCCTGGTCGAGCTGACCGGCGGCAACCCGCTCGCGGTGCTGGAAAACCTGGCCGGAGCCGCCGAAGGAACGGGCGCCTTCGAGCCCGGGCGGCTGACGCTCGGCGCGGCGCTAGAGAACGCCTGGGGCCGGGTGTTCGATGAGTTGCCCGAAGATACCCGGCATGCGCTGTTCGTCGTCGCTACCGACAGCATCAGCGGCGGGCGTCACGTAGCGGCTGCCCTGGGCGCGCTCCGGCTTCCGCTGTCAGCCCTCACCGCCGCCGAACAGCGCGGGCTTGTGCTTACCGCGGACGGCCAGATCCAGCTCCGGCACCCGCTGATCCGTCCGGTGGTGCTGAGCCGGACACCCCTGTGGGCCAGAGCCGCGGCGTGCCAGGCCCTGGCCGGAGCCTCCGCCGGGTACCTGCGGGCCTGGTACCTGGCGGCGGCCGCCACCGGTCCCGACGACACCGCGGCCGACGCTCTCGCCGCTGCGGCCGCCGGCGCGCGGGCGCGCAGCGGGTACGGCGCATCCGCGAGGACCTGGCGGCGGGCGGCGGAGCTGACGGCCGATCACTGCACGCGAGCCGTGCGCCTGCTGCGCGCCGCCACCGACGCGCACCTGGCCGGAGACCCCGGGGCGGCGGTGGCCTGGTGCCAGGATGCACTGAGACTGTGTCGCGATCCGGTCTTCGTCGCCGAGGCCGAGCTGCTGCTCGGACGGGCCCGGACCTGGGGCGGTAACCCGTGGCCGGCCTTCGACGGCCTGATCCGGGCCGCGGCGGCGATCCGGTCGATTGAGCCGGCCCGGGCCGTCGCGCTGCTGGCCGAGGCCATCGTGCCTGCGGCGATGGCCGGACGCGTCCGCCTGGCCCGGCAGGTCGCTCAGCAGATAGAAGAACTCTGGGCGCAGACCGCTGCCCCGGCCGCTGGCGACGATGCCCCGCTGACCGTCCTCGCGCTGATGGCCGAGGCTTTCGTGCTGGCCGGCGACCTCGACCGGGCCGCCCGTTACCGGGCCCGGGCCGAGGCGCTGCCGTCGCCGGCCGACCTCGGCGCCGGGCAGCGCGGCGCCACCCACCTGGCCCGGGGTGACATCTGGACCGAGCGCTTCGAGGGCGAGGCGCTGCGCCGCGCGCGCAGCCCCGCCGCGGCCCGGCTGCCCCTCCGGCACGCCCTGACCATCTTCAACGGCCTGGCCGCGCGGCCCTGGGCGGCCCGGGCGATGACCGAGCTGGCCGCCGCCGGCGTCCGGAACGACACGAGCACGTTCGCCATGGACGCGCTCAGCCCGCAAGAGCTCCAGGTCGCCAGGGCGGTGGGACGCGGGCTCAACAACGTCGAGGCCGCGGCGGCCCTGTTCGTCTCCCGCAAGACCGTGGAAGCCCATCTCACCCGTGTCTACCGCAAGCTCGGCCTCAGGTCCCGTACCGAACTGACCCGCCTGATGGTCACCTGTGATGAGACCGTCCGGGCTACCGCGGGATAGGGACGGCGGCATCGGCCGGGAGTGGGTACCCTTGCGCACGTGGCCATCGAGCGGCGGGAATTCTTGCTGCTCGCCGGCGCAGCCGCCACCGGGGCCGGGCTGGCCGGGTGTACCAGCACGCGCTCGGCCGTCGAGCCCTCCGGTGGCAGCGGTTCCCGGTCACCCGAGGCCGGACCGTCGCCGTCGGCGAGCCCGCGCGGTGACGCGAGCCGTCAGCTCGGCCCGCAGGTCGTGCACGGGCCGCGGAACCGGTCCCGGGTGGCACTCACCTTTCATGGCCAGGGACCGCTGCCGATGGCCGAGGCGCTGCTCACCGAGGCCGAACGGGCCGGAGCGCGGGTCACCGTGCTCGCCGTCGGGACCTGGCTCGCGCAGTACCCGCAGATCGCGCGGCGGATCCTGGACGGGGGCCACGACCTCGGCAACCACACCATGCATCACCTGGACATCGCGGCCATGGACGCCTCGGCCGCCTACGCCGAGATCGCCGGGTGCGCGCAGCGGCTGCACGCCCTGACCGGATCGGCCGGCCGCTGGTTCCGGCCCTCGCAGACGCACTACGCGACGCCGCTGATCGAGCGGGAGGCCCGCCGGGCGGGCTACCCGACCTGCGTGTCCTACGACGTGGACTCGCTCGACTACACCGATCCCGGGCCGGACGCGATCGTAGCCACCGTGCTCGGCCAGACCCGGCCCGGGTCGATCGTGAGCCTGCACTTCGGGCACTCCGGCACCGTGACCGCCCTGCCCGCGATCCTTCGCGGCCTGGCCAGCCGGAGCCTGCGCCCGGTCACCCTGGCCAGCCTGCTGTCCTCGTGAGAGCGACGAGGCTGGCCCCAGTGCTGGTCCCGGTGCTGGCCGCGGTGCTGGCCATCGGGGCAGGCGCGGCCGGGTGCGGCGGAAGCGCGGGTACCCCCGGTCCGCCGTCGGCCTATCTCGGCACGGTGACCGACCGGCCGGTGCCGGCCGGGATCGCGGACCTGCCGCTGACCACGGATACCGGCCAGCCGGCGAGCCTGGGCGCCTGGCGCGGCCAGGTCGTGGTGCTCGCGGACTTCCTCACGTTGTGCCAGGAGACCTGCCCGCTGACGACCGGGAACCTGCTGATGATGGATCGCGCGGTCACCGCGGCCGGGCTGGTCGGCCGGGTGCATTTCGTGGAGCTGACCGTCGACCCGGACCGGGACACGCCATCCCGGCTGCGCGCGTACCGCAACCTGGTCGGGGCGCCGGCGAACTGGTCGCTGCTCACCGGGCGCCCGGCCGTGATCGAGCGGATCTGGCGGTACTTCGGGGTCTGGTACCAGCGGGTCGGCGAGCCCAGCCCGCCCGGGACCGACTGGCTGACCGGCCGGACGCTGAGCTACGACGTCGCCCACGAGGACGCCCTGCTCTACCTGGACGCCTCCGGCCGGGTGCGCTTCGTCGTGACCGGCGGGCCGAACGCGTCCGGGGCACCCGTCGCACCCGCCCTGCGCCGCTTCCTCAGCGCCCAGGGCCGCGCCGACCTCAGCCACCCGGACGCGAGCACGTGGACCGCGGCCGGCGCGCTTGCCCCGATCGCCTGGCTGACCGGGCACGCGATCCAGCCGGCTACGTCCGGCTGACGGGCAGGCGCACAAGCACCGAGCCGGCGTGGGCGAAGTACAAGGTGATGGCCAGGGTCGCGCCGGGGGGCGGGGCGGAGCCCGTCGCGACCGTCAGGGTCGCGGCCGCGGGCGGGGACGCACCGCCGGACCGCCCGGGAACCAGCAACGGCCCGTAGTGGAGCCAGCGGTCCACCACGCCAGGCGGCGGGGTCTCGGCCCCGCAGCCGGCCAGGTCCGGAAGTTCTCCGACGTTGACCCGCTGGTGGTAGACCCCGACCGGGGCGCCGTCCGCGGCGATCGCGGCGTCGAGCTGATCGGAGGGCTGCCCGCTGGTGCTGACCTGCACGCTGCCGGTCAGCGTTCCGGCCGGGCCGGGGCGCAGCGCGGTGGCGCTGACCGTGATCGGGCCCAGCCGGGCGAGCACGGTCCCGGATCCGGCGGCCGGGGCCGCGCCCGCCAGCCCAGCGAAGACCAGGGCCAGGCCCGCCAGCGCCCATCCCGCGCGGTGGCCTGCGTCTCCCGGCCGGAGGCCCAAGACGTTCACCGGGTGATCCCGGTGTGGCCCAGCGAGTAGCGGCCCGGCTGGGGCCATACGCACAGCCCGTGCGGCTGCAGCCCCACCGGGATCTTCGCCAGCAGGTGGCCGGTCGCGGTGGCGATGGCGTACACGACGTTGTCGTACCGCCCGGACACCCAGAACACCGTCCCGTCCGGCGACAGGTTGCCCATGTCCGGGCTCCCGCCGCCCGGGATATGCCAGGTGGTGACGATCTTCCTGGTTGCGAAGCTGATCACGGTGATCGTGCCGTTGCCGCGGTTGGTCACGTACAGCAGGCGGGCGTCGCGGCTCGGGTAGAGGCCGTGCGCGTCCGGGCCGGTGGGAATGAATCCGGCCAGCCGGAAGGTCGCGGCGTCGATCAGCCAGACCCCGCCGTGGTTCTTGTCGGCGACGTAGAAGATGCGCCCGGCCGGATCGAGCTTGATGTCCTGCGGCGCGGCCCCCGGCAGGTTCAGGTAGCCGGCCACGGTCAGCGTGTGCAGGTCGATCCGGACCAGGCGGCCGGCGAACTCGCAGCTGGCGATCAGGTAGGCGCCGTTGGCCGCGAAGTCGATGTGGTCCACCCCCGCGCAGTTGACGTGGATCCGGTGCCTGAGGGCGAAGGTGTGCGGGTCACGGAAGTCCAGGTTCTCGCGGCCCTCCGCGACCACGATGGCGTAGCGCCCGTCGGGGGTGAAGTACATGTTGTACGGGTCGTCCACCGCGATGTTCGGGCCGGCCCGGCGGCCGGTCCGGGGATTGATCGGGGTGAGGCTGTTGCCCAGGTCGTTGGTCACGTACAGGGTGCGCAGGTCGTAGCCGGGCACCACGTGCTGGGGGTTGAGCCCGGTCTGGTAGGTCGCGATCACCCGCAAGGTGGCCGGGTTGATGACGGTCACCGTGGAGCCGCCGCTGTCCGGCACGTAGATGCGGTACGGTACCCCGCGCACGGCCGGGCTGAGCATGTTCGCCCCGGCGTCGGCGTAGATGTTCGCCGGGTTCGCTACCGGGGGCATCCCGGGCAGCGGCACCGACAGGTCCGCTATCGGGCCGGCCACCGGCCAGGTTGCGGCCGGACTGGAGGCCGAACGGACCGGCGAGACACGCGCCGCACTCGACTGCGGCGCCTGGGCCGGCGCCGGACTGTCCGGGTGCGAGGCATGCCGGAAGATCACCGCGGCGAGCGCGACCACGGCCACGACGGCCACGGACGCGGCACCGAACCACACCAGGCGCCTCGCCCGCGGATCCGCCGGCCAGCTGGCCTTGACCATGCCGATCCCCTTCGCACCACCAGCCGGGAGCTCAATGCCAGAACCGCAGACCCATCCTGCCCGGCTTACCCGTGGTTACACTATTGCCTCCCGCTCCAGGCCGCGAAGCGGAGGTATCTCGTGGCTGATCAGGTACCGCTGGTGATGACTCTGGACGATCCGGGCGCCGTGCCCGGTGCGGTCGGAGGCAAGGGAGCCTCACTGGCCCGCCTCGCCCGCGCCGGGTTCCGTGTCCCGCCCGGCTTCCAGGTGACGACCAGCGCGTACCTCGATTTCATCGGTCGTGACGGCCTGCGCGAGAAGGTGCTGGCGGCTGCCTCTGCCGTCGACGTTTCCGACGCGGCCACCTTGGGGGCGGCCGCCGCGCGCATCGGTGAGCTGTTCGCCGGCCAGCCCGTGCCGGTCCCGACGGCAGCCGCGATCGCCGGGGCCTACGCTTGTCTCGGCGACGACATGCCGGTCGCGGTACGGTCCTCGGCGACCGCGGAGGACCCTCCCGGCATGTCCGCTGCCGGGCAGCACGACACGTACCTCAACGTCCGTGGCGAGGCGGCCGTGCTCGACGCGGTCCGGCGGTGCTGGGCATCGCTATGGTCGGCGCGGGCCATCGGTTACCGCGCTCGCCGCGGCGTCGAGCCTGACCAGGTGAGCATCGCCGTCGTCGTGCAGCAGCTCGTGCCCGCGGACGCGGCCGGTGTCATGTTCACCGTCGACCCGCTCGACGGCGTCCACGACACGGTCCTCATCAGCGCGAACTGGGGCCTCGGCGAGTCCGTCGTGGCCGGCCAGGCCATCCCCGACGTCGCGGTCGTCGACCGGGCGTCGGGGACGCTCGTCAGCTACCGGGTGGGCAGCAGAGCAGATCCGGCCGCTGCTCGAAGAGGCCTGCGACATGCTCGCCGCCGCCGTGTCGGCGCACGGCACCACGCTGCTGTCCGGTCCCGGCAAGCTGGCGACGCTGGTCGGCGAGGCCGACGCGGCCCTGCTGCTCTCCGGCCAGCAGGCCGACGGCACCTCCCTGGCCAGTCTCGGCCCGGTCACCGGTCTCACCCGGCTCGCCCGGGGCGAGATCGACCGGGACACCTTTACCCGCCAGCACGGACACCGCGGCCCGCACGAGGTGGAGTTGTCGATTCCGCGACCTGCCGAGGATCCGGCCTGGATCGATAGCCAGGTCGCCGCCCTCCACGACACCGCCCGCGACGCCGACACGCTGCTGGCCGATCAGGAAGCGGCCCGCGCCGCGGCCTGGGAGCGGCTGGCACGCCAGGATCCCAGGCAGGCGGCCGCGGCGCGCAAGCTCATCGCGCGCTGGATGCGGGTCGCCCGTGACCGCGAGGCGACCAGATCCGAGGCCGCGAGGTCCGCCTGGGTCGCGCGTACCTGGGTGCGGCGCGCCGGACAGCTCACCGGTTACGGCGATGACCTGTTCTTCCTGGAGCTGCCGGAGACCATCGGCCTGCTCCGCGGCGACCCGGCCCCCCTCGCGAAGGTGCCCGCCCGCCGGGCCGCCTACCAGACCTACCAGGCGCTGCCGCCCTTTCCCGCGCTGATCCGCGGCCGCTTCGACCCCGTCAGGTCGATTGGTGTCGGTACCAGCGTGCCACCCAGGCTGATCCGTCGCACCCGTGCGAGTCCCTGGTCAGTACCCTGGTCGGCATCGGCCGTAGCGGCCCGGGGATGACACCAGGGAGAACCACGGGGGCGACGGGCCGAGGGACGGCGGATGCTTCGGATACGCGACCGAACGAACGAGGGGAGTCCATGATCATGAACCCGGCTGGGAACCTCGCCTACGAGGTGTTCGTCAACGACCCGCCGCCGCAGGGCTCGTGTCGTGGCCTCCGCGGGCACGATCACGCAGATGCACAGCAGCGTGGCCGCGCGGCCGTTGCTGTGGGACAAGATGTACACCGAGATCCCGCCGTCGCCCGTCACCGCGGTGACGGTGCCCGGTAACCGCCTCACGCTCGAGGGGCACGATCTGGTGATCGTCGAGGTCGGCCACACCGACAGCGACGACACCACCGTGCTGCACGTCCCGGATCTCGGGCTGGTCGTGGCCGGGGATTCGATCTACAACGGGGTGCACATGTACCTGGGCCAGAGCGCGGCCGTCGGCGGCTTCGGGCCGTGGCGGGAGGCGATCGGCACGGTGCAGGCCCTCGGGCCCCGGCATATCGTCGCCGGTCACCAGAACAAAAAGCAGCGCGACGACGACGCCGGGCGGACGATCGCGGAGACCCGGCAGTACCTGGATGACGCCGAGCAACTCCTGCGGACCGAGAGCACGGCCGTCGGCTTCTTCAACGCCGAAATCGAGCGGTATCCAGACCACCTGGGCCGGATGATCCTGTGGGTGAGCGCCAGCGCGCTCTACGGCTTGCGCGAACACCCCGAGAAGGACGCCGGCCAGGTCATTCTTGCCTCCTGGCTTGGAACCGGAGCGTGAGTCAGCCCGCGATCGCGCTGCGGCCAGCCACCCCCGCCGATGCCGAGTTCTGCTACCAGCTGCACAAGGCCGGTCCGCCCATCACGGAGGCTGGCGCGCCCGTCCTGGCCGGGTCTACGATCTTTAAACCGCAGTGGCCTCCAGCCCTTTGCCTCGCCCCGCACCCGGCGCAAGCCGCCAGGCGTCACACGGACTGGCGGGTGATCTGTTCGCATGCTCCCACCCGAGGGGAATCTCGATGACGCTCTATATGTACCAGGCCTCCTATACCGCGAAGTCGATGGCGGCTCAGCTCCTGGAGCCGCGGGACCCCGTGGAAGAGATCAGGCCGGCACTGGAGGACCTGGGAGCCAAGATCTTGGTGGCGGCCTTTCCGTTCGGCGAGTACGACCTGCTCGTCGTGTACGAGGCACCTGATGACATGACCGCTGCCAGCGTCGCGATGGCCATTGCCGCCGCGGGCGAGGTCAAGTCGGGCAAGACCACGCGACTGCTCAGCGGGCAGGAATGGCTTGAGTCCTTGCGCAAACGCAGGATTGTCAGCACCCGGAAAGCGGACTCGCCGCACGACCGTGGGAGCCAGTTGCCGGAAGCCTGACCTTGGCTGCCCGGGAATGCCTGCCGGACGGCGGAATCCGGCTCAAGGCGTATCTGAGCGGGCGCGGGCTGCCTCCGTAATGGTGAATTGCAACTCCGGTGGTGGCCAGAGGGGGAGAAGTTACGATGCAAGATTCGGACTCGTCAGTGCAGATGCCGTTCGGAGCGGGGCGCGCCGAACTGATCGTGATATTCCGGTCTGACGCGCAGGTCCGCGCGACCGCGGAAGGGCTGTCCGCGCCAGCCGCGGACACCGCATCAGTGCAGGCGGTGCTGGACCGGTTCGGCGCGCGGGTACGTCCGCTGTTCGGGGAGAGCGAGGAGCGGATCGCCGCGGACCTGGTTCAGCTGCCCGCACCGAGCGGGCCGCAGGGTGCAGAGCCCGGATCGCACGGAGTGCCGGATCTGACCGCGTACTACCGGGTGGAGGAACCCGCCGAGCGGCTGCAGGACCTGGCTGATGAGCTCAACGGGCACGATCTTGTCGAGGCCGCGTACGTCAAGCCGCCCGGCGCGCCGCCGACCGTTGCGCCGGACCCGGCGATCGAGCTGAACACGATGACCCCGGACGCGGCCGAGGCACCCGCGGTGACTCCGAGCTTCGTGGATCACCAGGGATACCTGAACGTGGCGCCTGGCGGGGTAGACGCGAAATTCGCGTGGACGATACCCGGCGGCGGTGGCAGCGGTGTCTCGGTGATCGACTGCGAATGGGCCTGGCGATTCACCCACGAGGACCTGCAGGTCAACAAGGGCGGCGTCGTGGCCGGTACCAGCGGTACCGATACCAACCATGGCACCGCGGTGCTCGGCGTGATCGCCGGGGACCGTAATGCCTTCGGTGTCACCGGCATCTCGCCGGAGGTGCGGCTGAGCGCCTCGTCGTTTACCGACCAGTCATCCTCCGCTGCGATCAAGGCGGCCGCGGACAAGCTCACCGCGGGCGACATCATCTTGCTGGAAATTCACCGCCCGGGCCGAATACGCCGAACCCGGCGCAAGGCCAGCTGGGGTACATCGCGATCGAGTGGTGGCCGGACGATTTCGCCGCGATCCGGTACGCGGTGGCCAAGGGAATAGTGGTGGTCGAAGCGGCCGGCAACGGCTCGCAGAACCTGGACGACAACGTCTACAACACCAGGCCGAACGGGTTCCCGTCGACGTGGACCAACCCGTTCAACCCGGCCAACCCGTCGTCGGGCGCGGTACTGGTCGGCGCTGGCGCGCCGCCGCCGGGCACTCACGGCAGGGACAACGGGCCGGACCGGTCGCGGCTGGATTTCTCTAACTACGGCGCCCGGTTGGACGTGCAGGGCTGGGGCCGTGAGGTCACCACGACCGGCTATGGCGACCTGCAGGGCGGTTCCAACGCGGACAAGTGGTATACCGACGTATTCAACGGAACCTCCAGCGCGTCCCCGGTCGTGGTGGGCTCGCTGGGGTCGGCGCAGGGCGTGCTGGCCTCCCGCGGCCGACGCCGGCTTACCTCGCCCGAGGCGCGGCGGCTGGTCCGCTCCAGCGGATCGCCGCAGCAGGACGCGCCAGGCCGGCCGGCCAGCCAGCGCATCGGAACCCGGCCCAACCTGCGGCTGCTGATCCGCACCGCGGCCGGTTACGCCGCGCGCAGCGCCGACCTCAACGGCGACGGGAAGGCCGAGGTGCTGGTGTCCAGCCCATGGGGCATCGGCCTGCTCGCGCAATCCGGCGCCACGATGAGCAACCCGGTCATCGCGGCCAACGGGACCAGGTCCGGCGGCTGGCTGCTCAACACGGCCGACAACTGGCTCGGCCCGGCTGCGGACTACGACGGCGACGGCCGGGCCGAGGTGCTGGTGTCCAGCCCGTGGGGCATCGGTATCTGGAAGGCCAGCGGTGCATCGATGACCGCGCCGATGATGGCGCCGAACGGGACCAGATTCGGCGGCTGGCTGCTCAACACGGCCGACAACCGTTTCGGCCCGGTGGGTGATTTCGACGGCGACGGGAAGGCCGAGGTGCTGGTGTCCAGCCCGTGGGGCATCGGCATCATGAAACTATCCGGCGGCACCCTCACCGTACCGATGATGGCCCCCAACGGCACCCGGTTCGGCGGCTGGCTGCTCAACACCGCGGACAACAACTTCGGCCCGGTCCGGCGCTACGACGGCGGCCCGGTGTCGATGCTGATCACCAGCCCATGGGGAATCGGTTTCCTCAACCAGGCCGGAGCTACCATGAACGCCATCATGATGGCCCCCAACGGCACCCGGTTCGGCGGCTGGCTGCTCAACACCGCGGACAACACGCCGGGCACCGCCGCCGACTTCGACGCCGACGGGAAAGCCGAACTGCTGATCAGCAGCCCATGGGGACTGGGCGTGCTCAAGAAGTCCGGTGACACCCTGACCGCGCCGATGATGGCGCCCAACGGCACCCGGTTCGGCGGCTGGCTGCTCAACACCGTCGACAACGACTTCGGGCACGGCACCTGACCGGATGCGCAGTCGGCCAGACCATGGCAATAGGCCTGCGCTTGCCTCGTTGGCGATGAGCGCCGCTACGGCCTCGCTACGCCGTGGTGGCTTACCTCGTTTTCTCGGATGAGATCCTCGATTGAGCCTGACGGCCGACCGAATTATCCTATTTAAGGGGAAATCTCCATGTCGCCAGCAGCTGAATCCGCGAGCTTCAGATTCTTCTCCGGCCACCACTGTTATATGCTTCGCAGCATCCGCTGATCGTTGATTCGTGTACTCTGCTCGCAGAATCGCCTCAGCGGTTTGCTTCAAGGTTCGGCCGGAAAGTCTGTATTGAACCTCGGAAACTCAAGGAGACACTGCCATGCTGACAGCTGCGACAGCAGATGTGTCCTCGCTGTCCTGGTGGCAGGCGCTTGTCGCAGCCGGAAGTCTTGCCCTCGCATCCCTGGTGGCCGGTGTCATTGTGATTCTCGGACGAAGAACATTTGTTGGCTCGTCCAGGCCATCCAGAAGGTCGGCCGCACGCCCAAAGCGCGGCCTCGTCGGTCGCCGTGCCGCTGCGCAGGCCACGCAGGCCGCCGAGGCCGCCGCTGGGGTCGCTCACGCCGCCGCCCAGTCCGCCCAGGCTGCCCAGGCCGCCGCTGGGGTCGCTCACGCCGCCGCGCAGGCCGCGCAGGCCGCGCAGGCCGCGCAGTCCCCGAAGCCTGCTCAGGCCAGGCAGCCCGATCCCGGCACCGATCAGGCGACGCAGCCCGAGGACCACCCTGCCGCCGACCAAGCCGTGCCGCCTGAGGCGCACTCCGCCGCCGGCCAGGCCGCCCCGACCACTGCTCCAGGCGGACCGCCTGCGGACGGCCAGCCCCCGTCCGGCACCGCGACTGCTCAGGCCGCACAGCCTCCGGCCACGCCCGCCGATCAGTCCAAGCAGACGGACGGCGACTTCATCCGTAGCTGGATTGCAATTACCCTCGTTATAGCCCTCATATTTTTCTGCGCTTTCGCTTTTTCGCTCAATGACTCGAGCCTGCAGAGCACGCTCATAGGCGGTCTCATTGCTAGCGTCGGCACGGCTGTCGCCTTTTACTTTTCCTCTAAATCCTCTGATAAGGCTCGCCAGGATATCATAAACGCGGCAGGCGTCGGAAACGAGCTGGTACCATCCTTGGCAGGAAAGACAAAAACAGACGCCGCTCAGATGCTCGGCCAAATGTCCTTCAGCCTGATAGAAGACCCCAACGCGCCTAGCAAGAGTCCGACAGCGGTAATTAAGACGCAACATCCCCTCGCGAACACGAGTGCTCCCAGAGGATCATCGATCGTGGTCACGTTTGGCTAAAGCACCTTCTGCGCTGTCTGAACATGCGGCCATCCCCATTGCCTTCGTGGTCGATCGGGTCTTGGAAGTCAGGCTCCGCGATGGTGGCCTGGGCGGCCCGCTTCCCGCAGGCCAGCGTCGTCTACGCAGCGCCTTGCCCGCAGGGATAGCAGTACTAATGGGAAAGTGCGTTTCTAGACTGAGAAATTGCATCGATGCAGGTCAGACGCATGCCGCAAGTCTAGAAACCTGTGAACTCCTTAGTACTAGTAGAGGATCACGAATTGGTGCGGTCCGCCGCTCCGTTCCCATTCCGGTTTCCTTTGCCCCAAGCTTCGTGTAGCTCGAGGTATATGGCGAAATCGACAGCAGGCTCGGCGGGACCGGCAACCTTCTCATGACACGTACAACTATCTAGCGGATCAGGTTCTGCACTGACGTCTGGAGCGTTCTGCAGCGCCGGTGCTAGCAACTCCGCAAGAGCGCGCGCATGCTGAGGCTTGTGCATGAGCCACCCCCGGGATACTCGGACAGCCTCCCCTTATATCTGCAAAGAGCACGCCCCGATGCGGTCTGATACATCCTCATGGGCCCTTCGTCCGCCGGTGTCGGCCTAGTCTTGGCTGGTGAACGCGCGCGCGGTTGAGGGCGTCCTGCTGACCGGAGTCTACGGGGCGGGCAAGAGCTCGGTGGCCGAGGAGATCGCGTACCTGCTCGAGCAGCGGGGCGAGCCGGACGCGCTGCTCGACCTGGACTACCTCAGCTGGGCAGGTACCGGCACCGGCGATCGCGCCGCCGAATTCGGGTTGCTGCTGCAGAACCTGACCGCGGTGACGGCGAACTACCGCAGGGCCGGGATCCGGTTGTTCGTGCTCGCTTACTTCGTCCGCAGCCCCGGCGAGGTGGCAGGCGTGCGGGAGGCGCTGGGGCTGCCGCTACGGGTGGTGCGCCTGACGGTTCCGCTGCCCGCCATCGAGCGGCGGCTCGCGGGTGATGTCACCAGCGGCCGCCGCGACGATCTGCGTGCGGCGGCGGCATCGATCGCGACAGCTGAGGGCGCTGGCGTCGAGGACGTGGCCATCGCCAACGACCGTCCCGTCGGGGTGGTAGCGCGGAATGTGATGACCTTCCTCGGCTGGCTCCAGGCCACCTGATCATGGCCCCCCGGACCTCCGCTCGTAGCAGATATGCAGGTGATGATGGGCTGGCAACATTGAGAAGATCCGCTGATCAACCTGATGCCGCGGCTGCCCGCGAGCCGGTGACCGGCAAATGAATACCACCAGCACGCCGGTCCAGGCCTACGCCCAGAACGTGGCCCTCGGTCCGGAACTCACCGGGCCCGTCGGGTCCCGTCGGGAAGAAGGTCGTCGCGGGCCGTGACCTTGGTCCCTGCGAGGGCCGCGCGCGGGCACGTGAGGATGCATGCGAGCGGTCAACGGGACCGGGAGGTGTCTGATGGCGGTCGCCGTCTCCGAGAATAGGGAAGGGGCAACCGCTCCGTCGTCCGTGCCGGTGGCCCAGGCGGCCACGCTGGGGGCGATGATGTCCTGGCCCGGCTGGGCGCCGGGACCGGTGGCCTGCCGGCGGGCGAGGCGGCGCGGCGGCTGCGGGTGGCGGGCCCGAACGCGGTGCGTTCGTACCGGGCGCGCGCGTGGCCGGTGCTGCGGAGCCAGCTGCGCTCCCCGCTGCTGCTGCTGCTGGCGGTCACCGCGCTGGCGTCGGCGTTCCTGGGCCAGGGCAGCGATGCGGTGATCATCGGGGTCATCCTGGTCGCCTCGGTCGGCCTGGGGTTCGTCAGCGAATACAAGGCGGCGAAGACCGCCGAGGCGCTGCATTCGTCCATCCATCACCGCTGTGTGGTATGGCGGGATGGGCACCCGGGCGCCCCGGAGGGACTGCTCAAGCGGTGCACCGCCATTCCCGCCGCCCGGCCAGGTGGCCGCCGGCGCCGACATCGATGCGGTCGGCGATCAGCTCGGCGACCTGCTCGCCCGGACCACCGTGTTCGCCCGGGTCAGCCCCGAGCACAAGGCCCAGATCGTCCGGACCCGGCGGGCCGCCGGCGACGACGTCGCCTTCCTCGGCGACGGCGTCAACGACGCCGTCGCCCTGCACGCCGCCGACGTCG
>Ga0335081_10004143_pt1 | contig 22875 bp, 23 predicted proteins | sample Lox_Sample_35_FD_206713 | JGI IMG/M metagenome (GOLD analysis project Ga0335081, IMG submission 206713) | Soil microbial communities from Loxahatchee National Wildlife Refuge, Florida, United States - Lox_Sample_3.5 | ecosystem: Environmental > Terrestrial > Soil > Wetlands | place: USA...
TCTCGGCCACCATCTTCTCGCAGAAGTCCACCCCGACCAGGTTCTCCTGGAAGATGTTGTGGTCGAACATGTACTCCGCGGCCTCGCCCAGGTTGATGATCCACTCGCCCAGGTGCGGCGGGCGGACGCCGTAGGCCATGTTCTGGTTGTAGACCGAGCAGGTGGCGTGGTTATCGCCGCAGATCCCGCAGATCCGGCTGGTGATGAAGTGCGCGTCGCGGGGGTCTTTCCCCTTCATGAAGATGCTGTAGCCGCGGAAGATCGAGGACGTGCTGTGGCACTCCGCGACCCGCTTGGCCTTGAAGTCGATCTTGGTGTAAATGCCTAGGCTGCCGACGATCCTGGTGATGGGGTCCCAGGTCATCTCGGTGAGTTCGTTCTCGGCCTCGGTAGTCATCGCGTCACCACGTCTTCTGGTAGCCGGTGCGGAGTTCGGAGCCTTTCACGCGCCACTTCGGTTCCTTGTCCGCCGTGCGGGCGGTGAAGCCGCGGAGGCTGCGGATCACCGTGCCGTACATCCCGCTGGCGGTGGTGGACACGGTCGCGCCGGGCGGCTTGTCCATGAACGGCATGAACTTGTCCGGGAAGCCCGGCATCGTGCAGGCGATGCAGATGCCGCCCACGTTCGGGCAGCCGCCCACGCCGTTGATCCAGCCCCGCTTGGGCACGTTGCACTTGACCACCGGCCCCCAGCAGCCCAGCTTGACCAGGCACCGGGGCGAGCCGTACTCGGTGGCGAAGTCGCCTTCCTCGTAGTAGCCGGCCCGGTCGCAGCCCTGGTGCACGGTGGCGTCGAACAGCCACTTCGGCCGGAGCGCCTCGTCGAGCGGGATCATCGGCGCCTGCCCGGCCACCTGGTAGAGCAGGTACAAGATGGTCTCGGACAGGTTGTCCGGGTGGATGGGGCAGCCGGGCACGCAGACGATCGGCAGCCCGGCCTTGGACTTCCAGTCCCAGCCCAGGTAGTCCGGTACGCCCATGGCCCCGGTCGGGTTGCCCGCCATGGCGTGGATGCCGCCGTAGGTGGCGCAGGTCCCGACCGCGAGGATGGCCGTGGCCTTAGGGGCCAAACGGTCCAGCCACTCGTTGGTCGTCATCGGCTGGCCGGTCGCCGGGTTGTTGCCGAACCCGCACCAGTAGCCTTCAGACTTGATTGCCTCGTTGGGGATCGACCCCTCGACCACCAGGACGAACGGGTCGAGTTCACCGCGGTCGGCCTTGTGCCACCACTCGATGAAGGTATCGGCGCCTTGCTCGGGGCCGCATTCGAAGTCGATCAGCGGCCAGTGCACCGCGACCTTGGGCAGCCCCGGCAAGGCGCCGAGCGCGATCTCCTCGATGCTGGGCTGCGTGGCGGCGGTCAGCGCCACCGAGTCCCCGTCACAGCCAAGCCCGCCGTTCATCCAGAGAATGTGGACGACCGGCTCCTCAGCGGCCTGGGTCATAGCGGCCACCCTTCTTCAGGCAGCCCGCGTGAGCGGGCGCCCCGGTTAAGGTCACGCGCGGGCCGGACGCGGAGCGCGGAGAGTCCGGCGAGCCGGCTGCTCTCCCGCCGCGCCACCATCGCGCTGGTGCATGCTGCGGCCCGGGGCCAGCGGCGCGCCGGAATTGCGCGGGGCACGGCCCGGACCGGGATACGCAGTTCCGCTGGGCCACGCGAGACCGTTCTCGGCGCGCCTCAGTAGGTCGCCGGCGAGATGCGCCGGCCTGCTGACCGCTCATCACATGCTCACATAGGGCCGGCGGATGGCAACGGAGCCCTCACCGGTTCCACCAGCGTATTCCTGCCCAGGTGAGATCTCAAGACAGAACAGTCTTCTGCCTGGACACAACTGTCTATCGTCCCGGCTCGTGTCCGATGTCGTCTTCCACGTACCCTCAATGTCATACCCGGTGACGGCGCTGCACCGGGCGGTTACACCGTGATCCGCGCGAAACCGGAGGGCGGCGATGGACGAGCCAGCCGACACGATCAGCGACAACATCGAGGTAGTACCTGTCGTGGTCTTGTCGCAGACGTTTCCTGCGCGCCCGTCCTCCATCCCCGATGTCCGCGATTTCGTCAAGCGCTGCCTGGCTCAGTCCCCGCTGTCCGAAGAAGACAACCGGCAGGTAGGCGAGACCGTCGCTCACGCGCTGCTCGAGGCGGCGGGCCCGAGTGGCGCGATCAACGTGTCCTTCCGGATCTTCCCCGACCACGTCGAGGTCGACGTGCTGCGGTCCGGCGCCCAGGTCAGCACGCCCGCGGGCATCGACGCCCTGGCTTCGCTGCTCAAGTCCCAGGCCGCGGACATGGAAGCGGCCGCGACCGGCCGGGACGGGCTGCCCGCCGCGGCAAACGGGTCCGAGGAGATGGCGTTCGCCGACTGGATGGCCAACGTGCTGCGCCGCGAGGGCATGACCATGGAGGTCGCCGCCCGGCAGCTCGGGGTCTCGGTGAAGACGGTCAGCCGCTGGGTCGGCGGCGCGACCGAACCGCGGCTGCGTGACCTGCGCCGGATCCGCGAGCTCTTCGGCGATTTCCCGCTGCCCTTATCAAGGCTGCCACGCAGCTGTTCCGGCGCGGTGACGCCGCTCCGGACGGGCGGCATCTGCCCGGGTACGCTCTTCCGGTATGCCCCGCCTGTCCCAGGTGTCCCGCCAGCCTCCCCTGTGTGCTCACCGGGCGCCGGGTAACGGCAACGATGGAGCATTGCTGTCGCTCCAGCGGCAACGATGGAGCATCGTTGCGGTAAAAACCGGTCCCGCAGAGCCGGGTGGCAGGCTTTGTCAGGTCTTCGGCCGGACTGAGCGGGTTTTCCGGGTGCCAGCACGTATATCTGGTCTCACCTGAACCATCAGTAGACCTTTTCCCGGCTGACCGCTTACGGTGGGGCGCGTGACTGCATACACAGGCAATTTCCGGCTCGGGCCGGGCGCGGGCCGCGTCGTCCTCAAGACCGGCCGGGCCGGGCTCGCCGCGAGGGCGGGCCATGACCTGACCATCGAGTTCACCCGGTGGTCGGCACAGATCCAGGTGCCTGCCGAGGAGAGCGGCGGGCTCGCCGCCGCCACGGTCAGCGCCGAACTCGACCTCGGCTCGCTGGAGGTCCGCGAGGGCACCGGCGGGGTCAAGCCGCTCACCGACGGGGACCGCCGGGAGATCAAGAAGACCATGAGCGGGATCTTGGGCACCGGCACCGCGACGTTCGTCTCCTCCCGGATCATCCCGTCGGGGGCTAGCGGCGGCGCGATCGAGGGCACGCTCACCGTGAACGGGAAGACGCAGCCGGCCCGGCTGCAGCTGACCTCGCCCGGCCCCGGCCGCTACCGGGGGACCGCCACGGTGGCCCAGACCGCGTTCGGCATCAAGCCGTACGTCGGCTTCTTCGGCGCGCTCAAGCTGCGCGACGAGGTCGGCGTGGAGTTCGAGGTGGATCTCGACCGGGCGGAAGCCGCCAGGTAGCGGGTCGCTGCGGCCAACCCCGAGACGCCAGGCCGCAGCGGCCGTAACGGGCTAGCTGCGGACGCCGGGGGCGGCCTGGGCCTGCGACCGGGTCTCGAACGACAGCCGCCACGAGTCGTCGGAGTGCCCGTCGACGTCGAGCACCCAGCTGTACCGGGTGGTCGGGTCCAGGTGCAAGACGACGTTAAAGCTCATCGGCACGTTGATTTCCATGCCGGGCGTGATGGTGGCCGGGCGGCGGGCCTCGAACTGGCCGTTGACCTGAACCGGCAGCCCGTCCTGCGCTCCCGGCTGGGTGACGGGCCGGCCGTCCTCGTCGATCAGCCGGAGTGAGAACGAGATCTTCTTGTTGCTCTCCTGCCACGGCACGTGGAAGATCGCCGCGACCGAGCAAGGCGCGGGCCCGGGGGCGCAGGTCGACCAGCCGGCGCCGGAAATGAACAGCTTGCCGTCCGCGACCTGGGCGTATTCGGCAAGCATCATCGTGGCCCTCATGGGCGGTGCTCCGTCATGGCTTTACCCTAGCCAGGCTCACGACCTCCGTGGTCCGATCCGCCGATCGGGACGCCCGGGGAGATGCCGGCCCGCGGCTACGAGGCGGGCGGGTCGTGCTGCTGCCCGGCGATGGCCCTGACCCCGGCGATGAACATCTCGGCGCCCAGCCGGTAGTGGAAGTCGCGGTCGCAGTCGGCCATGGGCCCGGCGCATTCGACCAGGCGCGGGTAGCGGGCGTTCGGCAGCATCGCGAAGAAGACCTCGTTGCGCCGCTGGAATTCGGCCCGCTCGTCCCCGGACAGCTCCGGGTGGTAGCCGGCCTCGCTCATGACCAGCATGATCCCGGTCCACAGCGTGCTCCGGGCGATCTCGGTCGCGTGCTGGGCGTCGAACCCGGCGCTCCGCAGGATCTCGAGGACCGCCTCGGTGGCCCGCAGCGCCGCCTCGTTCCGCTTCTCGTGCTCGAGCAGCAACTGAGGCGCCGACGGATGGGCGCGCAGCACCCTGAGCAGGGACTCCAGCCCCGCCTGGAGCTGGGCCCACCACGGGACCGACGGGTCCACGCGTACGTCGATCTCGCTCCAGACCTGCTCGGCCACGCCCTCGAGCAGGTCCTCCTTGCTGCGGAAGTGCCAGTACAGGGCCATCGGCGTGACGCCCAGGTGCTGCGCCAGCTTGCGGATGGTCAGCGCGTCGAGCCCCTCGGCGTCGGCGAGCTTGAGCGCGCTCTCCGTCACGGTGCGCTTGCTGAGCCGGGGGCGGCCCTCAGGCTCGCCGTCCGGTTCTTCTGGCTGAAGTTCTGTACTCATCGCTTGACAACTATACGCCGTACAAGCCATGCTTTACAACGTACCTGTACGACGTATAAGAACAAGATACAGGTACGCGGTACATGAGAACCGGGAAAGGATGATCGCTGTGTCAGCGAGCACTGTGTCAGCGAGAGACGGGTCTGCCGGGTCCGAGCGGCCAGACCGCAGGAGATGGTGGGCGCTGGCGGCCGTCAGCCTGGCGACCCTCATGACCTACCTGGACAACAACATCGTGAACGTCGCGATCCCGACCATCCAGCGGAGCCTGCACCTGTCGGTGTCCGGCCTGGAGTGGGTGGTGAGCAGCTACCTGCTGACCCTGGCCGGGCTGCTGCTGGTCGGCGGCAGGCTGGCCGACATGTACGGGCGGCGCCGGGTGTTCCTGGCCGGCCTGACGATCTTCACGCTCACCTCGCTGGCCGCCGGGCTGGCGGGCAGCGGCAGCGTGCTCATCGCCAGCCGGGCCGTCCAGGGCGTCGGCGCGGCGCTGCTGATGCCGGCCACCCTGGCCATCATCATCGCCACGTTCACCAACATCAGGGAGCGCAACACGGCGATCGGCATCTGGGCCGCGGTCAGCGCGCTCGCGCTCGCGCTCGGGCCGGCGCTCGGCGGCCTGATCAGCCAGCACCTGCACTGGGGCTGGATCTTCCTCATCAACGTGCCGCTGGGTGTGATCACCTTCGCCATCGCCGCGTTCTACGTGGCCGAGTCGCGGGCCGAATCGGCCACGCGCCGGCTCGACCTGCCCGGCGTGGCCACCTCGACGGTGGCGCTGTTCGCGCTGACCTACGCGCTGATCCAGGGCAACGTGAGCGGCTGGACCGCGCCGCTGATCCTCGGGGCGTTCGCGGTGGCCGCCGGGTCCGCCGTGGCCTTCCTGGCCATCGAGTCCCGCGTCGCCCACCCGATGGTGGACCTGTCGATATTCCGGCGCCGTGAGTTCAGCGGCGGCTCCGTCACCATGATGATCTGGGCCTTCGGGATCCTCGGCATCTACTTCTTCACCTCGCTCTACCTGCAGCAGACGCTCGGCTTCTCGCCGGTCGAGGCCGGGCTGGCGTTCGTGCCGATGGCGCTGACCGTGGCGGTGTTCGCCGGCATCGCCCCGCAGGTCGAGGCGCGGATCGGCGCGCATCGCGCGGTGGCGGCCGGGATGCTGCTCATGGTGGTCGGCCTGATCCTGTTCGCCCGCCTCGGCGAGCACGCCAGCTACGCCAGCCTGCTGCCCGGGTTCATGCTCTTCGGCGCGGGCGCCGGGCTGATGAACGTGCCGGTCACCAACGCGTCCATGCAGGCCGTCCCGGCGGCCCGGTCCGGCGTCGCCTCCGCGCTGCTCAACGCCTCGCGGGAGGTCGCCGGGCTGCTCGGCATCACGGTGATCGGAGCGGTGCTGCGGACCCGGCAGGGTGACGCGCTGCGGGCCGGAGCCAGCCCCGTGCACGCGTTCGTGGACGGCTACCACCTCGGCCTGCTGCTCACGATCGTGCTGCTCGCGGCCGGCGTCGTGGTCAGCTACCTGACCCTGCGCCCGCGCGCCGCCGAGGCACCCGGCACCGAAGCCACCGCCGGAGCCACCGGCACCGAAGCCACCGCGGCCCAGCGCGAGCCCGTCGCCGCTCAGGCCCGCACGGCCGAGATCGCGCTGGTCGGCGAGTCGCTCGGCGAGATCTGACCGCTAAGTCGGCAGGCAGCGGGTCCGGGACGGCGGCCCGCCGAGGGGGCCGCGGTGATGAAGTCACCGCGGCCCCTTTCTGCGGTCCAGGAATGAGCGCGCGCGGCCGGGAGTTGGCGCGGTCATGACAACTGTGGGCATCATCGGCAGCGGGATGATCGGCGGCACGGTCGCCAGGCTCAGCGTGGCGGCCGGGCACCGCGTCGTGGTGAGCAACTCCCGTGGCCCGGAGACACTGCAAGAACTCGCGGCCGAACTCGGGCCGCTTGCCACCGCCGGCTCCGCCGAGCAGGCCGCCGAGGCCGGCGACCTGGTGGTGGTCAGCGTCCCGGTGAAGGCCTTCGCCGAGATCCCGGCCAAGCCGCTGGCCGGCAAGCCGGTCCTCGACACCGGCAACTACTACCCGCAGCGCGACGGGCATATCGAGGAACTGGACACCGGGGCGCTCACCAGCAGCGGGCTGCTCCAGCGCTACCTGTCGGATGCGCACATGGTCAAGGTGTTCAACAACATCTTCTTCAGCCACCTGGCCTCGCTGGCCCGCCCGCACGGCGTACCCGACCGCTCCGCCCTGCCCATCGCGGGCGACGACGAGGGCGCCAAGGCGGCGGTGACCGCGTTCCTCGACTCGATCGGCTACGACGCCGTCGACGCGGGACCGCTGGCGGAGAGCTGGCACCAGGAGCCGGGCACCCCGGTCTACGGCACCCCGTACGGCCCGTTCTCCGACGAGGCGGGCACCCCCGCCAGCGCCGCCGTCATCCGCGCCGCCCTGGTCGGCGCGCACCGTTGACCGCCAAGGAGCCGGCCGCTATCCCAGTCCGGAGTCGTGATCTCCGCTTAGCGCGGAGGATCGGGCCCCAGCGGAGGATTCGGTACCCCAGGGGATACCAAACACTCCACGCAGGCCAAATCCTCCGCGCTATTTTCGGGGACCCGTGCACCATGGTGCTCACAGGTATCACACGGCTCACGGGCAGCACGGGCCGCGCCAGCGCTGGTCGCCGGCGCGGAGGCGGAGGAGGCAGGTGGCCGGAAAGGCTCGATGCGCCGCCAACCCGCGGGCGCCCAAAGCCTAGGCTGGATAGCCTATGAGCACAGCCCAGGCAACGGCGGGCCCGGCTGACGCGGCCGACGGAGCAGCCGGCGGTGAGCCCGACGCCGTCATCCACACCGAGGACCTGACCAAGGTCTATCCGGGCACCGACTTCGCCGCGGTGGACCGGCTCAACCTCGACGTCCGGGCCGGGGAGATCTTCGGGCTGCTCGGCCCGAACGGCGCGGGCAAGACCACCACCGCCGGCATGCTCACCACCCGCGTGGTGCCGACGTCCGGCCGGGCCTTCATCGCCGGGATAGACGTGGCCGCGCACCCGGCGCTGGCCAAGCAGCTGACCGGGATCGTCTCCCAGCAGAACACCCTGGACCGCCAGCTCACCGTCTGGGAGAACCTGTACTTCCACGGCCGGCTGTTCGGCATGGGGGCCAGGGCCTCCAAGCAGATCGCCACCGAGCTGCTCGAGCAGTTCCAGCTCAGCCGGTGGGCCAAGGCGTCGGTGTACGCGCTGTCCGGCGGCATGGCCCAGCGGCTCATGGTAGCGCGGGCCATCTTCCACCGGCCGAGTGTGCTGTTCCTGGACGAGCCGACCGCGGGCCTGGACCCGCAGAGCAGGCTGGCGCTGTGGGACCTGCTCGGCGAGCTGCACGCCGACGGCCAGACCATCCTGCTCACCACGCACTACATGGAAGAGGCCGACCGGCTCTGCCAGCGGGTCGCGATCATGGACCACGGCCGGATCCTGGCGCTGGATACCCCGGCCGCGCTGAAGCAGAGCACCGGCGCGGACACCATCGTCAGCATCAAGACCACCGGCGACGCCGGCCAGCTGGCCGAGCTGCTGGCCCGCGACGTCGAGGGCGTCACCCGGACGCGGATCGCCGACGGCAGGCTCGAGCTGCACATGCAGGGCGGCGACCGGCTGGTCCCGCGCATCGTGCTGACCGCCGAACGCGGCGGGTTCGAGCTCACCGACGTGTCGATCGCCGAGCCCACCCTGGAGACCGTCTTTATCAGCCTGACCGGGAAGGACCTGCGCGACTGATGGCTACCGACGTCAAGGCCCCGGCCAGGCGCATCGGCGGCGGCCCGACCCGCTCGGTCGCCGCGGCCAGCTGGACCGCGCTCGGCGCGCTGATGCTGCGGGACGTGGTGGTGCTGCGCAAGCACCTCGGGGAGTTCGTGCTGCGCACGCTCATCCAGCCGTTCCTGCTCTGCTTCGTCTTCCTCTACGTGTTCCCGAAGATCGGGCAGGGCATCGGCGGCCGCGGCGCGGCGCAGCAGTCGGCCTTCGCCACCATCTTGGTGCCCGGGGTGGTCGGGATCTCGGTCATGTTCCAGGGCGTGCAGTCCATCGCCCTGGCCATGGCCCAGGAGTTCGGCTTCACCCGGGAGATCGAGGACCGGGTGCAGGCGCCCTGCCCGATCGCTCTGGTGGCCATCGAGAAGGTCCTCTCCGGCGCGGCCCAGGGCGTCCTGTCCGCGATCATCGTGCTGCCGATCGCCTCGGTCGTGCACGCGCCGGGCGTCGAGGCCCACCTGACCCTGCACTGGTGGATCATCGTCACGTTCGTGCCGCTGGCCTGCGTGGCCATGGCCGGGCTCGGCCTGGTCCTGGGGACGAGCTTCGAGCCCAGGAACATCGGCCTGATGTTCGGCTTCATCATCTTGCCGATCACGTTCCTGGGCGGCACGTACTACTCATGGACCAGGCTGGCGCCGGTCACCGTGGGCGGCTGGCACTGGCTGCAGACGCTGGTGCTGATCAACCCGCTGATCTACGTGAACGAGGGGATGCGGGCCGCGTTCACCGACATCCCGCACATGCACCTGTACGTCATCTACCCGGTGGTGGCCGGGTTCGGCGCGGTGTTCCTGGCCATCGGCCTGCGCAACTTCCGCCGCCGGGTGCTGTCCTAGGCCGTGCTGTCCTAGGGCTGGGCGGGGGCCTGCTCTACGCTGGCCCGGACCTCGTCCATGTCGAGCTCGCCGGCCTTGGTGATCAGCTCCTCGAGCGCGGCCTCCGGCAGCGCGCCCGGCTGGGAGTACAGCACGATGTTGTCCCTGATGATCATCAGCGTCGGGATGGACGTGATGTTGAAGGCCCCCGCCACCTCGGGCTGCGCCTCGGTGTCGACCTTGCCGAACACCGCGTCGGGGTGCCGTTCCGAGGCCTTCTCGAAGACCGGCCCGAACATCCGGCACGGACCGCACCAGGCCGCCCAGAAGTCCACCAGGACCAGCCCGCCGCCGGTCACCGTGGAATTGAAGTTCTCGGCCGTCAGCTCGACCGTCGCCATTCGTCTGCCTCCTTACGCAGGATACCCATAGGGGTATCGACAACGGCGCGGCCGCAAACATTCCGGCCCAAGACCTTTTGTCCCGAACGGATCAGGCGCGTGCCCCGGCGACGGCGATGACGTTCCGGTAGCCAGGCGAGCGGGCCACGTCCGCGAGCTCCTCGCTGTCCACGTTCACGGCCGTCATGCTATACCCCGCGGGGTATCGAACCCGCCGCCCGGCGCGCATATAAAGGGAGACGACCGAGGAGACGCCCATGGGCCGCACGGTCCCCAGGACCGCCGTGACGAACGTCCGCGTGTTCGACGGCCGGCGCCTGCTGCCGCCGGACACGGTGGTAATCGAGGGCGACCGGATCGGCTCCCAGCCCGCCGGGGCGCAGATCGTGGACGCCGGCGGCGGCGTGCTGCTGCCCGGGCTCATCGACGCGCACGTCCACCTGCACGGCCGGGCCACGCTCGAGCAGCTGGCCGGCTTCGGCGTGACCACCGCGCTCGACATGGGGTGCGCGCCGCCCGAGCTGGTGGACTCACTGCGCGGAGCGCGCGGGCTCACCGACATCCGCAGCGCGGGCACGCCCGCCATCGCGCCCGGCAGCCCGCACTCGCGCATCCCGGTCATCGGCCCGCGCGGCCTGATCACCGGCGCCGGCCAGGCCAAGGGTTTCGTGGCCGACCGGGTGGCCGAGGGCTCGGACTACATCAAGATCGTGGTGGGCAACCCGGCGCCCAGCCACGACCAGGCCACGCTGGACGCCCTGGCCGCCGCCGCCCGCGAGCACGGCAAGCTCAGCGTGGCGCACACCGCGTCCGGCGAGGCCGTGGCGATGGCCCAGCGGGCCCGGGTCAGCGTGCTGACCCACGTCCCGCTGGACCGGGCGCTGGACACCGGCGCCGCGGCCGCCGCGGTGGCGGACGGGCGCGTCCTCATCCCGACGCTGGCCATGATGGAACGCATCGTGCGTCAGTCCGCCCCGCCGGGCCGCGACTACGCCGCGGCCCGGGACAGCGTCACCGTCATGTACCGGGCCGGGGTCCCGATCCTGGCCGGGACCGACGCCAACGCGCAGCCCGGCGGCCCGGCGGCGATCAGCCACGGCAGCAGCCTGCACCACGAGCTCGAGCTGCTCGTGGAGGCCGGGCTGACCACCGTGGACGCGCTGCGGGCCGCCACCTCGCGGCCCGCCCGCTACTTCGGGCTGGCCGACCGCGGCGTGGTCGAGCCGGGACGCCGGGCCGATCTCGTGCTGATCGACGGGGACCCGCTGCGGGACATCACCGCCACCCGGTCGATCCGCCGCATCTGGTGCGGCGGGGCCGAGGTCAGCCCGGCCTGAGACCTCAGCCGGCGTGCTCCATCGGGACGATGGTGACCGGGCAGGCCGCGTGCTGGGCGACCCGCTGGGCCACCGACCCCATCAGCAGCGCGCCGAAGCCGCCCACGCCCCGGGAGCCCAGCACGATCTGGTCGGCGTTCTTGCTCGCCTCGATGAACACGTCGGCCGGGATGCCGTGCACCGCTCTGACGGTGACCGACGGCTTGGGCTCGCCGAGGGCGGCCAGCGCCTTGTCGGTCTCCTGCTGGGCGGCCTCGCGGGCCTGCTCGGTCCGGGCGCCGTCCTCGGGGTAGCTGGTGGGGAGGCCGTACACGTCACGGACCGCCTGGTGCACCGTGAGCACGATGAGCGGCGCGTTATGGGCCGCCGCTTCCTTCATGGCCCAGGTCAGGGCCCGCTGGGAATGACCGGAACCGTCTATGCCAACAATGATCCCAGGCATGTCGCCCTCCTTGATTCGTTTATTCCGCCGCCGTCTCTGCCGTTGATCTTAGGCACCCAGGGCCCTTGGGCAACAGAGCCGTGCCGGACCCGGGTGGCGATCAGCCGATTTTCAGCCGTGATCCTCGGCCGGGACGATAAGAACCGGGCAGTGCGCGTGCTGGGCCACCTGGCTGGTCACCGATCCCATCATCAGCCGGGCGAAACCGCCCGCGCCGCGTGAGCCCATGACGATTATGTCGGCGTCTTTGCTCGCGCTGATGAGCTCTTCCACCGGAAAGCCGTTGACCGCCTTGACGGTGACCGACTCCGGGCGGGTGCCGCCGAGCCCGGCCAGCACCTTGTCCGTTTCCGCCTGGGCCGCCTGCCGGGCCTGCTCGGTCCGCTCCGGGTCATCGGGGAAACTGGACACGCTGCCGTAATAACCGCGGATGGCCTGGTGCACGGTCAGCACGGTGAGCGGCACGTGCCGGAGCGCGGCTTCCTTGATGGCCCATTCCAGGGCCCGCTGGGAATGGCCCGAACCGTCCACGCCGACGATAATTCCCGACATTTCCATTCTCCTTCGGCCATAACGGCGCCTGCTGGCCCCTGCACTATCCACGCTAGGCCCTCAGGGCCCTGGGAACCAGGGCCCTCCGGATGGCTCGCCGGGGGACCTTGGTCCTTAACTCCAGGCGGGCGACTGCCTAGAGTTGAGATGACAAACGGCCCTGGCCTGGCGTAGCGTCGGGGCTGATCTCGCGAGACAGCAGGAGTCACGGTGACAAGTCCGGCGGGTGGCCCCGGGGCGGGCGCTGAGGCCAAGCAGACGATCGGCGTGTTCCTCCTCGATGACCATGAGGTCGTCCGCCGTGGGGTCCGTGACCTGCTGGAGGCCGAGCCGGACATCCAGGTGGTCGGCGAGGCCGGCACCGCGTCCTCGGCGCTGGCCCGGATCCCGGCGCTGAAGCCGGACGTGGCCGTGCTGGACGTGCGGCTGCCGGACGGCGACGGCGTCTCGGTGTGCCGGGAGATCCGGTCCCGGATGCCCGAGGTGGCCTGCCTGATGCTCACCTCGTTCGGCGACGACGAGGCGCTGTTCGACGCGATCATGGCCGGCGCGGCCGGCTACGTGCTGAAGCAGATCCGCGGCACCGACCTGGTCGGCGCGGTGCGCACGGTGGCGTCGGGCCAGTCGATGCTGGACCCGCGGGCGGCCAGCCAGCTGATGGCCCGGCTGCGGGACCAGTCCGCCCGGCACGATCCGCTGGCGGGCCTGTCCGCGCAGGAGCGGCGGATCCTGGAGCTGATCGGGGAGGGGCTGACCAACCGGCAGATCGGCGAGCGGATGTTCCTGGCCGAGAAGACCGTGAAGAACTACGTGTCCGCGCTGTTCGCCAAGCTGGGCATGGAGCGCCGCACCCAGGCGGCCGCGTACGCGGTCCGGGTGTTCGGCGACCAGCACGAGGCCGGCGACGGCGAGCCGCACCCCGGGTCGCCGCATCCGGGGCATTCGGGATCCACCAGTCCCGGCAGCTAGGGACCTTGTGCTCTTGGTGGTGCGCTTCGCGGCCCGGCATCCTTCAGGCCATGTACTCCGACGGCTCGGCTTTGCAGCAACTGTCCAGGGATGAATGCCTTCAGCTGATGGCCTCGGTGCCGGTGGGCCGGGTCATTTACACCCGGCGGGCACTGCCCGCGGTGGAGCTCGTCAACTTCGCGCTCGACCGGGGCGACATCGTGCTGCGGACCGACCGGAGCAGCAAGCTCGCCGCTGCCGCCCGCGACGCCGTGGTCGCGTTCGAGGCCGACTGCCTGGATACCGCCCGGCACGCCGGCTGGAGCGTGACCGCCATCGGGCCGTCGCGGGAGGTGACCGATCCCGGGGAGATCAGCCGGCTCCAGGCGATCGGCCTGCGCTCGTGGGCTCCCGGGGCCCGGGAGCACTTCATCCGGATCTCGCCGGAGATCCTGACCGGCAAGTACCTGCGGGCGCACCGCGTCGGCCCGATCACCCGGGCCGCGAGCTGAGGATCAGCCGCAGGGGACCCGCCATTCCAGCCTCGTCCCCGGCCGGGCCGCGCCCGGTACGGCCGGCCCGAGCCGGAGCTCGCCGCCCAGCTTCTCGGCCCGGCTGGCCAGGTTGCGCAGCCCGCTGCGCCTGCCCTCTGCCGGGAGGCCGACGCCGTCGTCGGTGACCTGCACGGCCAGCATCCCGTCGGAGTCCACGTCCACGGTCACGTCGACCTGGCTGGCGCCGGCGTGCCGGGCCGCGTTGGACAGCGCCTCGCGCAGCGCGGCCAGCGCCTGCTCGCCGATTTCCGGGCCAAGTTCGGCGCCCAGGCCCGCGCCGAGCCGCAGCGCCGGGGCGAAGCCGAGCATGCCGGTCATCTCCTCGACCAGGTCCACGATGGCCCCGCGCAGGTCGGGCCCGCCCGCGCTGTCCCGCGCCTGAAGGGCGAAGATGGTGGCGCGGATGTCCTTGATGGTCTCGTCCATCGCGTCGACCGCGTTGGTGATGCGGCTGGCGACCTCCGGCCGGGTGATCAGCGGCATCGTGCCCTCCAGCGACATGCCGGTGGCGTACAGCCGCTGGATGACCAGGTCGTGCAGGTCGCGGGCGATCCGGTCCCGGTCCTCGTACAAGTTGAGGCGCTCGGCGTCCGCACGGCGGGCGGCGAGCTCGAGCGCGACGGCGGCCTGCGCGGCGAACGAGGCCACCACGTCGGCCTCGGCCTGGGGGAACGGCGCGGCGCCGTGGCGGCGCCCGACGGTGAGCACGCCGCGGACGTTGCCCGGCGCGCCGAGCGGGAACACGATCGCGGGCCCGATCTGGCTCATCGCGCCGCGGGCGGACTGGGCGGCCCGCTCGTCGGTGGCGAAGTCGGCCGACGTCACCGGCTCGCCGGACGCCAGCACCTCGCCGGACAGCGACTGGCCGGCCGGCAGCACCAGCCCGCGGGCGGCGTCGGCGCCGTCCCCCTCGGCGTAGGCGATCGTCAGCCGCCGCCCCTCCTCGTCGGGCAGCGCGAGCACGGCCAGATCGGCGTCGGAGAGCTCGAGCGCCCGCCGGGTGACGTCGGCCAGCACCTCGCTGGGCGGGGAGCCCGAGAGCAGCCGGATGGTGACCTCGGCGCTGGCCTGGATCCGGCGCTGCTGGCGGCGGGCCGCGTCGTAGAGCCGGGCGTTCTCCACCGCCACGCCGGCCGCGGCGCCCAGCGCGACCAGGACCGCCTCGTCGTCCTCGGTGAACCCGCCGCCGCCCCGCTTGCCGGTCAGGTACAAGTTGCCGAACACCTCGTCGCGGACCCGGACCGGCACGCCGAGGAAGCCGCGCATCGGCGGGTGCCCGGCCGGGAAGCCCGACGACGCCGGGTGCGCGGCGATGTCGGCCAGCCGCAGCGGCCGGGGGTCATCGATCAGCAGGCCGAGCAGGCCGCGTCCCTGCGGCCAGTGGTCGATCCGGTCGATCTCCTCCGCGCTCAGCCCGACCGGGATGAACTCGGCCAGCCGCTTGCCCTCCTGGCCCCGGCCGATGACGCCCAGCGCCCCGTAGGTCGCGTCGACCAGCCCGACCGCGGCCTCCACGATCCGCCGCAGCGTGGACTCCAGGTCCAGGCCGGAGCCGATGGCCACGACCGCCTCGAGCAGGCCGCGCATCCGGTCCCTGGTCGCCAGCACGACCTGCAGCCGGCCCTGCAGCTCGGACAGGAGCTCGTCGAGCTGCAGCGACGGCAGGAGGTCTGGGCGATTCTCCGCACCCGGTTCCACCAGCGAATCCTCTCCGATCTCGGCGCATCGCCAGGATATCGGCCGCCCCGGTCGTCGGCTAGGGGAGGAAACGGCCGGCCCGGGCCCTAGGGACGGGACCTTCGGCCCCCGGCTTAAGTGAATTACGTCTCTTCCGGCCGGGCGGGCGCGGGGGGAGGCTGGGACCATGCACGCATACGTGAAGGACATCATGACCGCCGGCGTGGTGACGGTCCGGCCCGGCACCGCGTACCGGGAGATGGCCGCCATGTTCCGCCAGCACCGGGTCAGCGGCTTTCCCGTCGTCGACGACGAGGCCAAGGTGATCGGCATCGTGTCCGAGACCGACCTGCTCGCCGTGGCGGCCGCCGATCCCGATCCCGGCCCGTACCCGGCGCCGCGCGGCTGGCTGCCCCACCACAGGCAGCTCACGATCGGCGAGGCCACCGCGGGCGCGGTGATGACCCACCCGGCCGTCACGATCGGCCCGGACGAACCGGTGCGGGACGCGGCCCGCCTGATGCACTCGCTGCGGCTGCAGCGGCTCCCGGTCGTCGACCACGACGGGCACCTGGTCGGCATCATCACCCGGTCCGACGTGCTGACCGTCTTCCGCCGGCCCGACGAGGACATCCGCCGCGAGGTGAACCAGGACGTGATCGCGGACGGGTTCTTCACCGACCCGGCCCGGTTCACGGTGACCGTGCACGACGGCATCGTCACGCTGGAAGGCGCCCCGGGCAGCACCGTGCTCGGCGCCAGCCTGGTGGACCAGGTCCGGCATCTCGAGGGAGTAGTCGCCGTCCGTGACCGTCTGACCTACCCGGACGGCGAGAAGTCCTGACGGGTGCCCGGTACCGGTCCGTATTACCGCAACGCCCTTGCCGCCTCACCCGCACCAGAACATGATGGCAGTGGGGCACCCTGGACAGCCCGGGGCGTCTGGTCCCGCAAGGAGGACGAGCCATGGCATCGAAGCCCATCGTGGCCGGTACAGACGGTTCTGAGGAATCACTGCGGGCGGTCGAGTGGGCCGCCAGGGAAGCCGTGCTCCGCGGCGCCCCGCTGCGGATCGTGTCCGCCGAGGCCGCGCCGCCCGGGATGATCTCGCGGGCGGGCCCGACTCCCGCTCCTGCTCCGGGTGAGTACGCGACCGTGTCCGATGTGCTGGCCAAGAACCGTAACCAGGCGCTGGCCGCCGCGGCCGAGCGGGCGGCCAAGGCGGCCCCCGGGCTGCTGATCGACGCCGACCAGCTGGGCGGGTCGGCCGATCAGGGCTTGGTGGAGAGCGGCTCAGGCGCGCTGATGCTGGTGCTGGGCTCGCGCGGCGTCAGCGAGTTCAAGGCGCTGGTGCTCGGCTCGGTCAGCCGGTACGTGGCCAGCCACGCGCCCTGCCCGGTCGCGGTCATCCGCGACGAGCCCGCCTCGGCCCGCGGGCTGGTCGGCATCGGCGTCGGCGGCCTGGACGACTGCGGCGACGCGCTCAACTTCGCGTTCGAGGAGGCCAGCCTGCGCCAGGCCGGCCTGACCGTCGTCCACGCCTGGCACACCCCGCAGACCGACATCTCCCGGGCGGGGGAGGCGTTCACGCCGCCCAGCTCGGACGCCGTCCAGGCGCAGGCGAGCCGGCTGCTCGAGGAGATGCTGGGCACCTGCCGGGCCAAGTATCCCGACGTCCAGGTCAGCCAGGAGGTCGTACACGGCCACCCGGGCCGGGCGCTGGTCGGCCTGTCCGCCCGCGCCGACCTGGTGGTCGTCGGCAGGCACGCCGGGCGTCACGGCGTGCTGGGCGCGGGCTCGGTACGGCACGCGGTGCTGCACCACGCGCACGGTCCCGTCGTCACCGTCCCGACATCCTGACGGTCTGGCGTCTCAGGCGGGCTCCCGCTCGATCGGGCAGGACATGCAGCGGGGCCCGCCCCGGCCGCGGCCCAGCTCGCTGCCGGCGATGCTGATCACCTCGATGCCGTGCTGGCGGAGCATGGTGTTGGTGGCCACGTTGCGCTCGTACCCGACGATCACGCCGGGCGCGATGGCCAGGTAGTTGTTGCCGTCGTCCCACTGCTCCCGCTCGGCCGCCCGGGCGTCCTCGTTGGTGGTCAGCACGGTCACCTTGTCCACGCCGAGCACCTCCGCCACGGTGCCCCACAGGTTGTCGTTGAGGGTGACCTTCAGGCCGGTGCCGCCGTCGCCGGGGGAGACCGTCCACGACCGCAGGTGCGGATCGAGATACGGATACAGCACGAACGTCCCGCGGTCCACCATGGTCATCACGGTGTCGAGGTGCATCATGGCGCGCGAGATCGGCAGCTCGACCGCGATCACCGCGCTGACCTGCCCGCTGCGGAAAAGCGCCTGGGCCAGCAGCTCGACCGCCATCGGCGTGGTCCGCTCGCCCATCCCGATCATCACGGCGCCGTGGCCCAGCACGTGCACGTCGCCGCCTTCCACGGTGGCGGGCATGTGCTTGTCGTCGGTATCGCCGTAGTGCCAGGTGAAGTCGGCCTGGGCGAACATCGGGTGGTACCGGTAGATGGCCCGGCTGTGCAGCGACTCGCGCTGCCGGGCGGGCTTGGCCATCGGGTTGACCGAAACCCCGTGGTAGAGCCAGCACGAGTTGTCCCGCTGGAACAGGTGGTTGGGCAGCGGCGTCAGCACGAAGTCGTCCGCGTGCAGCACGTCCCAGGTCAGGCTGTGCGGGCGGGCCGCGCTCAGGTCGGCCTTGAGCACCCCGCCGATCAGGAACTCCGCCAGCGCCGGGCCGTCCAGGTCGTCGAAGAGCCGCCGCACCGGCCCGGCCAGGTCCGGGCCGAGCATCTCCGGGACGCAGATCCGGTCCAGGATGAAGGCCCGGCCGTCCGGCACCTCGAGCGTCTCGGCCAGCAGCTGCCTGAAGTAGTGCACCTGGACGCCCTTGTCCCGCAGCGCGGCCGCGAACGCGTCGTGCTCTTCCTTGGCCCGGCCGGCCCACAGCACGTCGTCGAAGAGCAGCTCCTCCACGTTCCTGGGAGTGAGCCGGGAGAGCTCGAGCCCGGGCCGGTGCACGATGACCTGCCTGAGCTGACCTACCTCTGACTGGACACTGAAGCTCATGCCCACTATCTTCCCCGGGCCGGCCGGACGATGCTTCGCCAGGCCGGCTGGACGATGCTTCGCCAGGCCGGGCGGGCGATGCCTCGCCAGGCCGGCTGGACGATGCCGACCGGGTGCGCCCGGGCCTGGCCGGCCATCAGGCGGTCGAAGTCCTCCTCCTTACCTCAGCCGCATCCCTGCATCAAACCTGGTCGCTGCCTGCTCTGGTTAACAGGGCACAAGGTCACCCGGCGGGCCGGCGGCATCCGCGGCCATCAGGGAGACCGAAAGGCCCGAAGATAGGGCCGTACGACTCTGCCCGGCGCGCCCGCCGCGCGCCAGGCTGGGCTCAGGCTGGCCGGGGGGATCGGCGGTTCCGTCCGGCCAGCCGGCCTGGGCCGCTGGAGGTGACCGTGATGCGCAGCCGGAAAGCCCGCAGGCAGGAAGGGCGCCTGGCCCGCTGGGCCCGGCGGCTCGGCTTCGACCAGAACCCGCTGCGCCGGGGAACGGACCGGATCGAGGCGGCCCTGCGGCTGACCATAATGATCCTGCTGGTGGCGGCGGTGCCCATCGCCGCGGTGGCCGTCGGCCGGCAGGCCGACCATCTGGCGCTGCGTCAGGCCCAGGCTCAGCGGGCCGCGGATCACCTGGTCACCGCGGTGTTGCTGCTGAACGCCCCGGCGACGGGCACTCCGGACCCGTACTCGTCCGTCCAGACGGCCTGGGTGCCGGCCCGCTGGCAGCCCCCGGGCTCGCCGACCCGCACCGGCCTGGTCCTGGCCCTGGCCGGAGCGCGCAAGGGAAGCACCGTGCGGACCTGGATCGACGCCTCTGGCGCGGTCACCGATCCGCCGCTGGATCACCGGGACGTCACCGGCCAGGTCTGCGTCGCCGTCATGACGACCTGCCTGGTGTCGCTGCTGGTGCTGCTGGCGGCGGCCGCCCTCGGCCGCTGCGCCCTGGACCGCCGCCGGATGAAGGCGTGGACGGCCGAATGGCGGGCCAGCGAGCCGCTCTGGAGCGGCCGCCGCCGCTGATGCGCGCAGCAGGGCCTTAGGTCCCGATGGACGTGCCCTCCGCCCCTGGCCGCTGGCGGTGCTCCCGTCATGCGATCGATAGTGAAGAGGAAGGCATCACCAGAGAAAGGCAGACAGATGAGCACCTTGCTGCGCAGGGATCCGAGGACGATGTTCCCGGACCTGGTCGAGTGGTTCGAGGAGCCCTTCATGACGCTTCGCCCCTACCTGGGCCAGGCGATCAGGATCGAGGATTTCGTCGAGGCTGACCACTACGTGATCCGGGCTGAACTGGCCGGGATCGACCCGGAGAAGGACGTCGAGGTCACGGTCGGCGCGGGTTACCTGAACATCCGGGCCGAGCGGCACGACAAGACCGAGGGCAAGCACCGCACGGAGTTCCGCTACGGCTCGTTCACCCGGAGTATGCCACTGCCGGCCAACGCCAGCGAAGACGACATCAAGGCCACCTACCACGACGGCATCCTCACGATCACCGTCGGCCTCATGGTCGAGAAGAAGGAAGCCGTCAAGAAGATCGAGGTCGCGCCGGCTATGTAGGTTCCGTCGCACCGGGAGTACTGCGGCCAGCGACGAAAGCCGGGCAAGCCGGGACCTTGGTCCCTGGCTAGCCCGCGCTGGCCGCCGTGGAATGGCAGCCTCGCACAGCGGAAGGGGTCGCCCGCCATGACCATCGCCCGCCAGACAGAAGACCACCAGACGGAAGACCACCAGGCCCGGTGCCAGCCGTATCTGCTGACCTTGCGGATGCTGGCCCTCAACGAGGCCGGGACGGCGCTCGCGTGCCAGTCGGTGATCGAGTTCATCCGGGCCACCGAGGCGGTGCTGGCTGAGGCCGAAGCCGCGGTCCGTGACGCCGGCGCGGCGGCCGGCCCGGCCGCCGGGACCTTCCTGAGCGTGCGGCTGAGCCGGCTCGCGGCCGCGGCCGACGACGTGATCACCGCGGCGCGGGCAGGGGACCCGGCCCGGTTGCGCCGTCATCTTGACCGGTTCGACGTGCTGACCTCGGCGATCTGGACGGTGCAGCGATCGGTGTACGGCCCGGAACCCGGCCGCCGCCTGCCCCGCACCGTCTGAATCACGAAGCGGCCGGGAGGCGAGCAGACGTGGCCCGGGGACAGCTCCGCATCTACCTTGGTGCCGCGCCGGGCGTGGGGAAGACCTACGCGATGCTCGCCGAGGGCCAGCGCCGCCGCGCCCGCGGTACGGATGTGGTCGTGGGGCTGCTGGAGACACACGGCCGGAAGCTGACCGCGGCGATGGCCGAAGGACTGGAGATCGTCCCGCGGCGCACGATGCCCCACCGGGGGGTCGCCTGCACCGAGATGGACCTCGACGCGGTGCTGGCCCGCCGTCCCGAGGTCGCGCTGGTGGACGAGCTCGCGCACACCAACGTGCCCGGCAGCCGGAACGCCAAGCGGTGGCAGGACGTGGACGAACTGCTCGACGCCGGAATCACCGTCATCACCACGCTCAACATCCAGCACCTGGAGTCGCTCAACGACGTGGCCAGCCAGGTCGCCGGGGTGGAGCAGCACGAGACGCTGCCCGACGAGGTGGCGCGCCGGGCCGGCCAGATCGAGCTGGTGGACATGGCCCCCGAGGCGCTGCGGCGGCGGATGGTGCACGGCAACGTGTACCCGCCGGACCGGATCGAGGCCGCGCTCACGCACTACTTCCGGCCGGGCAACCTCACCGCGCTGCGCGAGCTGGCCCTGCTCTGGCTGGCCGACCGGGTGGAGGAGGGCCTGCAGCAGTACCGGACCGAGCACGGCATCGCCACCCCCTGGGAGACCAGGGAGCGGATCGTGGTCGGCGTCGCGGGCGAGGCGGATGACCAGAAGGTCGTCAGGCGCGCGGCCAGGATCGCCGCCCGGACCCCGGGCAGCGAGCTGATCGCGGTGCACGTGGCCGGCGACGACGGCCTGGCGGCCGGCGACTCCGCGGCGCTGGCGGCCCAGCGGGAGCTGGTGACCGCGCTGGGCGGCAGCTTCCGCGAGCTGCCCGGCGAGGACGTGGCCGAGACGCTGCTGAGCTTCGCCCGGGCCGAGAACGCCACCCAGATGGTGCTCGGCGCGAGCCGCCGCAGCCGGCTGGGCACCCTGCTGGCCGGCAAGAGCATCCCGACCAGGCTGGCCCGCCGGGCCGGGCCCATCGACGTCCACCTGGTCAGCCGCGGCGGGACGGCCGGCCGCGGTCACCGGCTCGCCCGGCCCCGCCCGGCCCCGGAGAACACCGAAGCGGCGGCCCTGACCCGGCTGGCGGGCTGCGTGCTGCGCGGCCACGGCGACCCGCCCGCCCTGCTGGAGGAGATGCGCCTGATGTTCGGCCTGGACGCGGTCAGCCTGCTCGAACGGCAGCAGAACGGCCGGGGCTCGTCCTGGTACGTGCTGGCCAGCGCCGGCGAGCGGCCCCCGGAGGGGCCGGGAGCCGACGTCGAGCTGCCGGTCAGCGAGGAGTTCACGCTGGCCGCCCGGGGGCCGGCGCCCAGCCGGGCGGACCTGCGGGCGCTGTTCTCCTGCGCGGCCCAGGTGGTGGCGGGCCTGTGCGCCCGGCGGGAGGACGAGCGGCAGGCTCCCCGGCCCGGCCTGGGCTCGCGGGCGGCGCTGCTCGCGGCGACCGGCGAGAGCGCCCACGAGCAGCTGGCCGTGGCCCGGTCGGCGCTGGCCGAGATCACTGCGGAGAACCCGGCCCGGGCGGCCCGGCTCGCCGACGCGCGCCGCGCCGTGGACCGGGTCGGCAGGCTGGTCGACGACCTCAGGGACCTCAGCCGGGTGCACGCCGGGGCGGTCGAGACGTACCTGCGGCCGGTCGACCTGGACGAGGTCCTGGCCGACTGCCTGGACGACCTGGGGCCGGGCCGTCGGCACATCACGCTGAGCATGGCCGAGGACCTGCCCGAGGTGATCGCCGACGGCGCGCTGCTCACCCGGATCCTGACCAGCCTGCTGGCCGACGCCCTGCAGCGGGGCCCGGACGGCCCGCAGGTCGCCGCGGGCGGGCGGGACGGCCAGGTCGAGGTCCGCGTCACCGACCGGGGGGCGGGCCCGGGCGAGCCCAGCCTGGGGTTCCGGCTCGCCCGCGACCTCACCGAGGCGATGGGCGACACGCTGCGCACCGAGCCGGTCCCCGGCGGCGGCCGCAGCGTGGTCGTCTCCCTGCCCGCCGCCGCCCCCAGGCCCGGGACCTTGGTCCCGGCACGGCGGGACGCGCCGGCCTCCCCGCCGGGGCCGTCCGGCCCGCAGACTGTAACCTACGGGTCCGAGCACCGGGAGCGGCCACTGCCATGACACACAAGAACGAGCGCGTCCTTTCCGTGGCCGAACTGGCCCGGGTGGAAGGCGAAGGCGCCCTGTACGTGCGGGCCAGCGGCGGCCGGGTCGAGGAGGCCCGGCTCGACATCTACGAGCCGCCCCGCTTCTTCGAGGCGTTCCTGCGCGGCCGCGCCTACACCGAGCCGCCGGACATCACC
>Ga0335081_10004145_pt1 | contig 22869 bp, 19 predicted proteins | sample Lox_Sample_35_FD_206713 | JGI IMG/M metagenome (GOLD analysis project Ga0335081, IMG submission 206713) | Soil microbial communities from Loxahatchee National Wildlife Refuge, Florida, United States - Lox_Sample_3.5 | ecosystem: Environmental > Terrestrial > Soil > Wetlands | place: USA...
CCGCCCACTCAGCTTGACGGATCCCGCCGCACACCCCAAGATGACACAGCAGCCAAAAGGTGGTCCCTAGGTCGTGGCAACGCCCTGGTCCCATGGTCCTGGCAGATGACACGATGGCCAGCGCCCTATCGGTCAAGCAGTCCCCGGACCGACTCCCTGTCCCCGCGTACCTTCGACCGCCTCCGACCCCGACTGGCGGGAAGATCAGGACAGCAGTCGGCGCCGACGATGATCTTGGCTGGGTTGCCGGTCGTTCCGGTGTAGGGAAGACCACTGTTAGCCCGACACTGACGATCGCCGCCGCGCAGGACGCTGCCCGGCACATAGCAGTGTCGGGAAACTAGGCACGACTAATCGTTTGCGCTACAGTCAGGATCATGCCAGCATATCGGCTCGTCATCGCGGCCGGATACCGGCGCGGGCAGCTCCGGCCCGGCCGGCCGGACGCGACGCGCGCCCGCCGGGCCGGGTCCGCGTGATGGCGAAGATCGGGTACGCGCGGGTGTCCACCCGCGGCCAGGAAGACGACAGCCAGGCCGATGACCTGACCGGCTGCGGGTGCGAAACGGCTGAGGGCGTCGTTCCGGGCTCTGGCGGGGCGCCCGGAATGAGCTTGGTGGCTGATGCTAGGTCAGGACAGCGGCTCGCTGCCGGCGGGAACGCGCGGGTGCCGGCGAGGCCGCCGGGAGGGTGCGCTGGCCTGAAGCGCGGCCTGGACGGCGGCGGCGGCGGCGAGCTGGGCGGTCTCCGCATCGACGGCGATGTTCCGGCGCAGCAGCACGCGGCGGGCGACCTGCCCGGCGTGCCGGGTCCCGTCCTGCGGCCGGCGGCCATGTCAGCCCTCCCTGCTGAGGTAGTCGTGCACGGTAGTGCGGTGCGCGATCTCGGCGACGGTGTGCAGCCTCTTCCCGTCCGGTGGCCTGGTAGCCGTTTGGTCCCCGCGGTCCGGGGCATGGCCGTGTGCAGACCGATCAGGCCTGAATTCCCGGAGAGTGCCATGACCAGTCCTGGCAAGTCTCGTCACGTTGAAGTCAAGGACGGTGACCAGACGGTCGCCGCGGCCGAGGTGACCACGGCGGGGCAGGCCGAAGGGACCGTCCGGGCATCGCTGCTCCCCTCATCGGGGCATACGCCCCCGGGCAGCCACGCCAGCCTGGTCGATGCGGTCCTGGGCCTGCCTGAGGTGCAAGCCAGCTCGCGGCTTGAGGCGACGGTCCCGCTCGGCGACGCCGAATCGCTGGAGCGGCTGCGGCAGCGGACCGAGGACACCGCCACGCGCCCGGCCGGGTCCACCGCCCTGGTGGATGCGGACATACCGCCGGCAAGCCACGAGGACACCAGCCAGGAGCCCGGCGGCCAGGCATCCGCCTCGTGATGCCGCCGCTTGGTGAGAGGCCCCGGTGGCCGGCACGTCCCGCCGAGCTCAACAGCAGCTTGGTACCGCTGGCCCGGCCGCTGCATCCCGGAGCTGGCGGACGGTAAAGGGGCGCCCCGCGGCCTGACCAGTGCCCGCACGATGTACGCACCGCAGACCTGGCTGCAGCCCAGCTGGCGGGCGATCTCGGCGTTCGCCGCTCCCGTGGCGGGCCGCCAGCACGGTCCTGGCCCGCAGCACCGGCCGCTGCTGGCTGGTGCCCGCGGCTGCGATCTGCTCCGGCTGGCGGCGCCGTTTCATGGCCAGCCTGACAGCCACGGCCCGGGGATGTGCTGTCATCACGGTTCTCCGTCCGCATCACGGTGATCCTCGCCCCGCCGATAGCCCCGGAGCCCCCGGCTACTTCGCCCCGGTGAGACGTTGCCTACCTCACCCGGTTGGCCGGCCCGCGCGCACATGCCTTCGCTGTGGCCGCCGCGCAGCCCGGCGTGCCGCGTGCCTTCCCCGCGGATGTGTGAAAAGGCGCCGGCGGGGCAGCAAGAGCAACTGCCGCTGCCTCCGGGCCGGCTCATCGCCGGGCGACATGCAACCAGGAGAACCCGGTGACCGCTGCGGCTCTCGCTGCTGCTGGCCGCGCAGCTCGCGGCCGGCATGCACGCCGGCGAATGCTGCTGGACGCGGCCGGGATGCCGGGGCCCGGGCTGGCCGGCTCCCCGGCCGGATTGAGGGCGCAGACCTGCCCGCCGGGTAGCCGCCGCTCCGGCCAGGCGGCCAGTTCCCGCACGCACCCGCCGGCCGATGCCGGATCAGAAAGGACCATGGCGTACATGAGCAAGGCAATCGAGACCTGGCCGGGCCGCCCGTATCCGCTGGGCGCGGCCTATGACGGCGCCGGGACCAACTTCTCCCTGTTCTCCATGATCGCCGAGCGCGTCGAGCTGTGCCTTTTCGACGACGACGATACCGAGCACCGGGTGCCGCTGGAGGAGATCGACGCCTCGTGCTGGCATTCCTACCTCCCGTCGGTGACTCCCGGGCAGCGGTACGGCTACCGGGTGCACGGACCGTGGGCACCGGAGCGGGGCCAGCGGTGCAACCCGGCCAAGCTGCTGCTCGACCCGTATGCCAAGGCCATCGAGGGCCAGGTCGGCTGGGATCAGGCCTGCTTCGGCTACGCCTTCGGCGACCAGACCTCCCGCAACGACGAGGACAGCGCCGCCCGCATGCCCAAGTCGGTGGTCCACAACCCGTACTTCGACTGGGGCAGCGACGGGCACCCGGACATCCCGCTGAATGAGTCGGTCATCTACGAGGTCCACGTCAAGGGCTTCACCGCCCGGCACCCGGGGATCCCCGAGGCGCAGCGGGGCACCTACGCCGGCCTGGCTCACCCGGCCGCCCTTGAGTACCTCACCGGGCTCGGGATCACCGCGGTGGAACTGCTCCCCGTGCATCAGTTCGTGCACGACGCCCACCTGGCCGGGCGCGGGCTGCGGAACTACTGGGGCTACAACTCGATCGGCTTTCTCGCCCCGCACAACGAATACGCCGCCGCCGGCCAGCGGGGCGAGCAGGTCGCCGAGTTCAAGGCGATGGTCCGGGCACTGCATCAGGCAGGGATCGAGGTGATCCTCGATGTCGTCTACAACCACACCGCCGAGGGCAACCACCTGGGCCCGGTACTGTCGATGAAGGGAATCGACAACGCCGCCTACTACCGGCTCGTCCCGGATGACCCCCGCTTCTACTACGACACCACCGGAACCGGGAACAGCCTCAACGTCGGGAACCCGCAGACCCTGCAGCTGATCATGGACTCGCTGCGCTACTGGGTGACCGAGATGCACGTCGACGGCTTCCGGTTCGACCTGGCCTCCGCCCTCGCCCGCCAGTTCCACGAGGTGGACCGCCTGTCCGTGTTTTTCGACCTGATCCAGCAGGACCCCGTGGTGTCCCAGGTCAAGCTCATCGCCGAGCCGTGGGACATCGGCGAGGGCGGCTACCAGGTGGGCAACTTCCCGGCCCTGTGGTCGGAATGGAATGGCCGCTACCGCGACACGGTGCGGGACTACTGGCGAGGCGAGCCCGCCACTCTCGGCGAGTTCGCGTCCCGGCTCACCGGCAGCTCCGATCTGTACCAGGAAGACGCCCGCCATCCGAAGGCAAGCGTTAACTTCGTCACCGCCCATGACGGCTTCACCCTGCGCGACCTGGTCTCCTACAACGACAAGCACAACCAGGCCAACGGGCAGGACGGAAGCGACGGTGAGAACGATAACCGCTCCTGGAACTGCGGCGCCGAGGGCGACACCGAAGACGACGCCGTCGCCGCGCTGCGGCTCCGGCAGCAGCGCAACTTCCTCGCCACCCTGCTGCTGTCACAAGGGGCCACCATGCTCCTCGGCGGCGACGAAACCGGCCGCACCCAGGGCGGCAACAACAATGCCTACTGCCAGGACAACGAGATCTCCTGGCACGACTGGGAGCATGCCGACCAGGACCTGCTCGACTTCACCGCCCGGCTTATCGCGCTACGCCGTGAGCATCCGGTGCTGCGGCGGCGGCGTTATCTTCGGGGCCACCCCATCCATGGCCGTGCCGAGATCGGCTGGTGCAAGCCCGACGGAGCCGAGATGAGCGACGACGACTGGGACGCCGGGTTCGCCCGCTCCGTCGGCCTGTTCCACAACGGCCAGGCGATCGCCGACCGTGACCGCCGCGGCCAGCGGGTGACCGATGATTCCCTGCTGCTGCTGTTCAACGCCCACCACCAGCCGGTCAGCTGGACGCTGCCCAAGCAGTGGGGCCAGTGCTGGGAACCGGTCCTCGACACCGCCGGCACCCACCCGGAGGGGAAACTCTTCAAAGGCGGGGCGCAGCTTCCGGTCGCCGGGCGCTCCGTCGTCATGCTCCGGTGCCAGGACAAGCCAGCCCGAGAACTGCAAGCGCCGGGCGGTCCGTAGTCGCGTGCACGATCTGACGGATTCGTCCGTACTCTTCCGCACGACGGTGAAGCCTGGCTGCCGGTGATCTTCAGGTTCGGGCGGTGCCGCCGAAAGATCCGAACGGGTTCTCGCATGTCCGTTTGAGGACCCTCCAGCGGACAGCCCGCGCCGCGCCGTCCCGGCGAGCGCGACATACGGGAATGCCGTCTCATTAACCTGGTCCGCGTACCTATCCGGTGAGGGGAGGCCAGACGGTGCGCTAGGCCGGTGGGAGAACTGGGCTCGAGACCTTCGGCGTAGCGCATCTGCGCGATCTGGTGATCGCCTGGCTGCAGGCTCAGTCCGGCATGGTGACATGTTCCAGGGCGGTCAGGGTGAGCGCATTGTTGACGGTGGGCCCGTCGGGAATGTCGTCGGCGACGTTGGCGAAGTAGTTCGCTCCGCTGTGGACCGCTACCAGGCCGACCTGCCGGGTGGTGAGCTGCGGCGGTGCCGGCTGCGCTCCGCCCGGGCCGGGCGCCTGTCCCGGTGCGGGCTGACCGGGTACGGGCTGACCGGGTGCGGGCCGCACCGGGCCTACGGCGAAGACCGGGCCGCCGGAGTCCCCCCGGGCGCCGGTCTCGGTCTCGCTGGCGGGGAACGTGAACACGCGGGTGTAGCCATCGTGGGTGGGGTCCACGAAGGCATACCCTGCGAGCGAGGCGGCTGGCATCACCCGGAACCCGAACCCGTAGAGCTCGGCCTGGTAGACGCCGTACCCGAGCTGGACGAAGGTGAAGTCCCGTGCGCTTTGGTTTACGACGCCCGTATACGGGTTGCCGTTGGTCAGGACGGTCCGGGCAGCATCCTGGCTCAGCGGGCGGATGACCCATCCGGCGGCAGGCGGCAGGTAACGGTAGCCCGGCGCGTCCGGCGTGGTGAGGCGGCGTACCGCGCCGGTGAACCCGGCGTCGGTGACCCGCATGACCGCGACGTCGTAGCCGGCGTCTTGCACCGCGCCGTCGGGGATGTGCACCCCGGCGATCTCGGCCGAGGCCGTCTCCCGGCCGGTCGCATCGACCAGCTGAGCTCTCACATTCGTCGTGTAGAAGCCCACGGGGTCAGGCTCGTCGTCGCCGGCGGCGAGGAACAGGTTGTGTTTCGCGGTGACGATGTCCGCGCCCCTGCCGGTGACCCTGACCACGACCCCGCTCGCGGTGAAGGTCCCCCGCTGCCCGACCGTGCCGCGGAAACGCACGGTGACGCCGCGCAGCAAGGCGAACAAGTCCGCGTTCGCCGCCGCCCACGCCTGCGCCGCCTCGCGGGTCTGCGCAGAGATCTTCATGACAGCCTCCTATAGCTAACTGCCGCATCAGGTGCCGGTGCCGGACCCCGGCGGTCCGGGTGCAGGCCGCGTGTATCTGGCGCCGTGGCGCCCGGCCGGGTCCTTCGCTCTTGCCGCCGACCGCGGCCCGCGGCGCGCCAGCCAGCACCTGGACTATCAGCGCCGTTGACGGCGGGGAGCACAGGCCGGCGCCCGGGAAGGCGATCAGCGCCGCACCCCGGCGCTCCCCTGCCGGCCCGTCAACGTATCCCGCGCAGCCGTCATCCATCACAGCAACGATCTCACCCGTGCCCGCCGGCAGGAACCGCTGTACGAGCAGACCCTCGCCGACAGCGCGCGGGTGCCGGGCGCCGGCCACCCCAGACCAAGATCGTGCGCGGCAACCTCGCCGCGGCGCGCCAGCACCCTCAGTAGTGCTCCCGCCCGGCGTCCGCGCTGGTCCGGGACGCGGCCGAAATGCCGGAGTGCCGGAAGCATCCAGCCAGCGATCCGGGCTGATCCCCGGAGCGCGTTCCGCGTGTTGTAAATCGAGGGTTACCCCGACACCGCCGCCCGGCGCGGCGCCGCGCTACCCCTCGCAGTTCACGATGTCGGGAAACCATGTCGGTAAAACTATGTCGCCTAACTAGGAACGTCTTACCGTTTGCGCTACAGTCAGAGCCATGACAGCGGCAGGGCCCGGGCGCGCCCCAGGGTACGCGCCGCCAGCCCGCCGGGCGGGGGCCGCGTGATGGCGAAGATCGGGTACGCGCGGGTGTCCACCCGCAGCCAGAACGACGACAGCCAGGCCGGTGACCTGACCGCCTGCGGGTGCGAGAAGATCTTCACCGACACCGCGTCGGGCAAGAACGCCGCCCGGCCCGAGTTCGACCGGGCCCTGGCCTACCTGCGCGCGGGCGACGTGTTCGTCATCACCCGGCTGTCCCGCGCCATGCGGTCGCTCAAGCACCTCCTCACGCTCGCCGGCGAGCTGCACGAGCGCGGCATCGGCCTGGTCGTGCTGAAGCAGCAGATCGACACCACCACCCCCACCGGGCGGCTGGTCTTCCATGTCCTCGGCGCGATCGACGAGTTCCAGCGCGAGCTGATCGTGGAAGGCACCCGCGAGGGCCTGGACGCCGCCCGCGCCCGCGGCCGCACCGGCGGCCGCAAGCCCAAGCTGAACGCCGCCAAGGCCGCCACCGTCCGCCGCATGTACCAGGCCACCGGCCCGGACGGCAAGAGGCAGCACACCGTCGCCGAGATCGCCCAGGCCGTCGGCGTGCACCGCACCACCATCTACGACTACCTCAAGAAAGAGAGCTGACATGGCCGACAGCCCGCAGGACCCACCCCGGCACGCCGGGCAGGTCGTCCGCCGGGTGCTGCTCCGCCGCAACATCGCCATCGACCCCGAGACCGCCCAGCTCGTCGCCGACGCCGCCGCGCCCTCCCGGCCGCCGCGCCGACGCCGGCGTGTTCCGCCCGCCGACTGCGCCCCCCTGTTCTGATCCGACAGGCGCGGACTTCCTGGCGCCGACTGCAGGACGGTCGAGCACCTGGCGTAGCCGGTGAGCCTCGGCCTCTACGGCAGGGCCGAGCTGGGTCGCGGCTGAACCTGGGTTTCGGGTTCGCCCGGAGGATTGATCTCTGGAATCGGATAGAGCCTGGTGACGGCGTGGTCTTCGGCGTTCGGGCGCTGATCGGTGTTGGCCCTCTGCTGGGCCATGGCAGCGACCATGGCGGCGATGGTGCGTTCTTCGAGGTCGGCGGCGGGCTCGACGTGCGGGGGAAGGCTCTTGATAATCCCGCCGATGTCGCTGTATTCGTCGACGACGCGTTGGCAGTACCGGCAGCCGCTGAGATGGCGGTTGAACTCGGCACGCTTGGCCTTCGGCAGGTTGCCGAATGCGAAGTCGAAGGCCTCAGGATGAGCCTCCTCGATCTCCCTCTCAGACAGCATCGTCACCGCCTCGCAGCCCGGCCAGCTCGACTCGCAGCGTGTCGGCTGCCTTGGCCATCCGGGATTTGACGGTACCGATCGGGATGTGAAGACGCTCGGCGATCTCGGAGTGGGTGAAGCCATCTCGGACCAAGCGCATTACGTCGCCGTAGATCGACGGCAGCTTGTCGAGGGCCTGGTCGACGGTGAGGACCGTGAGCGCTTGATCAACGCTGTCGTATTGGGGCGGCAGCTGGAAGTCCTCGATGGGCAGGAGCGGCCGGGACGAGGGGCGCCGGGCCATCGTGAACAGCCAACCCCGAACTGCGCCTCGGTTGGCGTCATAGTTCCTGGCCTGCTGGCAGAACTTGATGAAGGTCTCTTGCACCATCTCTTCGGCTAGCCCCTGGTCGTGGAGCACGTGGACACCGAACCTGAACAGTCCCATGCGGTACTTGCGACAGAGCCTTCGTGCCGCATCTTCGTCCTTGCGAGCGGCGATCTTGGCAATCAGGCCTATCTCATGAGGGCCGGTGCGTGCTCCGGTGTCGTCCCACGCCACGGCCCACCCCTACCCATGTTCTACGGAGTTCCCCAGCCGATCGGTTCGCTGTGCCGACCGACTTTTCCCAGATTTTCACTATCCCGGCCGGCCCCGAAAAAACCTTGCCGATCGAGCGAACCGATCCGCTCCCCGGCCCCGTAAGTGAAGCGCCATCGACACAGAGCGACCACAGAGAGGGCCAGAGATGGCTAGGACGAGTGACGGAGGGCCGAAGTTCATAAAGGCCTTCGATGAGGTGCCTGTTCAGATTGCCGGGCCGCACCGCATCGGCGGGGCACCGTGCACCGTTCTGGTGCCGGGCCGGCGCGGGCGCGGCCCCTGGCGACTGACTAAGGAAGCACGACCATGACAACCGCTCACGCGCACCCTGGCGCCGCTGTCCTGTCCGAGCGCCTGGTCGTACGGACCAGGCGCTCGGACCACCGCCTGCAGGCGGGGACCACCTACCGCATCGGCCGGGACCCGAAATCCGACATCATCATGACTGATTCGCGCGTCTCGTGGCGACACGCCGAATTGCGGATCGACAGAGACGGCTGGATCATCGAGGACCTCGGCAGCACCAACGGGACGTTCCTCGGGCAAGAGCAGCTCGGCCGGATTCAGATCAGGGCCGCCTGCGTGGTGCGGCTGGGGAACTCCGACGACGGCCCGGTGCTGCGCTGCATGCCCCAGGCACCCGCGGTTCCGCCCGTCCCGGTCGCCCCGCCCCCTGACCACCCGGGTACCGCTCTGTCGGTCTCTCCCGCCCGGCCGGCTCCGCCGGCCCCGCCTGCTCCCGAGGCCCACCCGGGAGCCGCCCCGCGGCACGATTCCGAGTCCTGGTGGCAGCTGGCCGAGGGAGCCAGTCCGGCCTCGCCGCCGGTCGGCGTCCCGTTCCTGCCGCCCGTGGCCGAGCCCACGCCCACCCCGCCCGAGCCCGCGCGCCCGCGCCCGGCCGGGCTGCCGCCTGGCAGGACGGCCGCCGAGGCGCCCACCCGGTTCATCATGCGCCCGGCCCGCCGCCGGCCCGTGGTGGCCGCGCTGATCCCGGCATGGAACGAGGAGAAATTCATCGCCGCCACCATCGACGGGCTGCGCAGCCAGACCTGGCCGCCGGACCTGATCATCGTCATCGCGAACAACTGCACCGATGACACCGCCGGAGCCGCCCGGGCAGCCGGCGCCGAGGTGATCGAGATGCCGCGCAACCCGCACCGCAAGGCCGGCGCGCTCAACTACGGCATCGAGACGCTGCTGGCATCGCTGGCCGACAAGGACCGGATCTTCGTGATGGACGCTGACACCGTCATCGTCCCGCGCTGGTTCGAACTGGCTAACGCGGTCATGGATGCCAATCCCCGCGCCGTAGTGTCCGGCCGGTACGCCTGCCGGAACGCGACCGGCCTGATCGGCCTGCTCCAGCGGAACGAGTTCGCCCGCGAGTGCCGGATGACCGACCGCCGCGGCGACCGCACCCACATCCTGGTCGGCACGTCCACGCTGCTGCCGGTGGCGATGCTGCGCGAGGTGATCGCGGCCCGTGACAGCGGCACGCTGCCACCCGGCTACGTGTACCTGCCCGGATCGCTGACCGAGGATTTCGAGCTGACCCTGGCGGCTAAGACGCTGGGCTGGCAGACGATCAGCCCGCACGGCTGCGACGCGGCCACCGACACCATGCCGACCTGGCGCAAGCTCTGGCTCCAGCGCATCCGGTGGATGCAGGGTGGCGTGGAAGACCTGCGCCGGTACGGCTGGACGAGAGTCACCATGCCGTTCCACGTACGCCGGGCCTGGATCTTGTTCGGCCTGGCGGCCATGTGGCTGTTCTACGCCACCGTGCTCGCGACCTGGGCCTCGAACGGGAAGGTGGTGACATCGCTGCCGTGGGCGCTGCTCACCCTGGTGTTCATCGCCGACCGGGTGGTCGGGGTCCGCGTGCAGGGCACCCGGTCCATGCTGCTCGCCGCGCTGCTCGTGCCCGAGATCATCTACAACATGTTCGCCCAGGTCGTCTACGCCACCGCGCTCTACAAGGCATTCCGCGGCGGCCCGTCGACCTGGCACGAGACCTGAGAAACAGGGGATATTGGCATGTCCGCACTGAAATGCTGCTGGGTCGCGGTGACCGTCACCACGATCATCTTTCTTATCGTCGCGGCGATCTCGGCGCTGCCGAAGATGAAAGCCGCCTATACCGCGTGCATCGCGGTGATCTTCCTCGCCGCCAGCGGCATCACCGCGTTCGGGAGCATCCCCTGGTTCCTGCCAGCCGCAGCGGGATCTGCGCGGCCGGCGCCGGGCGTGCCGCTGCACAGTGACGCCAGCGCAGGCCGGGTGGTGCTCACCTTCGATGACGGCCCGGACTTCTATACCGCCCAGGTGATTGCCGAGCTGGACAAGCTGCACCTGCACGGGGTGTTCTTCGACATTGGCTGGAAGGCTGCCGCGCACCCGGAGCTGGTCCGCGCCGAGATCGCTAACGGCGAGGTCGTCGGGAACCACACCTGGGATCACAAGTCGTTCACCGGCCAGGGCGGCGGCGTCACGAATAAGCCGCTGACCCAGGCCCAGGTCCGCGCGGAGCTGTCCGAGGCCAACGCCGCGATCATAAGCGCCGGGGCGCCGAAGCCCGCGCTGTGGTGCCCGCCGTACGGCGCGGTCAACGCGGCCGACGAGCAGACCGCGGCTTCGCTCGGCCTGCGGGTCGTGCTGGACTCCGGGCCGAACATCATCGACAGCAACGACTGGGCCGGGCTAACCGCGGCGCAGATCGCCGCCCGGGTCGATCCCCGGCTGCGGGACGGCACGATCATCGCGTTCCACGACGGGCTGCGCACCGCGCCGCAGATGATCGCGGCGCTGCCGCTGATCGTCGCGTACATGAACGCGCATCACCTGGGCGCCACCACGACGGTACGGCCGGACGCGACCGGCGGGATCGTACCGGATGACAACACCGGCACGAGCAGGCGCGCGTGAGCGCCCCGGCCCGGCTGATGCGCGGCGCGGTCTGCGAGCGGATCGTGCTGGAGCGCGGCAGCATCCTGTCCGTCCGCGCCGGCGGCGGCCCGGCCGTCCTCATCCGGGTGACGGACCTGCGCGCGGGAACAGCGGATCGCTGTCCGCTTGAGAGGAGTTCGGCGGGGAGCATCTGCTGTGGGAGACCGGATGTGAAATGCCCCGATGCTAAAGCCAGGGCCGCGGCGTAGTGAGCCGCCGCCGCGGCAGGAATGGAGCATCCCGGGCCACGACCGGGTGTCCGGCGCGGCATGGCACCGCAAGCGCGATCATCTAGCTGCGCAGGACGACGTTAGCGCAAATCGTTGGAAGAGCGCTGTTGTGTCAGTGATGGCTCGGACGCCACTATGGGGTCTTGGGGGAGGGATTTCGTTTGGCTCGCGTGTCGCTTCGGGCTGGCGATCCTGTGCAGGTCGGCCGTTACCGGCTGCTCGCCCGGCTCGGCTCGGGCGGGATGGGCGTGGTGTACCTGGGCGTGGATCCCGGCTCCCGGGATGGCGGCCCGGTCGCGGTGAAGGTGCTGCGCCCGGAGCTGGCCGACGACCTGGATTTCCGGCGCCGTTTCCGCCATGAGGTATCGGCGCTGATGCGGGTCAAGGGCGCGTGCACGGTGCGGGTGATCGAGGCCGACACCGAGGCAGACCGGCCGTTCATGGTCACCGAGTACGCCGACGGTCCTTCGCTGTCCGAATACATCAGCAGCTACGGGGCGCTCGGTCCCGGGATGCTGTACGGCCTGGCCACCGGGCTGGCCGAGGCGCTGACCGTCATCCACGCGGCCGGCATCGTGCACCGGGATCTCAAGCCCTCCAATGTCATCTTGACTGACGCCGGCCCGAAGGTGATCGACTTCGGTATCGCTCGCGCGCTGGACGCGACGTCCGTGACGAGGACGGGGATGATGGTCGGCTCGGCGGGTTTCATGGCGCCGGAGCAGATCAGCGGGCATCCGGGCCCGGCGGCAGACATCTTCGTCTGGGGCGTGACGGTCGCCTACGCGGCGACCGGGCGGCCGCCGTTCGGCGCCGGGGCGACCGACGCCGTCTTGTACCGGGTCATGTACGCCGACCCGGATATCACCGGGACGCCCGGCCCGCTGCGGCCGCTGGTGGAAGCGGCCCTGGCCAAGGACCCGCAGGCCCGGCCGACCGCGTGGGAGCTGCTTGACCGGCTGGCCAGCGCCTCGCCGCGATCACATGGCGTTGCCGACTCACCTACCCAGGCCATCCTGGCGCGGACCTGGCCGCAGACGGGGCCGCCTGTCGGGCGGCCCCGTCAGGACCGGGAAAACCGCAAGGACGCCTCCGTCCTGCTGGGCCCGGTCCCGGTGGGTGCCGCCGCACCGTCGCACCCGCCGGGCCGGGCGAGGAGGGGCTGGCCAGGCCGCCGCGCCAGGGGAATAGGCGTGTCGGCTGTGGTGATCGTGGCCGCTGTCACCGCCGTGATCGTCGCGATGATGGCGGGTCATACCCCGAAGATCGGGGCGCCCGCGGCGAGCGAGGGAAGCCCCGCAGCGCCGGGCCACATTGTCCCGGGTACCCTGCCCACGTATCCCGGGCAGCTGCGGCGCGGCGTTTTCCAGACGATCTCCCGCGTCGTCGCCGCCGGGAACACGATGGTGACCACGGGCTGGCAGACCGGCGACGGCGTCGTCCGCCAGCAGTTCTTCGCGTCGTCTGACGCCGGTGTTTCCTGGCATCTTGCCGGGGTCCGCACGTCCGGCGGCGGCCGGCCGCCGCTGGGGCATGTGGCCACGCTGATCGCCGGCGGCCGGCGCGGGTGGATGGCGGAAGGCCCGGACAGCCTGTGGACCAGCCGGGATGGCCTGTCCTGGACGCTGGCGGCTACACACGGCATCAGCCCGCGCCAGCCCGGCGACTCGGTCGACGTGGTCACCAGCACACCGGACGGCTTCCTGGCTGGCGGCTCCCAGAGGACCAGCTCCGGTAGCCAGGCGGTGCTGTGGGTTTCGCAGGACGGCGTGCGCTGGCAGCGGCTGGCGGCCGCGCAGCTCGGGCTGACCGAGGCCGGCGCCACGGCGGGGAACATTGACTTCGCCACCTCGCAGGGAGCCGCCACGGTGATCTCCGATCGCGGGTCGGGGGCCTGGCTGAGCACCGACAGCGGATCGACCTGGTCCGCGGCGGCGATCCCGGTTGACCACGGCGCCAGGAAGGCGATCAGCGGCGTGTCATTCGACGGATCGGGGCTGATCGCGGTCCGGCCGGGCGTCACCGCGGGCGGCGCCAGCGACGGTGTCGCCTACTTTTCCCCGGACGGGCGGGCATGGCAGTACGCCGGCACGATCGACGCCGCAGGCGGCTGGGCCCCCGCCGTGGTGAAGGGCAGCCGCTACGGCTTCGTCGTCACCGGAACCACGTCGAAGAACCACTACGTCGCCTACACGAGCACGGGCGCCGGCGCCACGTGGCAGCCGACGGGATCGCTGGGGGACCGCGCGGCCGGTCCGGACCTCAGCGCAACGCTCGGCCCGGGCGGCACCGTCGTCGCCGTCGGGTCGCAGAGCCGCACCGCGACCGGCCAGCAGGCGGTGTTCGTCACGGCGGACCGGGCGGGGCACGTCTGGCCGGTTTCGCTGGCGCGCGTGCCGGGCGGGCTCATCCCCGAGGTGGCGGTGCACGGCACCGTGGTCGCGGGCGGCGAGCAGATAGCGGTGGGCACGGCGGACGGCTTTCCCGCGGTGTGGCGCAGCACGGCCGGCGGGTCGTGGGCCCTGGTCACCTCCCTGGCGCAGGTATCCGCCGACGCGGGCCTTGCCGGGCTGTCCGCCGTGACCCGCGGGTCCGCCGGGTGGCTCGCGGCCGGGCCCGGTCCGGTCGTCCTCACCTCGGCCGACGGTATGGCCTGGCGGCCCGCCGCCGCCATCACGCAGGATCTGGCCGGCGTGACGGCCGTCGCCGCGGCCAGCGGCCCGGCCGGCTACGTGATAGCCGGCAAGCTGGTCGAGCCGGACGGCACGTGCCTGCCCGACGTCTGGTGGTCGCCCGACCTGACCCGCTGGACCAAGGCACACGACGTGAACCAGGCGGGCGGCTCGAGCCAGGTGCTCGCCGTCGCGGCCGGCCCTTCGGGCTTCGTCTCAGCCGGCTCGCACGACGGCAAGCCCGCGGTGTGGACCACGAACGACGGCCGCGCCTGGACCACCGTGAGCATCCCGCTGGCCGCCGGTGCCTCGGCCGGGTGGATCCAGCAGGTAGCGGTCAGCGGGACCCGCGTCACCGCGCTGGGCCAGCAGGTCACCGCGGACGGCGTCCGGCCGCTGGCCGAGGTATCCGCCGACGGCGGCCGGGCCTGGCAGCCGGTGCCGTTCGGCTCACCCGGGCCCGGCGTCAGCATCACCGCGCTGGCCGGCGGCCGGGGCGGCTTCACCGCCGCAGCCCAGTTCGGCGCGGCGGGCGGTGCCCTGGACGCCGCGGTCTGGACCTCCGCTGACGGGTCGAGATGGACCCGATCGGCGGTCCGCGGCCTGACCGGGGACGGAAGCCACGCCATCACCGCGCTGGCCTGGTCCGGCTCCGCCGCGACCGGCATCGACTCGGTGCAGACCCAGACAGCCCAGCAGTTCACGACGCTGACCCTGGCACGTGGCTGAAACGGTTCGCGGCGCCGGTGTCACCGGGACCTCTTGCCCGGCAGCGCGTAAACGCTCTGCTCGGCCGAGGCGGATCGGCGACGTGGCCGTGCCGCGCCGGGGCGACTACAGGCTCTGGCCGGCGAGAAGGACTGGTCCGTGCAAAGCGCCGCTGCCCGGCGACTCGGCTGTGATCTCCATGGTACGGAACTGGCGGGGGTCGACTCCCGTCGTCATGGTGAGAGTGGCCGACCCCGAGTCACCTACGACGAAGGAGCCGCCCGTGGCCAAGACCGGGTGGGCTTTGGTGCTGCCGGGAGCGGCCCACCAGCACACATAAACATCATTGCCGGGCAGCGGCTTGAGGCCATGCACGCTGAGATCGAACATCCAGCTTTCGCCGGCCTGCCGGGCCGTTGCCCGGCCTGTGGCGGCGCCGACGCCGAATACCTTGGCCGCAGTAGTGGTATGCAGCGGGATCACGACCGTAGCTTCGGCCGGGGCGCCTCGGCCCAAGGTAAGGCTGAGCGGGACGATAACGGCAGCGATGATGGCAGCGGCTGCGGCGGCAGCAGCAGCAGCGAAGCGGACTCGGTAACGCCGCCACACCGGCAGGCGAGTGACTATTGGCGGGGCCTGCGGCTCGGCCGGTGCCGACTGGCCTACGGCACTAACTGCGGGGAGCCCGGTGTCGTTCTCGGCCGGAGGGCGGAGCTGGGGAATCGGCTGGACCCGGGTCTCGGGCTCAGCCGGAGGCTGGCGCTGGGGCCTGGGGTAGATGCGGGTAGCGGCTTGGTCTTCGGTATCCAGGCGGCGATCAGCCTGGACCCTCTGCCCGGCCAGGGCGGCGACCATGGCGGCGACGGTCCGGTCTTCGAGGTCGGCTGGCGGCTCGACGTGCGGGGGAAGGATCTGGATGATCCGGCCGATGTCGCTGTACTCGTCGAGGACCTTCTGGCAGTGCGGGCACCGGCTGAGATGGCGGGTGAACTCGGCCTGCTTGACTTCGGGCAAGGTGCCGAATGCGAAGTCGAAGGCATCGGGATGGGCCAGCTCGATTTCTCGCTCAGTAAGCATCGGCGGCACCTCGCAGGCTGGCCAGCTCGGACCGCAGCGTGTCTGCTGCCTTGGCCATCCGGGACTTCACGGTACCGATCGGGATCTCGAGGTGCTGCGCGATCTGGCTGTGAGTGAAGCCTTCTCGGACCAGGCCGATCACGTCTGCGTAGATCGAAGGCAGCTTGTCGATGGCCTGGTCGACGGTGAGCACAGTGAGCGCCTCATCGACGCTGTCGTACTGAGGCGGCAGCTGGAAATCCTCGACGGGCAACAGCGGCCGCGACGATGGACGCCGTGCTATGTCGTAGGCGGCCGAGCGGGCCATGGTGAACAGCCAGCCCCGCACCGGACCCCGTTTGGCGTCATAGTTCCTGGCCTGCTGGCAGAACTTGATGAAGGTCTCTTGCACCATCTCTTCGGCTAGCCCCTGGTCTCGGAGTACATGGACGCCGAAACGGAACAGCTCCATGCGGTATTTGCGATAGATCCTTCGCGCCGCGTCGTCGTCGCTGCGGGCGGCGATCTTGGCGATCAGGCCCATCTCGTGCGGCCCGGTCCGTGCACCGCTGTCGCTCCACGACACGGCGGTTCCCCCCACCCTTGCCAAGTTCTACGGATTCACCTGCCGATCGGTTCAGCGAGGCTTGGCACCCGGTTTCAGTATGAGGGCCCCGCTCCGGAAAAAACATTGCCTCCGAGCGAACCGATCCGTTCCCCGGTCCCGTAAGTGAAGCGCTGACGACGCAAAGCGACGGCAGGGAGGGGCCCAGGATGGCGAGCGATATATGGCCGAAGTACCGGGCGGCCTGGGGGGAGTGGAGACCGGGCTGGCCAGTCAGGCGGGCCCGGCGGGTCAATCCCGGCTACTCCCGCCTCGCCCGCGCCGACGCCCAGCGCTACCACGATGCCGTCGGCAATTTCCCGGTTTGACCGGCATGATTGCGTTCGTTTGCGGCCGCCGTCACGGTCTCGTACCGGCACCCCAGTTAGCGGTCGCGTGAAGGATCGCGACATCAATCTGGCCGGTGATGCGAACCGTTCCGCTCATCGTGCCCGTAGGTCATTCAAAGCCAAAGCCGGGAGCCGTCGGCGCCACAGGGAGATGCCCTGATAGTCCCACGGCAGGCCCGTGCCTGCCCGGCTCTTATCTCCGCGGCGGGACTGAACCTTTCCGGCCGATCCTGTCGCAAGCGGGGTACAGCAATCCAATTACCGTCCAATTACGCCGGGGCCGTGGATGTGACAAGCATGACCGTAATGGACCCTGCGCAGGGTTAAGCCTGATAAGCCAGCTTCAGGGCCGCGTTCGGAATGTACCGCTCAGCCCTGCCAGGCAAGCTCGAGATTGACTTCGGGACGAGCTTCCTCTGTTTCACGCCTTCGGGCGCAATTACCTAGCGATGGAGATCAGTAATGCTTACTATCGAACTCGCTTTGCTGACGGTACTGGTCGGCGCCGGTCTGGTCGGCGTCCTCGCCAGTCGCCGCCTTACCCGCCTCCTCCAGCTCCCCGTGCCCGCGGCCGTGAGGTTTCTCGAAGGGGCCGTGGTGGGCTTGGTGACGGCCTTCAGATATGTGCGTCCCCGCATCCACGATGGCGCTCTGAGTGTGGGAGGCGGTGCTATGACTGTGACAGGCGGCATTGCGCTGGCTGCCCTCATCACCGTTCTCGTGCTGACCGGCGCCGAGGTGATAATCGTCCAGGCCCGTACATTGTGTGTCTTCTTCAGCACACTCCGAGCTTTCTGGAAGCACGGGCCGGGCGTGGCTGCTGCTGGAATGCGAGCATGGATCCGTGCCAGGGTTCAGGCACCGTCTGAGCAGCTGCAGTACTTCCTCGCATCCCCGCGGCGGGCCGGCAATGCCCTGGCTCTCGCCAGCACTATGGGAAGGGCGGCCCGACCCTCTTCCAGTCCTAATCACAGGGGCATGACAATGGTCCTGGGCTCTGCGGCCATGACGGCATGTGTGCTGGCCACCGGGTACATAACTATACGGTCCCAGCCAGCGTCCGGGGAGCCTTCAGCGTATGCGAAGACGGTACCGAATTCGCCTGTAACAGCAATTGCAGCTCGATGCGTGGTCAGGAAAACGGTGACGTTCCCGCCCAACCACTACCAGCTAACTGATTTCGCCGCGGCCAATCTAAATTCGGCGCTGAGTGAGATTAAGACGAGCTGGACAACGGGCTATATCAATATCAACGGCTATGCCGATACCGCTGAGCCCTCGCCCGCCAGCCTTGAGCTCTCGACGGAGAGGGCCCAGACCGTCGCCACCTTCTTTGCAGGCCACGGAGTCCCGGCGTACCGGCTGCTGGTGAACAATAACGACGAACTCCCCGCAGGCCAGCCACTCAGCCGCGTCATTATCTCTATACCAGTTACCGTCTCCGGGTGCTGATGGAGGCGTTCCAGGCGGAGGTTGGATGCTATCGCGTCCTCGGCGGGGGGCCGCCGCCGATATGTGTAGCGCGTCAAACGATCGGACCCCCGGGCCCGGCGGGTTCCCTCTACTCGTTGGGCAGCGAAACATGGCCCGCGGTTGCCCTGATATGCCGACGGCCTGAGCCTGCGCCTGTAGGGGTGTGCGATCTACCGTGATCGACATGGCCGCCGTTCGCGGCACCGGCGGCGCCGCGAGAGGCATTCGGTGCGCCGACTGGGTGACCCGGAGCCGGCGCGCCTGGCCCGGATCCCGTGCCGGGCCGGCTTAGATGCTGCCTGTCATCTGCCTTTTACCGGATGGAGCCGCATAGACCTAGACATGCCGAAGGCCCCCAACTAGGGGGGCCATCCACGACAACCTCATACCGCTCGTTCAGATCCGCTCTTGGTTGGCGCCCTGACGGATCCCGAACTGAAGGTCAACAACCGTGGCCAGAGTAACAGGCCAGCGGGCTAGTTCAACACTGCCTGGCTGTGACACGCCGCGTGATGCCGGAACATTTCCCGCACACGGCGATCCGGCCGATAGCGCGCAAAGCGCCCGGTCGGCGTGGCGGTCAGTCACGCCCTCGATCGCGGGCACCCCGCACGTCAGGATCTCGCACGATGGCGGCCGCACCTATCCGGCCAGGTACGCCCGGCCGCTGCCTGCCGAGCCCCCGAGCTCGCCGGCCACGGTGCCGGTGTACGACGCTGGCACGGGCTCAGGCCGGATGCTGGTGCTCGACCTGGATCCTGGCCGCGGCCGCGGCGGAGTTCATGGTGGTGGTGTCCACCACCATCGTCAATGCGGCGCCGCCGAGGTGGCCGCTCAGGCGGCGGCGGTCACCGAGCTCGTGGCCCGCTATGGCGGCCAGGTCCTCGCCGACTTGTCGCCATCCGGTGGCCGCCACGTTTTTATCCCGTTCGCCGCGCCGTTGCCCTGGCGCGAACTGCGCGACCTCTGCAGGGCGGTCGCCCTCCGGTTCCCGGTGGTCGACCCGGCGCCGATGGCGAACCTCGGCGGGCAGATCAGCCCGCCCGGCTCCCGGCACAAGTCCGGCGGGTGGCGGACGCTGGCGGGCCCGCTCGAGGACGCCAGGGCGGTCGTGGAGCAGCCGAACGGGCCGGAGGTCTGGGCCGGCCTACTGGACGAGTTCGCCGCCGAGCTGCGCCTGGCCGAGCCGGTTGAGAGCGCCGGTGACGTCCCGGCCGGCGCCGAGCTGGACGACGTCGGCGTCCCGTGGGTCCCGCGCCTCGGCGGCCGCGCCCCGCTCGGCGCCGGGCTCGAGCAGACGGCCCGCACGGGCCGGTGGGACCGGTCTCGGTATGCGGGCCGCTCGGAGGCGCGCATGGCGGTCCTGGGCGCCGCGGCCGCGCGGGGTTGGCAGCTCGCCGACGTCCAGGCCGCGATCGGCTCCGGTGCCTGGCGCGGCCTGGCAGGGCTGTACGAGCGGCGCTCCGAACCCGGCCGGCTGGCCCGCCTCCTGCCTGCCGAGTGGCGAAAAACCATCGGCTTCGTGGCCGGGGAGAAAAACGTCCGCCACAGACCCACAAGCGATCTCAGCCCACGCCCCCCGGCAGGTGGTGGCGCAGCGGCGGAGTACGGTCTGATCCGTCAGTGGCTGACTGCGGTCGATTGCGCGGTGCAGGACCCCGGCCGGGTGAAGGGCTGGGGTGGCAGGAGTATCGCTGTCCGCCTGGTGCTGGCCGCGCTAGGCCAGGCAGCGATGGTGTCCGGGTGTTCCGTGATCGAGTTCGGCACGCGGAATCTGGCCCTGCATGCGGCGGTCAGCCACCGCACGGTCGCCCGTGTCCTGCAGCTGCTCCGTGATGAGCCTGACCCGCTGGTCGACCTGGTGAGCGAGCACAGCCTCGGCCGGGCCGACCGGTACCAGCTCCGGATCCCGCAGGCCTACGCGGACAGTGTCCGGTGGCGGCGGCGCCGGGCCGGCCGCGTGGAGGCCGTGCACCCGGTGTTCCTGCGGCTGGGCGGGACGACGGCCTTGGCGTACCAGGCGCTTGGCCAGCTGGAGGTGCGCGGCGCGGAGGTTGCCCGGGCCGCCGCGGTGAGCTCCTCGGCCGCGTCGGCCGCGCTGCGGGTCCTCGCCGAGCACGGCCTGGCCAACCGCGGCCCGGGCGGGTGGCGGCGCGGCGCCGTCGGCCTGGACGACGTCGCCGAGTCGACCGGCGCGGCCGAGATCCACCGCGAGCGGGCCGAACGATACAAGCAGGACCGGGAGGACTGGCAAGGCACGCTCCGGAAGTACCAGGGCCGGAAGGCGCTGCCCGTCACGGCGTCCGATGGCTGGCTGAGCCTGGACGACGAGGACGAATGGGCTGCCATGCTGTTGAGCCGGTGGCCGGTGCTGAGAGACGACGTTGTCCGCGGGCCACCCAAGGCGCGGGCCAGCGAGAGCGCATAGGGTACGTATCTCCGGATTTCTTGCTGTGGCTTACTCCTGCTCAGCGACGTAGAAGGGCAGTCCCGCTGACACCCGGACAATCAGCCCATCGGCCAGCAGTAGCCGTAGCGCTTTCCGGCCCACCTCCACCGACACCCCGTGTTCTTGCGCGAGCTGGCGCGCTGAAGGCACCGCGTCACCGGGACGCAGCTCGCCAGTCTCGATAGCCCGCTTCACCGCGGCGGCTACCTGCCGGTACTTGAAGTCCTCCACGCGCATCCTGTCATAGTCGGCCCCGCCCTCACTGGCGGCTCTCTCGGAGATCACCCTAGGTTATCCCGGGGTGGACCTGTGGTGCACTCGCTGTTAGGGTGCTGCGTATTACCTCGCGCCGGGGGGGAAGGGGCCTGAGTCATGCGCCACTGGGCGGCACTCGGCTGCCGTCACGGACCGTGGCGGCAGGGCCAACATATGGCGCGCAAATAGCCGCCGATCTGGCGCTTGGGCGACGCCTGACAGTGCGGCCCATGGCGGCGACAGAATGGTTACTATGTGCGCTCCGGCGGCAGAACGTAGAACGCATCCCTTTCTTCCTTGATTTTCTCGTTCTCGTCCAGCAGATAAATACAGGACCTCGCCATGGTCACCATGCTCCCGCCGGGACCCAGACCTATTCGGAGAGTCACTAGTATCACCGCGTTGCGTTCATCGCCCATTGCGGAGATCTCGCGAACGCTCCCGGGCTCGATCAGCCGCGCAGCCTGGATCTTCGGCACCATGTATGCATCGATGCCGGCAAGCTCTGCCGTACCGAAGTCGGGCTGTGTACTTGTTACCCAAGCATGGACATCGGGCGCGAGAAGTTCCCTGGTTCTGTCCCAGTCATGATGGCTCCAAGCGTCTATGTGGGCACGGGCGACGTTGATGGCCGCTGAGTTCTTCGTTTTCATTATTGTTCCTCCGTTCGAGGCCGTGGTACGGCGGACCATTCCTGCTACATAGGCCGCAGTTCGAAGATCTCCACCGCGCACTTCCCGTCACTGCCGGACAGGAACGGGAGGCCGTCGGTGAGCGCCTTCGCCGCCGCGAGATCATCGGCCTCGACGATCGTGTAGCCGATCAGGTCGCCGGCTGGTCCTTCAGTGCCGTCATCGCGAACGGACACGCTCGTCCCGAACGGGCTGCCGACGTCGATGAGCGCCGCGCCGGCCTTCTCCATCCAGGCGCCAAACGCAGCCATCCGCTCGGAGCGCTGCTCCGGCGTACGGCCGGACATCGCAGTCGCCGGGCCACGGTAGAGGTAGATGAACTTCGCCATGTCGCTTGTCCTTCCGGGAGCCGGCGTGCCCCATGCACGCCTTGACCGCTGCGGGCGGATCTGCCGTAGTGACGAACGGGCCTGCCCGGCGCGGACAACCGCGGGCAGCATTTCTTCCGCCGGGACTTCTTCGGCCGGAGTTGCCCGTCGCCGGTGCGCGCACCCAGGCGGTGGCGGGGTGGTCAGTCGTGGGGTTTGAGTTCGGTGAGCCGGTCGTGGAGGAAGCGCCGTTCGGGGTCGGTCTGGGCGAGGTCGAGCGCCCGCTGGTAGGCGTGGCGGGCGTCGTTGTGGCGTCCGGCGCGGCGGAGCAGGTCAGCGTGGGTGGAGTGGAAGTAGCGGTAGTGGCTGAGTTCGAGGGTGTCGAGGATCGCCAGGCCGGCTTCGGGTCCGTGGATTTCGGCGATGGCGATGGCCCGGTTCATTTCGACGATCGGGGATCCGGTTTGCCGGGCGAGGGTCTCGTAGAGCGCGGCGATCTGCTGCCAGTCGCGCGGCTGGTGCAGGTGCAGCTCAGCGATGGCTGCCTGCACGACGTACGGGCCCGTGTGCTCGCGGGTCATCGCCGCCTCCAGGAAGTGCCGGCCTTCGGCGAGCTGTGGCTCGTTCCATAGGGTGCGGTTCTGGTCGTCGAGCGGGACGAGCTGACCGTCGCGGACCCGGGCGTCGCGGCGGGCGTCGTGCAGCAGCATGAGCGCGAGCAGAGCGAGTACCTCGCCTTCGTCGGGCATGAGGCCGGCCAGTGCCCGGCCGAGCTGGATCGCCTCCGCGGCCAGGTCGATCCGGCCGTCGCCCCAGCCCTGGTTGAAGATCGGGTCGCCGTAGTACTCGGGAAAAATCGGGCGGATATGCGGCGAAGTCGGCGTGGGCTTGTTCGACGGCTTCGGGGTAGCGCTGGCGCTTCTGGTGCTGGGCCAGCGCCCGGTAGATGCTGGCCAG
>Ga0335081_10004146_pt1 | contig 22867 bp, 15 predicted proteins | sample Lox_Sample_35_FD_206713 | JGI IMG/M metagenome (GOLD analysis project Ga0335081, IMG submission 206713) | Soil microbial communities from Loxahatchee National Wildlife Refuge, Florida, United States - Lox_Sample_3.5 | ecosystem: Environmental > Terrestrial > Soil > Wetlands | place: USA...
CGGGCGGAACTCCGGGCCGTCCAAACAGGCCATCGGAGGGGGCTAAGCAGCCGGCCTGATCCGGGCGTAAGCCTGGATCCGCCTGCTGTGCATAAAGCGACAAGCCGCAAAATCCAAGCAACACACAAATTGCCCATCCACGATACTTCGGTTGCATACGATTCTCCTTTTCGTCTTCTCGGTGAGGGCGGGAGGGAGCGCGTCACCGCCGGGTTCATTGAAAAAAGTGTTCCTGCCCAAATTGGCCTTCCGGATGTTGGCAGCGAGTTTGCGGCAGCCAACCTTTGGCGGACAATGCACACAAGGTCATTTTTTTCTTATCGCCAGATGATGTCCGGCAACTCGCTGAATACAAAGATTTTTCGCTTGCTTCAATGAGGACAGACTTCCTGCAAACGGATAGATCGCGGTTTGGCGACGGTTCGCATGCAATTATGCTTTCCGTTTGTTCAAAAGCATAGTATGCTTTCCCGCAATTTCTAGAGCCTCCTCGCTCCCAGACATAGGTCCCATGCCACATACGCAGCCCGTCCGCGTTCGCGTTGGTGTTTTCGAACTCGACCTCAGCGCAGGACAACTGCGGGCCACAGGCGAGGCTGGAGCGCCAACCCGCATCGTCTTGCAACAACAGCCACTTCGGGTTTTGTCAATGCTGCTGGAGCGCGCCGGCCAGGTCGTCACCCGGGACGAGATTCAGAAGAAGCTTTGGCCGAACGACACTGTGGTGGAGTTCGAGCACAGCATCAACGCGGCGATCGCCAAATTGCGGAAGGCCTTCGGCGACTCTGCCAGCGAACCCGGCTACATCGAGACCATCGCCAAGCGCGGCTACCGGCTGATTGCCCCAACCGAGTGGCTGATGGACAGCGGCGACTCATCTTTCATCAGCATCGTCTCCAGTAGTGACGGCGCGGCCACCAGAATGCAGCCTGAATCTGCCGGGCTGACCGGCAGGATTGTTTCGCACTACCGGGTGCTGGACATCATCGGCGGCGGTGGCATGGGAGTGGTTTATCGCGCCGAAGATCTGAAGCTGGGCCGACAGGTGGCGCTGAAGTTTCTGCCGGAAGAGGTGGGCGACGATCCCGCGGCGCTGGAGCGTTTCGAGCGCGAGGCGCGCGCCGCCTCCGCCCTGGACCATCCTAATATCTGCTCGATCTACGAATTTGGAGAGCACGAGGGCCAGCCGTTCATCGTCATGCAGTTGCTGGAAGGACAAACCCTCAGGGAACATCTCGCCTCCGTAGCGATGCAACCATCCAATACCGACGGCGTAAGCCGAGAGCCCTTCCCGCTTGAGGAACTCCTGGACCTCGCAAAACAGATTGCTGTTGGACTTCAAGCGGCGCACGAGAGCGGCATCGTCCATCGTGACATCAAGCCGGCCAACATTTTCATTACCCGGCGCGGGCTGGTGAAGATCCTGGACTTTGGAGTGGCCAAGCTGGCGGACGCGCCGGAAGCTCTGGATCCCACGGTTGAAAGCGTACGTGTCCAAGACCATGGCTGTGCCCTGGGAGCTCTCACCCGCACCGGTCTCGCTATGGGCACCATCGGCTACATGTCGCCCGAACAAGTTCGAGGCGAGAAGGTCGACGTCCGCACCGACATTTTTTCCTTCGGCGTGGTGCTCTATGAGATGGTCACCGGCCAGCGCGCCTTTAATGGTGAAACCGCAACACTGATCCACGGCGCCATCTTGAACCAGACACCCGCTCCCGCTCACGAACTGAACCCTGAAGTGCCGCCCAAGCTGGAGCAGATCATCAATCATGCCATTGAGAAAGACCGCGAGTTGCGGTACCAGACCGCCGGCGAAATGGCCGCCGATCTGCAATCCCTGACGACGCACCAGCCCGTCGGCGAGCAAATCGAGGCTCCGAAGCGTTCTCAATGGAAGTGGGCGGCGGCAGTAGCGTTGATTGTCGTGGCTGCGATCGCCGGCGGTTTGTATTGGCGTTCGCACCGGCCCGCAGAGCTCACCGACAAAGACACCATTGTGCTTGCCGACTTCGATAACACCACCGGCGATCCGGTGTTCGACGACACCCTGAAACGTGCTCTCTTCATCCAGTTACGGCAGTCGCCATTTCTAAATGTGCTCCCGGACCGCAAAGTGAACGCAATCTTAAAGCAGATGGGCTGGCAAGCCGGCGACCCATTGACTGCGGAGCTTGCGCGCGAGGTCTGTCGGCGCTCAAGCAGCAAAGCCATAGTGATCGGGTCCATCGCGCCTCTGGGCCGTCAGTACACTCTTCGGCTCAGGGCGGTGGATTGTTCTACCGGAAACCTGCTGGCTGAAGTACGAGAGCGTGCTGGCGACAAAGATAGTGTGCTCAAAGCCCTTGATGCAGCGGTTGTTGACCTGCGGCCTAAGCTAGGTGAGTCATTGAGCTCGGTTTCGCAATTTGCCAAACCGCTGGCGCAAGGGACCACTGCATCACTCGAGGCACTGCGAGCCTTCAGCGTGGGAGCCAGGACTGCGTCTACGAAAGGGTGGACCGCTGCACTGCCCTTCTATGAGAGAGCGGTGGAACTGGATCCGGATTTCGCTCTGGCCTACACCTATCTTTCTATCTCTTACGGAAATTTGCACCAAACCGAGCGAGCCATGGAGTGTGCCCGCAAAGCCTATGAGCTACGTGACAGGATGGGTGATCGTGAACGGCTTGCTATCGAGGCGCAGTACTACGTGAACACCACAGGCGAACTGGATAAAGCAGCCCAGACCTATCTGAGCTGGCAGCAGGCTTATCCCAAAGATCTGATGGCGGTCGGTAACCTGGGATTCATCTACACCAAGCTTGGTCAGCCGCAAAAGGCACTGGAGCAGCATCGAGCGGCAATGCGTCTGGACCCAACTAACGCACCGGTATATATGAACCTCGCCACCGGGTATCAGAACCTGAACCAACTGGATGAGGCAGAGGAGGTGTACCGGCAGGCGGAGGAGCACAAGCTGGCCGGTGAAGGCCTGTTCCTGAACAAGTATGCATTGGCCTTCTGCAAGGGCGATACAGCGCAAATGGCGCAACTGGCAGCGGCAGCAATGGGCAAGCCGGGCATGGAGGACGAATTCCTGGCCGCAGAGGCCGATACCGAAGGGTGGTACGGAAGATTGAAAAACGCGCGCACCTTCACGCAGCGGGCCATGGACTCAGCCCAGCACAACAATTCCAAAGAAACCGCCGCGGCATATCAGGCCGTGGCAGCAGTGCGCGAAGTAGCCGCGGGAAACCGGGAGCGCGCACGTAGCGATGCAGACGCGGCATTAAGCCTGTCTCATGGCCGTGCGGTGCTGGCGGCAGCGGCTATAGCCCTGGCCCAGGCAGGCGATACCGCAGGAGCGGAAAGACTGGCGGCTGAGCTTAACAGCAAATTCCCGTTGCACACCATCGTCCAGAAATATTGGCTGCCTTCGATCGGGGCGGCCGTCGCACTGAAGCGAAAAGACCCCCATGGCGCTGTGGAGCTTTTAAGAACCTCGAGTCCCATCGATTTTAGCGCGCCCGGCGACGTGGAAATGTACCTGGTTCCCGTGTACCTCCGCGGAGAAGCTTACCTTATGCTGCACGACGGCAAGGCTGCGGCAGCGGAATATCAAAAGTTCATTGATCATTACGGCCTGCTGTCGAACTTTCCCTGGGGCGCGCTGGCCCGTCTGGGACTGGCACGCGCCTACGCGCTCCAGGCTGCGACCGATCCTGCCGCCCGCCAGAAGGCCCGCAACATGTATCAGGATTTTCTTACGATTTGGAAAGACGCCGATCCCGACATCCCCATCTACAAGCAAGCCAAAGCCGAATACGCGAAACTGCAGTAGTTAGTTCGCATCTCGAACCAGGCCACGTCTCGCTCCTACCAATAAATGGCAAGTGCCGGGCGTTTCTCGCTCCTAATCTCCCCGAAGCTGACTTCTGGTCCGGAATAGTTCCCGAATGCTGTGCCGTCACTTTACTGTCGTTAGTCGGCGATCCTGAACAATCCCCTTGGACGTATAGTCGGCATTCCGTCCTTGTGGCCGCGGCCTGACGGAATTGTTAAAGAGCACGAAATAGTCGTTTCTCGTCAACTTGAGCTGGTTAAGCGTTGTTGAGTTCAACAAATCAGCCGACACGACAGCGTTCCTTAGCGGGGAAAAGATAACTACTATTAGCCCAAGGCTGAGCCTATGGCTCGAAGTCCACGACTTCGTTTTCGAGCGGGATGTCCCCGGGGCGGGCTTCGGGCGCTGGGAGGCGGTTCACCTTCAAGTTCGCCGGCGCTTCGGTGACCTGTCCCTCGGAGTCCCCGCTGATCCGCCCGGCGAGCTTGAATCCCGAGAAATAGTACGGCAGACCTTCGCTGTTTAGCGGAGAGTTGCGGTCCATGAGCTGAAAGTGCAGATGAGGCTCGCCAGCATGGCCGGAGTTTCCCAGCAGCCCGATCACCTGCCCGGGTGTGACCTTATCACCCAGCTTGACGCGAATGGAGCCAGGCTGCAAATGGGCGTACATGGCGTAAACGCCTCCTCCGAGGTCGAGGTTGACGTGGTTGCCGGCGACCGTTTCCATCGTCATGTCAACGGCGAGAGTTACAGCAGGCGGAGTCCCATCCTTGGAATCCGCAGGCGGAGTGTTTTCCGGGATACCATCCTTGACTTCGACGACGACTCCATCGGCAACGGCTAGCACATCGGCACCGTAGCTGTAATAATTGCTGTTTTTCCCCTGGCGCTCGTGATAGGTCTTGCCGTTATCGCCGAGGCGTACCCAATCAATTGCATAACGCTGAGCAATCCGGGGAGTGCCTTCGAATACCTGCATGGAACGCCGATGAACGGAGGAATTCGACGGGCCGCTGATTGCGACCCAGTTCTTGCCATGCAGCGGAGGAAGGATTTCCAGCAGTTTGTTGGACACCACCGTCATCGGTCCGTCCACTTCATAGTTGTTCTTGTCGCCGGAGTTCTTGAGGCCGAATTGATGTTGGAGATGCGTGGGAATGGCAACCCCATTGACAAGGTCAATCCACATGTAAGCAATCACCGCTTCGCCGGGCGCGATGTCGGCTGCCGGGCCACCTTTGCTGTCGGGCGGAAGCGCTGGATGGGAGAGCACCTGATCGAGATCCTTGGCCTGTACCGTGAGCAAAGGGGCGCCGCTCTCGTTCTTCACGTCGATGCGCTGTAACGTCCACGTAGCGGAGCTCAAGTTCGTGAGATAGATCTCGTAACACAAGCGCCATTGCGCATCGCCGCGGAAGGCTGTGGGAGGGGTTGGTATGACTATCTGGATGGGCATTGGTGGCTTCTGGGCTTGCGCTTCCGATGGCACGAGAGGTCCTGCCGTCTGTGTCCATGCCAGAGAACTGAATAGCCAGAATGAAGCCGCGATAACCTTGACGATGGCGCGCATGAAAGGCTCCTTTCGCAATCGAATACGCCACTCCAGGAAGGAAATTTTTCTAGGGAGATTTTTGTGATCGGCCGGATGGCTGCTTGCTTTTCACGCCCCTGATCGTACGCCCTTTGTCCATTTGTGCAATGGCAAAACCCCGGTCTTGTTACATGGCGCGCTCTCTACTACGTAGTCTTCACGACAATGCGCAGCTTCATCCAGCTCTCTCCATCCCAGAATCGAGAAACGATTCACTTGGACGTTAGTCAGCAAGCCGTCTTTCTGGCCTGTGGCCTGGCGGAGCTTTCAAGAGCACGGGATGGGCGTTATACGGCCAGATGAAAGGGAAGCATTCCTAAAACACCGGCAGGCTTCTTAGGAGTAATTTCCCAGCAGGCGTTTCGAGCGAGCTTTCGACTTATTAGGAGTTCATGGCAAAGCAAACAGAAACAGCGTCGGTGACCCGGAGTTCGGACCAACCCAGAATGGTGAAGGCCTCCCCGACGTCACCGCAACATACTGTTTTCCGTTTACCTCGTAACTGACAATGCCGCCCCCGATCGGACCACCTGTATTAAAGCGGTATAAAACATCCCCCGATCGCGCATCAAATACGACAAAATCTCCGGTCAGCTCTCCGGCGAAAACCCCTTCAACCCTTTTCTTTGTTGCTGCTGGGCGAATAAACCGCGTACAGTTGCGCAATCGCCTGGTTGCAACAGCTATCACAGACTCGCATCTGGAGGGCGTGCTAACGTTCCCGAAGGGAGTTAGATTGTGCACCTCGCGGGGACTGCAATGAACTTGAGATCGCACCGATGGCTAGCTTGTTTTGCTTTGGTCACCGCCGCTTTTGGGGAATTCCTGGCAGTTGCCCAGGTCTCCAAGCCTGCTGGTTCGGTGTTGGATGGCCTGGTGGCGGAAAAACGATATCCGGAGTTGGAACGGCAGGTTCCTTTAGCTGATTTGAACCCTGCGGAGCATGCGTATTTCGTTGGCGTTCTTGCGGACTTAACCAACCACCCCTCCGAAGCAATTGCCGCACTGAAGCCAATTCTCCCCAAGCTGCTAAGCAGTGACCCCAAACGGGCGGCGATCGCACTGCGCACGTTGGCGGATGCCTATTTTATGACTGGGCAGTATGGCGAAGCGAGCGACGCTTATTCGGACGTGCTCAGGAAGTTCGCGCATGAGTTCAGCCGCGCAGAAAGAGAATCGATCACCGACAACCGCAACCTCTTCGAATTGCTTCGCGGCGCTGCGCCACAAACAATCAGCGGTCAACGTGACTTCAGCGTGGCCATCCACGACAACGTCCTCGGCGATGTTGAAGTTCCCGTGCAGATCCGCAATCGGACGGAGTGGTGGATTCTCGATACCGGAGCGAACACATCGGCCATCACCGTGAGCACGGCTAAGCGGCTGGGCTTGACTGTTTCCAAGCGACGCGCCAGCAGCCAAGGATCGACAGGAAAGGAGGTGTCCCTGCAAACAGCGGTGATCCCGATGCTGAACGTCGGGACAGCGGAGTTGAGCAACGTTATTGCCGTGGTTTCCGACGACAAAGACTTCAACGTCCCACTTGGCAAGGGTAAGCGTTTCCAAATCGAGGGGGTCTTGGGATACCCAGTACTGGCAGCCTTGGGCAGCTTGCAGATTACCGGGAATCAACTGGAGGTGCATCCCGAGAGTCAGGATTCTAAGCGTTGCACACGGCTCTACGTGGACCAACTAACTCCGTTGATGGAGGGAACGGTTGACGATCATGAGCTTCTCTTTCAGTTGGACACAGGTGCTGACGCCGTTGCATTTACTCGAAAGTATCTTCGCCAGTTTCCTGATCAGTTCTCATCCTTGAAAGCGCACAAGTATGGCACCGGCGGCATAGGCGGGATTCGCTTCATGCAGGCGTACTATTTGCCACAAGTTGATCTGCATCTATCAAGCGCTACCGCCACTCTCAACAACGTCCCCGTCATGACCGAGGACATGGGTGTCGATCCACTTGATTCCATCTATGGCAACCTGGGTCAGGCTTTTCTTAGGAACTTCCGCAGTTACACACTAGATTTCAAGTATATGAGGATCTGCGTCGGCGCTAACAGAAGCGAATGATTCGGTAGTGTCCTAAAGTTGCAACTTTAGGACACTGGGCTCAAAATCCGCCGACCTTCGGGTCATGGGGGTTCGACCCCCCTCCCGGCACCAACCGCAAGACGGCTTACCCACGATCAATCGAACATTTCTACCGGCATATCAGCGTGATGGGGAGGCTGCTGGCGGGCCTGCTGCAGGCGAACCTCGTTTGCTTCCGGATAGGTGAGTGGGGCCGGGTGCCGGTGCCGCAAAGCGGTCACGCTCATGTGTCCGAGATCGTAGACGCCATAGATGATATTGGCTCGCCAGATATCGCTGCGGAAGGTCAGGATCTGCCGGCGGAAGTAGCGAAACGCATGATTGCCGGCCTTGAAGTTTGCAGCCTGCGGAACCGAAGCCAGCTCCGGAGTCGCGGGCTGGCAGCTCTTCAGCTCGATAATCGCCAGCTCGCCGTCGGTGCGAACAGGGTCTCCGGTCGCGTTTTGGGTGAGGTTCGGCACGTCTCGTCGGGAGACGAAATGTACCGACTGCACGCAGCCGGCCGCTGTCAGATCGCGAACTACCTTGCTGCGCTCATCATCGATGTCTGGAGTGATGTGATGGAGAAACTCGTGCCGCTTGACGGAAAGAGCCGCACCCTGATCGTGGGTTGATGAGCTGAGCCACAGGGTTTCCCCGCCGCTCGGGCTGGTCCATTGCCACATTCGCAGATGGTCGCGACGGGCGTAGCTGTTAAGACTCTTCTCCCAATTCATGTCGGCGGGTTTGCCATCCAGTAGCAGCGGCCGCATAGGAGCCTCGGGATACCCGCTGTTGTTCAGAAATGCGTAGAAGTCACGCATGAAAGAGTGCTTGGTGAAGACTTCACTGTTCACCCAACCGGCGTTGGTGAAAGCAGCTTCGACCTGCTCATGCGAACCCAGGAAAGCTACATTGATGACATCGGCATCGGAGAGAGCTGGAGTGGTTGACCAGATCGGGAGCGTATTGGCCTCGTCTTCGACTTCCAAAATGGCCGTATCGTCAGCGTTATTCACGGCGGTCAGCGACGAGGTGCCTGTAAGCGATGTGACCGGCTGGGTAAGCCGCAGGCGAATGTCCGTACCAGCCGGGAGATAGATCTCGGGCTCCGGAAAAATAGGGAAGCTGGCCTTGAACACGATCAGACCCACGTCCGAGTAGGGATTCCATGTGGGCAGATGCCGCAGCCGGCTATTGATGCGGCCTTGCGGAGTATCGCTGCTGCGAATGCCCTCGATTATTCCTTTCGTGTTAACTTGCTCGCGCGCGTTTTCGACCTCGACCACGGTCGCCTGCAACGGCACTGCCGCTCCTGCCGCCGGCATTGCGCGTTCGAACGCAACATCCAGAGCTGCCGTCTCGTGGTGAATCCCCCAACCGACTTTGCGGACCGACCGCACCACCCCGTTGACGCTTGTGCCGATCGGGAAGATCACCTCGTTGTCGCATTCGATGGCTTCCGTGAGGACGGCGACCACCGGATCACCGGGCTTGGCCGTATACGTCGAGACGGGCGACGTCAGCCGGACCCAGAGGGTTTGGCCTGAGGGCAGGCTATCGCAAGGAAACGCCAGCGCAGGCCACAGAATTAGCGGCACCGGTAGCAGTCGACGGCTTAACCCATTTAGAAATTTCATGGAGAACGGCAGGACCCTCACATCCTGGAATCTGTAGCGTCATGATAAAGACAAACATTGCGGGCGGCAATCGCCCATTGGAGTGGGTCATCAGCTATTAACACTCATCACCGCGCGAAGCGTGCAGGCAGCTGGACGGCTTGCTCGCGGAGAGTAGCACTATGCTGCTTGCCTCAGGACGAGCTTCCACCCACGAGCCCGACAAAATGAACAGAATGTAATGTTCAAAGACAGCTGGGTTTTCGTGATCTGAATTATCTTTTCTTATAACTTTGCTGATATTGCTCAAATGAATACGGTATTGCGCAGGCGGCTTCCGTCTTCACGAAAGTCGCCTGAGGGTAGCTCCGAGTTACGCCGATGCTGAAGAGGTCGTTTCTGTAAGAGGGAGCCTGTGCGACTGCTGGTGGTGGAAGACGATTCCGCGATTCGCGAGTTCCTGGATCGCGGACTGAGTGAAGCTGGATACCGGGTGGATAGCGCCATCGATGGCGCAGCCGCGCTGGCGCTGGCGGGCGAAGAAATCTACGATGGCTTTATCATTGACCTGGGCTTGCCGGACATGGATGGCTTGGATCTGATCGGCCGCTGTCGCGCCCAGGGGCATGCAGCGCCGGTGTTGATTCTGTCGGCCCGACGGTCGGTGGACGAACGGGTACGCGGCCTGGAGCAGGGCGGCGATGATTACCTGACCAAACCCTTCGCCCTAGCCGAGCTTCTGGCCCGAGTGCGCAATCTGCTGCGGCGAAGCGCGCCAGGACAGCCGGAAGCGGTGCGCCTGCGGCTCGCGGACCTGGAGTTGGATCTGGTGCGTCGCGAGGCCCGGCGAGGCGCCGAACTGCTGCAGTTGACCACGCAGGAGTTCTCACTGCTGGAATATCTGGTTCGCAACGCGGGACGGGTGGTTACGCGTACCATGATTCTGGACCGTGTCTGGCGCATGCGGATTGATCCCGCGACCAACGTCGTCGACGTGCAGATCTATCGTTTGCGCAACAAGGTGGATACCGAGGGGAAACGGCCTCTGATCCATACCATTCGCGGCGTGGGGTATGTTCTCAAAGAAGCCTAAGCCAGCAGGCCATTCCGCAGCTTGGCGTATCGCCATCTGGCCGACCGTGGCCTTCGCCCTCGGTTGTGCGGCGGCGTTCGCGGTCATGTATTACCTGATCGCTCGCGACATCCGCCAACGTAGCGATGCCTGGTTGAGCGGCGAGGCGGAAACGCTGAACGACGTGGCGGGCAACACCACCCACGATGAGTTTTATGATCGCATGGTGGGAGAGGTCGCCGAGCTGGCATCGCGCGAGGTGCGCGATGACTCTGGCGATCAGCACCCCACCTCGGTGTTTTTCCTGCAAGTTTCGTCAGGAGAGGATCCCATCTGGATGGGACCTACTCCGAAGGAGCCTTTTGTTGCGGCCCTGCGGAACGCGAAGCTGGTTCCGGGAGTACCGGCGAGTCTGCAAGTCCCGGGCTGGAAGAAGGCGTTTCGAGTCGTCTACCAGGAGGGCGGCGATGGCAGCGGATTGTACCTGGGCTTCGCCGATGTAAGCGGCGAACGCATGCTCGATCGTCTGACCCAGCGCTGCCTGCTGGTCTGGGGCGTCAGCGTTGTTCTGGGTTTTCTGATCACCTGGATCGCCGCCTACCGGACGCTGGCTCGTGTCGACGCCATCAGCGACACGGTGGCGCGCATGGGCAGCGACGACCTGAGCAGCCGGCTGCAGGAGGGGCCGCATCCCGACGAGATCACCCGTCTGTCGCAGACTTTCAATCGCATGCTGGATCGCATACAGAGCTCCGTACATCAGATGCGCATCCTAACCGACTCCGTGGCTCATGACCTGAAGAGCCCGGTCACCTCCATTCGCGGCAGCCTTGAGGTGGCGCTCTCCAGCGGGGCGCAAGGCCAGTGGCGAGAGCGGGTGGCCGAGGCCATCGAAGGCCTGGACCGGCTTTCGCAACTACTGAATACAACTCTGGATGTCGTGGAGGCCGACGCCGGTGCCCTGCAGTTGCGAAAAGAGCTGATCGACCTCTCGGAGTTAGTTCGCCAACTGGTCGACCTCTACCAGCCGGTCATGGCGGAACATCGCCATGAGGTTGTTACAGATTTGCAAACAGCCTGGGTCGAAGCTGACACATCACTTTTACATCGCATAATCGCCAATTTGCTGGATAATGAGATCACGCATCTTCCTGTGGGGTGCAGGGTTCATATTGCGGTGCATCCAATTGATGGGGAAGCCGAGCTGACGATTGCTGACAATGGACCGGGGTTTCCTCGTGAGCTGCGCAGCCGGGCTTTCGAGCGGTTTGTGAAGGGCGAGCATTCCAGCGGGCACGGCTTGGGATTGGCCTTTGTCGGAGCCGCGATCCAGGCCCATGGTGGACGTGCTGAGGTCATCGACCGGGCGGAAGGCGCATGCGTCGTGTTACGGCTGCCCTTGGCCAAGGTGCTTAGTCCGAATGGCTAGTATGAGATATTGGCGTCACCTTCGAAGCAAAGCATGTCTGGCGGGCGTCACCCTGACGCTTGCTGCTGTCGGCTTTGCTTTGCCACCTGACCCAGCATCCAGCCAGCCCAATCTCGATCGCGGTTTCCTGCAGATGTACAACCTGGATTTCGACGCCGCCCATGCCACCTTCCGCAACTACCAGCAGGCGTATCCGAATGACCCCGTCGGCTATGTTTCCAATGCCGCCGCATATCTGTTCTCGGAGTTTAACCGGTTGCACATTCTGGAATCGGATTTGTTCACCGACGATCAGAAGTTTGAGCATCGCGGCAAGTTGGCTCCCGATCCGGCGGTGAAGACGGAATTCGAAAGCGAGCTTTCGAAAAGCGATGCCGCTGCCGCTAAGGTCCTGGCACAGAATCCCAATGACAAGAACGCTCTGTTCTCGCAGGTCCTGGCCAATGGCCTGCGCGGCGATTACACCGCATTGATTGAAAAGCGCAATCTTGCCAGCCTTAGCTACATGAAGACCTCGCGCGCAATCGCGCAAAAGCTGCTGACGGAAGATCCGACGTGCTATGACGCCTATCTGGCTGTTGGCGTGGAAAATTATCTGCTGGGGATTAACTCTGCACCGGTGCGCTGGGTATTGCGCATGACCGGCGCCGAGACCGACAAACAGCAGGGGCTGGAACGGCTTCGCCTGACCGCCGATAAGGGTCATTATCTGGCGCCGTTCGCGCGTTTGTTATTGGCGGTGGCAGCATTGCGCGACAAGGACCGGCAAACTGCGCGCCTGCTGCTGGCAGGGCTGGCCAAGGAATTTCCTAACAACCAGCTTTACGTCACCGAGTTGGCGCGTATCCAGTAGAAAATCCCACCTGAGCGATTGATGCCGTTCAGATCCGCCCGTGAAAGTAAGCATATAATTCACTACCCATGAATTGGACTCCTGCTTCCGGCATACGCTGGCTGTTCGATTCCAAGGCCGGATTCGCGGATCGGCTTCTTCCTCGCTGGATCTTTCTGCGCGCTCTCGGGCTCATCTATTTTTCTGCGTTCTATGCGCTGGTCTTCCAGATCCGCGGCCTGATTGGCCCCGACGGAATTCTTCCTGCTGGTGAATATCTGGAAGCTGTGGGACGGCAGCTAGGACCGGAACGACTGTGGTTCGCGCCAACACTGCTCTGGTTCTCCAGCGCCAACCACATGCTAACCGCAATCTGCTGGGTTGGCATGATCGCGGCGGTGCTGCTGGTGCTGAACGCCTGGCCGCGCGCGACGCTCTTCATCTGCTTTGTCTGCTTTCTTTCTTTCGTCGCGGCGGCGCAGGATTTTTCCGGATATCAATCCGATGGCATGCTGCTGGAAGCGGGCTTTATCTCGCTTTTCTTTGCGCCTGCCGGGTTGTGGCCCGGCCTGGGACGATCAAGTCCACCTTCACGCGCCAGCCTGTTCCTGCTGCAATGGGAGTGGTTCCGCATCTACTTCGAATCGGGCGTCGTGAAGCTGGCCAGCGGCGATCCCGAGTGGCGGCACTTCACCGCGATGGATGAGTACTACCAGAACGGGCCGTTGCCCACCTGGATCGGTTGGTATGTGCAGCACCTGCCGCACAGGGTCCACGCCTTCGCAACCGGCGCTACCTTGGTGTTGGAACTTGGCCTGGTATTCATGCTGTTTTTGCCGCGGCGATGGCGGATCGCTTGTTTCTTCATCGTGACCGCCTGGCAAATACCCGTGATCTTGACGGCAAACTACACCTTCCTGAATTACCTGGTCCTCGTGCTGGGCTTTCTGCTCCTGGACGATCGCTTTCTTCTGCGAGTCATGCCGGTGGAATGGAAGCGACGGTGGTTTCCGCAAGAGACTATTCCTCAACCTGTCACGCCGGAGGCGCAAGTGGAGAGTGCCCAGCCTGTACCCGCGCGGTCCAGAACCCAGCCCATAGCGGCGCTCAGGATGGCGCTCACCAGCGTGATGTTGCTCTGGATTTTCTACGCCACAACAGTACAGATGCTGTGGTTGCTCTTTCCCCATCTGCCGCTGCCGGTCTCTGCAGTGGCTGCGCTGGAGCCGTTCCGAATCGCGAATCGCTACGGTCTCTTCGCCGTGATGACGCGCGGCCGGTACGAGATCGAATTTCAGGGCTCCAACGACGGGCAGAACTGGATTGCGTACCCGTTCGCTTATAAGCCGCAGGACCCACGACAGCGGCCTCGCATTTACGCTCCCTATCAGCCGCGCTTTGACTGGAACCTGTGGTTCGCGTCGCTCGGCTCCTGGCGCGAGAACATGATTGTTCCCAGCACGGAAGAGCGTCTGCTCCGCGGCGCGCCGGACGTACTCGCGCTGTTTGCAGGGAATCCCTTTCCGCAAGGACCTCCCCAGTTGGTGCGTGCTGTGCTCTGGCAGTATTGGTTCACTACCATGGCGGAGAAACGTGCTACCGGGATGTGGTGGCGTCGCGAGTTGATGGGCGTCTACGCGCCTGTACTGGAACGCCAGCCCGACGGCAAAGTCGTCGCGATCCAATGGCCGGATCCCTTGCCGCCGCACATGTAGCTTCGTCCTGCACGCTCGCAGCCATGCTACTGTTGATGGATTCGTCGCTACAACCTCATGAAACGGCTGCTCGCTCTCTTCGTCGTTCTGCTGCTCCTCTGCGCCCTTGTCTTCTTTCAGCCGGGCGGCTACCTGATCGTCAACCATCCGGAGAAGTCTGAGGCGATTGTCGTACTAGCCGGCGAGTCTGCCGACAATCGCTATCTGCGGGGCCTCGAGCTGCTGCGCGCCGGTTATGGGGAACATCTCGTAGTGGATGTGACCACAGGTGCGACCTACGGGCACCCCTACGCCGACCTGGCGCGAGACTTCATTGCTCATACCGCGGGGCAGAACCTCCCGCAGATCAGTGTGTGCACGGTCGACGGTGATTCGACCAAGGATGAAGCGCCGCAGGTGAACCAGTGTCTTCAAAAACTCCAGCCGCCACCGTCCTCTGTAGTCGTGGTAACGGACGACTACCATACCCGCCGTGCGCTCTCCATTCTTCGCAACCGGCTGCCGCAATATCGTTGGAGCGCTGCCGCAGCTCACAATGACTTCCTCTTCGGCCAGCCATGGTGGAAGAATCGTGAGTGGGCGAAGACCTACCTCATGGAGTGCCAGAAGCTGCTGTGGTGGGAGCTGTACGATCGCTGGCGAAAGTAGTCTTCGATTGCCTTGCGCGCAACGCAAAACCTCCTAACTGAGGTGCATCCTAATTTTTGTCAGGAGGCCCCATGCTTGCCAGGAAGCGTGCCAAGCCGGGAAGCACAACCGCAACGAAGCGAGCGAAGCCCAGGCGATGGTCAGCGTCTGTGACGACCGATTCCACCCATCCGCCCAAAGGGCTGTTCAATAAAAGCGCCGCGCTAATCGCGCGAACCCTTGCGTCCAAGAAAGTCTCGCCGAAAGGCCCGGGCTCCGGAATGCGGATGTTGACGTTCTACATCAATCGCGCCGGAGCGAACCTGAGTGCAACCCGGCGTGCCGAGTTGAACAAGGCGAAGCATTTGCTGTCAGAACGTGTTCAGCGGGACAAGCGAAGCCAGACCAAGAGCTGATGCCCGCGTTGACGGACCTGCCCGTGGCACCTGCAAGCTCCCGCCACTCCACAAACCCCTTGCGCCCGACTCCTCATTGAGGAGAGAATGCCACAACCCCACCTTTTTCTTCCGGGGTCGTCGGCTGGTATGCAAACAAAAATGCAGTTGGAGAGTCGTTCCGATGTGGCAATCGGGACGAAAGCGCCGGAACAACCAGCCCGCTGGACACCAGGGACCCGGATCGCTTTTCGATTTGCCTTCGTATATTTCGGGCTGTACATCCTCTATCTTCCCTTGCATCTGCTGTCGTTTCCACCGATCACACAGTTTGCCGCGTTATACAACTCCGTCTGGGCGAAGACCGTGGTTTGGTTCAGCAAACACGTGCTGCATCTGTCGCACAACTTCGCATTGGACTACCAGAACGGCGTGGGCGGCAGCAAGGACACAACGTATATCTACGTTCAGGTGTTGTGTTACGTCATCGCGGCCGCGATGGTCACGGTTATCTGGTCTGTTCTCGACCGGAGGCGGCCAAGCTATCCACAACTCTACAACTGGTTCATCGTGGGGCTTCGTCTGAGCATGGCGGTGACCATGATCTCCTATGGGGCGGTCAAGATTTTTCCCGCGCAGTTTCCTGCGCCGTCGCTGTCAAAGCTTCTCCAGACCTACGGCGACTCGTCCCCGATGGGACTGCTATGGACCTTCATGGGCGGTTCCTGGTTATACAGCGGCTTCGCCGGCGCAATGGAGTTGCTGGCGGCGCTGTTGCTGGTGGTGCCTCGCCTGGCTACGCTGGGAACTCTGGTGTTCGTTGCAGACATGACGAACATCCTGATGCTCAACCTTGGCTACGATGTTCCCGTTAAGTTGGGCTGTATTAACTTTTTGGTGATGGCTGCGATAGTTCTCTTGCCTGATTTGGGCCGCCTGATCGACTTTTTTGTCCGCAATCGTCCAATCCAATCCGCTCCGCCGAGGCCGCTGTTCCGGCGTCCTTGGTTGAATTGGGTCGCCATCGCATTGCAGGTGGCGTTCGGTGTTGTGTTGCTCAGCTACAACTTGTATCGCAGCCATCAGCTTGCCAACCGGATACTCTCGCAGCGGAGCGCACCGCTCTACGGCATCTGGCTGGTAGATGAATTCCAGATGGATGGACGCCTAATCCCCCCACTCGTGACCGATCCGGTTCGCTGGCATCGCCTCATTGTTGAATCATTCGAGGATGCCGCGGTGCAGACCATGGCAGGTACCCGTGAGGGGTTACATCTCCACTCTGAAGGTGCAACGGGCAGCTTCGTTCTAACGAGCTACCGCGATCCCAACTGGATCGCGCAGTTCAGTTCCCAACGTCCCCAACCCGAACTTCTCGTGCTGCAAGGCGAAATCGGCGGGCATCCCGCCAGCATTACCTTGCACCGGGAGGACGAATCCAAGTTCATTCTCAATAGCCGGGGCTTTCATTGGATACAGGACTTTGCTGACAACGAGTAAGTGCAAACGCCGGGCGCTGAGGTTGGACTGACCAAGTCCAGGGTCACACGCCGGTGCCACTGGGTATCTTGGGTTCGGATGAATGTGCCTGCTCGGCTACCGACGGCCGGTACGAGGCTTCCTTCCAGAGGCTCGTAGGCTGCACGAAGTACACTCGCACGGCGGCAAGGGAAGCAGCCATCAACACAACAAATGTACGGATGGGAGAAGTCAGCCGCTTCAGGCGAGAGCCGTCACGCAGTGCACCATCCAATAATGCTAATCCATAGAACATCGTCTGTCCCCAGGCTGCCGCGGCACGCCAATACGGCGGCAGGCCGATGGTCGCCAACGCCACTGCGATCAGGCAGTAGGGAATGACGATGCGTCCGTACTTGGCGGAGAGAAAGTGCAGCCGCATGCGGTTTCGCGAGCTCAGCAGCTCCGGCATGATCTTCAGCATCTGATAGAGTCCCGCCTGCAACCGCACCTTCCGTCGAAACTCGGATTGCAGCACCGTAGGAAAGTCATACATTGTGGCCGTCGATTCCATCAGGATGCGGTAGCCCTTGAAGAACGCCACCAGCGGCTCGTAGACGTCATCGAGCAGCGTGCCGGGCGGAAGCGGCGTCCACAAGGAGCGGCGGATTGCCGCGAAGGCGCCACTGTAGCCGAAGGTCGAGTCAATCCGCGTCATGCGCTGGCGGATCCAATGCTCGTATCGCCAATAAAGGCTGGTTGTAGCTTCCTCATGCGTCTCGCCCTTGACGATGATGGTTTGTGGGCTGACAGCTCCAACCTTGGGATCGCCGAAACAGGCAATGACGTTACGAAGGCAATTGGGATCAAGAGTCTGACGAACGTCAATCAGAACCAGAATCTCGCCCAACACCTGGGCCACGCCAGCATTTAGCGCGGCCGCTTTTCCGCCGTGCGGCACTCCCAGAAACTTCACACCCTGACCGGCGAAGCTGCGTACGATCTCGTCGGTGCGGTCGGTCGAGCCATCGGAGACGACCAGCACCTCCATCAATTCGCGCGGATAGTTTTGGGCGAAGATGGCTTTCAGCTTGCGCTCGAGAAACTTCTCGCCGTTATACACGGCCAGTACGAACGAAACTGAACGGAGTTTGTCGTCCTTATGAACAGGATTGTCTCTGCGCTTGGCCAGCCAGTTGAGCAGCAGCGGATAGCCGACCAACGCATAAAGCATGACCGCGCACGCCAACGTGAACACGATGGCGCACAATATTTGAATCAAAGACAGCATTGTCGCAGTTAATAAGATACAGGAATCATGCGACCGGGCGTTGCGGCTCGCGATCAGCCTGTCGACCCAAGGGAGCCGGGCACGCCATCCGCACCTGTATCGTTTTGTGGTCCACTGTCATCACATATGTTGGTTTGCCGGCCTCCGAGGCACCTCCTGATGTCATCACTTTGTCGGGATATAATTAGAGGTTTGCTGCAAGGAGCAGTTCCAGCTAGAAATCCTGCGGAAGGACAATATGCCCACTGACGTAATCATGCCCCAGATGGGGGAATCGATCTTCGAAGGAACTATCACCAAATGGCTGAAGCAGCCGGGCGAAAAGGTGCAGCGCGACGAGCCGCTGTTCGAAATCTCGACCGACAAGGTTGACGCCGAAATTCCCGCCCCCGCGTCGGGCACATTGCAGGACATCAAGGTCCAGGCCGGAACCACCGTTCAAGTCAATACAGTCGTCGGAACCATTGCGGAAGAGGGTGCAGCCGCAGCGGCTACGCCATCCGCACAGCCGGCGAAGACTCCCGCCGCTGGCGACGGCGGTCGCCCGGCGCAACCCGCAGCGCAGGCGCCGAGTGCGCCGGAGCCCAAAGCGCAGCAGAAGGTCTCGGCCGATCTTGCGCCCAGCGAGAAAACGGGACTTCAGCGTGAACAGCAGGGTGCGGTTGAGGAGGTCAGCGAGGCCGGTGAGCAGGAGCGCGTGCGCTCCAGCCCGCTGGTAAGGCGCATCGCCAAGGAAAACAACGTCGACTTGACGCGCGTGTCGGGTACAGGTGTAGGCGGTCGCATCACCAAGGACGACATCGAAGCCTTCATCGCGAAACACGGAGCGGGAGCTCCGGCAGCCGCGCCGGCAGCTCCGTCCTACGCCCCGGCAGTGCCGGCTCAGCCCGCGGCACAAGCTCCCTCGATGCCGGCGGTTACCACCCCGCTGCAGCCGGTGGGCGGAGTCACGCCCGGCGAAGTCGTGCCCATGTCAGTGATGCGCAAGAAAATCGCCGAGCACATGGTGATGTCGAAGCGCACCAGCGCGCATGTGCACGGCATCTTCGAAGTCGACGTTACGCGCATCGTCAAGCTGCGCGAGAGCATGAAAGGCAAGTTCGAGCAGGCCACCGGCAACAAGCTGACCTACACGCCGTTCTTCGCGCGCGCGGTCATTCACGGCATCCGCAAGTGGCCCATCCTCAACTCGTCTGTCGAAGGCGACAACATCCACTACCACGGCTCAATCAACCTCGGCATTGCGGTCGCGCTGGATTGGGGATTGATCGTCCCGGTCGTGAGGAGTGCGGAAGAGCGCAGCTTCGTCGGGTTGCAGCGCGCCATCAGCGACCTGGGCGAGCGCGCCCGCACCAAGAAGCTGAAGCCGGAAGAGGTTCAGGGTGGCACGTTCACCATCACCAACCCAGGCATCTTCGGCGCGGAGTTTGGGCTGCCGATCATCAATCAGCCGCAGGTGGCGATCTTGGGCGTTGGCGGCATCAAGAAGAAGCCGGTGGTGCTGACCGACAAGGAAGGCAATGACACCATCGCCATCCGGTCGATGATGCACCTCAGCATCGGCTACGATCACCGCGTCATTGACGGCGCCGTGGCTGACCAGTTCATGGATGAGGTGAAGAAGTTCCTGCAGAACTGGAATGAGGAGCTGCTGTAGGTAGAGCAGGCCTTCAGGCCAGCGTCAGCAGCTTCGATCAATTCGAAGCATTCTTGACGGCGACGCGGACCTGAAGGTCTGCTCTACCACCTACTCCAGCCGATTGATGATCGAGGCCACATAGCCGGCGCCGAATCCGTTATCAATGTTGACCACGGTCACATTCGAGGCGCAGGAGTTCAGCATTCCCAGCAGCGCCGCGATGCCCTGATACGAGGCTCCATAGCCCACGCTCGTCGGCACGGCGATGACCGGCACTCCGACCAGGCCTCCGACCACGCTCGGCAGCGCACCTTCCATTCCCGCACACACAATGATGACTCTCGCCTTTGTCAGCACATCGCGACGCGCCAGCAGGCGATGAATGCCGGCCACGCCGACGTCGTAGAGATGCTGCACCTCGTTGCCCATGATCTGCGCCGTGACGACAGCTTCTTCGGCAACGGGAATGTCGCTGGTGCCCGCCGACACCACAATGATCTTGCCCTTACCGTGGATGGTCGGGTCGCGCGTCAGAGTGATGGCGCGCGCGAGTTCGTGGTATTCGGCTTTGCGGAACTTGCGGCGGACGGCGCGCACCTGCTCGCCAGAGACGCGCGTTGCCAGCACGTTGTGGCCGTGCTTTGCCAGGCGCATGAAGATCTCGGCCAGTTGCTGCGGCGCTTTGCCCGGCCCGAAGATGATCTCCGGCATACCGACTCGCAGCGCGCGGTGATGATCGACGTTTGCGAAGCCGAGGTCTTCGAAGGGAAGATGCCGCAGATGCTGCACCGCCTGGTCGGGCGAGAGCTTGCCGCGCTTCACGTCGGCGAAGAGCTTCTTCAGGGAGGCTGTGTCCATACCGGACTAGTTTCCCGTTTCGAGGTGCAAGTTTCAAGTGGAAGCAGTCTGGTCGCGCGCGGCCCCCACCCAGCCTGGTGTTCAGCAAAACGCCGCGTAATGGCAATATGATTTGCCCTGATACAAAGCAGCCGCGCCGGCAGTCGATCCGAACGGTGCTACCATGAACGTTCGACGCGCAGTATCGCAAGCGAATGCCGGAACCGCAACAGCTACGCATCCTTACCGTCGCCATCACCGGCGCGAGCGGATCCATCCTGCCCAAGCACCTTCTCGATGCGCTGGAGCGCGACGAGCGCGTCAGCACCATCAATCTCATCGCTTCCGACAGCGGCCTGCGAGTGATGGCGGAGGAGCTAGGCATCTCCGGTCGCAACGATCTGGTGACGAAACTGCTCGGCTACACCGCGATGAAAATCGAGCAGCAGAACAATGATGACATCGGCGCCAACGTCGCCAGCGGTTCGTATGCCACCGACGCGATGATCGTGTTGCCATGCAGCATGGGGACGCTGGCGCGGATCGCCAACGGCACAGCGAATCATCTGATCGAGCGCGCTGCCGATGTTTGCCTGAAGGAGCGGCGGCCGCTCGTGTTGTGCGTTCGCGAGACCCCGTTCAACCGCATTCACCTGCGCAACATGACCCTGGCCGCCGAAGCCGGCGCGACCATCTTCCCGGTGATTCCGGCCTTTTACTTCCAACCAGCCTCGACCGACGCCATCGCGCGGGAGTTCACGAACCGCGTTCTGGCGCACATCGGGCTGCCACAGCCCGGAGCGTACCAGTGGAAGTCAATGTGAGCTGATGAGCTTTGCTTTTCAACGACATAGATCGTTTCCCAACCGTCCCGTTCAATGCCCCATTCCCCCACTTGGGCGCTAATTCCGCCCGTTCGGCCTATCCTGCTTGGCCCCTCGGATTGCGGTAATTACCTTAGTAACAGGCAAACGTGTAGCTGGGCCGCACCAGAGCGGACCGCCACATCCAAATTGTTAGAGAGGCGTGAATGCACAAACCCGTAAAGTATGTTGAAAAGGCTGTCACCTATGCCGCCAAAGGCGCGTGGGTAGTCTTCGACAAACTGAACAGCATCAATCCCAACCCGTCGTTTACGCCGAAGTGGTCTGACAAGCCCCTGCTGAAGTCCTACCAGAAGTCGAAGCCGCCGTTGGGCTGGCCACGCGCCACCGACTCGCTCTGCCCCAAGTGCGTTCCCGAAATCCGCCAGCAGATCATCGACGGCAAGCTGCCGGTCGAAGTGCTGATGAACGAGAAGGCCGGCGAGATCAAGGCGCAGATCATCGAGCGCGACGGCAAGATCCTGATGGTGAAGGATTGCCCCACCCATGGCCACTTTGAAGACGTGATGGCCATTGACACCAAGTTCTTCAAGCACCTGGAAGAGGTTTTCCCCGGTCGCGACATTCGCGCGCACAATGACGAGCGCCTGCATCACCACGGCTCCAGCACTGTGCAGCACGGCCGCGGATCAGTGCTGACCATCGACCTTACCAACCGCTGCAACATGATGTGCGACCCGTGCTTCATGGACGCCAACCAGGTTGGCTTCGTCCATGAGCTGACGTGGGAAGAGATCAAGCAGTTGCTGGACGACGCGATCACCATCAAGCCGCGCCGCCAGATGTCGGTGCAGTTTTCCGGGGGCGAGCCGACGCTGTCGCCTTATTTCCTGGACGCGGTCGCTTATTCGCGCAAGGTTGGCTACAACAGCGTGCAAGCGGCGACCAACGGCATCGAGTTCGCCAAGAGCTTTGAATTCGCAAAACAGGCCGCAGAAGCGGGTCTGCGCTACGCATACCTGCAGTTCGACGGCATCGGCAACGCCGCCAACTCGCACCGGCTAGTCGGCAATCTGTTCGATGTGAAGCTGCAGGCGATCGAGAACCTGCACAAGGCAGGCGTCGAGATTGTGCCTGTCGTAACCATCGTCAACGACCTGAACAACGAGCAGGTCGGCCGCATCATTCAGTTCGCGCTCGACAATCCCAAGCGCATCTCGTTCCTCTCGTTCCAGCCGGTATCGTTCACCGGCCGCGACGAGGCAATCACCGACGAGCGCCGTCACGCGCAGCGCTACACGCTGTCGCATCTGGCACACGATGTGAAGAACCAGACCGGACTGGGCGAGCCCACGCGCGATTGGTTCCCGATCTCGTTCATGAGCACCTTTTCCGACTGGGCCGACCTGGTACACGGACCCGACAAGGATTGGGGCTCGCTGAGCTGTGGTTGCCACCCCAACTGCGGCGTCGGCATGGCGGTCATGATCGACAAGGAAACCAAGGAAGCGGTGCCGGTTACCGCCTTCCTGAACGGCGACACCATTGCGAAAGACATCGCGAAGGTGAATGACGCAGCCCGCGGCAAGTGGCTGTCTATTGCCGGCATGACCCTGGCGCTGCTGAAGAACTACGA
>Ga0335081_10004147_pt1 | contig 22866 bp, 19 predicted proteins | sample Lox_Sample_35_FD_206713 | JGI IMG/M metagenome (GOLD analysis project Ga0335081, IMG submission 206713) | Soil microbial communities from Loxahatchee National Wildlife Refuge, Florida, United States - Lox_Sample_3.5 | ecosystem: Environmental > Terrestrial > Soil > Wetlands | place: USA...
AGGCATCCTGACCGGCGATTGGGCCGTTCCGGTGAGTATCCCGCAGGCAGTGGTACAAGGCTGGGCGCCGGCGGCAACGCACACGGTACAAGCCTGGCTGACTACCGCGAGCCCAAGCCCCTACTTTGCAGCAACCGCCGTATTCACGGCGGCGGACCTCAAGTAACCGGTTCCTACAAGACGGAGGTTGCACGGATGTTCTCGAAACGATCAGCCATCGCGATCCTGGCCGGCGTTCTGACGCTCCCGGCATTCGCCGCGGACAGCGGCCTGTGGTTCAACCTGGGAAGCCTCGAGCGAGGGGAGCGGATCGGCATCATCCAATCCGATCAGAAACGAATCGAAGGCCGGTTCGAACATTTCAGCGGGTCAGCCATCACTCTGCGTACCAGCCAACTCGTCACGTTGCCGAAGAGTGACGTGGTCCGGGTCTACCGGCGCCCTCGCACCCACCGGAAGATCAGGGCATTGATTGGCGGGGCAGTGGGAGCCCTGGCAGGCGCACTGTTGACCTCCACGGCCGGAGATCGCTTCCGGAACGAGGGTCAGGATGTTCCCGCGGGCCTCTGGATCGCGGGCGCTTCCGGCATTGGAGCCGGGATCGGGGCAGCCACCGGCGGCGGTTACGAGACCGTGTATCGACGCGGCGGCCGGCCATGAACTGCACGCCTGCCTGATCTGGCCGGCCAAGCGACCCGTGACCTCGCCGGCGCACCGTGTTAATGTCCAATTTCGGACATCAGGATGCCGAATTCGCCCAAACCCGCCCTCGAACGCGCAGCCTATTCAATGATTTACCGCAGCACCCGGATTGCACCACCTTACAGTGCCATGCGCAACCTCCTGCAAGACGTTCGATTTGGACTCCGGGTCCTCTGGGCGAGCCCCGTCTTTGCCGCCGTCGCCGTGCTCACCACGGGACTGGGCATTGCCTGCACTACGACGGTTTTCTCGTGGATCGATGCGGTGCTCCTGCATCCTTATCCGGGCGCCAGCCGGAGCGACGAACTCGCCGTCCTGGAGATGATCATCCCCGGCGCTCCCAACGGCGGCACCAGTCTCTCGTGGGTCGATTACCGCGATTACCGCGATCGCTCGCGCACCCTCTCCGGCCTGGCCATGTGGCGCCAGTGCGCCTTCACACTCGGCGACGGCGAAAAAGCGCGGCTTGCCTGGGGCGAACTGGTCTCCGGCAACTACTTCGAAGTGATGGGCGTCAAGCCGCAGACCGGCCGCGCGTTCACGCTTGAAGAGAGCGGCGACAGCCTCGGCGCTTCGCCCGTCGCTGTCATCAGCACGCACTTGTGGCGCGACTACTTCCACTCCGATCCCGCCATCGTCGGCAAGACCGTGCGGGTCAACCGCCACTCCTTGGCCATCGTCGGCGTGGCGCCTCCGTCCTTTCACGGCAGTTGGCCAGTCATGCAGTACGACCTGTGGGTGCCCGCCACCATGGGTGCGGCACTTGGATCGGTGCCCGAGAGAGCTTTCCACGAGCGCGACTATCGCGGCGAGTTCGAATCCATCTGCCGCCTGCGCCCCGGTGTGTCCGTCTCGTCCGCCCGTTCCGAAGTAGCGGCTCTGGCTGCCAGTCTTGCCGCCGTCAATCCCAAGACCAACTTCGGCGTCGGAGCTACGGTCCTGCCTACCTGGGAAGCTCACAACGGCGTCAACGAGTTGATGCGCGCCCCGCTCCGGATCCTCATGGCGGTCTCGTTCCTCGTGCTGCTGGTGGTGTGCGCCAACGTCGCCAATCTGCTGCTCGCCCGTTCGGTGGCGCGCCAGCGGGAGTTCGGCATCCGCTGCGCTGTAGGCGCCGGCCGCTCGCGCCTCGCTTTGCAGGTGCTCACCGAAACCTTCGTTCTTGCCGCGGGGGGCGCCGGCGTGGGAATTATCATGCTGATGTGGATGCAAGGGGCGATGCTGGCGATGTTGCCCAACGTCGGCTTCCCGGTCGCGGTGGCCTATACCTTGAACCCCCGCCTCCTCCTGTTTACCGCCGCTGCCTGCGTGGTCACGGCGCTGATTTCGGGGGCCTCTCCGGCGCTGTTCGTCTTCCGCTCCAACCTCAACGAAGTGCTGAAGGAAGGCAGCCGCAGCGATGCCGCCGGCGCCGCCTCGCGCAGGACCCGAGGCTTCCTGGCAATTGGTGAGGTGGCCCTGGCCGCCGTTGCCCTGATCGCCGCCGGCTTGTTCATGCGCAGCTTCCAGAAACTCCGCGCCATCCAGCCCGGATTCGACTCCGCCAACGTTCTCGTCGGTCGGTTCTTCATCGAGACCGCGGGATATTCGGGTGAGCAGATCCGCCAATTCTCCCTGCGCCTGAAGGAGCGCCTCCTGACGTCTCCGGAGATCGAGTCGGTCAGCTACTCCGATGTCATCCCGCTGACCACCACGGCCGGTCCTTACAACGATCTGACGGTGGAGGGATACACGCCAAAGCCCAACGAATCCCTGAGCGTGAACCGCGCCATCGTGGGTCCGGACTACTTCGCCGCGATGCGGATTCCGATCCTCGAGGGCCGCGAATTCAACGAGCGCGATGACCCCGCCGCCGAGCCGGTCATCATCGTGAACCAGACCTTCGCCCGGCGCTATTACCGCGGGGAGAGCCCGGTGGGACGCAAGGTTCGCGCCGGCGGCAGATTGTGCCGGGTCATCGGCCTCGCCCGAGACAGCCGGTATTTCAGCCCCGGCGAATCATCCAGGCCGTTTTTCTATCTTTCGTTCCAGCAGATTGTAAATCCATTCCCCGAGTTCTACGTGATGCTGCGGACCAGGATCTCGCCCAACCAGGCGATCCCGATTCTCCGCCGCGCGGTCGCGCAAACCGATTCCAACGCCTCCGCGTACCACGCCATTTCGCTCGCCGAATACATCGAAATCGCGACCTTCGGCCAGAAAGTAGCCGCCCGGCTGATGGGTTCGCTCGCTCTGATGTGCCTCTTACTGGCGTCATTAGGACTCTACAGCGTCATGTCCTACACGGTCAGCCAGCGCATTTCCGAGATCGGCATCCGCATGGCGATGGGCGCCAGTCCATGGAACGTCATCGCCATGGTGGTAGGGCAGGGAATGCGGCTTGCCCTCGCCGGCATCGTACTTGGCACGTTGGCAGCCTTCGCTTTCACCCGCTTCATTGCCAGCATGCTCACCGGCGTGGATGCTTCGGACCCGGCCACGTTCGCACTGGCCGCGCTGTTCCTCTTGACGGTCACCCTCCTGGCCACCTCGCTGCCGGCGTTCCGTGCGACGCGGATCGATCCGCTGCCGGCGCTTCGCAAGTAGCGCTGCGCCCGTGATACCATCGGCGGCTGTGATACGAGGTGAATCATGAAGAACGCCATCCTCATCTTCTGGATGCTGTCGTCCCTGAGCGTGCCGGGCAACGGGCAAGGCGCCCCGGCCTCCGGGCAGCCCATGGCCACCGGCATAACGTTCGCTCCCGATCGGTTGGCCCGCATCGATCGTCTCCTCCAGCAGTACGTCGATCAGAACCGCGTCGCGGGGGCCGTCGCCCTGGTGCTTCACGACGGCAAGCCGGTGTATGAGCATGCCTTCGGATGGAGCGATAAGGAAGCCGGCCGGCGCATGACGACCAACACGCTCTTCCGCATCGCCTCGCAGTCCAAGGCGATCACCAGCACCGCGGTGCTCGCCCTCATGGAGGAAGGCAAGCTCGGCCTCAGCGAGCCCGTCGGCCATTTCATCCCGACCTTCAACAAGACCATGGTGGCCGTGAAGAGCGACTCCGGCGTCACCACCGTCCCCGCCAGGCGGCCCATCAGCATCCAGGATCTGCTGACTCACACCGCGGGCATCTCGTATGGAACCGATCCCCAGGTCGCGTCGTCATACGAGGCCAAAGGGCTGGGGCCGGCAGCGGGCTACGGTTGGTACACTGCGGATAAAGACGAACCCATCTGCGAGACCATGGAGCGCTTGGGCACGTTGCCGTTCGTGGCACAGCCCGGTGAAGCCTTCGTGTACGGCTATAACACCGATATCCTCGGGTGCGTGGTGGAGAAGGCCTCGGGGATGCCCTTCGACGAATTCGTGCGCACCCGGATTACCGGCCCGCTGGGCTTGAAGGACACGCGATTCTACGTGCCTGCCGCCGAGCGCGACCGGCTCGCGGCCGTCTACTCCAGCGGCCGCGAGGGGACGATCGTCCGCGCACCCGACGGTCCGAAGGGACAGGGCGCCTATGTGGAGGGCCCGCGCAAGAGCTTCTCGGGAGGGGCGGGCCTGACCTCGACCGCCCACGACTATGCCCGCTTCCTCGAGATGATCCGCAAGGGCGGCGCGCTGGATGGGGTCCGGATCCTGGCTCCCCGCACCGTGGAGTTGATGACCACCAACCAGTCGGGCACGTTGCATTCCACGACGGGGCTCGGGTTCGGCTTGGGATTCGAGACGGTGGACCGCTACGGCGCGAGCGGCATGGCGGGCGTCGGCGCGTTCGGCTGGGGCGGCGCCTACGGCACGGTCTACCAGGTGGATCGCCAAAGCCACACGGTCATCGTTTTGATGATTCAGTTGATTCCCAATGCTACCGACATCCAGCCCAAGTTCCTGGCGTCGGTGTACCAGGCGATGGTGAATTAAGGAGCGAGCGGATCCCAGCCGGCCGACAGGTCGAGCACAAAGCCGGCCACGGGCCCTTCGCCCTCGATCGACTGGAGGTCGGCGCGAGTCTCCGGCTCCGCTTGTGGACGGTAAATGGTGACCGACCGGCGTTCGGGGTCGATCAGCCACCCCAATTGCGAGCCGTTGGCGAGGTATTCCCGCATCTTCTCGTCGAGCTTACGAGGCCGATCGGAGGAAGAGCGCACTTCGATCACGAAGTCAGGGCAAAGATGCCAGAATCCCGACCGGCTGGCTGGGTCGAGTTGTTTGACGCGGCTCTTTAGCGTCCAGGAAGCGCCGGGCGACCGCCGGGCGCCATTCGGGAGCACGAAGCCGGCGGACGACACCCCTTCGGTTCTTCACGGCCCAATCGCGGAGTTGCCCCGCCACATCGAAATTCTGCGCTCCGGTGTCAGAGTAGGTCGGCGGCATTACGATGAGTTCGCCCTCAGCGGTGACTTCAAAGAACAGATCGGGATGCTCGGCGCAGAACGCCGCAAACTCTTCATCGGTCATGGGAGGGGCCGTAAGAGTTGCGGGCAGAAACGCGTCATCGATCACGAGTTCCATGGCTTCAGGTTTATCAGGCGACACTACTTGACTACCGTTTTTTCCGCTGCCAGGTTCTCGTACTCGTCCTGCACGCGGACGGCGACCGTGTGCTCGCCCGGTCCTGCATCCAGCATCAGGACGTAATCCAGCTCCGGTGCGTCTGACAGCCCGGTCACCGGCGCTGCCACAGTCCATTCGCCGCCGTCCAGAGAATATTCCGCCTTGCTGACATTATTCAGCGCGTCGGCGGCGTGCCACCGGACCTCGAGCTTGCCGCCGGTGCGCGTGGCGGTCAGGCCGGTAATCTTCGGCGGTGTGTTGTCGATGACGAATACATCGCTCTCCATCCGCGCGGTCAGCGCATCCGGGGGGGGATTGCTGGGCGCGTCGGATGCCGTGATCCGCAGGCGGTACTCGCCGTCGGGAAACGCGGTGGAGTCCCACGAGATGTACTTTTCCGCCACCTTGTCCTTGAGCAGCTTCCACTCCGTCTCGTTCACCCCGCGGATCTCTACCTTGTACATCATCGAATCCCCGTTGGGGTCCGATGCCAGCCAGCGCGCTCCCACATATCCCTTGGCCAGTTGCATCGACGGCGTACTGGTGGCGCTCTCGAGCGAAGCCAACGGACTGCTCGACGCCGGCTTCCTGCCCATCGGCGGAAGCGACAACGTCTGTGCCAGCGCGGAGGCTGCCGACGTGGGGGCGGGGAACTTGTAATTGGGCGGCGTCATCTCGATCTCGTCGATGCGCGGCTCCACATTCTTCGGCAGGTACGCCACGTCCACCGACTCCAGTTCGGGCGAATGCCCCGCACCGCCGGCCGTCAGCGTCGCCTTCCATTGGACGAACCGCGCCGCAGGCGAGGCGATCCTGCCGCCTTTCTGCGCGTTGATGGGCCCCGACCACGGACTCCAGTTCTTCTGAGGCTGGTCGAGATTCCCGCTGCGCGTCGCCACCGAGACACCGCCGCCGTTCATCCTGCCTTCGAAACTCAAACGGCCCCACGTGGAAAACATCCCTGCATCGAAGACGTCGCTTTCGATGGTGCCTTCGTTCTCCAGCCCCGGGCCGATTTCGTATACCTTGCCCACGTTCCCGGTGGCCGCGTAGAGCCTCCCGTCGCCGCCCTGCTGGAAGGCCGTGACCTGCGTGGCCGGCAGCGTCAGCATAGCGGTGTACATCGCCGGCGATTCGATGCGGTACACGTTGCCCTTGTTCCCGGCGCCCAGCAAGGCGTGCCCAGAGCTGTCGAAGGTGATGGCATAGACCACGTCCTGGGTGTTGTTCCACACGCGCCGCGGATACCCGTTCGGCTCGATGCGGTAGACGTCGCTCCCTCCACTGACACTGGCGGGGCCTGCCGCGGCTGGCGGAGGAGCCGCGGGGCGCGCGGCTGCGGCCGGGGCGATGGTGCCGGGCGGATTCACCGTGACCATCGTTGGAGCGGGCGCAGCGGGGGTGGCTGCGGGCGGCGGAGCGGGAGCCTGCTTCGTGCCGACCCCCGCCGCGTAGACCGCGCCGTCCTTAGCCACTGCCACTGCCGTGACTTCCTTTTTGGCCATCTGGTACAGAACGAACCCCTCGCCCGATGGCGACACGCGCATCACCAGGCCGCCCGGATCGGTGCCGGCGATCAGGTTGTCATTCGGGTCCACAACGAGCGAGCGAACGTGGGTCTCCTCTGTCTTGAAGAAGACCTTGCCTTTTCCGTCGGGCGCCACGCGATGAATTTCGCCCTGATCGCCGGTCGCCACGAACAGATCGCCCTTGCTGTCGAACGCCATGGCCCAGATGTACTTCTGCTTCGGGTCGTAGAAGGTCTCCGGCTTGGAGTTGCCGGTGATGCGATAGATCTTGCCGTCCGGCGACGTCGCGGCGTATACCCGATCTTTGGAGTCCACGGCAATCGCATGGATCTCGAGTGAATCCAGGTCGGCCAGCATCTTGCCTTTGCCGTCCGGCGGGATCCGGTACAGTTTCGCGCTGGTGCCGCCGCCGGTGTAGAGATTGCCTTTCGAGTCGCGCGCCAGTGCCCAGAGGTACGCGGACGAAGTGTCGAAGAACTCGCGCGATTGAGGCGCCAGCGTCAGCAGCCCGTCGCTGCGCACCGATAGATTCTTGATGACGCCCTTCTCAAACTCGGCGTAATCGCTTTGCGACCAGGTATGCGTCTGCCCCGCGAACAGGGCCGCGGAAGCGGCGACAGCGGCCGCTCCGGCGGTCCAGAAGCAGACCCGCCGGCGAATCGAAAAACTCGTTTTCATTTGGAATCTGTAGTCCTTCAGAAAGCCCGTTTCCTGCGAACGCCGCCCGCGGGCGGCATTCCGCTCCGGCGCTACTTCACGTGAATCCGCAGCGAGTAGCTGCCGCTCACCACGTAGTCGAACGGCAGCGCCATCTGTTCCGTCGCGGTCTCCGGTGAGGTGATCAGCGACCGGTTGGGCGCCCGTCCCGCCTGCATGACGTTGAGTACCGACGATGGCAGGCTCGGCAGCGTCTTGTCGTCGTAGTAGGCTGTGGGAGAAGACTCCACCAGCGAGACATACAGCTTGTTGTTGGTGCGCTCCTGGTTGATCAGCGAGACCATCTCCGGCAGGTCGATGAACCGGTTCAGCATACCGGCCATGTTCTGCATGCGGTTGACCGTATCGGCGTCGCTCAACACGATGCGGTGGTCGCCCTTGGCCAGGCCTTCCGGAATTCGCACGGTGAATTCGCGCTGGATCGGCTCTCCGCGATACGGCCGCAGAAACACCTTCACCGGGACGGTGTCGCCGGGCCGCACATCGGCATTCGCCACCCAGGCGTTCTCGATGGTGGCCACGCGCCGCTCCGGCAGCAGGTCCACCGTCACGCTCACGCTCTTCAGGTCCGGGGTCTTCACGTTGTTCAGGTAGAGGCGGTTGAACTTGTCGCCCCACCATCCGGCCAGCAGCATGGGCGCCGGCATGGGCATCTCGCCCGAAGCCTGCATCGTGGAAAGGGAGATGTCCGGCTGCCCGTTCATCTGCACCTTGCCGCTCAACCGGTAGGTGGCCTCATCGGCAAACTCGTTCAGCTCCGAGAGGGAATTGTAGAGCGTCAACATCATCAGGTACGGCGTCCACTTCTGGTGCACGAACACGTTGAAGTGGAACTCCTTCTGTTTGCGCACGCTCTCTTTGTCATCGAGCGACCGCACCCGCATGGTCACTGGAATCATCTCCGACTCGGCCCCCAGGATCCCCATGATGCCGCTGTGGCGGTCCTGGTGGAGCGCGCCCACAATCCCGGTGGAATTCGCGAACTTATTCGGCTGGAAGGCCGACGAGAGGGTCATCACCACTTCGCCCTTACTCATCGGCATGTCTACCGGCCCGAGGTTGAAAAACGGATGGCCGAAGGCCAGCACGCGCTTCCCGTCGTTATACGTGACCGTGCCGAGTCCGGTGACGGTGGAATCGCCGGTCACCAGGACCCCGGCCACCGCCTCGCCCGGATTGAGGGAGTTCTGCCAGCCGGGCTCCGGCCTGGTGGTGCGCAAATCGCCTCCTCCTCCGCCTTGCACCGCAGTGATGCCCAACTGCTGAAACATCGGGCCGAACTCCCGCATGGTGCTTTCGGTGAAACCGGAAAACACCAGCGGCGCCTCAATCGGCACCATGATCTGGGTCTGCGGCAGATGCCCGCCCCCGCCCGCGGCCACCGCCTGCCCCAGGAGCCCGCTCGGGACTTCCACCTCGGCCTTGTTCATCGCCGCCAGCTTGTCCGGAGTACGGGCATCATCGGGCTTGGACTTGTCGAATTCGTTAATCTCGAGCATCTGTTCGATGGGCTGGATGCCGCAAATCGCGTCCGGCGAAAAGACGCTCAGGCGCAGCGCCACGGCGCCCACCAGCTTGCCATCGATGTACACCGGGCTGCCGCTCATGCCGCCCGCCACATTGGTGCGCAGGGCCTTGCCGCCCATCTTGGCCAGGATGATGTCCTGCTTCGGTCCCCATTGGTTTTTCCAGCGCCCCAGGATCTCGATCGGAACCGCCTCGGGCACCGTCCCCTGAAAGACCGTCCAAGCCGTCCCCTTCATACCAGGCTTGATGTCGCTCAGGTGCATGATCTCGACCTTGCCGGCCTTGGGAGGAGTTAAGGGGGTATCACCCCCAAATACAGGGAGGGCCAAAACCACGATTCCCATCAGAATCGCGGCGCTTCGAATGTTCATGGGGTCTAAAGCTCCAGTTGCTTTTCTATTGTACTATGGACGTTTTGTTACGCAGGCCCGTTGCGCGTGCCCTCCGAACCGGATCTCGTTGATCGTATTCGCCGCTACGCCGCGGATGTCCCGGCCCGTGGCGCGGTCCTCGGCATCGGAGACGACTGCGCGATCTTCCGCCAGCCGGGCTCGCGGGAGGATCTTCTCTTTACCACCGACCTTCTCATCGAAGATGTGCACTTCCGCCGCGAATCCCATCCGGCGGCCGACCTCGGCTGGAAGGCGCTCGCCCGCGGATTGAGCGACATCGCAGCGATGGGAGGGGAGCCGCGATTTTGCCTCATCTCGCTCGCCCTGGCCCTCTGGGCCGAACCACCATGGGTGGACGCCTTCTACCGCGGACTGCTGCGCCTCGCCCGCCGCGAGCAAACGCCGCTTCTCGGCGGCGACCTGTCGCGCAGCGCGAAAACCACCTGCGACATCGTGGTCTGCGGCTCCGTTCCACGGGGCAAGGCCCTTCGCCGTGACGGCGCGCAACCTGGAAACGCGATCTACGTTTCCGGCCGCCTGGGAGGAGCTGCGCTTGGTTTGTCTACCGGCCGCGGACCGGCCTGGAAACGGCACCTCCATCCCGAGCCCCGCCTGAAGCTGGGGCATTTCCTCAGGACAGGCGTCCGCGCCACCGCCGCGATGGACCTCAGCGACGGCCTTTCGCTCGACCTCCGCCGCCTCTGTCTCGCCTCCGGCTGCGCCGCCGAACTCACGGCGATCCCAGGTGCGGCGATCTTTCCCGGAGCGACTCTCGAGCAGGCGCTGCACGGAGGCGAAGACTATGAGCTGCTGTTCACCGTCCCGGCTCGCGCGGCTGTGCCGGCCCGGTTCGAAGGTCTGCCGCTCACCCGGCTCGGTACTGTGCGCAAAGGACGGCCCGGCGCGGTCTTGCTAGGCGGCGCCCCGCTTGCCCCGCTGGGCTACGACCATTTCCGCGAAGGATGAGTCTTCCGAATCCCGCGTTTCCGCATCTCCGAGGCCGGCCGGTGACTCCTGGTACCATTCGCAAAGGGCGGCCCGGCCGTCGCAGCGATCTATGAGCCTTCCGAATCCCGCGCCGATTCTCGATCTGATCGAATCCTTCCGCCGCTCCAAGACCATGTTCACGGCCGTCTCGATGCGCATCTTCGATCGGCTGCACGAAGCGCCATCGGACTCCGCCGCCCTCGCAGCCGCGCTCGGCGCCGCTCCGGACGCGCTCGAGCGGCTGCTGGCGTCCTGTGCGGCCCTCGGCCTTCTGCGGAAAGAAGCGGGCGTCTATCGGAACGAGCCCATTGCCGAGTGCTTCCTCCGGCAGGACAGCCCCGACACACTCGCCGGCTATATCCTGTATTCCGACCGCGCGCTGTATCCCATGTGGGCCAACCTCGAGACGGCAATCCTGGAAGGGACCCATCGCTGGAAGCAGACATTCGGCTGGGATGGCCCGATTTTCAGCAGCTTCTTTCGCACCGAGGCGGCCATGCGCGATTTCCTCCGTGGCATGCACGGCTTCGGCTCCCTCACCTCACCCGCAGTCGTCGGCGCGTTCGACCTCAGCCGCTTCCATCGCTTTGTCGATCTCGGCGGAGCGACGGGCCACCTTGCCATCGCGGCCTGCGAGCGCTACCCGGCCATGCGCGGTGTGGTCCTGGAACTGGCCCAGGTGGCCCGCTTCGCGCGCGAATACGCCGCGCTTTCCCCGGCGGCCGCCCGCATCGTGGTGGCCGAAGGAGACTTCTTCCGCGACGAACTTCCCGCGGGCGACCTCTATGCGGTCGGCCAGATCCTCCACGACTGGACGGACGAGAAGATCGCGTCGCTCCTCGCCCGCATCTTCGATCGCCTGCCTGCGGGCGGCGGTCTCCTGATCGTCGAAAAGCTCCTGAACGAGGACGGCGTCGGGCCGCTCGCAGCCAATATGCAGTCCATGAATATGCTGATCTGCACCGAAGGCAAAGAACGCAGCGTTGGTGAGTACGCCCGCCTGCTGCGGGCCGCCGGATTCGGTGAGGTGGAAGGCCGGCGGACCGGAGCGCGGCTCGACGCAATCCTGGCGTTGAAGCCTTTGTCGGCGTATCCGCCGGCGCACCGAGACCCATGAAAACCCGCTCGGTCTTCGGGCGCGATGAGGCGCGGGCACTCGTGCCGCGTCCCGACTCATCGGGACGCTTTTTGATCGGCGTGTACAGTGCGGCAGGTTTTGACCGGGACCCTGGCAGCGATCATCCCTGGGCACGACAGCAGGTAGTTAGGTTGTGCTTCCCGCGCTAGCCGAGGCAAGGCGGGTGTAGAGAGCGCCCCTGGCATTGGCTGCTGCGGCTCTTTTTCTCCGGTGCTCCGCGCAACGTTCCGAGAGGGCCGTATTGGGCTTGCGATTCTCCAAGACAGGTTGATAGGTCTGCCCATCGACGAACGCGCGAAGACTGGAACCGGTGGCCGGTCCCAGATCCTTGAATTGGGGTTTCGGACCGAGCAGCAGAATCTGTTCCATATGGTCCGTTTCGGGGTCTACGAAGGAAATGTAGCCACCCGGAAGAATCTGCCGCGGAGCCTTGATATTGCCCCCAAAGCTGTAGCGGGTTCCGCTCGTCGCCACCGGATCGTAAAACCTGGGGGTAATGAAATCGGACACGGCAATTCCCTGGATTTCGTAAGCGAAATCATTCGCTTCGCACGGGTCGCAGGCCTCCACGAGGTACTCGAAATCGCCCGTGGTGTCTTTGACGCCATTCCCCGATATTTTGATTGCCAGGGACGTTTGCAGGCGGTTGCCCATGGGATCGACCAGCATCTCCAAAATCTCGTGGCTCGCGTCGATGGTCCAATCGTTGCTGTCCGGAGTGGCGATCACCTCCGCAAACGGCTGGTTTTTCTTGTCGAGGTGGAATCCGCCCTCGCCCGGTGGCAGGCTGGCTACCAGAAAAACCGGCCAGACGCCAACGGGAATGTGAGTGGCGGAGGGCAAGGCTCGCACAGTCGCCTGCACGTTCCAAACGGGGCCCAAGTCGCGGGTCACCTGAATGGCGAGCGCCGCGGCGGTTTCCTGGAGCAGCTCAGGATCGATTTGTCGAGTACGATCGGCGATACCGACTTGAATAACAGACATTGTTGCCATCCTTTCTACACGGAAGTCCCTATCCTCTTTCCGGGCCTCGTCGCCGGTAGGACGTCAAACAGAAAGATCCCCCGGGGCACCGACGCCAAGGTACGGCTCTACTATTAGAGCGAAGAATGGCGGGAAATTGGGCCAAGCCTGAAATCCAGCGCGTATGCTCGATCACTCTCTACTTCCAATAACGAATATTATGTAAAATTAAATCAGCCCAGGGTCCATGGCCTTGCGTACGCCAGGATCGAGATCCCAGCAAGGGGCCTTTCGTGGCGCGCACTCGACGGCCGACGGCCTATTGCAAAGAAACGGTAGCACCCTTACAAGCGGGCTATTCCGGCTCTTCCTTGACTCGCACGATGCGTCGCCCCGGGGGGTCCGACGGGAATCGAGGTTGGCGGGCCAGCCTGGCTCTCGCTTGAGCTTCCGCAGTCTTGTCCATGGTGATCCACGTCGCCTTCCCGCGTTCGATTCCCAATGGCTCGCCGTACTTCTGCGCCAGATCCTCCGGCATAGACGCCGAAAGCCGGCCAACCGTTGGACCGCCCCAGGAGCGGCTCGGCTTCTCGAGGGTGTAACTCCGGGCCTTGAGGCGCCGCAGCAACTCAGCCACTCGTCCGGTGATAAGGATCAGCCCTGGCAGAGGCCAGATTACGAAGAAATCCTCGCCAGTCCATTGACTCCAGTCCATCAACTTCTCGGGGTGTGGCAGAAAACCGTACCGGACATAGTGGCAGTCCAGGCATCGTTCGATCGGCTTGAGTCCCGATTCCGGCGACGCTACCCCGCCCCAGCCGGTAACCACCAACTCGCGGTACTCGTCTGACACACTCCCGTCATGAAACCGCACACTTCCGGGTTTGAGCCGGTAGCCGCTGGCGCCGATTGCGTCGAGTTCCGCAATCACCTTCTCATGAATCAGGCAACGGCCTAGACCCCAAGTCCAGATCAGGAGTGCATTCCTGCTGATGTACGACACCTTGACCGCGAGATTGCCTTTGAGGCGATGTCCGTCATAATGTAGATAGTCGGCAGTGGGGCACACGCTGATTTCCCAGTCAGCCGCCGTCGCGATCAGCTCCGCCAGAGGACCCGTCGAGGCCGGCCCTGCGAGCCCAAAGTATTCGGCCATTCATATTCTCCCCGGTGCGCCCGCAATCATATACGAGTTTTGCACCTTCGAAGGTCGCGGCACATCCTTGCGACCCCCTGCGCACCTCACCAGACCTGTCGCGGAGCCGGCTCCTTTCGAAAGCCACGCCAGCGACATCCGGCCGTCGCACCAGGATATAATTACGCTTTCAGTCCAGGCCGCGATCAGGCCGGATTATCCGGTTTATGAAACTGAAAGCATTCGGTGCGTTAGCCGCCGTGGTATCGGCCGGCGTGGTAAGTTTCGCGCAGCAGGCCAGGGGTCCCGCGAGATCCACCGGTTGCCCGCCGGAGGGATTCAGCGGGGGATTCAGCCGGGGCTGCCCCCAGAAGCAGTTTGCCAATCCCGCCGACATCTCGGCCATGATGGCCGCGCTGCCGGACAAACCGTACGCTGCGCCACGTAGCTTGCGCCATGTACTGGTGTTGTGTCGAGCATCCGGTTTCGTGCATACTTCCATTCCGCTGGCAGCGAAGATGGTGGAATACCTGGGCGACAAGACCGGCGCCTGGATGACGACCATCACCTACGACGCGGGCGCCATCACGCCGGAAAACCTGAAGCCATATGACGCCATCTTCCTGTCCAGCACTACCGGGGAGTTTCTGGATGATCCGAACGACAAAGCGGCCACCGAGATGCGGCGCCGGGCGCTCCTCGACTTCGTCAAGGGCGGCAAGGGTTTGGCCGGCATCCATGCGGCCAGCGACAGCTACCATACCAGCGGCCCCGCGGTGACCGGCACCTGGCCCGACTTCAACGAATTGATCGGCGGGTTCTTCAAATTCCACTGGAGCTACCCGACGCTGATCTCGGTGAAGGTGGATGATCCCAAGAGCCCCCTGACTGTGATGTTCCCTGCCCGGGGTTTCGAAATCGTGGACGAGACGTACACGTTCGCGCAAGATTCATTCAGCCGGAAACGGGTGCATGTTCTCACCAGCGTCAACTACGCCAAAATGAGCGCCGACGACAAGGCCAAAGAGCCGGCAGCCGGAAGGCGGACCGACGGCGACTACGCGTTGAGCTACATTCAGCGCGTGGGCAATGGCCGGGTATTCTATGAGGCGCACGGCCACGATGAGAGGGTGTATTTTCTGCGGCCCTTTGTCGCTCATATGATGGCGGGAATTCAATACGCGCTCGGGGACCTGGAGGCCGACGACAGCCCCAGTGCAAAATAGGTGCCTGCCCGCTCACGCGAACCCCGACGCTTCCTCGACCGGCCGAATGTCCGTTCACGCTTGCGTGAAAGGAACCTCGTCTCCCCAGAATCTCTCAATTAGCGGGAGGGCGTCTTGGGAAAACCCGGTCGAGAGGAACGTTCGCCGTCCGGTGTGCGAGCCATCATATTCCGGATGCCGGTCGAGATACGTCTTCAGCGCGCGGGCTGTGGCGTCCGGCTGGTGGATCATCCGCACACCAGGCGGCAAGGCCGCGGCGAAAAGATCGGCGACCAGCGGGTAGTGGGTGCAGCCGAGTATCACGCAATCGGGCGCGCCGAGTTTCTGCAGGAGTTCGTTCACGTATCGTTCCACAAGTGCGTGCAAATGGTGGCGCGGAAGTCCGCGCTCGATGGAGCCGGCCAGTTCGGGACAGCTTTGCTGCACCACCGTGAGGTCGGGCCGCCGTTTCCGGATCTCAATGGGGTAGCAATCGCTCTCCACCGTGCGGCGCGTCGCAAAAACCGCGATCGTGCGGGACTGCTTGGTCTGCCGCACGACGCTGCCGGGTTCGTCCCAGCCGATCCCGGTGGCAGCCTCGATAGTCGGTACGACGATGCCAATTACGTTCCGCGCGATCCCATCGTCGCGGCGCCGCACCGGCAGCCACTGCTGCTGGATCCAGCGTAGTGCCACGGTGGAGGCCGTATTGCAGGCCACGACCGCAAGCGTACACCCTTCCGAGAACAATCGCTCCAGGGCCGCGCATGTCAGGTTCAACACTTCAATAGGCGGCCGTACTCCATAGGGCGCGTTGCGGTTGTCCCCAAGGTAGACGAAATCGCGTCCGGGCAGTGCCGCGATGAGTGCGCGATGCACCGTCAGACCGCCAAAGCCGCTGTCGAAAACCCCGATCATCGCGTCAATCATCAGCCTGCTGGCAAGGCATCTGCCGCGAGATATTTCCCGGGATCCTTGTCGAAGGCCTGCTTGCAATGGGGGCAACAAAAATAGACCGTCGCGCCGCCATACTCGGATTTGTGTTTGGCACGGGCGGGTTCCACCTGCATGCCGCAGACGGGGTCGCGGGCCGGAAGATCCGCCGGCGGCTGCGAGACCAGTTTCGCTTGCGTGCCCAGGCGCGGTGTGCTGCGCGCCACGCGAACGATCTCCGCGAGAATGCTGACCGCGATTTCCTCGGGCGAAACGGCGCCGATTTCCAGGCCCGCCGGCGCCTGGATACGGCTTAGCCGCTCCGCCGGCAACCCCTTTTCGCGCAGGTAGTCCAGGAGTTTCCGGGCTTTTACCTTGCTGGCCACGAACGAGATGTACGCGCAGTCCAGGCCGGACACCAACTCCAGGGCTTCCTCGTCGCACTCTCCCTGCGTCGACACCACGATGAATGTCTGCGGTGTGATGCGGAGCGGACGCCGGTCGATTTCCGGGTAGATCGCATCCACGCTGGGAAACTGCTGCTCGCTGGCGCCCGGAGCCACGGCCACAACCGTATAATCGATGGCTTTGGCGAGCCTGGCAAGCGATTGCGCCACCGCGGAACGTCCGAAGATCAACACCTGCGGCTTCGGCAGCACCGGTTCAATAAAGATGTCCAAGGTTCCACCGCTGTGACAGGTCATGGTATAGTCCACGATTCCAGGATCGGAACCGGCGTCCGGATTCGGACTGATGCGGATGAGCCGGGGAGTGCCTTCCTCGAGCGCTTTCAGCGCTTCTTTCACCACGATCGGCTGGGCGCAGCCACCGCCGATCCAGCCCCAGATGGCGCCATCGGTATGGATAATGGCCCTGTCTCCGGGCTTGCCCGAAATCGGCGCTTCAAACCGGACCACCAGGGCAACGGCGAAGGACTCGCCGCGCAGTCGCATCTCAGCAGCTTTACGCAGAAACTCGTCGAACATGGTCAGTCACCGCAGGTGTTTTTCCAGCGCCAACAGGCTCTCCAGGGAATGCGCGGGAGCGAATATATCCACGTAGGGCAAGGCCGCCGCCATCGAGCGAGTGAGTGGCCGATAGCCTTCGATGCCCAAAAGCGGATTGAGCCAAACCAGCTTCCGGACACCGCGCTTGATGGCCTGGAGTTCGGAGACCAGCAGCGAAGGCTCGCCGGTATCCCAGCCGTCACTCAGAATGATGAAGAAGCAGTCGCGCGACAGCGGCTTGCGTGCGTGACGCCGGTTAAAATCGCGCAACGACTCACCGATCCTGGTGCCGCTCGACCAGCCGGCCGGGCGGCGGGAGAGGATTTCGAGCGCGCCTGGCAATTCGGGTGACCGCAGCTCGCGAGTGATCTCCACCAGGCTGGTGCTGAAGATGAAGGTATCGGCCCGCCGGAAATGTTTCTGAAGCGCATGGGCGAAGCGCAGCAGGAACAGGCTGTAGAGATTCATCGACCCGCTGACGTCCAGGAACAATACCAGCCGGGCCTGTTGCGGTTTCTTCCGCCGGTAACTCAAGTCCACGGGATCCCCTCCGCGGCCGATACTCCGCCGGATGGTGCGGCGGACATCCAGGCGGCCCGCCGGCCCCGAAATCCGCAACCGCCGCGACAATCGGATGCTGGCACGTTTCAACAGGCGTTGCGCCAGCTTCTCGAGCGCGGCCTGATCGGCACGCGGCACTTGAGAGAAGTCCATGGTGGTGAGCCGCTCATCCGTGCCCGCGCCGGAAGCGGCGTTCACGTCCACGGCCGGGCGGCTGCCCGATCCGCCTTCCACGCCGGCCGACATCCACCAGCCCCGTTGCGCGTGTAGCGGCGGCCCACTGGCTGGCGGCTCCAGTGGCTCCTCACCGCCAGGAAATGTCTCAAAGAGGCGATCGAACAGCTCCCATTCCTCCTTCGAAGAGCAGAGCACCGTGCGCAGGCAGGCGCGGAAGGTCTCGGGCGCCATCTCCGGAAGGACGTGCACGGCTTCCACGGCAGCCACCGTCTCCGTCACGCCCGCGGAAAGCCCATGCGCACGGGCATACCGGCAAAACCCCACGACCCACTCCGTTGGCCGACCAGCCCGACGCGGTTCCATAGTGGCTAAACTTCGCGGGAAAGAATGCGCGCGATCCCCTCTGCCTTAATCTTAGCGCTGTCCTCCGCGGACTTCGCCACGCATCCCAGAGTCTCTTCCGCGGCAGCGGCGTCCAGCCGGTCCTTTCCGAGCGACTCGAGAGCGTAGACGCAATCCAAAGTCTCCGCCACGCCGGGCGGTTTCGCCAGGTTCATTTGTCGAATCGACTGCACGTACTCGACGACCTGCTTCCCGAGCGCGGACCCGGCGGCGGGCGCACGCGCCGCCACGATCTTCATCTCCTTTTCCAGGTCCGGATAATCGATCCAGTGGTACAGGCACCTTCTGCGCAACGCATCGCCCAGCTCCCGGGTGCGGTTCGACGTGAGAATGACGTACGGCCGATGTTGCGCCCGGATGGTTCCCAACTCGGGAATGCTGATCTGAAAATCGGAGAGCAGCTCCAGCAGGAACGCTTCGAAAGCCTCGTCGGCGCGATCCACTTCATCGATGAGCAACACAGGCGAGGAGTGTGGCGCGCGAATCGACCGGAGCAGAGGCCGTTCCAGCAGGAACTCGGGGCCGAAGATGTGCCGCACTTTCTCTTCGGGCGTCTCATCACCCCGCTCCCGAATCCTGATCGCGAGCAGCTGCTTCTGATAGTTCCACTCGTAGAGGGCGGAACTGCTGTCGAGTCCTTCGTAGCACTGCAATCGGATCAGGTCTGTGGCCAGCGCCGCAGCCAGTGTCTTGGCAACCTCGGTCTTCCCGACTCCGGCATGGCCTTCGATCAGCAGCGGCTTGCCCAGCTTGACGAGGAGATAGATTGCCGTGGCCAGAGTCCGGTCCGGAATATAGCCGCGAGCCTCGAAGGCGCGAATCACACCGTCGATATCGGCGATTTCGAGTGGTCGCGGAGACACCGGGCCGCCTTACGCGGAGCCTCCCAACAGACGGTGAAAAAAACGCCGGATCGCAGCCCGCAAGGCCGCAAAGAACACCGCTGCGGCGTTGACCGGCTCTGCCGGCGGTTGCTCCGGCGCCGTGGTCTCCACGGCAACCGGCGCGGCGGGCGTCGGCGCGACCGGATCCTGGCCCGCGGCCGGCGCGACCGCAGGTTTGACAGCTCCGGCGGATTCCTGAAGCCGCTTTTGGAAGCGCTTCGTGAACTCACCGAACATCACGTCGGAAACGTCGTTGATCATCCTGCCGCCGAACTGCGCGAGAATTCCGATGACGTTCACTTCGGCAACGGTAGCGACCTCGGTGCCTCCATCCGGCAGACTGCGCAACCGCCCCGTCATTTTCATCGAGGCACTCCCCCGCCCCTTCACATCCTGGCCCTTGCCCACGAGTTCCATCTCGTGCGCCGCCGCGTCCAAGCGCTCGAAGCGAACCTCGCCCTTGTAGTCGGTTACGCTGGGGCCTACCTTTACGCTGACGGAGCCTTTGAAGGTCCGCTCATCCACCGCCTCGGTGATCCGCGCTCCGGGAACACAGCCCGCCACGTTGCGCGGATCGCTCAACAGCTTCCAGACCTGGTCAATCGGTTCTTGAACCTGAAACGTCTTTTCGATGCGGACGGCCATCGCCTAATCCACAACGCCCTTCTGCTTGAGAATTTGCCAGACCTTCCAGGGCGTAAGCGGCATGTCGATATGCTTCACGCCCAGGTGCGCCAAAGCGTCCACCACCGCGTTGACGAAGGCCGCCGGCGATCCCACGTTGGGCGATTCGCCCACCCCTTTGGCGCCGAACGGATGGTGCGGCGAGGGAGTGCAGGTCTTATCCGTCTCCCAGTGCGGCGTTTCCATGGCGGTGGGCACCAGGTAGTCCATGAAGTTGCCGCCTTGCACGTTGCCGCTTTCGTCGTAGCTGATCAGCTGCATGAAAGCGATCCCCAGGCCCTCCGTCAGCCCGCCGTGGATCTGGCCATCCACGATCATCGGGTTGATGATGTTGCCGCAATCGTCTACTGCGATAAAGCGCCGCACCTTGGTCTCGCCGGTGCCCTTGTCGATGTCCACCACGCAGATGTAGGTTCCGAAGGGAAAGGTCAGGTTCGGCGGATCGTAGTAATGGACCGCCTCCAGTCCGGCCTCGAGCCCCGGCGGAATATTGGTATACGCAGCGAAAGCAATCTCCTGGATCGTTTTGGATTTTCCGGGAACGCCCTTGACGGAGAACCTGCCGGGCTCCCATTCCAGGTCTTCTTCGCTCGCCTCCAGCAGAAAGGCGGCGATCTTCTTCGCTTTGTCGCGGATCTTGCGCGCGGCCATGGCACCGGCAGCGCCGGCCGTGGGAGTACTGCGGCTGGCGTACGTTCCCAGCCCGTACGGCGCGGTGTCCGTGTCGCCCTCTTCCACCGTGATGTCCGCAACCGGGATGCCCAGTTCCTGCGCCACGATCTGGCCGAAGGCCGTCTCATGTCCTTGCCCTTGCGACTTGGTTCCGAACCGCGCGATCGCCTTGCCGGTGGGGTGAACCCGAATCTCGCAACTGTCGAACATCTTGATTCCGGCGATGTCGAACGTGTGTGCCGGTCCGGCGCCGACGATCTCCGTGAAACTGGAGATGCCGATCCCCATCAATTCGCCTTTCGCCCGTTTCGCGGCCTGTTCTTTGCGCAGCTCCTGGTAGCCGGCCATTTCGAGCGCCCGGTTCATGGCGGCCGCGTAGTTGCCGCTGTCGTAGCTCCAGCCCAGCGGCGACTGATAGGGGAAGCGGTCCGGGGGAATGAAATTCTTCAACCGCAGCTCGGCTGGATCGGCCTTCAATTCCTGCGCCAGAACGTCCATCGCGCGCTCGATGAGGTAGGCGGCTTCGGTGACCCGGAACGAACAGCGGTACGCGATGCCTCCGGGTGCCTTGTTGGTGTAGACGCCGTCTACTTCGCAGAAGGCTTTCTGGAAGTCGTAGGAGCCGGTGCACACGCTGAACAGGCCGGCCGGGAATTTGCTGGGCTGCGCCGCGGCATTGAATGCGCCGTGGTCCGCGAGCGTTTTCACGCGCAACGCCTTCACCCTGCCGTCGCGGCCGGCGGCGATCTCCGCGGTCATATGGTAGTCACGAGCGAAACCGGTGGACTGCAGGTTTTCCGAGCGCGTCTCGATCCATTTCACGGGGCGCCCGAGTTTCAGTGACGCCACCACGGCGCACACGTACCCGGGATAAATCGGAACCTTGTTGCCAAAGCCGCCTCCGATATCCGGCGAGATGACGCGAATGTTGTTCTCCGGAATGCCGCCCACAATCGCGAACAGCGTGCGGTGCGCGTGCGGGGCTTGCGAAGTAAGCCAGAGGGTGAGCCTCCCGGTCCCCGTGTTGTAGTCGGCAACGCAGCCGCAGGTTTCGAGCGGAGCAGGATGGCACCGTTGAAAAATCGCGTTCACCTGCGCCCTGACCTCGGCTTGCTGGAAAGTCCGGTCGGTGGCCTCTCGGTCGCCAACCTCCCAATGAAAGATGTGGTTGGTCTTCTCCTCGCGGTCCTCGCGCAAGATGGGCGAATCGGGATCGAGGGCGCGATGGGGATCCACCAGCACGGGCAGTTCTTCATACTCCACTTCGACCAGCTCGGCGGCATCGGCGGCGGTATAGCGGTCCTCGGCCACCACGAAAGCAACTTCCTGCGACTGAAACAACACCTTGTCAACGGCCAGTACCATCTGCCGGTCGTGGAATAGCGTGGGCATCCACGCCAGCCCCGCCTTCTCCAGGTCCTTACCGGTGATCACCGCCAGCACGCCGGGCAGCGCCAGGGCGTTCTCGACGTTCACGCTCCGGATGCGCGCGTGCGCAAAGGGACTGCGCACCACCTGTCCGTAAACCATGCCGGCAAGGCGGACGTCATCTACGAAATTGCCCTTGCCTTGAATGAGCCTCAAGTCTTCCTTGCGCTTGACCGAATGGCCGAGCCCGCCGATCTCGGGCGAGGTTTTCGCGATCATGCCGCCACCCCCTCCTGCTGCATCTTGGCCGCGGCATTCTGAATGGCCTTCACGATGTTCTGGTAGCCGGTGCAGCGGCACATGTTGCCGGAGATGCCCCAGCGTATTTCTTCCTCGCTGGGCGAAGGATTCCCGCGGAGCAAGGCGTACGCCGAGAGGATCATGCCGGGCGTACAGAAGCCGCACTGCAGGCCGTGCTCCTCATGAAAGCCCTGCTGCAGCGGGTGCAGTTTTCCGTCGCGCATCATGCCTTCAATCGTGAGGAGTTCGCGCCCGTCCGCCTGCACCGCGAAAAACGTGCAGGACTTGATCGGCCGGCCGTCGAGGATTACGGTGCAAGCTCCGCAGTTGCTGGTGTCGCAGCCCAGGTGCGTACCAGTCAGCCCCAGGACATCCCGGATGAAGTGAGCCAGCAGGAGCCGCGGTTCGATTTCGGCCTCCCGCTCCTGCCCGTTGAGTTTCACATGGACCCGCTGCGTCTTGGCCATCCCCGGTTACCTCCGCGCTCTCTCCAAGGCGCGCACCAGGGCGCGCCGGGTCAATTCCTTCACCAACCCCCGCTTGTATTCCTCCGGGCCGCGCAAATCCGAGCTCGGTTGCGATTCGTCCGCCGCCAGTTGCGCAGCCCGGCCGGCCGCGGCCTCATCGAGCTTTTTGCCCCGCAGCGCCTCTTCAGCCTTCCGCGCCCGGATGGGCGTAGGGCCGACGTTGGTGAGCCCGATTCCAACCTGTCGGCAGGTGCCGTTCGCGTCCACCGTGAGTTGCGCCGCGACCCCCGCGGTGGCGAAGTCTCCCACTTTGCGTTCCAGCTTGAAGTAAGCACCCCCGCTGCCCGCTGGGGGAATCGGAATGCGGATCTGCGTGAGGATTTCCGCGGGCTCCAGCGCAGTGGTGAAAATGGATACAAAGAAATCGTCGATGGCGATCGATCTCTCACCCTTTGGACCTGCCGCGACAACTTCTGCCCGGAGCGCCAGCATGGTGGCCGGATGATCGTTGGCGGGATCGCCGTGCGCCAGGTTGCCGCCGGCAGTTGCGAGATTTCGCACCAGGGGATCGGCAATG
>Ga0335081_10004148_pt1 | contig 22865 bp, 14 predicted proteins | sample Lox_Sample_35_FD_206713 | JGI IMG/M metagenome (GOLD analysis project Ga0335081, IMG submission 206713) | Soil microbial communities from Loxahatchee National Wildlife Refuge, Florida, United States - Lox_Sample_3.5 | ecosystem: Environmental > Terrestrial > Soil > Wetlands | place: USA...
AGGGGCTGGAATGTAGGGAGACCTTCTTGAGGCAATGTTGTGTAGTAGATGAAGGTTTTGTGGCCCTTCGGCATCGCCCTGCGGGGGGAGATGTCAAGCCGCCTCAATACTGCCTTGGCTGAAGACCGTGGTGGGAAGCGATTGAGGAAAAGGCGGCGTGAGAGTCGTCAGGCGGGGATCAGAAAGGCGAGCGTAAGCGATCCGCTGATGAAGCGTCGAAAAACAGGAGACGACACCAAAACCGGGGTGTGTGCAAAACCTCGGGAGGAGTCTGGCGGGTGCCCGTTTATTGGCCAGGCGGTGTCCGGCGTGAAGGCGGCGCGAGTCTGATCTGCGGCTACTACATGAAACGTGGGAAGGCGCAGGCCGATACGGCGCACGCTTTCCGTGGAGGGGAGCGGGTGCGAGAGGGAGTGCGTCAAGCAGCAGAAACTGCGAGGCGTCGAGTACCGAGGCGGCCGCGCTGGCGGACCAGCTCGTAGTAGTGATGAAGCACCTGTAATGGGTGTGGAGCGAAGGGGCTGGCTCATCCGTGGTTTGTTCGCGCGAACAACCGGACCTGGTCTGGGAGGACCCGAGTGGGCAAGTCAGATCCAAAGGACAAGTCGTTTGACATCTCGAAGAGGCTCGTGTGGGAGGCGTACAAGAGCGTCAAGGCGAACAAGGGTGCCGCTGGAGTGGACGGGCAGTCCATCGAGGAGTTCGAAGCCGATCTGAGAAACAATCTGTACCGGATCTGGAATCGGATGTCTTCGGGGACGTACTTTCCGCCTCCGGTGCGGGCGGTTGAGATACCGAAGCCGCACGGCGGTGGGACAAGAATTTTAGGAATTCCCACTGTCGCCGACAGAATCGCTCAAACAGTGGTGGCGCTGCAACTGTTGCCGCGAACGGAGTCGATCTTTCATGACGACTCGTACGGGTACCGGCCCAGGCGTTCACCGTTGGATGCGGTGGCGAAGTGCCGCAAGCGATGCTGGAAGAAGGACTGGATTCTGGACCTTGATGTCCAGAAGTTCTTCGACTCGGTTGATCACGATCTTATGGTCAAGGCGGTCCACGCCAACACCGGCCAGAAATGGGAGATAGGCGGCCTATTAGGCGGCCCTGCATCAAACGAAGATCATCGACTGATCCCCTCGATGCGAACTAGCCGGATGGTGGTCGATCGAGGTCGTTGTCGCAGGTCATAGGCTTTAGCAATCGGTTGAGGTCGATGTCGGCCGCTGTGGTTGCTGCACTTTGGTACTGGTCGTTCTTCCAGTGACGGCCGCGACCTTACCGCCGTGTGATCTCGGAGCTCGGGTGCAGTTGGCGTGGATAACTATTGCTGGGGGCGGTGACAAATGCAATGTCCGCCGCGCCGCGTCGGGTCGGCGCCCCGGGGGGCCACACGCCAGGCGCGAAGCGCGGTCGGGCCGCCCTGGCGCGGAGCGTCGCCCCTTGATTCAATGGGCCCGGGAGCTTCACCCGTGGCCCGGATCTTCGCGCGGTGATACGGGCGGCCCGCGTGTCCTCGGCCGCGTGATGCTATCTTTGTCGCAGTTCTGCGGCGGTTGATGGTGGCCTGCCCGCGGTAGGGAGGAGATGAGCCAATGGTGGAACGGGTGAGGGCCGAGCTGGCCATTCCCACCGACGGGGACGTCTTACGCCGCGAACGGCTTACCCGGTCGCTGTACACGGAACTTCGCACGGTCGAAGGCATTGACGTCCGCTTTCCGCCCGAGACCCGGCCTGAGGAGGCGGGGGCGAAAGGCGCTGGCGCGCTCGGCGACGCCTCCCTGTGGGTGTTCCTGGCGGCGGGTACCTCGGGCGGCGCCCGCGTGCTCGTGGCGGCGATTCAGGCGTGGGCGCAGCGGGAAAGGCACCGGGTCGTTCGGCTAACGATGGGTGAGCGGTCGATAGAAATTCCCTGGGCCACGACGCAGGACCAGCAGCGCCTGGCCGAGGCGTTCTTGCGCGGCGAGGAGGAATAGCCGTGGTGCCGCCCGCCCGGAAGGCGCTCCTGATCGGAATAGAGACCTATGACGACGGCCGTTTCGCACCGTTGCCTTCCTGCCGCGCCGACGTATGGCAACTGAAGCAGGTCCTTGAGCACCCCGCTGTTGGTGGCTTCGACACCGTCGTACCGTTAACCGATCTCGCCGCGACTGATATGCGCCAGGCGATCGGGGATTTTCTCGACGATGCCGGGCCGGGCGATCTGGCACTGGTTTACGTCAGCGGCCATGGTGTCAGGCTGAAGCGTAGTGACGGGGAATTCTTCTTTGCCGCGAAAGACACCATGTTTGACCAGCCAACTGACACGGGCGTATCGGCCAGTTTCGTCAATGAGCAACTGGAAGCGTGCCGCTCGCCTCACAAGATCATGATCATCGATGCGTGCGAGAGCGGCGGCTTCGCAGTCGGCCTGCGTACCCGCGACGCCAAGGCAAGCAGGGCAGCTCCGCTGCAAACCCGAGGGGTCTACGTCCTGTCGTCATCGGGGCCAGGTGAGGCGTCCTACAGCGGCGCGCCCAGCCCCTCCGGTGAGGCTGCCCCGTCGGTGTTCACCGGGGAGATCATCGAAGCGCTCCGGACGGGCAAGGCCGACAGCGACGGTGACGGCAAAGTCTCGGTCGAGGATCTGTTCCACCACGTCAGCAGGCGGGTCCGCAGTCAGGAACTCCAGTCGTCGCAGGCACCCGTCTACTCGGCCGTCGGCGTCAACTCGAAGATCGTTGTCGCCAGGGTAATGGCCGGCGCGGCCATCCGGCTGGGGCCTGTGCCCGCCGCACCGGCCGCAGGGGACGGCGTGCCTACGGCCCCGGCCGCCGCCACCGCGCCCGCCACCCGGGAGCAACAGTGGGCGCGGCTGCTGGAGTACTACCAGGAGTGCCTGCGCTTGGAGACAGCCGACGTCCCGCTGCTGCGCGCGGGCGACAGCGGTGGCAGGTTCATCTATCTGGAGGGCCGTGAGCGCGCCTTGTCCGGCGGCGAGAGCGACCAAGATCAACTAACGCTGCCGGGTGCGGCCGTCAAATGGGTGAAGGAGGCGGCCGAGTCCGAGGACGAGCTCTGGGCCGGATACCCGGCGGTTCTGCTCAATGAGTACCAGGGGAAACAGCTGAGGGACGGCGAGTTCGCCCCACTACTCGTCCGCCCGGTGAGTGTGTACCAGGCCGCCGGGGAGCTGCGGGTGGAACCGTTTGGGCCGGCGAAGCCTAACCACAGCCTGGCCCGTGCGCTCCTTGGCGCCGAGCAGGCGCAGCATCTGGTCTCCACCTACATCGCCACCTGGCACGGCGGAATGTACGCGCAGATGGTCAGGGACATCCGCAACCTGCTGGAGGCGGAGTTCGAGCTACCCGTCGTCGAGGAACTGCACCCCGAGTACCTGAGCCAGACACTTGACCTGCGAACCCCAGCCGCCGGAGCACGTAATGTCGCCGTGCTCTTCCGCGTTTCGCGCAAGGAAGAGGCGATCGCAAACCTGCTGAAGGACCTGGACCACATCAGGCAGCGGCCGGGGCAGATCGCCGGGACCGCTCTCGCCGCCGTCCTGCCGGCACCGGCACCGGCACCGGCGCCCCCGTCACCGGCAGCAGCCACAGAGGCATCGGCCAACTGGCCGCTGGTCACGCCGCTTCCCTGTAATGAGGCACAGCACACGGTGATCGCTTCGGCTATGACAGCGGCGCTCACCGTGGCCACCGGGCCGCCCGGCAGCGGGAAGAGCCAGCTCGTCGCCAACCTGACGGCGACGGCGGTGGCACAGGGATGCAGTGTCCTGGTCGCCTCGACCAACAATGCCGCCGTGAATGAGGTCTGGCGGCGGTGCCAGCGACTGGTGCCGGGGATGCTGATACGCACCGGCAGCCGCTCGGGCGCGGTCAACTATGTGGAGAACGAGACCAGGGAACTGACCGCCCTGCTGCAGTCTGAGCCGCCCACCACCAACGCGGCCACCATCAGCGCTGAACTGACCGCCGCGACCCGGCGGCTGGCGGATGTCCGGGCGAGGCTCAGCGGGCTCGCCCGGCTGGAGCGGGACCTCCGGGTGGCCGCTGAACTGCGGGAGAAGCTGGCTGGCGAGCTGTCATGGACCGCCGCGGATCTGGCCAGCCACTTCAGCGGCGACGCCGCCCGGTGGCAGCGGCGGGCTCAGCGATGCGCCGACGCGAAGATTTTCGCGGGCTGGCGACGCCGGCGGCTGCTGCGCGCCCTGGACCTCCCAGGTGAGCTGGCCGCTGAGGGCTGCCGGACAGTGGCGCAGGCCGCAGCGACCGAGCAGCGGTGGGCGCTATTGCGCCGGCAGGCGGCCCAGACCGGGCCGGATGCCGTACTGACGACCGAACTTGGCCAGGCGGAGCAGGCTGTCCAACAAGCTTCGCACGCGCTGGCCGACATAGCCGTGCGCACCGCCGCCCGGTCCGGCCAGCACCTGATCAACAGGCTGCTCCAGGCAAAACAGTCCGGCGGCCAGGACTGGTCCAGCGTCAAGCAGGTGCTGCGATCGGTGCGCGGCTGGGCGGTGACAAGCCTGTCGGTTCGCCGCTTCCCCCCGGAACCGGGACTGTTCGACCTGGTCGTCATCGACGAGGCCAGCCAGTGCTCTATCCCGCAGGCCCTGCCGTTGCTCTTCCGGGCCAGGCGCGCGCTGATCATCGGTGATCCGATGCAGCTCCCTCACATCGCCGAGATCACCCCCCAACGTGAGGCCGCCATCCGGAAAGCGGCCGGGCTGTCCGCGGACTGGCTGGAAAGCCGCCGGCTGGCCTACCGGCGGCACTCGGCCTTTGACGCCATGGAACGGGCGGCCAGCCGCAACCATCTGCTCGACGAGCACTACCGGTGCCATCCGCTCATCGCGGATGTCGTCAACCGCATGTTCTACGGCGGCCAGCTCACCGTGCTCACCGATACCCGGAAGCTGAAACAGATCGACCGGCCGCCCATCGTGTGGGTACCGGTGAATGGGCAGCCAACCCGGCCACCCCGGGGCGGGTCGTGGGTCAATCAGGCCGAGGCCGTCAAGGTAAACGAATGCGTGAGTTTCCTGCTCGGAGAGCTGCCCCCGGACGCCACGGTCGGTGTAGTGACCCCCTTCAGGGCACAAGCCAACCTGATCGACGGGCACTGGCGCGAGGAGCCGCGGGTCGGGGTGGGTACGGCGCACACCTTCCAGGGCGGAGAGCGCGACGCCATCGTGCTGAGCCTGGTGGCGAGCCCGCAGATGTCCGCGGGCACCATCGCCTGGCTGGAATCCGCCCGCAACCTGTGGAACGTGGCCATCAGCCGCGCCCGCGCACACCTGATCGTCATTGGCGACAAGCCGTTCTGGGAACGCCGCGACGGTGTCGGCGCCGACCTGGCCGCGGCCGACGCCCTCGCTGATGAGCCTCCGCCGAGCGGTGACCCGCTGCTGCAACTCCTGTATGAGCGATTGAGCCGCCTGCCGGGTGCACAGGTCGAGCTCTCAGCGACCGTCAACGGCTACCACGCCGACCTGCTAGGCCACATCGACGGCACACCAACGGCCGTTCTTCTGGACCGGTCGGCAACAGCCGGCGCCGGCAGCCCCGACCGGCATCTCCGCCTGCAACTGCGGCGCACCGAGTTGCTCAGCGATCCCGCCGGTCACCGCCGGGCAATCCGGATGCCCGCCTGGCGCCTCTACGACGATGAGGGCCAGCCACCGTTGCCCGGCTGAGCCGTTACGCTCGCCCTGCACAGCCGGGCACTGTTGCGTTGCGCCTCCCCCTGAATAGGGTCGGAGCATGATCCGGAGGCTCCGCTGGCTTCAGATGGCGAGCGCGAGGTCGTCGAATGCCACGCGGAGCCTGTGCCGACTGGGGACTTTGGTAGCAATGTCGTAGTTACCGCGACGGAGGTTCTGCCCGAAGGCGTGACCGGTGGCGAGGATCTGCGCTTAGCGGTGAGGCTTCACGCCTCGCGTCGGCCAAGCCAGGCCTTCAGCCGTCTATGATCCGCTTCGATCGGGTTGTTCGCGTACTGCTCGACGACGTGCAGAGCCGACGCGGCCGGCTCGCCGGGGACCCGTGCATTAACATGCGCGCGGTCGGTCACGACCTCTACCGGGATCGTGCCGGCTGCCATCGCGCAAGCGAAAAGGCGCCGCGCGACCGCCAAGTCACGCCTCGTGGACCGAAGGACGTCAACGACCTGGCCATTTGATCGACGGCCCTCTGGGGTGCCAGAACTGTACCGCTGGCTGTGACCTGGGGTTTTCAGACGGCCCGCTCGTATTCGCTGAGGAGGCCACCAAGGACGGGCCGGCGCTTGATCTGTTCCTGGGAGAGATCGGCCACGGGTGGCCGGGCCGGGGTGGCTGGAGCTGGAGCGCGCGGTGCGGTCTTCGCCCGTTGCAGTGCCGGGCGTACTGGGCCATCACGATGCGCAGGTGCCGTCCGTGAAGATCAGCGTCCGGCCGGTGACCGCAGTCCGGCTGGTGAGCACGAACCGCTCCGCATAGGCGTTCGCGCGAGGACTTCGCGGCGGGAATCTTGACCGCTTCGGTGCCGACGCTGGCCGGGACCGCGTCGAATGAAGCGCTGAAATGCCCGGCCCGGTCGCGGATCAGGAACCGGAACCGGCAGCGCGCTCACCGAGGTCCATCAGGAGGTTCCGGATCTGCTGCGTGGTCCACGGCCCGTCCGGGTTGGCGGTAACGCCGAGGATGTGCACATAGCGGGAGCCGTCTCCATCACGAAAAAGCAGTAGAGACGCTGGAGGTTGATCGCGCAGTCCACGTGGGAGAAGTCGGTCGCCAGCATCGTCGCGGCCAGCGTGTGCAGGAACTGCCGCCACGTCGTGTCGGTGTCCCGCTTTGGCGCCGGAGGGATCTTCAGCGCCTTGAGGAGCCGGCGGATCGTGGATGCGCTGACCCGGTGACCGAGCTTGAGCAGCTCGCCCTGGATCCGCTGGTACCCCAGCCGTGGTTCTCGGTGGCGAGCCGCTCGATCAGCGCGGCGATCTCGGCACTGACTGACGGTCGGCCCGCGCCGTGCGGATAGGTCCACTTCCTGATGACCAGGGGCGACCAGGCGACGGTGCCACCGCAGGACGGTACCCGGGGTGATCAGGCGGTGCCCGCAGCTTCCCTGGCAGGTACCGGATCAGTTCGTCAGCCGTGGGCACATACTCGGCCGTCGCGCCGGGAATCAGGGGCGTTATCACGGAAACGGCCCTGCTGATCGTGGATTGCGAAACGCCGAATGACTCGCCTATCTCCGCCTGAGTGCGATTGTGCCGCATGTAAGTCAGGGTTGCCGCGACAGAATTGAACAGGCCGAGGCAAGGAGGCCATTTCTTGTCGCCGGGCGTACGCTCGGCGGAGTTGACGATCACGCAGAGGTCGATTATCTCATCGCGGGTGAATCCCGTGGTATGATACAGGCGATGGCCTGTTTCTGTAGAATTAAGTGCGGTAACTCAATCCTACCGGGAGCGGGCCATCCTCATGCAAAGCGCCGCATTATAATAAATTTCCAGTAACATACCCTGCCGGTGAATAAGCCTCACGCGCCCATCAGAAAATATGAATATTAATACCGTCGAGCAATGCGATTCCGGGAAAGTCAAGCGTAGTTGCGCCATACTAGTTTGCGTCAGTTTCCTTACGAAGTGACTGAGCAGTATTGCTCCCAGATCAACGAGGAGCAGAGTCACGTCTCCGGTCTTGTCGAAATGAACCGATGCGCTCCATTAGCCATTCTTAGCATTAACGCCGGGGTCGGCGACATAATATTCGCTTGACCTGCCAGGGCAGGCCAGGCACTGACCAGCGCGCCGACTCACGGAGCAGTTATGAAGCCACCAAGGTTAGAGGTCTTGGTTGATTAGTCGTCAGGAATGCCCGCGTGTGCGCATATCTTGCGTGATGTCACCGGGTCGCGTAGTTCGGTCACAGTCGTGCGCCTTGAGAAGAAGCCGGTGGCCCAGAATCCCTGGCCTGCAGGTACAGTCCACTCCCACTGCACGGGTACTAGGTAAACGCCGGCGTCGGCGTGCCTTTGGGCGTAGCTGTGGCGGTATGCGTAGGGCACGATCTTGGCGGCGTCGAACATGGCCCTGTCGCGCAGGTGGGCGCACAGGACCGTCATGATCTCCGGCGGCAGGTCCCGGCCAGGCTCTCCGCGCTGCGGGTCGGCGGGGATGTGCCCTCGCAATCAGCAGCGGCACGAGCACATACCGTAACTCACCAGCTAAGCCCACGCGTCCGGCTGCCAGCCGCCACCGCGCGCTGCCGCGTGCCAGCTGACGTGGGTTATTCCGGTTAGGAGACCCGCCGGCGCGGCCGGTGCCGGTGACGCCCCGGGCACACCGGACAGCACCCCACGACCCGGCGCGGACGGCAACCGGACACCACAGCCGGCGCCCGGCAACAGCACAGCCGGGTAGCAGACCCGCCTGGCCCCTGGATCATCCAGGGGCCAGGCGGTCTGGCTTCACTTGTGCCGGATGTGCTCGTAGATGTTCAGGTAGTCCTGGCCGGGCCGGGCCCAGGAGTAATCGCTGCGCATCGCGTTGCTGATGAGCTCGCGGAACTCGCCCGGGTGGCCGAACCACAGGCCTAGCGCGCGGCGCAGCGCCGACTCGACGGCGCCATTGTCGGTCTGGTGAAACACGTACCCGTTCCGCTGCCAGGGTGGGCGCGGTGAGAAGTCACGGTCGAACACGGTGTCGGCCATCCCGCCGACCGCGCGCACCACCGGCACCGTCCCGTACCGCATCGCGGTCATCGGTGCCAGCCCGCACGGCTCGAACAGGCTGGGCACCACCAGCAGGTCCGCGCCGGCGTAGATGAGATGGGCGAGTTCCTCCTGGTAGCCGATCTCCAGATGGCAGTCGGGGTTGTCGTTGAGGCAGCGCTTGAGATGCCAGAAATGGGCATTGATGTCATGATGATGGTTCGCGTCGCCGAGCAGGACGAACTGCCCGCCATGCGCCAGCGTGTAAAACAGCGCGTGGTGGACTAGGTGCATGCCCTTCTGGCCGTCGAGCCGGCCCAGGTACGCCACGACCGGGCCCCACGTCTTACGCAGCCAGAACCGCTCCCGGAGGGCTTCCTTGTTGCGGTACTTGCTCTCAAGGGCGCGCACCGAATAGCGGGCGGGTAGCAGCGGGTCGATCTCGGGGTTCCATACGTGGTAATCCACCCCGTTGAGAACCCCGCCGAATTTGGCCTGATGGGCGTCCAGGGCGCGGCCGAGGCCGAACCCGTGGTCGCCGTTCCGCACCTCTCCCGCGTGATTCGGCGACACCGTGGTCACGAAGTTCGCATAAACCAGGCCGCCCTTCATCAGGTTCACGGTCTGGTCGTGCGTGTCGTCGCCCATCCGGGCGGCGTCGAGGAAGTAGTCCGGCCGGCCAAGCTGGGTGGCCCACAGCACCTGCGGGCCGGTCAGTCCCTGATGGCGGAAGTTGTGAATGGTGTAGCAGACCCGTTGCTCCGGCATCGCGTGCTGGTACTGCTCATACAGCAGGACCGGAACCAGGCCAGTGTGCCAGTCGTGGCAGTGGATGACGTCGGGGCGCTTGCCCGACTGCAGCATGAATTCCAGCGCCGCCTTGCAGAAGAACGCGAACCGGTCGGCGTCGTCGGCGTACCCGTACAGCATGCCGCGGCCGAAGAAGTTGTCCGCCGCGTGCGGCTCGATGAAATAGCACTTCCGGCCGTGCACGTAACCGAAGAACACGGTGCAGTGCACCGCGCCGCCGCGCCACGGCACCCACAGGTCGTGGCAGCAGGGCTGCAGGTCCCAGATATCCGCGTACCGCAGGCACGCGTACTTCGGGAGAATGATCTCAACCGCGTTGCCGCGGATCTCCAGTTCCCGGCTCAGCCCGGACACCACGTCGCCCAGCCCGCCCGCCTTTGCCGCAGGCGCGCACTCGGGCGCCACCACCACGATGTACACCCTTCCCCCCGTCAATCAGCAGTCACCCCAGCAACAAAGATTTCACCAATGTGCACCCGGCATAAACGCGGTTTGGCGGCCCGGGTCCATTCCGTTCAGGCAAGGCATGCGCATCCTTGGCTGCATCTTGCACGTGCATATGCGCGTTCATATGCCCGGCTTGTCGCTAGCGGAGACCGGGCGCCGGATTTTCGGCTGTCCGAAAGGGCGTCATGACCAGCCTGCGGCCAATAACCTCAGCAAGTGATGCTGAAGGGGACGGGGACGATGCCGATCCGGCCTCAGCGGTCCGGCCGTCCAACAGCAGGGATCGCTTCATCCCCGCCCGCTCTATTTCACCTTCTCTGTCTTCTTTGCCGCCTTCCCAGCTGGTTTCACTGCGGCCGCGCCAGCCTTTTTGGTGGTCTTTGCCGCGTCCTTCTTCGCGGGTGCTTTCTTCGCGGGCGGCGGGGGCGCCGTGGCCGGCGCAGCCAGATCAACGACCGAGTCGTCTTCCCCGTAGCTGTTGGGGAAGTAGGCGTCGGCGGCCCAGTCGTTCTCCCACCGAACGCCATCAACGAGATACCGGAACCGGTAGGCCCGCCCCACTTCGAGCTCAACTGTCACGCTGAGTCCCCCGTCAGCGTCGCGGCGCATCACGTCGGCGGTGGGTGACCAGTCGTTCCATTCCCCGCATACCGCCGCGAGGCGGGCGCCCACGCGAGGATCAACCGTGAATGTGACGCTGGCCGTGCCCCCTGGTTCGCTGATCTTGATCATCTTCGCCTCCGCTCTGGCTGGCCGCACTCCGGTGGCGGGCACCAGGTTGCCGCCTGGGCCGGGCGTGACGGGACAGGCGAAACCGGCCGCAGGAGATTTTGGTGCTTGTTCCAGCCGTCGCATCCTATCTTGATTGCGGCTCATCCTGAATGGCGGCGCGGTCACTCCTGGCCCAGTTCATAGGTATATTTGGAGCACCTGTGCGGATTTCGCGCTCTGCTCCTGACACAGAGATGCACCCCTGGAGCAGCCCCCAGCTGGCTGCGGTCAAGGCCGTGATCGCTGGCCTCCTCGGCGCCAAACGAGGCGAATGGGAACCCATGGCGGCCGATGCCGGCCGATGGCCTCCGGCGGCCAGATCAGGTCAACCCGGGATGGCGCGGGTTGCTGCACATTGCTGCTGCGCCTCACCCCGATGCTGGCCGACACCTCCCCGCAGGCCAGGGCGGGCGCCGGGTGTGACCGCGCCGCGTTTGCCATCGACTTCGGCGCCCAGCAGGCCACCTGCCCGCAAGGCCATGCCAGCAGCTCCTGGAATCCCGTTACCCAGCGCGGCACCGAAACGATCGTGATCACTTTCGCGAGGGGCACCTGCGGTCCCGGCTCAGTCCGGTCCCAGTGCACCACCTCGGCGTCCGGGCGCCGCAAGCTCACGGTGCATCCCCGCGACGTCCACGAAGCTCGCTCGCCGCCCGGGCTGCCCAGGACACCAGGGACTTCCAGGCTAGATACGCGCTGCGCGCCGGTGTCGAGGGCACCGTCCGCCAAGGCGTGGCCGTCACCGGCATGCCCGCTACCGCGGACTGGCCAAGACCCGCCAGGAACACGTCAATGCCGCGGCCGCGCTCAAGTTGATCCGGCTGCATGCCTGGTGGAACGGCCACCCGCTGGACAGGACCCGCACCAGCCACCTCGCCAGGCTCGAACTTGCCTTGGCCTCATGAACACGAATTAACCAGCAGGGTCTACGGGTGTGGACCGACCACTGCGGCGTGTTCTAACCCTGGCTGCACAACGGATCAGCAACTGACAGGAGTAAGACCACTTTGCCGTGACCTGCGGCGCCCCACTGTGGAGAGCCTGACCACGGTGGAGGGGGTGGCGCTGGCCGGGCGGAGCGCGGCGGCCAGCAAGGCGGCGATCTCCTCAGCGGTGAACCCGGCCCACACCCCGTCGGCCGGGCGGGTCCACAACGTGTAGGCCAGGCACGCCAGCCGCACCGGGCAGGCCGCGCACACCTCCCGCGCCACCGCGATCCGCGCCTCACGGTCCTCTGCAAGCTCATCCTCCGGTTCAATGTCAGCGGGGCCGGTGAACAGCTCCGGATCGAACACGCAGCCCGGGTCGCCGGCCAGCACCGCATCGCGCAAATCCCGCGGCGTCGGCGGCAGCTTGCTCACGTCCTCCACCACGTCAGTCCTCCTCGGGTCCATAGGTTGATCACGAAACAGCGGGTCCTCGGCGCTCGCGATCGTGCCGAGCATTAGCGCAGCCTCCTGTTGTCGGAGATAATCATCCACAGCCAGGCGCCATCGCCACCGCCCCTATCACCGTGCCGGAAATCGTTAGGCTGTCACCATTTCCCCGGCCGACCTCTCCTCGGCGGCGTACCGCTGCCGGGCGCTGTCCGGCTTGGCCCAGAGGCCGCGCAGGTCGGACAGGAAACTGCCCTCAACCGCCCACTCCGGCAGCTCAATGCCCAGGTCATCTTGATCTGCCGGGCATACTCCTGCTTCATACACTTCGTGTCGCTGCTGTCGGTCCTGATTTCCGTTCCCCCTTTTCATGGCCGGAATTATCGGGGGATCTTCGACGCCCTGGACGGAGATGACGCTGACTTCCGCGGGTATGTCCGTTACCGTCAGCGTCTCCGGTAAGCAAACGAGCACGCAGAGGCAGAAGACCGCTGTTGCGGGGCCGTCCTCCCTGCCAATAAGTCCCGGGAACGGGAATCGGCCTGGCGCGCGGCGAAGGCGGCGGCCTGCGCGCGGCGGTGCATGCCAAGCTTCGTCATCAGCGAGGACACGTGGTTCGCCACGGTCTTCTCCGCCAGGCCCAGGCGCTGCGCGATCTGCCGGTTGGTCCGCCCCTCGCCGATCAGGCCCAGCACCTGCTTTTCCTGCCCGGACAGCGCCGCCACCGGATCCACGCTGGCCATCCGTTCCCGCAGCCAGGCCATGATGAGGCGGGAGGCCTCCGGGTCGAGCGCCGGCTGCCCCGCCGCGACCGTGCGTACGGCACGGACGAGGTCGGCGCCGCATGTCTGCTTCGGTACGTAGCCCTCGGCGCCGGCCAGGATCGCGCCGAGCAGCGCCCGGTCATCGCCATACCCGGTGAGGATGAGGCACGCGGTCTCCGGGAGCCCGGAACGGATCTGCCTGCAGACCGCGACCCCGTCACCGTCAGGCAGCCGCACGTCCAGAACCGCCACGTCGGGGCGGAGCGCCCGCATGCGTGCCAGCGCCGAGGAGGCTGTCTCGGCCTCGCCGACCACCTCGATGTCCGGCTCGGCGGCCAGCAGTTCCCGGATGCCGCGCCGGATGATCTCGTGATCGTCGAGAAGGAACACGCGCGTCCTTCGCTCGCCCGGAACGTGCTCATCCATCCGGGGCCTCCGTTCCGTACCGGGCCGGGCGCCACCCTCCCGTTACTATAAGTATCGCACCGATTACATTAAGAGTCGGGCGGGCAGCAGCGGCCCAGGCCGCCTTACATGCTGATCGCATGAATGGCCCCGAGAACCGCTAGTTAGTTACTTCGGCCTGAAAAAGGACTCGGTGTCGGGCCCGGGGCTGGATGAGCTTGGGGTGGCTGTTGACCCTGGCCGGTTAGCTGGCCAGCGTCGCGATCTTGACGAGGTTGTGGGCGAAGACGCCGTGTCCGCACCAGATCGCAGCTCCCTGCCGGCCGTCCAGGTGGGTGCGGTCCCAGCCGTAGCCGCGCTTGAGGTGGCTGATCCGTCCTTCACAGCCGGTCCGCCATTTGACCAGCCGGTGAAAGCCGCGGCTGTGCTCAGGTTTCTTGCGGGCGGTGGACGTCGTGGCCTGGCGGGGGATGGCGACGGTGCGCACGCCCAGGTTGCGCAGGTCACGCTCGACGGCGGGTTGTCCGTAACCCCGGTCGGCGATGACCGCGCGAGGCACGCGGTCGGCCCGGCGGCGGACCCGCCCGGCCGCCGGTGCCAGCTGGGGCCCGTCGGGGACAGCGCCGTGTTCGGTGCTGTAGTCCAGGATGATGCCGTCGTCGTTGTCGGTGACCTGCGCTTTATATCCTCGTCAGACCGGCGCATGTACTTGTTCCGGCGTTCGGCTGAGGAGCGGAGATGGCCAGGGTTGTCATGCAGGCGGTCGTGTCGGTGGACGGCTACATCGCCTATCCCGATGACACGGTTGGGCCGCTGTTCGACTGGTACGGCAACGGAGATACCGAGGTGTCCGCCAGGGCGAGCGGCTGGACGTTCCATATCTCGCAGGCGTCCGCGGATTACGTCCGGCCCTTCTGGGACGCCATCAAGGTGACGGTGATCGGCCGTCACCTGTTCGACACCACGAACGGCTGGGACGGCGACCCGGCCGCCGGAGACGAGCTGGTCGTTGTCACCCACCGGCCATTGCCGGAGGCGTGGCTCGCCGGCCACCCGGACGCACCCTTCCACACTGCCGGGTCGGTCGAGGCGGGCATCGCGCTCGCCGGGAAGCTCGCCGGCGACGGTCTCGTCTGCGTGACCGCCGGCGACCTCGGCGGGCAGGCGTTCTCGGCAGGTCTGGTCGATGAGATCGCGATGGATGTCGCCCCGGTGGTTCTGGGTGAAGGGGTGCGCTTCTTCGGCAGCCACGCCGGCACCGTCCTCCTGGACGATCCCGACCAGGTGGTCCGAGGCGACCGCGTGCTGCACTTGCACTACACAGTCCAGCGCTGATCGGCCCTCCGCGGTGGCGGCTCTCGGGCCAAGCCCGCTGCCCTCTGACCTGCGGCAATCCGCCTCGGTGCGTTATGGGCAATCGGGTATGCAGCATTCAAGGTCGGCCGTCTCCGTGCAACGGATAACAGGTCTGTCCGACTGGGTCGCGTGGGGTCGAACTAAGCTAAGGCCATACGGCGATCGCGCGGCTGTTCGGTTGGCGATCACGCTTTCAGATCGGTGATCAGCGTGGCGATCAGGCGTTCTTCCATGACCACGCGGCCGTGCTCGGCCATGAGCGACGCGAGCTGCGGCTCCCAGGGACTGACCGCCTCCGGGCCGGTGAGCGGGGTTGATTCGCCCGCCGCGAGCGCGTCGCGGTAGTCGCGCGCGGTCATCCGCCAGGGCCGCGCCGCGTGCCTCGTCACAGCGGCGCCGACGATGCGCAGGCCGGCCCAGTCGAAGTCGGCCCGCCAGTGCAGCCGCGCTCCGCGCGCGGTGGCCTTCCCGAGCACGGCGTGGCAGGCAGCGCTCGGCACGCCTTCGGTGCAGACCAGTGCGGCACCGTCTGCGCCGAGTTCGGCCGCGGCGACCCGCAGCACCGCCGGGTTCTCGCACACGTAGATGTCACCGGCGGCGGGTGCGGAGACCAGGGCGGCCTGCTGGAGGGTGAGACGGAACGGGATCCCGGAGCCGGCGGCGTCGTCCAGCCAGCCCGACACCACGTCGTCGCCGGCGCAGTGCAGGTTCAGCACCAGCACCTGGCTGGCCAGGTCGTCGGCGATGGCCCCGGACGCCTCCCACAGCGCCCGCTGGCCTGCCCGGTCCCGGGGCACGCCGTCCAGCCCCGAACGCATCGCCAGCGCACGCAGCACCAGCGTGGCCAGCGGCCCGCCCGCCAGCAGGGCCTTGGTGTCACCCGTAAGCCGCTCGGCCAGCACTGGCAGCGGAACCGGATTGCCCGGGTCGCAGGCGTGCAGGAACTCCAGGATCCGCGCCGCATGCTCGAGCAACAGCTCGTCGTCCCGGCGCACCAGCCGGGTGATACTCCCGTCGGACCGCAGCGCCGACAGCCACGCCCGATACCAGGATTCGGTGGCGAGCACCGAGCCGGCGGCCGCCGCGGCGGCGGTCTCGCGCCGCCGTGCTTCCTGATCCCGCTCGGCCGGCCGATCGCGTAGCGGCCCGCCGATCGCCTCGAGCGTGTCCCGCAGGCCCGAGCCAAGCCGTCGGCGCAACTCCGCGTCCAGGTCGGCGAGGGCGACGGTGAGGCGCCGTGCCGTTTCCGGCCGGTACTGCCCGGTGATGCCGATTACCAGGCGACGCTCGCTGTCGGCGGGCGCGTTCAGCCCGATCGACCGGTCGAGCGCGCCGCCGCTGCTTTCGAGGCTCTTCCTGGCCTGCGCGAGCAGGCGGGACCAGCCCTCGCCGCGCAGTTCCTCCAGGTCCTGGCTCATGCCGCAATGGCCGCGCGGCGGGTTCCCGGTGAGCCCAGTGCGGCGCCGAGCTCGCTGCCCTCGTCGGCGATCAGCTCGGTGCCGTCCCAGACCAGCAGCAAGGCGCTGACCGTGTGCTGGACGGGCGAATGCGCCAGGTCGTAATGGGCGGCTGCGCGAATCGCGCCCTCGGTCGCCCACAGGTCGTACCCGGTCATGAACAAATCAAGGTCGAACTGAGCGGCCAGGCCCATGAGCTCTCCGCGGCCAGTGTCATCCACGCCCGCGAACGCCTCGTCCAAGGCCAGCAGCCGCGGCGCGTGCGGCTGCGCCGAGTTGAGCATCGCATGCGCGGCGGCGAACAGCGGCAGGTGCAGCGACACTGACTGCTCACCGCCGGAGAGCCGGCTGTGCCGGGCCCGGGTCAGCGTCTCCTCGCCCCCCTCGGGGCCGGCCAGCTGGAAGACGAACTGGCGCCACCGGCGGTAGTCGAGCACCCGGGCGAGCAGTTCCCGGTACGGCAGCTCGCGGTGCCGGGCGCGAGCGGTCTTGATTTGCGCGGCGAAGTGGCTGCGCATCCTGCTCAGCGCGTCCGGGCTGAGCCGGGAGGCGCCCCCGTCGAGCAGCGCGCATACCGCGCGCTGCTCGTCATCGAGATGGTCGGCGAGCTGCCACTTGACTCCCACGGTCTTGCCCGAGGACATCCTCCGCGACCGCATCTCGGTGTTCATCCTGCGGATCAGGTCCCTGGCGTCCACGGTCCGGTCGTGGATCTGCTGGGCCAGCCTGGTCAGCAGCGCGTCCTCGAGAATGCGCTGCTCCGATTCGGACAGCAGCAATTGCTGGTCGCGGCGCGCGGCGGCGATACGCCCGGCGAACGCGCCGACCGGCAGCGGCCCCTGCTCATCGGCGATCCGGACCACGATGACGCCGTCGGCGCCGTCCCACTCGGGATGATAGTCCTGGCCCGCGCCGGTGAGGTGGACCTGCAACTCCTCGAGCGCCCGGGTCAGCCGGGTAGTGGACATCTTCAGCGAGGTCTCGGTCGGGGTGAGGTCCCTGGTGACGGCGAGGATCGCCTCGTAAACGCCCAGCACAGGGCCGGGCAGGTCTTCCCCTGCCCAGTCGGCGTCGGTCGCGGGCCAGGCCAGGCCGGGCGGGCAGTTCAGCACGTCCAGCAGTTCTCTGGCCGCGAACGGCTCGAGGTCGCGTGCGGTCACCCGTTCCTCTTCGGCGGCGACCGCCAGCGCTTCGGTGTCCTTGACCACGCGTTCGCCCGCCTGGGCCGCGGCCCGGATCGCGTCGATCTCGGCCGCGCGGGCGGCTTTCTCCTCGGCCTGCGCGGCGGTCAGTCCGGCTTCGGCCTCTTCGACCTGCGTGAGAACCTGCTGGGCCGCCACGCCGATGGCGCCGCGCAGCGCCTCGAGCTTGGCCGCCTCCTCGGTGTGGCGACGGCGGGCGGTGCGCTCGGCACCGACGGCGGTCGCCTCTTCTTCCGCGGCGTGATCCAGCCGAGTCTGCGCCTCGGCCACGATGCCCCCCTGGCGGGATTCCTCCCGGTGCCGGGCGGCAAGGTCGCGGGCGGTCGATTCAAACCTGCGCGCCGCGCCTTCCACCCGGTCGACGCCGTCCGGGTCGAGGGCTTGGTCGATGGCGGTACGCCGCAGCGCGCGTTCGGTCACCGTGCAGGCGGCGACGGACTCGTCGAAGCTCGCCTGGGCCTGCTCGGCGTTTTCCCGTGCGGCGCGCAGGTGACCGGCGGCGCGGGCATGCTCACGCTGCGCGGCGGCGATCGCCGACGTGGCGGGCAGCGTGACTCGCGCCTCGGCGAACGCGGCGAGCGTGTCGGCCAGCCCCGCCGCCCGGCGGTCCAGCCCGGCGATCTCCTCCTCACGCGCAGCGATCCTCGCCTTGCATTCGGCGATCCTGGCCGTCCGGCGGCGAGCGCGGGCGGTTGCGCCGATGTATTCGGCGTGTTCCTTGCGGTGCCGCCCGGCGGTGATGCCATGCGAATAGCGGCCGTCGGTGCCGATCACCGCGGCCGCGGAGAACAGCCCGCCATCCAGCGCGATCGAAGCCAGCACGGCGGTGACCCGGTCTTGGGGCACGGGCGTCTCATCCTCGGGCGTGAGCACGTCCGCCAGGCTCCGGCGGGCTATCGCCGCGCCCGGGACCAGGAAGCCATCGTCGGCGGTGACCGCGTCATCTGCGGGCGTGATCCAGGCGTCCAGCATCCCGGTCGCCTGCAGCGCGGCCTCCATCATGGCGGCCAGGTCGTCCGGCACGTGATCAGCGAACCGGACCAGCCGCCACAGCGGCGCGCCGTCGCGCCCGCCGCGATCGGCGGCCCGGCCGGGGTAGGCGGGCGGCGCGTCGTCGCGCTCGGCGACGATCCGGTCCCGCTCCTCGATCAGCCGGTCCAGTTCCGCTACGGCGCCGGCTCGCTCGGCGCGCAACGCGGCCCGCTCGTCGCGGACGGCCTGCTCACCGGCGGCGACGGCGCCGTTGTAGACGGTCTCGAGCGCCGGGGCGCCCTGCTCGCCGGACCGCATGATCGCGTCGCCGAGCGCCTCGGCGAGCCGCCTCCAGTCGCCGTCCTCGAGCAGCCCGGCGTGCCGGGCGGCCCAGTCCGCCAGGGCGCGTTCCGCGTCGTCGAACGCCTGCTGCACGGCACCGGCGGCCGCCTGCTCGGCCTGCTCAGCCTCGGTCAGCGCGTTGTGCGCCCGGTCGAGGGTGAGCCTGGCCAGGTCCCGAGCCTGCTCGGCCCGGTGGTGATCGGCGATCGCGGCGCGAACGGCACGCACCGCTTCCAGGCGGACGGCCAGCCTCGCGCCGGCGCGCTCGGCGAGCCCGTCGGGCGATGCGTAGGCGGGCTGCCACCGGACGCCCGCCTCACTGGCGTGACTCAAAAGCTCGGCCGCGGTCCGGGAGACGGCCGCCTGCATGTCGGCCAGGACGCTTTCCGCCCGGACGAGCTCGGCACGGCCGCGAGCGGTCGCGGTCCGGCGCCTGGCCAGTTCGGCGGACGCCTCGGAGGCAGACTCCAGGCAGGTGCGGACCAGACGGTCCAGGTCCTGCATCTGCTCCACCGCCTGGTAGGCGCGGCTGGCGCGGAGCTGCTCGATCCGGGCCCGAAGCCGGGCGACCGCCTCTTCCGCGGCATCCCGGCGTTCGGCCGCCGCCTCCTGCCGTTCCCCGGCCGCCTGCTGTGCTTCGGTGTCCGCGGCCACGGTTTGGCGCGCGGCTGTCGTCGCCTCGCGGCGCCGGGTGAGCGCGTCGGCGGCCCACCGGGCGTGCGTGCGCAGGTAGGTCGTGTAGCTGGCCAGGAACGTCTGGGTCGCCTCGTCGGCGGCGGCCAGTCCCTCCAGGGTGAGGGCCACGGTTTCCATGTCGTCGAACGACCGCGCCGCCTCGGCAACCAGGTCGTCATCGACCGGGCGGAGGCCCTCGGTGAGGGTGTCCGACAGCTTCACCGGGTCGAGGTTTTTCGCGAGCTGCGGTCGCCGCAGCGTGAGAATCAGCGTGAGCAGCTGCTCATACCGCTCCGCGCCGAGGCCGAACAGCCGGTGGTCCACGGCCTCGCGATACTCGGTGGGCGAACCGAGCAGGGCGGCCTCGCCGATCTCCTCGGCGAGCTGCTTGCGGGTCATCGGCCGGTCGTCGTCGGTGATGAGGGAGAAGTCCTCTCCCACCCGGCCGTCGGCCACGAAATGCCAGCGGATGGGGGTGTCACGGTGCCGCTGCGCGTGCAGGCCGATCCCGACCGTGACCGCCTCGCCGGTTCCGGCGTGCCGGAACTCCAGCCATGCGTAGCCCACGGCGTTCTCGCCCCCGCGGTACAGCAGGTTGGACTTCATCGTGCGGTCTTCGGCCGCGAACGGGTTCAGCCGCTTGGGGTCGATCCGGCCGTCGAGCACGAACGGGAAGAGCACTTCCAGGGCCTTGGTCTTGCCGGATCCGTTCGGGCCGCGCAGCACGAGCCAGCCGCCCGCGAAGCAGAACTCCTCATCACGGTAGTCCCACATGTTGATGACCCCGGCACGGGTGGGTTCGAATCGGGTCATGGTTTCGCTGGCTCCTTGAGCTGGGCGGTGACGCTGCGGTAGCGGGCGAGCAGCGGCAGCACCAGCGCGCCGCCGTCGACCCGGGCGACCAGGCCAGCCGACGCGAGCAGGCCGAGCGCCTCGCCGAGCAGGCCCGCGGGGTCGGCGACCTGCTTCTCGGCCATGCCCGACCCGAATTCGTCGACCAGCTGGCGCAGTCCGGCGCGCAGCCACATCTCGCTGAGGAACGGATAGGTCACGTCGACGGCGGTCTCCGTTCCGGCCTCCGCGCCGGAGGTGCCCGCGCCGTAGGTGCCCGCCCCGGAGGTGCCCGGGCCGCCGACACGGGCGTCAGCCGGGATCACCGCCGCGGCCCCGGAATCGCCGGTGTCCTCCAGCCCGCCGCCGACGGCGAGGAGGTCGGCCACCCGGCCGCGGTCCGGCAGAGCCGAGTCGATGCGCCGCGCCGCCTCCGCGAGCCGCTCGGCGGCCGTGGCAGCGGGAAGGTGCTCCACCCGGGCGCGGTTGCGCTGCAGGTACCCGGCGATCCGCGCGCACAGCAGCAGCGCGGCCTGGGCGACCGTCCCGGTTCCTGGAAAGGTGAGGTCACTGAGCCGCTGGCCGGTGTTCACCAGGGCGACGCCCTCGGCCCGGCGCTCCAGTGCCAGCCCGGTGAGCCGCTCCAGGTCCTCGGTGAGGGCCGCCGACCGCAGCTGGCCGCGCAGCCCGGGGTCCACGTCCGCGTAGTAGACGACCGGGTGCTCCAGGACCAGCCGCCGGGCCCGCCGGGCGCTGCGCCGGCGCTGGGCGTTGATTCCCTGGGCGGGGCCGTCGCGATCGGTCCCGTTGAGCAGCTCGGTCACCGAGCTCAGGTGCTGCAGCACCCGGCTGGGCGCGTAGACGGCCGCGACGATCTCCCGGTCGATGTCGTACAGCGCTTCGGCGCGTTCGGGGTCGTTGAGCCACTCGGCCGCCGACCCGTCGGCCATGCCCAGCGCGCCGCGCGCCTCCAGCCAGGCCACCGCGTCGACGAAAGCGTCGCGGTCGGCTTTCCGGCCGGTGTCCATGCCCAGTCCGTCGATCCGCCCTGCCTCGGCGGCGACCGCTTCGGCCAGTTCGCTGAGCGCGATCTGGCTGCCGGAACGGCCGAGCGCGGACAGCGTCAGCACCAGGTAGGCGTAACGGCGCCGGTCGAACGGGCGCCGGGCGCGAGTCAGGGCAGGGCGGGTGCTGTCCAGGATGTCCTGCACGCGGCGCAGCCGGACTGTCTCGCCTGTGCTGACCAGGGTATAGCCGAGGACTTCGGCGAAATCCGCGCGTAGCTGCCTGGCCCACTTGCGGGCCAGCGGCAGCGCGGTCCTGTCCGGGTAGCTGGCCGTGATCAGCGGGTGGCGCAGCAGCAGCCGGGCGGCCTGCTGATATTCGGCGAGCTCCAAGGGACCTACGTCGGCGGCGACCCTCATCCGGCCGCCTCGGGCCGGGCCGCCTGAGGGCCGGCCGCCTCGGGCCGGGGAGCCTGGGGGCCGGTCACCTCGAGCCGGAGGCCGCCGAGATGGAGCCTGCCCCGGATGGTACGCACGGTCGTGGAGCCGGCCGCCGGGCGCAGGGTGAGCCGGACCCCGTGCGCCGCCCCGGTCGCCATCGGGCTGTGCACCCCGGTGACCCTCCGGCTGACCGGGACAGGGACCCGCGCCGCCAGCGCCAGGTCCAGCAGGCCGAGCAGCGCCTGGGTCTCCGGCTCGTCGAGTACCCGCTCGTACACGCCGTCGCTGGCCAGCTGCGCCGCGGCGGCGCGCCGCTGCGCGGTCGCCTTGAGCTGCTCGGCCCGCAGCCGCTGCCGGCATTCCTCGTTGCGCTGAATCTTGCCCGGGCCGTGCAGCGCCTGGGCCCGGCCGGTGCGGACCAGGGTCCGGGACAGCGTCACCGGCTCGGCCTCCCACCACGACAGCCGGGCTGGGATCAGATCCGGGTCGTCGTAGGCGGCCGAGACGTGCCGCGGCGCGCCGAGCCCGAACACCGCCTGGAACAGGGCATGCGCGTCGGCATCGGCGGGGGCGTTGGCGAACCATTGCGCCAGGTGGCGCAGCTGGCTCTCCCGGCTGACCCCGCCGCGGCGGGACTCGGTGACCCGTCGCAGCAGCGCGGTGACGTTCGCGATCCCGGTGATCGTGGCGTCCTGCAGCCGCTCGGCCTCACCGCGGGCGCTGGCGCCGAACCACTGCACCAGCCCGCCCCAGCGGTGCCGCCAGTCGGCGACGCGCTCGGCGTGAGAGCGGAAGAGCCGCTCGTCGGCTCCGGCCGCCAGCGCGGCGATCCGGTCGGCGCCCGTCGCGTCGACCTCCGCGACGGCATCGGCCAGCAGCGGGGAGTACCGGGACAGCTCGGAGTGGAACTCGCGCATGTGGGTGAGCAGCGCGTCCTTGTGGGCGAGGAAGACTTCCGGCCGGGTGTCGTTGGTCCGCGCCAGGTCGCCCAGCATGAGGTAGAAGCGGGCGGCGCGCTGCGCCATGTCCGCCAGCACCCCGTCCAGCCGTGACAGCTTCCGGTACACCTCCGGGGCGTCGCCCGTTCTGGCCGCCTCCGCCAGCGTGACCAGGTCAGCCAGGATGTCAGGGAAGACCAGCCGGGACAGTTGCGCGTCCTCCAGGCTGGCGCCCAGCACGTCCTCCACCGCACGGTAGGCGCGGTACCCCGCCTGGGTGAACTGGTACACGTAGTGCCGGTTGCGGTACTCGGCGAGGTTGGCGGCGCGGGTGCCGTCGTAGGAGCGGTCCAGCACCTGCCACTCGGCCAGCGCGTCGAG
>Ga0335081_10004149_pt1 | contig 22861 bp, 18 predicted proteins | sample Lox_Sample_35_FD_206713 | JGI IMG/M metagenome (GOLD analysis project Ga0335081, IMG submission 206713) | Soil microbial communities from Loxahatchee National Wildlife Refuge, Florida, United States - Lox_Sample_3.5 | ecosystem: Environmental > Terrestrial > Soil > Wetlands | place: USA...
GAGATCCTGAGCTGCTGGCTGGCGCGGTGCGCGACGCCGTCCGCCAGGTGGATAGCAACCAGCCCATATTCGACCTCAAGAGCATGCAGCAGCGGATCTCTGAGGAGACCTCTGGAGTTCGCGCTTCCGCCGTCAACATGAGCGTCTACGCCGTAATCGCGTTGTTGCTGGCGGTGACCGGCATCTACGCCGTGATCTCGTACTCCGTGGTGCAGCGAACGCATGAGATCGGGGTCCGCATGGCCCTGGGCGCCGCGGGGGCGGACATTGCGAGAATGACTCTGCGGCAGGGTATCGCGATCGCCGCCGCTGGGCTGGCGATCGGCGTTCCGCTGTCCTACACGCTGATGCGCGGCATGTCCAGCGCGCTCTATAACGTGGTGCTGCTGGACCCGCTGATCTTCGCCGGTGTCACCGCCGTCCTGGCCCTCTCGGCAGTGCTGGCCGGCTATGTCCCGGCCCGCCGCGCCGCAAGCATTGATCCGTTGGTCGCCCTACACCACGAGTAGCTCATGTGGGGCGGCTCCCCTGAGCCGCGCGGGACGCCCTCGTCCCGCACCTTCGTAAGAGGAGCGTGCGGTCCACGCGCCTTAGAGGCCCTCGCCTACTCTCCAATCGCCGCGCCGTGGGCTATACTCGAACGCAATGCCGAAACACTGCTTTGCCCCCTTAACCTTGCTCGTTCTGACCGCCGCCTGGTGCGCTGCACAATCCACCCCGCCGCCCACCAAAGTCGACCCCGTCACCGAAACACTGCACGGTGTCACCATCACCGATCCCTATCGCTGGCTGGAGGACCAGAACAGCACCGCCACGCGCGAATGGCTCGCCGCCCAGGACAAATACGCCCGCTCATACCTGGATTCCATCCCCGGCCGCGACCAGCTCCGCAAGAAGCTGGAAGCCCTTCTCAAAATCGACACCATGAGCGTGCCGATCGTCCGCAACAACCGCTACTTTTTCAGCCGGCGCATGGCCGGCGAAGACCGCGCATCGCTCTACATCCGCCAGGGATTGGGCGGCAAGGATGAAGTGCTGGTAGACCCCAACGCGGCCACCGACGATAACACGACCTCGATCCAGTATTTCGGCGTATCCGAGGACGGAGGCCTGATTGCCTTTGGTTCGCGGCGCGGCGGCGAAGACGAGGTCTCCATCCGCCTGCTGGACGTGGGCACGCGCCAGTACCTCCCGGACACCTTGCCGCGCGGCCGCTATTTCGGCTTCTCCTTCAAGCAGGACAAGAGCGGCTTCTATTACTCGCGCTTTGTCGTCGGGCAGGGTTCGCGTGTGTACTACCACTCCATGGGCTCGCCGGGCGCCAGTGACAAAGAGGTTTTCGGTCAAGGCTATGGGCCGAACCAGGTCATCGGCGCCATGCTTTCGGAGAACGGCCAATGGCTGCTCATACGCGTCAGCGAAGGAGTCCCCACCAAGAAAACTGAGCTCTACTTTCAGGATGTCACCGCCCAGGGACCGATCCGCACGCTCCTGAAAGAAGACGCGGAGTTCGACCTCAGCGAGGCCGGCGACATGCTCTTCCTGAATACCAACTGGAAGGCCGAGCGGAGGCGGATTATCCGCGTCGACCTCAACAAGCCCACGCCGGAGAACTGGAAGGAAGTGGTGCCCGAATCGTCATTGGCGATCGAGTCAGCCAGCGCGGTCGGCGGCCGGCTGTTCGTGACCTACCTTGACAAAGTCTCCAGCCGCATCAAGCAATTCGATGGGGACGGCAAGCCGCTGGGAGATATGAAACTGCCGGGAATCGGCTCGGCAGGAGGTCCCATCGGCCGCTGGACCGACAACGAGGCCTTCTTCACGTTCACTTCGTTCGTCGACCCCAACACTTCGTACCGCTACGAGGTGTCCACCGGCAAGCAGGAGGTCTGGTTCCGGCCCAAGGTTCCGGTGCGCAGCCAGGACTTCGAAACCAAACAGGTCTGGTACACCTCGAAGGACGGCACGAAGGTGCCGATGTTCATTGTGGCCCGCAAAGGGCTGCCGCTCGATGGCAACCGTCCGGTTCTGCTCACGGGCTACGGCGGTTTCAACATCTCGGAAACGCCGGCCTTCAGCGCACCCGCCGCGATGTGGACCGAATTAGGCGGCGTGTACGCGCTCGCCAACCTGCGCGGCGGCGGCGAGTTCGGCGAGAGCTGGCACCGCGCCGGGATGTTCGAAAAGAAGCAGAACGTCTTCGACGATTTCATCGGCGCGGCCGAGTGGCTGATCCAGAACCACTACACCAAGCCGGCGCGCCTTGCCATCCAGGGCGGCTCCAACGGCGGTCTGCTGATGGGCGCCATGATGACGCAGCGCCCCGACCTGTTCGGCGCCATCGTTTGCGGCGCGCCGTTGCTCGACATGCTGCGCTATCACAAGATGCTGGTGGGCGGCTGGTGGGCCTCGGAATACGGCTCAGCCGATGACCCGAAGCAGTTCGAGTACCTTTACAAATATTCGCCCTATCACAACGTGAAGAAGGGAACGAAATACCCCGCGATCCTGTTCGTCACGGGGGATTCAGACACCCGCGTAGATCCTTTGCATGCCCGCAAGATGACGGCCCTGATGCAGGCCTCCAATGTATCGGCGAACCCGATCCTGCTGCGCTACGACATCAAGGGCGGGCACAGTGGATTCGGCTCCGTGAACCAGACCATCGATCAGCAGGTGGACCAGATCAGCTTCATCGCCGCCCGTCTGGGCGTGAAGATCGAATGAACCGACGGCGCTGCCCGTTGCCGGTGCGATCTATCGCTTGGCCGGCTTTGCCGCGACGTTTTCCTTCGCCAGCAACCTCTGTGCCTGCAAGTCGCCCTCGGCGGCTTCTTTGACGGTCTGACCCCGCGTCTCGATGGCCTCCTTCAGAGCAGCCTTGGCGGCATTGCTCAACGACACCGTATCCGTAACCGTTGTAGTTTCTTGCGGTTTGGGTGGATTCGGCTTGGGCTTCGCCGGCGCCGTTTGGGTGACGTGGTGGGTATGGGTTGTGCTGGATATCGCACTGACCATGCTTAGAGTTCTCCTGTTCATCCATATCGGCAGGAATCGCGAGGGCTCTAGTTCTTTTTCCGTCCTGCGGGCACCCCGGCTCACGAGCGGAACTCATCACTCCAACAGCCCTGCGGGCTATCAGATACCATGAACGGTCACAGGCCTCTTCCTATGCGCAACCAATTCTTCTACATTCTCCTCGTCACCACGGCCCTGGCGCAGCCCCCGGCGCGCCCGCCCATCGACCCTCAGAAAGTCCAGGATCAGGACGCCATGACGTGGGCCGATTACCATCCCATCCCCGGTATTGATTGGGCCGACCCCAAACTCGTGCCCGCTAAAAAGCAGTTTAAGGTCGCCCTCCTTGCCGTCGACTTCCCCGATCAGCCCTTCGTCATTACGCTGCCCAAGCATTCCGATCTGTTCGGCAACCCGCAGATCGATCCCATCCCGCGCGAGATGGTCGCCCAGTTCTACGCCGATTTCTATAACACGCCCTCGCCGCTCAACCACGGCCACACCATCAACGGTTATTGGATGGAGCAGTCGCGCGGCCAGATCGGCATCGGCAAGCTGGATGTCTTCGGCCCCTACCGCATGCCCAAGAACCTGTTCCAGTACGGTCTCAACGAGTGGGGCCAGAACGGCGCCGTGCCTACGGGATATGTGGCCGACGGCCGCCTCGAGCCAGACGCCGACGCCCTTTGGGCCGCCGACGCGGGCGCCGATACCAAGAAGAAGTACGACATCGTCATCCGCATTTACGCCGGTTACGACGAAACCAGCGTCTGGCAGGAATTCGGCGAAATGAGGTTCCAGACCAAAGAAGACATCCCGGCCGAATGGGGCAACCCCGATCCCAGCAAGCCCCGTTGGGTTGTGACACGTTACGAGCCGTGGACGAGTTGGAAGGCCGGCGCCCAGCAATGGGGCCTGTCATCGGTGCGCCAGGGCGAAAGCTCCGGAACGCTCACCCATGAAATCGTGCACTTCGCATTTCACGTCGGCGACAACAACAACAACCCGTACGAGCCGCCCTACCCGCGCGCCGGCTCCGGCCCGTGGGACATCATGGACCGCGGTTCGTTCAACGGCCCCGGAGGACCGCATCGCCGCTGGGTGGTGCCTGCCGCCGAGGGTGCTTCCATGCCCGCCGGCCTCATGCTGCGTAGCAAAATTCGCTTCAATTTCGTGAAAGAGGAAGCCGTATTGGCGCTCACGCGCAGCGGCCTCGCCGGCTCCGGCCTGGCAGTAGGCACGGTCGTCGCGCGCGCGGTCGACCCTGGTCCCGGTCAATATGCCGGCATCACCGTCCGCCTCGACGGCGATGGAGATAAGACTCCGCCCGAAGACTACGCCAAGAACCCGGTTTCCTCCGGTGATACGAAGTACAACTTCTATGCCGTCGAAGTGGTGCAGCGCATCGGCTATGATTCCTTTACCCCGGACAACGGCGTGCTCCTCTCCAAGAACCTCGACAACGAAATGCGAGGCGGCGGCCGCGGAGGCTTCCACCCCTTCACCTATGTGATCGATGCGCACCCCGAAGACATCAAGATGGTGGACTTCAGACGCCCCGGCGCCGGCGAGCCGGTCATGCGCACGGTGGCCGACTACCGCCAGTTGAACGACGCTCTTTTCCACGCCGGCACGAATTCCGGCAGCCAGTTCGAGTGGGAGGACACACCCAACCGCCTGCACTTCTACGTCGTCGATCTGCACAAGGACACGCAAGGTGTGCTGTCCTACACCATCGGCGTCCGTTCGCTCGATGGCGCCGGCCCGCAGACGCGCGCCGTCAAGCTTGTCTCCGCCGCCATGTGCACCTTCACGCTGACCAACAACGGCTCGGCCCCCGCGGCCACGGCCGGCCACCTGAACTACGACATCTACCGTCTCTCCGTCTCCGGCGCCCCCGCGCAACTGGCAAACGCCCTCGCAGCCGTCAAATTCGGCGAGTCGCAAACCATACCTGTCTATGTCAACGCGAGCGGCAGGGTGACCCTGAAAGCTCAGTCTGAGAGCGATCCGGCAAAATCGGCCACCGCCACCGCTGCTTGCAGGCCGTAGGCTGATTGCCGCGCTGCGATCTGCAGCACAGCCCTCAGCATAAACGGTGGGGCCGTCACTAGTGTTGGGAACTTCGCTCGGATCTGATGTGGCGGCGGCTATCGCACGCCGCCGAATGGCGGGATATCCGCCGGCGCTACGTTCTTGTAAACGATGCCGCCCTTCATCACGAAGACCACTCGGCGTACTGCGGTGATGTCCTGACGAGGGTCTCCGGCGAGCGCGATGACGTCGGCATTCATGTTGGGAGCGATAGAACCGATTTCCTTTTCGAGTCCCATCGATTGGGCCGCCAGTGAATTGGCGGATACCATGGCGTCCATCGCGCTTTGGCCGCAATCCCGAACGCGGTCGATGAACTCCTCGGCGTTGCGGCCGTGAGCGCCGGCTACGGCGTCTGTCCCGAAGACGATCTTCAAGCCCCTGCTAGCCATGGCCTGCCGGAACAGCTCATGATCGAGCGGAATGGATTCCTCTTCCAGCTTGAAGCCCTCTTCGGTGTAATTACCCACGCCGAGGTACCGGTCTTTGAACAGGAGATAATTCTCATCGACCAGGCCCGCCTGGGGATCGAAGTAGGTGCCATGCTCCGCCAGTACTTTGAGGTCGTCGGGGGTGGCGTAAGTGCCATGCTCCACCTGTGTGCAACCGGCCAGTGCAGCCATGCGAACCGAATCACGGTAAGCGTGCACCAGGGTGCGAAGCCCGAGCTTACGGGCCTCGTCGCAGGCGGCATTTAGCTGCTCCTGCGAGAGCGTCGGGTTGCCGCCGACCCGAATGCTCTGCGATGCGAAAATCTTGACCAGGTCCGCGCCTTGCGCCTTGATCTGGCGGATGTAGTCGCGAATCTGGTCGGGCGTGCCGGTGTCCGCACCGCGGCCGTTGAGGGGCCGTATGGCGGTCAGGATGCGCGGGCCCGGGATCGTGCCTTTGGCGATGGCATCGCGGACCGCAATGTCGCCCTGGGCTCCGACGCTCTGCACCGTGGTGAATCCGGCCATGAGTGTGACCCACGCATTGCTGGCGATCGCCAGCTCAGCTTGCTGCGGCGTCTCGTTGCGGTCGCCATATTTCCCGCTCGGGCCGAAGTGGTAGGTCAGGTGGACGTGCGTATCGATCCAGCCGGGGAGCACGGTGGCGTGCCGCAAATCATAGCTGACCGGTTCCGCTTTCGGGTCCAGACGAACGATCTTGCCATTCTGGACGACGATTCTGGTATTGCGCAGCACTTGACCGCGGCCGTCGAATATCGTGCCGGCCGCGATCACCATCGGCTTCTGCTGTGCGACCGCGTGGGATGCGGCGGCCGCCAACGTAAGAAGCAACGGGATTGGTTTACGCATAAGATCGAGTGCGCTTCCTTTAGAATTCGAATCTCAACCCGAACATAATCCAGCGGCTGCTGGCTTGGCGGTTGGCCGGCACAACGGTGGCTGAGATTACTCCGAAGTTCGCCACGCCCGAGCCCGTCAGAGGGAGGCTCGGATTGGCGAAATTGGGATGGTTAAACAGGTTGTAGAAGTCAAACGACAGGTCGAGAGCGATCTGCTCTTTGAGTGGGATCCTCTTGGCGAACGAAGTGTCGACGTTCCAGTAAGACATCCCGCGCAAAGGTTGACCCCAGCCGTCGCCGCCGGAGCTGATTTGCACGAAACCGAAATTGGTGTAGGCAGCTTGCGGATTCGCGAACAAATTGAGGCCGGTTCCTCCGATCGACGGGTTGCTGTTCGTACCAATGCCGCCCGAACCAGCGACGCTGGAGTGGAGCCCGGTGCCCAGGGACGACGGCGCCACCAGCGGCACCGCAGGCGAAGTGAACTCAGCGCGCTGGCCGCCGCCCCAGACCTGGCTGTTCTCCGTGACGTAGATGGGCGATCCACTAAGGATAGTGACGATGCCCGAGGCGCGCCAATCGCCTACCACCTTGTTCAAAGCCGAGGGCAACCACGAGTAGCTCTTCGGAGTGTTATACACAAACAACGCATTGAGAATGTGCGTGTGGTCGAATCGCGACGGTCCGTAGTTGATGCCCGGGAAGTACGGGTTGGCCAGGTTCGATGAATTGTTCTGTGCGCCCTGGCTGGTATCGAGCGACTTGGAGAACGTGTAGTTCAGGTTAAAGGTGAAGTTTGCGCCGGTGTGACGCAAAGTGACCAGCAGCGCGTTGTAATTCGACCAGCCCAGGTTCACTCCGTCGCTCAGCTCGTTTACCTGAGTTTCGTCGTATGGCTGCAGTCCCAGCTTGGCCCGCAGTGCGTTCAATCCGGGTTGGCTGCTGCTGGTGCTGTCGAACAGATTGGACAGCTGCCCATTGGTGAAGAACGAGGCCTCCTTGCTGGCAAGGTACGCAGTGGTGGTCGCAAAACCGGCTGCCGTCCCCGCGCCGGGCAACTGGTTCTCGAAGAAAGGTTGCGTGGCGACGGCCTGGCCGGCGCGCAGGGCGTTAGCCACGGCATCGAACGCTTGGGCGAGAGTCTCCCCGGAGGCTTTGTCCTTAAACATGTAGGGCGTGGCTGCCAGTTGAATGTTCGAGAACAAGTCCCTGCCGTAGCGGCCGTTCCATCCGACCTCCAGGAATACGCCGCGAATCAGGCTCCGCTGGATGGTGAAGTCGGCCGTGTAGACGCGAGGCAACTTGATTGCGGGATCTATGCCAAAAGAAATCAGCTCGCTGTAGTTGCCTGCCGGGACGTAGGGGCTGGTGAGAGTCTGCGGGAAGGTTGGAATGGGGATCGCGCCATCCACGCCGATGCGGTAGGCGCTTTGCCCCGGATCGGCCGTGGCGGTTGCATTGCAGCCGGCGCCGGTGCTGCCCGATGCTGCGCAGTTGGTCAGCGCGGTCGTGATCGTGGAATTGAATCCCGCTGTCAAGCCGGGCGAGACGATGCTGTTCTCGCTGCTGAGGCGGCTGTAATAAATGCCGAAGCCGCCGCGCAAAACGGTTTTCTTTTGCCCCATGAGCTTCGCCAAAATGCCGCTATCGAAGGACGGATTCCAGGCCGCGGACACGCGGGGCGCCACATTGCCCCGGTCGGTGTTGTAGACGCTGGAGCGGCCCGATTTCGCGACCGGCACAAACGCCAGGGGCGGATTGTAAATGTTGCCCTGCTCAGCCGCACTGGCCTTCGCCTGGAGATATGCCAGCGGCGAGATGACCTGGTTGGTGGAAGCGTCTTCCAGCAGCGCCTCTTCCTGGTTGGCGAAGTTGAATGGCGTTTGCCAGCTATAGTTCAGGCCGAGCGTCACGGTGAAGGACGGATGAATGCGCCACGTGTCCTGCCCGTAGAAGGAATAGAAGTAGGACAGCGCATCCATGTTGATTGCTGTTCCAAACGGCAGCGCGTTGAGTTGCCCATCGCGAACCAGGAAGGTGTTGTCGTCGTTCATCATCCCGAGTGTGGCGGTATACAAAGAGTCCCAGGTAGAAACCACCGACGACGGCAGGCAGTTCGCGGTCAGTGACCCCGAGCAGGTTGGCGGCCGGTCCGCGGCGGGCACCACCAGGAACGACGAGTCAGCGGTGGTGGTGGCGTTCAACGAATTCACGGCGCCCCCGACCTTGCCGGTGTGGACGTGGAAGTTTGGTATCCGCTGGAAGTTCGCCCCGAACTGGAACAGGTGCGTACCTTTGGTCCAGTTCACATCGTTGGCGAATTGCAGGTTCCGATTACTGTTGAACTGCGTGCGGACGGTGTTGCTCATGCTGATGGGCGGAGCGAAGATGTTGGGAGAAACGGCCACGTAGCCTGCGCCGGTGTTGGTGCCGGGGAGCGCCAGCGAAGTGGCGATGGCCGACAATTGCGGACGCAGGCCGCCGTTGCGATTGCCCACCCAACCGAATCGGAACGTGTCGACCAGCGTTGGAGAAATCTGGCCCGTGACGCCCGCGATGGCCGCCTCGGTCCACGCAGGGATCTTGTCCTCGTTCAGCACGTCGCCGGGGTTCCGGATATCGAGCACCAGCGGCGATGAATTGTAAGCGAGCTCGCGCGAGTAGCTGAAGCTGCCGTTGAATCGCCATTTGGAGCTGATATTGTGGTCCAACCGCAGCGTGCCGAAATCGTCGGTCAAGGGCGACTTGGCATTGGCGGTGAAGCCGGTGGTGTTCAGGTTGTCGATGCCGGAGATGCTGGGATTGTTTCCCGGAGGGTCCAAGGCCATCATGGCCTTCATGGTCGGACTGATCCCCAGGTGGCGCGGGTCGCAGGCCTGGGTTCCGGCCGTTCCGCAGAGACTCGCGGTGGCGAGGTTGTAAGAAACGATATTCCCGGTTGCGTCCTTGAACCGGAGGATGCCCTGTTTCAGGGTGTCGGTGGGCACGATTACGTTTTGCAGGAACGTTTCCGGGTACCGCCGCGCCTCGTACTCGAAAAAGAAGAACGTCTTATCGCGAATGATCGGCCCGCCGACGCGTCCGCCATAACGATTGTCCTGCACGTGCGGCTTCACCAGTCCCAGGCGATTGTTGTCCCAACTGTTGGCGTTCAGAGCGCTGTTCTGCGTGTACCAAAACGCCGAGCCATGCAGTTGGTTAGTGCCGCTTCTCTGCACCAGCGCCACCTGACCGCCCGATCCCCGCGTGAATGCCGAGTTGGCATTGGCGATCGCCACCCGGAACTCATCGGTGGCCTCTACCGAAACCATCAGCACCGGCCTGGCGCCATGATCCGTATCAATGGTCGAATTGGTGGAGTTGTCGGTGATATCGATGCCGTCGAGCGTAAAAGTCGTCTGGTCGTTCAACGCGCCGGCGATAGATGCCCCTGTATCGCTGCCGGTCTGCGGCGTGGTCCCCGGCTGCAGCAGCAGCAATTCCTGCGCCTGGCGCAAACGCGTCGGCAGGCGCAAGAGGGATTGCGCCCCGATCACGTCGCCTACTGTCGAGTCCGTCGTCTGAAGTTCGAGTTGAGCCTGAGAGGCGGTCACCTCGATGGTTGAGGTGAGTTCGCCGATCTCCAGCTTCAGGTTGACCGTCGAACTCGTGTTGACCTCGACGTTTACGCCCGTGACTGCGGTGACGCGGAACCCCGTGGCTCGCGCCGTAACTGTGTAGGGTCCCGGCGTGACGGCGGGAAAGGCGTACCTGCCCTGAGCGCTCGCGGTCGCGTTGGACTTTGTACCCGTGGCTGTGTTGGTTAGCTCGATTTGCGCCGAGCCGACCACGGCGCCGGAAGGATCCGTCACCGTGCCCAACACCGTGCCCGTGGCTGCCGTTTGTGCTGGCGAGGGAGTGGGCAACGCGCACCACATCCACACCAGAAAAAGAGGGATGAAAAGACTTAAGCGTCTCAAAGCTGACCTCTTCTAGCGCGCTCAAAACGCGCGGTTGGCCTTGCCCCTGACGGCGCTGCGGATGACGCCCTGGGAGTGCTCGCGCGCTGATTCCGCAGCGCGAAAAATCAGCAAAACACTCCTCCGCCCGAAATCCGGGTCCGAGATTTCTTGAGTATATCACCCCCGGAAACGGGGTCAATGCAGGATTGGGCGGAGAGCGGACGGTTTCATTTCTTGTACTGCTCTCTCCGTTTTTTCGCCCACCCGTCCTTTACCACCTGGTGCGCGCGGCCCACCGCCAAGGCATCCGGGGGAACGGGCTTGGTGACCACGGAGCCGGCGCCTATGTAACTGCCGGCGCCGATCTCGAGCGGCGCCACCAGGGTGGAGTTGCTGCCGACGAACGCGCCTTCCCCGATAGTGGTCGGATATTTGGCCACGCCGTCGTAGTTGCAGGTGATGGTACCGGCGCCGATGTTGCTTTTGCCGCCGATGTCGGAATCGCCAAGATAAGCCAGGTGATTGGCCTTGGCGCCCGCGCCCATGTGGGTTTTCTTCAACTCGACGAAGTTGCCAATGTGCGCGCCAGCTTCCACGTGGTTGCCAGGGCGCAGCCTCGCGAACGGCCCGGCCTGTACCCCCTGCTCCAGGCGTGAGTTCGTGATTACGGTGAACGGGTTGATCTCCACGGCGTCCGCCAGTTCGGAGTCCCGCACAATGGAGCACGCGCCGATACGACAATTCTCTCCGATCGTCGTCTTGCCCATTATGCGGGCGAACGGCTCAATTATGGTGTCGATGCCTATGCGCACGTCGGCGTCGATGGTCACGGTCTCGGGTTTTTCGATGGTTACGCCGGCCAGCATCAGTTCGCGCAGTTTACGGTCGCGGAGCAGCCGATCGACTTCCGCCAGTTCCACGCGGTCGTTGATGCCCAGCGCTTCGCGCGCGTCGTCGATACGCAGCGCCTTCACCTTATAGCCGGCGCCGGTGAGTATAGCTGCCATGTCGGTGAGGTAGAGCTCTTGCGACGGATTGTTGGGGACCAGTTCGTCCACGTGGTTCCAGAAGAGGTCCGCGCGGAAACAGTAAATTCCCATGTTGGCTTCGCGGATCGCGAGTTGCTCAGGCGTAGCGACTCTCTGCTCCACGATTTGCGCAACGCGCCCCCGTATGTCGCGGATCACACGGCCGTAGCCGGTCGCATCGGCCATCTCGGCGGTGAGCAGCGTAGCCGCCGCACCGCTCGAGGCTTGAGAAGCGACGAGTTTCTCCAGCGTCTCGGCGCGCAACAGCGGTGAGTCGCCATACAGGACCATCAGGTAACCGCCGAGCCCAGCGAGTTGCTCGCGCCCCACCATGACCGCGTGGCCCGTGCCTCTCTGGTCCACCTGTTCAATGAAACCGATACCGTGGGTTGTCACGGCCTGCCGCACCTGGTCGGCCTGGTGCCCAACCACCACGAAGATCCGCTCCGCCGGCGCCACAGCGAGGGCCGTACCAACGACGTGCTCCACCAGGGTCTTGCCGCCGGCGCGATGGAGTACCTTGGCCTGGCGCGACTTCATGCGAGTACCCAAACCAGCAGCCAGGATCACAACTGTAAGGGGAGCCTGCATCAGTTCCATCATGTCCGGCCATTCCTCCTGCGTCTGCCTTCCTGAGCAAGTTTCAGCACGACGGCTGCGGTAGTGGCTGGATCGTGACGGATTTTGTCCCCGCGCTGGGCCAGGTTTCCAGCTAGCACCTTCACCCCTAGGTCCAGGATCGTTTGAATATCGTTTTCCACCGGCTTTGCCTCCTGCCTGGCGTAGCGCTTCTTTGCCGCGGAGGGAATCGGGCGGATATTCACGACGGCGTAGTCGATAAACCTTCTGCCGGCATGCCGATGGATCGCGCGAATGTGGTCCGACGCCAGGAAATCGGTGGTTTCGCCGGGCTGTGACATGATGTTGATAAAGTACCCCCTCACTGCGTCAGATCGCCGGATCGCCTCGGAAATCCCTTCGACCAGGAGATTTGGGATCACGCTGGTGAACAGGGATCCGGGCCCAAGGGTAATAGCGTCGGCGTCGGCGATAGCCGCCAGGGTGGCTTCCAGCGGGCGCACTTTGCGCGGAATCAACCGGATGCGCTGGATGGGCCGGTGGCTGCGGCTGATGCGGGTTTCTCCTACCACATGCGTTCCATCCGCCAGAGTGGCTTCGAGCGCCACGTTCGATGCGGTTGCCGGATAGATGCGGCCGGCGATTTTCAGCACCTCCGAGGAAACCCGCACGGCTTCCGGAAAGTCGCCCATGATCTGGGTCAGGGCCATCAAGAACAGGTTTCCGAAGCTGTGCCCTTTGAGGCCGCGCCCGGAGGCAAAGCGGTGCTGAAAGAGCCGCGAAAGCAGGGCCGAGTCCTCACTGAGCGCCACCATGCAGTTGCGGATATCGCCGGGAGGCAGCACGTCGAATTCGCGGCGCAGGCGGCCAGAACTGCCACCATCGTCGGTCACCGTGACGATGGCGGTGATGTCGACCGCCGGCCTGGCCGGATCGGCAGGATGGGCGAAGTACTTCAGACCTTGCAGGAGCGCTGAAAGGCCGTTGCCGCCTCCGATGGCCACCACGCGCAACGGGGAGGTGTCTTTCATATTCGAAGCGCCAATTCCACCGCCCTCTTATGGTAACGGCTTCGACATGGCTGCTCCCTCCGAGCCGCGACCGTGAGGAAGCGGACAGTAAGACGCGCCAGATGCTCTGATCGTCGATCCAAGATGCAGCGCCGGCTTTTGCCTACCAGCCCTTCTTCTCAGGGTAAATCAGCGCGTCGAAGGGTGGTTGGTTGGCGAGGGGAGCGAAATCCGCATCCTGCCTGGCGATCAGCCGGTTACGCGGTTCCAGTTCGATGGCGCGCTTCAAGTTGGCGTGGGCATTGGTCAGGTCCCCACTGAGAGCCTGCGCCAGCGCCAGAGCGTAATGGATGTGATCCGACGCCGGGGCGATCTCCAAGGCTCTCTCCAAGTGTATCCGTGCTTCGGCCGCGTTGCGAGAATTGAGCAACGCCACGCCGTAATTGTAGTAATCCTCCGCCGAACGCAGATTGAGCGTCGCCTGCTGCAGCCGGCGGTCGCACATGGCGATGTGCAGTTGAGCGCGGTTGGCTACGTCCCGTTCCGGTCCCTGTGACGCGTGCGCGAAATGTTCGCGCGCTTCTTTGAATTTCCGGGCATGGAACAGCTTCATCGCAGTTTCAAAACTGCGAAACTGATGCGCCGCTTTCGAGGCTTCCGCGGCAGGCTGCGCGGTTTCCGGGGATTGCGAGGCCTTGGGTGACTGTGGTTTGATCATTCGCCGTTCGGGGTTCTTCTGAGTGGGGCTCTTCTTCTCGGGCATAACCGCCAGCCCAGTTCTGGCACACAAAGAACGACTAGCGTTTATAGCAGACGGCGGCGCTGTTGCGCAAGCGCTTCGCGGCCGCGGCTCAACCCAATCCCGCTTCGCGCAGGAACTTCGCTGACTCTTCCGGTGGAGTGGGGTTTATGTAGAATCCGGTGCCCCACTCGAAGCCGGCCACCTTGGTCAGCTTGGGGATGATCTCCAGGTGCCAGTGGTAGTGGACAAGCGCCGCTTCCTGTATCGGCGCGCTGTGCACGATGAAGTTGAAAGCCGGACGCTCCAATACCTTGTCAATCTTGCGCATCGTGGAGCGCAAGACAAACGCCAGGTTCTGCACCGTGGGCGCATCCACATCCTCGAAGTGGGATTCGTGCCGCTTGGGTAGGATCCAAGTCTCGAACGGGAAGCGCGGCGCGTAGGGTTCCAGCACCGTGAACCGGTCGGTTTCGGTCACCAGTCGGGTGCCGGCGGTGGTTTCCTGGCGGATAATGTCGCAGAAAATGCAGCGTTCTTTCAAGTCGTAGAACAGCTTGGATGCGTCCACCTCTTCCTTCACCCGCTTGGGAATCACCGGCAGGGCGATCAACTGCGAGTGGGGATGCTCCAGCGACGCGCCGGCTGCCTCGCCGTGGTTCTTGAAGAGCAGGATGTAGAGGAACCGGCGATCCTTTTTAAGGTCGTTGACGCGGTCCCGGAATGCCCACAGAACTTCCTCGGTTTGACGCTCGGGCATTTCACTCAGGGTGGCGGCGTGGTCCGGAGTCTCGATGATGACTTCGTGGGCTCCGATGCCATTCATCTTGTCATACATGCCCTCACCCTGGCGGTTGAGCTCGCCTTCAATTCCCAGGACCGGGAACTTGTTGGGCACCACCCGCACGCGCCAGCCGGGTTCACCCCGGCCGCCGTTATTGCGATAGGCCAGGATCTCCGGAGGGGTCTTGTGCTCGTTACCGTAGTCGAACGGGCAGATGCCGCGGCCGGGCGGCGGGACCGGTTGCCGGATGAAGTCGCTGGGGCGCTTGGCACGATCGGTGGCGATGATCACCCATCGCCCCGTGATGGGGTCTTTGCGCAATTCAGGCAATGAGGACGGCGCCTCCGCAATGAATGAAAGGAAAAGGCAACAGACGATTATACCGTCAACCGGAAGGCATTGCGGTTCCACTCAATGCGCACCGGCGCCAGCAGCACGCTTACGATGTCGAAGCGTGTACTGTCCCACTCCACTCCGGCGCGCCGGGCATAGTCGCGAGCGGCGCGGCGGACCCGCTCCTGCTTCTCGGCGTCGACAGCCCGGTCGGGTGTACCGAACTCCGCGCTGACCCGCGTTTTCACTTCCACGAAGACCAGAGTCTCGCCCTGCCACGCCACGATGTCTATCTCGCCCGCTCCCGACCGCGGCCGGTAATTTCGCGCGACGATGGTGCACCCATGGCGGCGCAGATATCGGTGAGCCAAGTCTTCACCGAGGCGGCCATGGTTGTTCGCGAGCGCGCGGCGCCGCAGGGCGTCGGCTGCGCGATAGATCAGTCCGATCAAAAGAACACCTCAGACACTAAGTCACTGGCGGCAAAGAGCGTGGACCTACTTCAGCACTTCGAACTCGAACTCCATCACTTTGCCGCGCACCACGTAGCACAGATAGTACTCCCAGAAGCGCCGGTAGCGTGGGAAATGGTTCACCAGAAACTCGAACCCCAGCCATTTCCAAAAAGCCAGTAGCTTCACGCGGACAGAAATCTCACGGAATTTTCGAGTGGAGTAATAGCCGAAGCCGCCGTGGTTTTCGCCGAAATAGCGAAAACTGAAGCTGTTCAGGTGACTCTTATGGGTGGGATCGCAGAAGGAGCTGAAATCGGTGTAATGCGGAGTTTCGAGTCGCACCGTGCCGCCCGGGCGCACCAGGCGGTGAAACTCCTCCATGGTGCGGATGACGTCGCTGACGTGCTCGATGACATGGATGGCGGTCAGGCGATCGAAGGAACCGTCGGCGAACGGGTACGGAAAGCGATCGAGGTCGGCGAGCACATCGGCGCGGCTGGCGGGATTGCGGTCGATTCCGATCGCGCCCGGCTGCTTGTGGATGCCGCAGCCGACATCGAGGATTCGCATTCTTGGATTGCCGGTTTCAGGCACGGCGGCAACCTGAAGAATAACATCAAGAGGGACGGCCCAAGACAAATCAACGATCAGCCGACGAACGGTCGGCGGGCGAATTCGTAGTCGGGCCAGCCTTCGCGGGTCAGGAGCTTGTGAGAACCGCTCTGCCGCTTCGCGCGCCAGCCGATGCGCTCCAGGGCCGACAGCACGCGGCGGGCTTTAGTCGCCGGCCAGTTGCTCACTCAGCACCTGAAACGAGACGTTGAGCGCCGACGGCGGCAGTTCGGCGTGCTTGATCCGGTCGGCGATCACCTCGATGGCCAGCCGCTCGGTGTTGCTGACAGCTTCCTCGCGTGTCTGCCCGTAGGTCATCACGCCGGGGAGTTCCAGCGCCTCGGCTATCCAGCGGCCGTCATCTTCCCGGTCGATCTCGATGGAAAGGTGCACCTCTCCATTGTACGAGTTCTTGTGAGCGGTTACGATGCTCCCACCGTTTTCAGACACTCCTCCAGCGTCTCGACGGCGAAATCGCACTGGTCTTTGGTCACGACCAGTGGCGGGCACATTCGGAGCGAGTTTTCGCCGGCTCCCAACACCAGCAGGCCACGCTGGAATGCCAGGTCCACCACACGATCGCGAAGCTGCGGAGCCTTTTCGCGGGTGGCCTGGTCGCGCACGATCTCGATACCGATCATCAAGCCCAGACCACGCACTTCTCCCACGATGGGAAACCGCGCCGGCCACTCGCGCAAACGGCTCTTTAAGTGGGCGCCCATGCGCGCGGCATTCTCTACCAGTCCTTCCTCCAGCAGCGCGATTGTCGCCAGCGCAGCGGCGCATGAGACCGGGTTCCCGCCGAAGGTGGATGCGTGTGCGCCTGGCGGCCAAGTCATCAGGTCGGCGCGCGCCACGGTTGCGCCCAGAGGCATGCCGCTGGCAATGCCCTTGGCAACGGCCATGATGTCGGGCACGAGGTCGAAATGCTGCGAAGCCCACATCTTGCCGGTTCGGCCCATGCCGGACTGCACTTCGTCGCACACCAGGAGAATGCCGTTTTGTTTGGCTACTCGAGACAGTTCATCGAAGAACTTCTTGGGCGGGACGATGTAGCCGCCTTCCCCCTGAACCGGTTCCACCACAATGGCCGCGGTCTCTTCCGGCGGCGCGATGGTTTTCAAGATGGTGTCCTCGATGTGCTTCACGCACTCCACCGCACAGTGGTCTTCCTCTTTTCCGAACGGACATCGGTAACAGTTGGGATAGGGCGCGTGCACCACACCGGGAACCAGCGGGCCAAAGCCGGCGCGCTGTACGGCCTTGCGCGCAGTCAGCGACAACGCTCCCATCGTTCGGCCATGAAAGCCGCCGAAGAACGCGATGATTTTCTCACGCCCGGTGGACCAGCGTGCCAGCTTGATGCATCCTTCGATGGCTTCCGCGCCGGAGTTGCCGAAGGAGATCCGCCGCGCCACCTCGCCAGGCGCGATCTCTGCCAGTTTCTCGGCCAGGGTGACCATTTCCTCGTAATAGAAATCCGTGCCGGACATGTGGATCAGGCGCGCAGCCTGCTTCTGTATGGCTTCCACCACCTTCGGGTGGCAGTGCCCCGTCGCCACCACCGCTATTCCAGCATTGAAATCCAGGAACCGGTTGCCGTCCACGTCCTCGACTATGGCTCCCTCGGCGCGTCCGGCTACCAGCGGATAGCCGCGCGTGTAGGATGGCGAGATGGCGCGCGTATCGCGCTCGATGACTGCTTTCGCCCTCGGTCCGGGCAGAGGCCCCGCCAGGTGCGGAAGATTGAGGCGGATCTGTTCCAGAGTCTTGCTCATAAGAACCTCCTGAACTACTCAAGGGTTGGTTGGATTGAAGACCTGCGTGCCGGGGTTGCCGTTGGGCCAGTCGGCACGCGCCGCGACCCGCGGCTGGAAACTAATCGGAGCCGAAAAGCCCTGGGCGGGATGTGGAGGGCGTGCACTCCATGCCCCTATTTTACGCCCGGAGAGGGTGCTGGTGTGCAATCCTTGCCCGGTTCAGCGGTCGGCTGACGGCGACTCCGCTCAAAAAACGTTACTTACTGAACTGGCAGGCAACTTGCTCGTTTCGGACCCGTAGTTGAGCGTGTCGAGAGCGGGGCGGGCGCCCCAGTCTGCGGCGGCTTCTTCGGCCCCTTCTGGCAGACCGGGCCGACGGGGGGAGCCGCCGCAGTCTAGGGAGTCCGCCCCGAGTTGTCTTGCCTCCCTTGATTCAGTCGCCGACTGAAGCGGGTCTGTCGGCCAGAACTCACACCGTGACTGGTCTCACAGGCACCGCAAAAGACCTGGCCGAAAACCACCGCAGCGCTGCAAGGCAACCACCAGGAACACCGCGCACCTGTTGACATGCAAAGAGTTACGCCGTGGCAGGCGGCATGCACATTCGGTTGGCGTGAGCCGCTCAGAAAAGGGGGCGGCCGATAAGGAGGATCACAATGAAAACCAAATTGCTGGCCCTTGTTTTTCTGGCCGGAACCAGTCTTTTCGCGAGGACTCACGTGTTCGCTGGAGTGGGGTTCGGTTTTGGTTATGCTGCGCCTGCGCCGGTTGCGGTATATGCCGCGCCGCCCGCGCCAATTGTGGCTTACGCGACACCGGCGCCCGGGCCGGGTTACACCTGGATCGGGGGCTACTGGTATCCCGTGGGACCGCGCTGGGTGTGGCATGCCGGTTACTGGACTCGTCCGTCCTTTGCCCGCGCTTACTGGGTTGCGCCGCGGTACTACGGCCGCCATTTCTACGGCGGATACTGGCGCCGGTAGGCCCTGCTCCCGTGGTGGGCAGGCGCGCACCGCCTGCCCAACCGGCCCTTGTCTACTCGCGTTTCCCGAATACCCGCGCGAAAATCTTGTCGACGTTGCGCAGTTGCCGGGCGAGCGAGAATGACTCGGCGATCTGTTCCGGCTTGAGAACCCCCCGAACTTCCGGATCGCCTTCGATCGCGGCCCGGAAGTCCCCCTCCTCTTCCCAACATCGCATGGCGTGACCCTGCACGATCCGGTAGGCCTGTTCGCGCAACATTCCAGCCGCGGCAAGGTCCAGTAGCACCTGGCCCGAAAAGACCAGGCCGCGAGTAAGGTCGAGGTTGCGGCGCATGCGCGCCGGGTAGACCAACAGAGTGTCCACCAGCCGCGTGGTCTTGTCGAGCAGATAGTCGGCCAGGATCGTGGAATCGGGCAGAATCACGCGCTCCACGGACGAGTGCGAGATGTCCCGCTCGTGCCACAGCGCAACGTCTTCAAACGCCGCCTGAACGTTGGCGCGCACCACTCGCGCCAGCCCGCAGATCTGCTCGCAGGTCACCGGGTTGCGCTTATGCGGCATGGCCGAGCTGCCTTTTTGGCCCTGGGCGAAATACTCCTCGGCTTCGCGCACCTCAGTGCGCTGCAGGTGGCGCACTTCGAGAGCGATCTTCTCACACAGCGCCGCGATCAACGCCAGGACGGCGACGAAGTAGGCGTGGCGGTCGCGCTGGATGACCTGCGAGGCTACCGGCGCCGGCTTCAGATGGAGTCGCCCGCAGATGAGCTCTTCCGCTTCCGGGCCGATGTGGCCGAACGTTCCGACCGCGCCCGAAATCTTGCCCACGCGCATATCTTCGGCGGCGGCATGAAAACGCGCCAGGTTGCGGCCGGCCTCCTCGTACCAGATGGCCAGCTTCAAACCGAACGTGATGGGCTCGGCGTGCACGCCGTGAGTGCGGCCGATCTGCACGGCATCTTTGAATTCCAGGGCGCGGCGTTTCAGCACCGTGCGCAAACCTTCGAGGCCGCGCAGGATAATCGCCGCCGCCTGCTGAAGCAGCAGCGCCTGCGCCGTGTCGACGACGTCATTCGATGTGAGCCCGTAATGCAGCCAGCGCGAAGCCTCGGCGTGTCCGGCGCGTGACATAGTCTCGGCCACGGCGGTGGTGAAGGCGATGACGTCGTGCTTCACCTCTTTTTCAATTTCGTGGATGCGTCCAACGTCGAACCCGGCATGCTGCCGTAGCAGGCGCGCCGCCTCGGCGGGCACCGTACCCTGTTCAGCCAGCGCTTCCGAGGCCGCCAGTTCTACTTCCAGCCATTGCTGAAACCGGTTTTGGTCGCTCCAGATCCGGCCCATTTCGGGCCGTGTGTATCGAGGAATCATGTCGTTGTCAGAATTGAAAAACTTCGGTTGGCGCGTGTTGCGTCGCGATCAAGAGCTTAGTTTCCAGCCCGCGCCGTTCCAACGCTTGCGTAGCGAACATATGGACAATCGCCGGGTGATTGTTCTGCTCGCTGAGGTGGCCGAGCACGAGTTTGGCCGTCGAGGAGTTCAGATCCCGCTCCAGGTAGTCCGCCATGACGAGGTTCGACAAGTGGCCCACGCGGCTCATCACGCGCTGCTTGACTGACCACGGATATGGGCCGACCTTCAGCATGTCGAGGTCGTGGTTGGCTTCGAGCAGCAGCAGGTCCGTGCGGCGCAGGTGAAACTTCACGGACTCGGGAATGTAGCCGAGGTCGGTGACCATTCCGATGCGCACTCCCTGAGCCTCGAAGGCAAATCCCACAGGGTCAACGGCATCGTGCGGGACGCTGAAGCTCTGCACCTCGATATCGCCGATGAGCAGACTGGCGCCGGCCTGGAAAACCTCGAGGCGCGGCTGGCTGTCACCCCAATCGATGGCCGGAGCGGTGAGACGCGTCATGTAGACGGCGGCGCGGATCTTCTTGTTCCGGGCTAGAACCGGAAGGCCCGAAACGTGATCGGAGTGTTCGTGGGTGATGAGGATGGCGTCGAGATGTTCGAGATCTTCGCCGATGGCGGCCAGCCGTTTGCCGAGTTCCCTCATGCTGAGACCGGCGTCCACCAGCATGCGCGTGTTTTCGGTGGCCAGCAGCGCGGCGTTTCCGGAACTGCCGCTGGCCAGCACGCAGAATTTGACGATGCTTGCCTCCCCTTGACTCCTTCAGGATACACCGAAGCGAGCCAAAACAGAATCTGCTCGAAATGTTTGGGTGCCGAGGCTCCCTCTGTGCCGCGACCGCCAGGGAGCGGAGGCCAACCGTGCGAAAACACGCGCCCGCTGTCCGAAATGCGCTCCCACGGCCTCATCGCACCCCGCGTAGTGCTAGCCTTCCCTCATGCAAGCCGCTCGCATTCACCAGCACGGCGGACCGGAGGTGCTGGTCTACGAAGACATTCCGGAGCCGAAGCTCCGTGCCGACCAAATCCTGGTCCGCGTCCGCGCCTGCGCCTTGAATCACCTGGACCTGTTCGTGCGCGCCGGCATTCCAGGCATGAAGTTCTCGATGCCGCACGTGCTGGGCAGCGACATCGCCGGCGAAATCGTAGCAGTTGGCGAGTTGTGCCAGCGCGTCGAACCCGGCTGGCGCGTGCTGCTGGCGCCCGGCCTGAGCTGCCGCCAGTGCGAGCAGTGCCTTTCCGGCAACGACAATCTCTGCCGGCGCTACACCCTGTTCGGCTACGGCCAGGATGGCGGCAACACCGAGTTGCTGGCCGCCCCGGAATATAGCGCCATTCGCGTTCCAGACGGGATGACCTTCGAGGACGCCGCGGCGGCGCCGTTAGTCTTCCTAACGGCGTGGCATATGCTGATGACCCGTGCGCGCCTTCAGCCGGGCGACGACGTGCTGGTGCTCGCGGCTTCGAGCGGCGTGGGTTCGGCCGCCATCCAGATCGCCAAATTGTTTCAGTGCCGCGTGATCGCTACCGCCGGTGGAGAAGCAAAGCTGGCGCGAGCGCGCGAGCTGGGCGCCGATTTCGTCATCGATCACTACCGGCAGGACATCGCCGCGGAAGTAAAAAAGATCACAGGCAAGCGCGGCGTGGACGTTGTCGTAGAACACGTGGGCGCAGCCACCTGGCCGAAGAGCCTGGAATCATTAGCTCCGGCAGGCCGCCTGGTGACCTGCGGCGCCACCACCGGCTTCGACGCGCGCGTGGATCTGCGTTACCTCTTCAGCAAGCAATGGAGCCTGCTAGGTTCCTTCATGGGAAGCATGGGAGAGCTGCACCAGGTTCTGAAGTTCGTGTTTCGAGGACAACTGAAGCCCGTGATCGATGCCGTCTATCCCCTGGCGGAAATTCGCGCCGCGCACGAGCGGCTGGAGAACAAGCAACAGTTCGGCAAAGTGTTGGTGAAGCCTTAGCGGCGTCTTGGTTACACTGAGACGGTAAAGCCGGAAAGCAACATCGGCCCTTACACGGTCAATCGGGTGCGGCAGGAGATCTGGATTCTCGACGGGCTCCGGCAGCCATCGCCGTGGTATCAAAGGCTGTCAGGCAAGTAGGACCGCGCAATGAAACCGATTCCGTGGATCGAGTTGCCGCTGTGGTGGTTCGCCTGGTTCTTTTCATTTGTGTTTCGCGCCCCGCATTTCCAGAAGCGCGAGTCCATCACTTTGACCGGGCCGACACTGGGCGGGCTCTTCTTTCAGCTTGGGGCGATCTTCCTGGCAGCCGCGCACCGGCTTCCGGCCGGATCGAGCCCCGGCACGGTCCGCGTGGCCGCGTCCATGATCTTCGGGGCGGCCGCAGCCGTCTTGTCGTGGACGTCGGTGACGCATCTGGGCAAGCAGTTTCGTCTGCGGGCCGGTTTGTACGTGGACCACGAACTAGTCCAAACGGGACCGTACGCCGTCGTGCGGCACCCCCTCTATGCTTCCTTCCTGGCAATACTTCTGTGCACGATTGCGCTCCTGACACCGTGGCGGTGGGGAGTGGTTTCCCTGGCGGCTTTTATGGTGGGGACGGAGATTCGGGTGCGCACCGAAGACAAACTTCTGGAGTCGCGTTTCGGAGAAGAGTTCCGCGCGTACCGGCGCAAGGTGCGGGCCTACGTGCCGTTGATCTGGTAGCCGGAGTGGGATAACGCTCCTGCGTCGTCCCGGCGAGCGAAGCTCGCCTCTGGAGTTTCTACACTTTCCTCCGACTTCTCACCGCCCGAAAGCACTAAAGTGGGGCAGGCGCTTTCGCCTGCCAACCCGCATGTTCTACCGCAGAAAG
>Ga0335081_10004151_pt1 | contig 22848 bp, 22 predicted proteins | sample Lox_Sample_35_FD_206713 | JGI IMG/M metagenome (GOLD analysis project Ga0335081, IMG submission 206713) | Soil microbial communities from Loxahatchee National Wildlife Refuge, Florida, United States - Lox_Sample_3.5 | ecosystem: Environmental > Terrestrial > Soil > Wetlands | place: USA...
TCAGCGCTGCTTGCCGCCCTCCCCGGCACCTCCCGGATCAGGCTGCGCTCAGCTTCCACCAGGCTGCTGCGACAGCCCGGCGAGAAGGCCTTCCACCTCCTTCGACTCTCAGCGCCTCACGGCGCACCAGCGCCTCGTGGCGCAACAGCAGCTTCTCCACCCGCTGCTTCTCGGCGGTGCGGGCTTGGGTCAGGTGCCGCCGGTACCGGGTGTGGGTGCGCAGCCGGCGGATCTCCTCCGGGGGCACGAAGCTGCCCGGCAGCGCGCCCCGCTCGGTGATCTTGGCCAGCCAGACGGAGTCCAGCTTGTCCGTCTTGGGCCGTCCGGGCAGCGCCTTGACCTGCGCGGCGTGGTACAGCACGCAGTCCAGCCCCGCGGCCTCCAGCAGGAAGTACACCGGCTTCCAGTAGTCCCCGGTCGATTCCATGCCCACCTTCGTGACCTGCCAGCTGCGCAGCCAGTCCGCCAGGGCCAGCAGCTCCGTGCGGGTGGTCCGGAACGAGCGGGTCTCCTGCTGCCGGCCGCCGCGCCGGGTATCGCTGGGCACCCGGATGGTGACCTCGATCCCGGCCTTGGCGATGTCGATCCCGGCGGCCCGGTCGGCGAACAGCGGCTCGTCTTCTGCTTCACGCATCATCGCTCCTACGATGAGAGGGGATACGGTCGCGGCCGTCCGCAGGAGCTGCGGGGCAAGCGGAAATCTGGTCCGCGGGCTCGAAGCACCAGGTAACAGCCCTGAAAAGCAGCTCCCGGCGTTCAGACTGTTTTGCGGGGTCTGGCCCGCCAAGACACAACGACGTCAGCGGACGGCCGCACCCCAATCTTCGCAAACCACCGCGAATGCCTCATCCATGCAGATGCCTGCGCGAGTGCATCGCGCGCACCACGACGCAGCAGCGACCCCAGCCGGCCGCCCCGCGTCAGCCTGGCCGCCTTTCACGCCGCTACCGCGTCACCCGGACCACAGACGACTGTTTTGAAGCACGCAGCCACGGTGTCCGCCGCTGTTCTCGCGATCTCGCCCGCGCTGGCTGTTGCGGGCGGCGTCATGCATGAGCGGCACGCCTCCCGCCCAGCTGGGCGCGGATACCCAGGTCCGCTGGACGCAGGGCTGAGCGGCACCGGGCTGGTGGCCGATGATCTGTACCTGATGGCACACGGCGACCGGACCGGCCGGCCGCGACTGCAACCCCGGCCGCTGGGGATCGGGCTGGCCGGCGCGCTGCTGGCCGAGCTGATGCTGGCGGGCTGGATCGGCCTGCGGCGGGACAGCGCGGTCGTGATCATCCCAGGCGTACCGCAGGACACGGTGATGCGGCACGCGCTGATGAAGCAGATAGCCGATGAGCCCGGGCCGCAGCTCGTCCAGGCGTGGCTGCGGTTCCTGGCCCGTGGTGCGGCGCGGGACGTGGCCCTGCGGCTGGAACAGGCGGGGTACCTGGAGCACGTCCGCAGCTGGGTCCCCGGGCGCCGGGGCCGGTGGGTCCCGGTCAACCCGGACTGGGCGTTCGCGCCGATGCCGCGGGTCCGGTCCGCTCTTGACCCTGGGCGTCCAGTTACCCCTTACGGGGCAGCCCTGGCCGGGCTGGCGGTCGCGTGCGGGCTCCGCTTCCTCCTGGATCAGTACCAGACCCAGGGCGGCCGGAGTGTCGAGGACGCGGTCGCCGCGGTCGGCCCCGGCTTGCAGGAGCTGATTTCCCAGACCCAGATGGCCGTCGACAGCGCCGTGCTGTCGCACCGTATGTAACCCGATCACGAGCTAGCCCGAGTTTCCGGGCTAGTTCGATCTTGATGGCCTGACGCCTGTCCTCGGGCTAGTCTGGCCTGCGGTAATCCGGCGTGTCGGCTTGCCTCCGGCGGCCAGATGCCCTATGACCTAAAGTGATGGCAAGCCTGTACAAGAAGGTGATCAGCGGGAAGCCGTACTGGTACCTGCGCGAGATGGGCTGGGTCGACGGCAAGCCGAAGCTGGTCTCGGAGCGGTACCTGGGCACTGCGGCCGACATCGAGGCGCTGCTGGATGCCAGGGAGGCCGCCGTGCTGCCCGAGCGGACCCGCCACCTGGCGTTCGGGGATGTGGCCGCGGCCTGGGGCGTCCTGCGGGATCTCGGCGTGGCCGCGATCATCGACGAGGTCACCGGCGGGCGGCGGGCGGACGCGGGAGCGTCCGCGGGGACGTACCTGGCGCTGGCGGCGCTGAACCGGCTGGTCGCGCCGTGCTCGAAGGCCGCCTTCGCGGACTGGTGGAAGACCACCGCCGCGGACCGGTTCACCAAGATCCCGGCCCCGGTGCTGGATCACCGCCGGTTCTGGGACGCGATGCACGCCGTCACGGCGGGGCAGCTGGAGGAGATCTCCCGCCGGATCGCGGTGCGGATCGTGCAGGCATCCGGGGTGGACTGCTCCTCGGTGGCGCTGGACATGACCAACTTCGCCACCTTCATCGGCACCGCCAACGGCAAGGCGCCGGTGGCGCAGCGGGGCAAGGCCAAGCAGAAACGCTCCGACCTGCGGCTGGTCGGCCTGGGCCTGGTCGTGACCCGGGACGGCGGGATCCCGCTGACCTGGCACGCCTACCCCGGCGACCGGCCTGACGTCACCCAGTTCCCCGCCACGATCGACCATCTGCTCAGCCAGTACCAGGCGGTCTGCGCCGCGGCCGCCGTCCCGGACGGCGCCGCGGACATGACCGTGGTCTTCGACGCCGGGCAGAACTCGGAGGGCAACTTCGCCCACCTGGCAAGTACCGGCCTGCGCTACGTCGGGTCAGTGCCCGCGAGCGACTGCCCGGACCTGACCGCCCTGCCCGCCAGCGTCCGCACCATCGTCGACCGGAAGCGGTTCGGCGGGCTGACCGCCTACGACACCCGCCGCGAGGTCTACGGCGCCGAACGGCGCGCCATCCTCACCCACTCCCCGGAACTGCACGCCTCCCAGGCTCGCGGGTTCGACGGCACCACGCTGGCCAAGGCCGGCAAGAAACTCGGCGAGCTGGCCGCCACCCTGGCCCGCGGCAAGACCCGCCGCGGCCGGGACAAGGTAGAAGCCGAGATCGAGTCAATCACCCGCAAACCCTGGGTACGCCGGGTCATTACCTGGGAGCTGACCGGCGACCAGCCCAAAGACCTGCGCCTCACCTGGGAAACCGACCCCGCCGCCCGCGCCGCCCTGGAAGAGGAAATCTTCGGCAAGCACGTGCTGATCACCGATCACGACGACTGGCCCGTCCCGGAGGTCGTCGCCGGCTACCGGTCCCAGTCCGAGGCCGAGTTCTCCTTCCGCCAGATGAAAGACACCCGCGTGGTCTCCTTCTCCCCGATGCACCACTGGACCGAGCACAACATCCGCGTCCACGTCTTCACCTGCGTCCTGGCCCTGCAGATCGCCCACCTCATGCGCCGCCAAGCCCAGCACGCCGGGCTGGACATGTCCGTCCGCGAACTGCTCAGCCAGCTCGCAGCCATCGGCGAGACCGTGCTCATCTACCCCTCCGCCGGCGGCCGGCCCAAAGCCCGCCGGATGACCACCGAACTCAGCGACCAGCAGCGGCAGCTACACCAGACCTTCAACCTGGCACAGTGGGCACCGCGCAGTTAGGTCATAGGCGATAAGCCGCCAAACGCATACCCTCACCTGCGGAAACATCCGCAAGATCAACTTAGCCAGGAAACTCGGGCTAGCGACCAGGAGTGTCACTGATGTCAATGCAAGCGGCTTCTGCCAGGCCCAGTGCGGTGTCCCGTGCGCTGGCCCGGGACCGGCTCGGCATGCTCGCCGTCGGAGCGTTCATCTTGGCCGGGGTAGAAGCTCCGCTGACCGTGTCGGCGGGGCTGATCCCGACCGCGTACGGGGTGACCGGGCTGACCGGTATCCCGGCCGCGTTCCTCGGCGTCGCGGTGATCCTGGCGGTGTTCGCTACCGGGTACATGGCGATGAGCCGCAACATCGTGAACGCCGGGGCGTTTTATAAATCGCACATGTTCGCGCGAACGTGTGTGAGGTGATGCCGAATTTCACATGTTCATGGCTGGGCTGTCATCTCGCCAGGCTCTCGGCCGGGCGGGTGTCATGAACCAGACCACTCCGCCGAGTCACTTACCGTGGCCGGGGCCCCTACTGTTCGGCGTCGGCGGCGCCTTGCGGGCAGCCGCCGGAATGTGCCCGCTGGCGGCCGTCGAGCCGAGATCGGGGTTGTTACCGATGGTGATCGGCCTGCAGTTGCGAGGTTGACCCTGCCGACTCGGAGCGCCGAGGAACTGCGGCGATCGTGCCGGTGCCGGTACACATATCGGCCGTTCTTGTGCGTTACCTCTGCCTGGTGAGCAGGACGAGATCGGAAGTATCACACGACGTGCGGCGCCCGGGGTGTAGTGGGTGGTGTCGGCATAAGGCTGCAGTTCCGTTCCCGTGCCGGGCGGCGCGCTGTGCCCTCATTACGTCGTACCGCGGGTGCGGGCCGCTTGACACCTGCAATCCCAGCCGGTGGTCGCAGCGAGGCGGTGCGCCCACCGATGCGCAGCTCGGCGGCAAAATGGCGGCCCTGCTCGAATTCTCAGCGTCGGCGTGCCCGATGTGCTGCTGTCCCGATTGAGCCCACGGGCAGCCGGGAACGCGGCCGGCGGGGGTTCAAGCCGCTGGCCGCGCTGGCCGTTGTGGTGATGTGGCTGGCTTTCAGGCGCTGGTCCGGTGCCGGAACAGCCAGGATGCGCTGGTCTCGGCGATAGCCAGGATGGCGGCGCAGCACGCGATCGCGATCCAGGCCTCGTGACTGGTGGCCGCGCCGGTGGAGGTGTGCCCCATCCACAGGCCGCGCATGGTCTCAACGACCGGAGTGAATGGCTGGTGCTCGGCGATCCAGCGCAGCGGGCCGGGCAGGGTGCGGGCGGGCACAAAAGCGGTGCTCACGTAGGGAATGAACATGAGGACGAAGGTGAGCGAGTTTGCCGCCTCGGCGCTGCGGGCTAGCAGCCCGACCGCGGCCGCGAGCCAGGACAGCGCGAGGATGAGCAGCACGATCATCCCGGATGCGGCGATCCACCCGGCGGGCGCGGCGGCCGGGCGCCAGCCGACGCCCAGGCCGACGCCGATGACCAGGGTGGTCGCGATCAGGTTGCGGGCCAGGCTCGCGGCGATGTGCCCGATCAGGATCGACGAGCTCGCGATCGGCATGGATCGGAACCGGTCCACGATGCCGTTGGACATGTCGGTGGCGACGGCGACCGCCGTTGTGCCCGCGCCGAACCCAGCACACAAGACGATGAGGCCGGGGACGACATAGTCGACGTACCTGCCGCCAGTGTTCAGGGCGCCGCCGAAGACGTAGACGAACAGCAGCATGAGCACGATGGGCAGCATGAGCGCGGTGAAGAACGCCTCTGGGTCGCGCAGCGAGCGCCGCGTGCTGCGGGTCACCATGACCTGGGCGTCGGAAACGGCATAGGCGAGGCTCATCGGGCCAGCTCCTTGGTGGCAGCGGACGCAGTCGCGGCGGCCTGGCCGCCGGTGAGGGACAGGAAGACGTCATCCAGGCTCGGGCGGTGGGTGGATACCTTCAGCGCGGGCGCGCCGGCGGCCTCGAGGTGGCTGAGCAGTCTGCGGACCTGGGCGGCCGAGCCGTTCGAGGCGACCTCGAGGATGTGCAGCCGGCGGTCGGCGCGGACCGCATCGAGCTGGCCGAGCGCGCGGTTGTAGCTGTTGCGGTCGCCGAACTGGAGCCGGATGACCTCCGTGCCGATGCTCGACTTCAGCTGGTCGGCGGTGCCACGGGCGACGACCTGGCCGCGGTCGAGCATGGCGATCATGTCGGCCAGCTGGTCGGCCTCCTCGAGGTACTGCGTGGTCAGCAGGATCGTCACGCCGTCGTCGGCCAGGTCGCGGACGGTGCCCCACACCTGGTCCCGGCTGCGCGGGTCCAGGCCGGTCGTCGGCTCGTCCAGGAAGACCAGCTCAGGCCGCTCGATCATGCTGATCGCGAGGTCGAGGCGCCGCTTCATACCACCCGAGTAGGTCCCCACCCGCAGGTCGCGGGCGTCTTCCAGGTCGAAGGCGGCGAGCAGCTCGGCGGTCCGGGCCCGGACAGCGCGGCGGGGAAGATGCAGTAGGCGGGCCATCATCTCCAGGTTCTCCTGGCCGGTTAGCTTGTCGTCCACGGCGGCGTACTGGCCAGTGAGGCTGATCGAGCGGCGGACGCCGACCGGGTCGGCGAGCAGGTCGTGGCCGGCCACGGTGGCCGTGCCCGCATCCGGGCGCACCAGGGTGGCCAGGATGCGGACCATCGTGGTCTTGCCCGCGCCGTTCGGGCCGAGAAGCGCGAAGACCGAGCCGGCGTCGATGGCAAGATCGACGTGATCGAGCGCGAGGCGGCCGCCGAAGGACTTGGTGATCCCGGAGGCCGTTACTGTGTATGACATACACAAACCGTATGTGTGATACACAGTTATTGTCAAGCGGGGCCACGATGAAACACGGGCTGGCGGAAGGGAGCACGCCGATGACCAGCGAGGAACGGCCGGTTCTGCCGCCAGGCCTGGACCTCCTGTGGGGGCGGCGCGGGCCGGGCCGCCGCGGGCCCCGCCGGGGGCTATCGGTCGACGACATCGTCGCGGCCGCGATCCGCGTCGCTGACGCAGAGGGCCTCGACGCGGTCTCCATGGCCCGGGTGGCCAAGGAGCTCGGCTTCACCACCATGTCGCTGTACCGGTACGTGGCCAGCAAGGACGAACTCCTGCAGCTGATGTGGAACGGCAGCGCCCAGGGCGCCGAGGATCTGAAGCTGGAGGGCGACGGCTGGCGGCCGCGGCTGCGGTCCTGGGCCATCGTGCAGCGCGAGATGCTCGACCGCCATCCCTGGATCACCCAGATGCCGATGGCCACCCCGCCGCTGGCACCCAACTCCCTCGCCTTCGTCGAGCGCGGGCTGGAGGCCCTGGACGGAACCGGGCTGCGCGACGACGACAAGCTCCGGGTCATCGGCCTGCTCAGCTCCTACACGCTGAGCGAGGCCCGGATGGCGAACGACGCGGCCCGCGCAGCCGCGGAGGCCGCCGCAGGGAGCGCGGCCGCCCCGGGCTGGAGCTACGAGGCGCTGCTCCGGGAGCTAGCCGACGAGCAGACCTATCCGCGGCTGCACCGGCTCGCCTGGTCCGCGGACCTCGGCGGCAGCCCGTCGGGCTTCGAGGAACGGGAGGAGTTCCTGTTCGGCGTGGACGCGATCCTGGACGGCGTCCAGGCCCTGATCGACCGGAGCAAGGCCGCCGGGGCGCAGTGAGCCCGCGGATCGCCTCTTCCCGGCCGAGTCGGACGTTGGTCTGCCGTAGCCGCCCAGATCACCACGTTCGGGCGTGGCACGGGCGGCCGTGCTGACGACCAGGTCGGCGTCCATAACGGCTCGGCGTGCCAGCGCTCAGGATTGCTCGTCACGTTTCGTGATGATTGTGGCCGCCGCCGGGCAGCCACTGGCGGGCCGCGAGCGGGCAGGAATCACTCAGGGCCGGCGTCGTCTGGACCTGTGCCGTGCAGTCGGCCGTCATCGACGTGGTCGGCGAGGTAGTGGGTGGCTGCCTGGGGGTGGATCCCGAACGCGGCCGATACCAGCTTGGGGTCGGTGCCGTTAGTCATCTCGGCCAGGCGGGTGCAGCGCAGCAACCGGGGCGTGACTCCGGCCGGGCGCAGGACGTTGCGGCCGTAGTCCTCTGACGCTGGGAGCTGAGTGGCCTTGGTCTTCCGGGTGACCAGCAGGTGCGGGTTGGATGTGCGGAGTTCCCGGTGGTAGCTGAGGCATCGTTCCACGGCGGCCCAGGTGGCGGGGTCCAGCGGGACCGGCTGGGGCCGGCGGCCGAGGCGGGCACCGCGGGTGACACGGTCGATGTCATCGACAGTAAGTCCGCGTAGTTCTTGGTTGCTGGCGCCGTGGACGAGGGTGAGCAGGCCGGCCAGGGCCTCGTGCGGGTGAACGTCGCCGCTGGTGGTCCAGCGGCGGAATAGCTCCCGCTGGAGGTGGAGGGACGCGGTTGGGCCGTGGTATCCGCGGGGCTGGCGGGCCGGCAGCTCGCGGGCCGGGTCGGTGAGCACCAGCCTGCTCGTCCTGGCCCAGGTGAAGAACTGCCGCAGCGCGGTCAGGTGTCTCGGGCGGCCGGCCGGACGAGCGGCCAGGAACGCTTCGACGTCGTGCGCACCGGCGGTGGCCCAGTCGTCCTTGCCCCGCTCGGCGGCCAGGAAGACGGCCATGTCCCGGACGATGGACAGGTGCCGCTCGATGGTGTCATCACAGCGGGGACGGGTCCCGGCCCGGCGGGCGCGTTCGCGGGCGCTGAGCAGGTACCGGCAGAATCCGGCCGCAGCAGGGCGCAGCGGCTCGGGGACGGCATCGACCAGCCGCTGGCGGCGCGCTGCCGCCAGCTGGGGCGCCTGGTCCTGGGGCAGGGCCAGGCCGTGGGCGGCGAAGAAGTCACCCAGGACCCTGGCCAGGGCGCGGGCCGGCGGGCTGGTGCCGGCCTGGCGGGCGCGTTCGGGCAGGGACTGCGGGTGCCGGGAGCCGCCGTCGGCCAGCAGCCGCCCCAGGCTGGTGATCAGGGCGGCTGCCCATCCCGGTGAGTAGCTGGCGGCGACGTGGGCGGCGAACTCGCCCAGCCAGGCGGGCGGGTCCTCCAGCCGGGCGATCAGGCCGGCCGCGGTTACAGCGGCGCGGCCCGGGCGGCGCTGGTAACAGCGCGTGCACAAACCCAGGGCCTGATGGCGGCGCACCTCGCCGCACCCGGCGCAGGCCCGCGCCGGGCCTGGCGGCGGGCCGGGATGGGAACACGGGCCGCACCAGCCGGTATCGTCGCGCAGGTAGCCGGGACGGCCGCAGCGCGGGCAGGGACGCTGCGCGGCGCGGCGGCGTTCCCGCTGCGTGCAGGACTGGCACAAGACCGCGTCTTTCCGGCGCACCGGGAGACCGCAGGATGCGCACGCCCGCGAGCACACCGTGCATGCGCCGGTGCCGGGCTGGAGGATGCTCAGCTTGCCGCATCGCGGGCAGGCCGCCTTCGCGGCGGCCGCGGTGATCTTGCGCCAGCACACGCAGCAGTACTCGCGGCCCCGCCGGCCCACGCCCGCCCCGCACAGCACGCAGTCGCGTTGCCGCTTCACCGCTCGAGGAAGGATTCATGTTTTAAGGTCACAAATCCACCGGGACGGACATGTGACCATCACCTCGAACGACACCGCCACCAGGCGGGTAACCACCGGGATCGTCCTGGCTGTAGGGCTCTTCGCCGGCTCCGACTCCTACTCTCACATCTACACCCTCGCCCGTGATCACGGGCAGGGCATCGTATCGGCGGCGTTGCTGCCGCTGGCCGGGGACGGGCTGATCGCCGCAGCGTCGTCGGCCATGCTGGTCGCCTCGCGGCAGGGGCGGGACGTGCCGGTGCTGGCCCGGGTCATGCTGCTGGCCGGGATCGGCGCCACGATCGCGGCGAACGTAGGCTACGGGCTCCACGCCGGCATCACCGGCGCGCTGCTGTCGGTGTGGCCAGTGGCCGCCTATGTCGGCTGCATGGAACTGCTCACCTGGATGCGGCGCAACACCGGGATGCACCCGGCGGCGCGGCCTGCATCTGCGGATGCGGCAGCGGATGCACCTGATGAGCTGGCTCGCCGCCGCCACTCCGAGACGTCCGACTTGCTGGAGGCGGCCGGGCGGGCGTTCCCGGCGGCCGGGGCGGACAACGTCCCGTCGCTGCGGGAGATCCAGCGCGCGCTGCGCATCGGCCAGGGCAAGGCCCAGCAGGTCCAGGCTCATCTGGCCGGCCGTCCGGCAAACGCGGTATAGGCAAGGAGGGAACACGGTGGAGAACACCTACGACGACAGCGACAATGACGGCCGGTTCCCCGACGACAGCCGGGTCGAGGTCCGTTACCCCCGCAGCAGGCGGGAAGAGCACGGTGACCGGGCGGCGTGGCCGTGGCTGCCGGGAAGCATCGTGGAGCAGTGCGGCCCGGATGAGTGGCGGGTGTGCGTCGAGGACCGCGATGTCGCCGTGCTGCGGGATGGCCGCCACGCCCCGCGTAACACGGCGTCCCGGAACCTGTATTACCCGATGTGCTTCCGGGACTCCAGCGAGATCCGCCGGCCTGTGCCGGCGGTGCCCGGACCCAGCATCCCGGCGCTGCATCTGGATGTCACCCCGGCCGTGCGCAGGACCACTGCGCCGGCGGTGCGCAGGGGGCGGTCGCGGTGACTGAGGACCATGCGATCGTCGGCGCGGCCACGGTGGTGCTGTGCGTAGTCGCCGGCAGTGCCGTGACCGTCGGCTGCACCCGCGTCTATGCGCTGGCCAAGGGCCACGGTATGGACGGGGCGGCTGCCCTGCTGGTGGCGGTGAGCCTGGGGGGGCTGATGCTCCCGCCGGACGAGGACCGGCCGGTGGTCATGGCTCGCAGCCACCCCTCATGGGCGGAGGTCGATGCCGAGCAGCGGGAACGGCTCGGCTATCCGCCCGGGTAGCCAAATGCTGCCTCGCTGGAGTCCCGTCACCGTCTGCCCGGTGACGGGACTCCAGTCGTGTCCGGTCGATCAGCATCGCTCATTCCTCATTTGGCCGCCAACGACTGCCTGATCCTGACCGCCGTCAAGGGTTCCGCGCCGTCCGCCTTGCTGCGTCCCCTTGTTGCTGGAAAGCCGTCGGGGGAGGTCCGGAAGTGGTAAGGTCACCAGCGCGGGATCCCAAACGCTCCCAAAGCTGTACGGTGACGCCTTTTCAGGTGTCCGCTGTGCTGGGGTCCCGCTTATTGTGCACTGGTTTTCGCCTGCTGCGCTGGGACGGAAGATCTCGGCGTCGTTCCTGTACAACGGCACTCGCAGCGTTTTCGAGATGGCGGGCATCGGCTACGAGCGCCCAAGGGCAAGAACCACTGCGTCATGCGCAAGCTCGTCCCTGCTGGTGATCCCGCTCCAGGTGAGCATTCCGGCCATCTCCGTACACTGAAGTATCTGCGGAGAGCTCCACGAACAGGCCAGTGTCGCCGCGATGACTGTGGGTGAGTCCATGACGGTGCCGTGCCGCGGTTTCAGGGTGGCGCTACTGGCCGTGGCGGCCATCGCCGCGGTGGCAGGGTGTTCCGGGTCTGCGGATCAGGGCTCGGCTGCGCCGCCGGCATCTGCATCGTCCGCTGCGACGGCGGGCCAGGGATCAGCAGGGCTGTCTGCGGTTACGCTGAGCGTTCCGGCGGGCGAGGGCGGCGGAGTGCTGTCCACGACGCGTACGCTGGCTGTTCCGGCCGGCTGGACGGCACGGGTGTGGGCACGCGTGCCGGACGCGCGGATGGAAGCCTGGACGCCCGAAGGAGACCTGCTGGTCAGTGAGCCGGGTGGCGGCAAGATCATGGAGTTGCGGCCGGACACGGCGGGTACCGCGAGCGTGACGACGCTGCTGACCGGGCTGACCTACCCGCAGGGCATGGCGTTCGCCAGGCTGGACGGCCGGTGGGTGCTGTATGTCGCGGAGTCGGATCAGATCGACCGGTATCCGTGGGGGGCCGGCGGGATCAGCGGCGCCCGCACGGTGATCGTCACGGGGCTGCCCGATCTTGACGCTGACGGCGACGACGTGCACCGGGCCAAGGATGTGACGGTCGCCGCAGGCGGCACGGTCTACTTCAACGTGGGCAGCTCGTCGAACGCCAGCCCCGGTGACCGGACCATGTCACCGCAGCGCGCGGTGATCATGGCCGTCGGCCCGGGCGGGGCGGATCTGCACGTGGTGGAACGAGGAGTCCGCAACGGCGAAGGCCTGGCTGTGGCACCGGACGGCACGGTGTGGACGGCAGTGAACGAGCGCGACAACATCCCGTACCCGTCGCATGGCCCCTACGGGGGGGACAGCGACGCGTTCGGCCGGGTCATCCAGGGCTACGTCAACAATCACCCGCCGGATGAGGTGGTACCGGTCACTACGGCCCGGGACCTGGGCTGGCCGTACTGTGACCCGGACCAGGACGGCAATGATCCAGCCGGGTCGCTCGCCGATGTCCCGCTGGTCCCCGACGCGGCCACCAACCCGGGCGGGAACACGCTGGACTGCGCCGCGCTGACGCCGGTCCAGGTCGGGCTGCCCGCACACAGCGCCCCGCTGGGCCTGACCTTCCTGCAGGGCAGCAAGATCCCGGCACCGTGGTCAGACGGCGCGGTGATCGCCGCGCACGGCTCGTGGGACCGCCAGCCACCCCAGGCGCCGGCCGTGCTGTGGCTGGCCTGGAACGCCTCGAAGGGCACCCTGGGGCCCGCGGTCACTCTGGTCAGCGGGTTCGAGAACACCGACCACAGCTTCTGGGGACGTCCGGTGGACGCGGTACCCGGCCCGGACGGCGCCCTGTACGTGAGCGACGACACCGCCGGCGCTGTCTACCGCCTGGCCCCTGCGCCCTAGTCAGTGTGCCCTGGCGCCTTCTTATACCCCGTGGCCGCGGCCAGGGTTCCGATCAGCGGGGCCACGGCTATCGCGAAGATGGCGACGGCAAGGCACAGCTGAGACCAGGGGTCAGGAGCGGAACCGGGGTGATCGAGCTGACCGCCGGCCAGAAGGGCGGCGAGCCCGGCGATCACGCAGCCACCCGACCCGGCGATCGCCCTGGCCAGCGGCCGGCGGCGCGCCGGGAGGGGCGGGCGCGCCGAGCCGGCTAGGGCCGGGATGCCGGCGGAGAGCGCGGCCAGGTCGGCGGCGGGCCGCGCGGTCAGCGCTTGGGCGACCAGCGCATCAAGCTGGCTCCTGGTCAGCCTGTCCTGTGCGAACGCCTCTTTCAGTGTGTCGATCAGCCGTTCGCGATCGCCGGGACAGGCCCTGTCCTGGTCACCGCCCGTTGCCGGGCCCTGGGCTCCTGCCATCACCGGCACCTCATTCTCACAATTCAGGTCAAGCGTATCTCGGCTGCTTCTGCTCATCGGATCCCGTCGGCGGAGGGCACCAGGTCATGCCGTCCGCGGGTTCTTGCCCTCCCTCGGCCGCGTAGACCGCCTGAGAGAAGCCCTCAAGGACGCGCACCGGCAGCGGCACCGCATGTGGACGGCCAACGCGGTCGCTGGGTCTGATGATCGTCGGGGCTGGCGTCCTGCACTTCGTTGGCTGACCTGGTAGCCCTGGCGGCCAGGCCTTCGGCGGTGAGGCTGGCGTTGCTGTCCTCGTCGTGACGAACCACGGCCCGTTCGGTAGAAATCCTGGCGATCTCGGCGTCGAACCTGAGACCTCCGGCGGCGTCCTATCCGCTGTCTCCCGGCAATTTGGTACTGACCGCCGGGGGGGCCGGCGAGGGGATGACCCGGTGGGGGAAGACGGAGTGGATGAAGTGGGGGTAGGCGTGGGTGGCGAGCGGGGGGCCGATCAGGAGGGCGGCCGATAGCGTGACCAGGATGCCTCCTGCCAGCATCTTGGTGCCGGTGGAGATGCGTTCCGCACTGATCCGGATCTTTCCGTCGCGAACCTTGCGGCCGAAGTACAGGCCGAGCATGAGGGCCAGGAACGACTGGACGACGATGGCGATGATGGCCTCGACCGTGGTGAAGTACTGGCTGTAGCCGATGGTGAAGCCCACGATCAGTTCATCCACGCTGATGCTGATGCCGAGCCCGATGATGGCGCGCCCGCGCGCTGCCACCAGCGCTCTGGCCTTCTCCGCCTCGTCGTCGTCATCGTCGTCGTTGAAGGCCTCGTCCAGCATCAGGAGGCCGATGACGCCGACGATCACCGGCACGACGAGCGGGACGATATACCGGCCGACGAAGGTCAGGTCGATCACGTCGGCCAGGTGGGAGCGGTAGGCTAGCTGAAGCTCCTTGATCTCGGTGGGGCTGCCGAGCTGATAGGGGTCGATCGTTATATGCGGAGGGCCGGCGATCAGGTGAATCAGCGGCGTCCCCACGGCCAGCCCGATCAGCGGCATGATGGCTTCGAATGAGATGAACACCACTATGACGCGCAGCAACTGCGCGCGGGTCAGCCGAATTTCCCCTAGGACAGCGAATGCGATAGCAAAGTTGTCAAGGCACAAAGGCAAGGTAAAAGCCAGCAGCCTGAGCATCTTCCCTACCTTTCACTACCCAGAGTGACCGCCTCGTGCATGGTGGGCTGACCGCGCATCATACGGGTGGCAACACCATTGAACGGCGGATCGGCCGGGCTGGCTCGATGTTTCGGAAAAATACCGGCTACCTGGGCTTAGTCCTCATGCGCCGAGGGTCCGGCAAACTCCGGGCAGGGTACCACCAGGCAGGGGCAAGCGTAGGCCCGTTAGAAATACGTAAGCAAATAATCGCGTCCGGCCGCCAGGAGATGCGTCCCGGGACGTTTGCGCGGTGTATCTCAGGACCATCACTCCGTTATCACCTTACGATCACGTGCTCTTATCTGGGGATTTTCCGCATCCTGCCGTCTGACTGGTCTAACCTATGCCTGGAAAGAGCGGACCGGCGGGGCGTGGAGGTGGATCGCGTGCCTGACGAGCGCCGGTTCACATGGCCGCGCCGGATGCGGGATAGCGGCATGTCGCGTGTCGCGGGGCAGCTTGCCGTTCCCGCGGTGCTGGGGCTGGCGATCGGAGTGGTGCTCGCGTTCCAGTCGGGCACCAGCAACTCAGGTCTCACCCAGATCCCTCTCGGCACGTATGTGACCCCGACCGCCTCCAATGTCGCGGCGGCGGCGGCGACCGCTGCTCCGGCGGCCAGCATGAAGTCCAATACCACCTGCGACATCATCGTCCCGGCTGACCCGCTGAGCGCGCAGGGGCTGGCTACTCCCTATCAGCTCACCGGTCCGCACGGGGCGACGCCGGCGCGGTCGGGGTGCGAGATGAGCAACGGGGCGAAGCTGGGGGCCTTCGTCCAGGCCACGATCCTGGACCCGGCCACCGGGGCGCTGTCGGTCTACGAGCCGCTCGTGATCACGCAGGGCACCAGGCCGGACACGCCTGGTCTGAAGCTCAATCCGCCCGTGATCCCGGCGGACGCGGTCGTGACGATCGGCTTCGGGTTCAACGGCACGGACCTGGTCCAGGTGGGGGCGACCCCGACCACGCTCGCGGATGCCCACTGCGTCAGCGGCCAGGCTGGTTCGGTCTTCGGGCCGGCGTCGTCCTGCAACGCGGTGAACTTCTTCAGCGCGGTGCGGCAGGCCGAGCGGAAGGGGCTGCTCAAGGTGCCGTCCCCGGGTGTGTCGGACGCGATCGTCCCGTCGGGCGGCGACCTGGGCACGGGCCGGTCGTGCCCGGTCATCACCAACTTCGAGGTGGCCGGGCTGCACCCGGGCGAAGGCGTGACCACTACCTACCTGCTCAACCCGCTCACCGGCCAGACGGCGCAGGACAACCAGACGTACCGCAGTTACATCGCCGGAGCCACACTCTTGCACGGCAACAGCGCAAACGCCGTGCTCGACCAGTACATCGACCCGATCCTCGGGTGCACCCCGTTTCAGGCACCCGACCTGTCCCGCGGCGGCGTGCCGGCCTTTTCCGAGGCGCTGGACGAGATAGCGGCGGCCGCGCACCCGCCGACGACCGCGGCGGCCGGCAGGTCTGGCAGCCCGGCGATGTACTGCCAGAACCTCGTCGACATCCAGACGCCGTTCCTGGCGGCCAACCAGAAGTTGCTCGCCACCGGCCAGTCGCCAGTGACGGCGACCGCTGACAACCTGCTCACTTTCCTGGCGAACGACCTGAGCGCATCCTTCGCCAGCCTTGGCTGCCAGCGGTTCCACCTGACCAATCCCGTCATGCTCAAGCGGAACAGCGCTGGCGCGGCGATCGCGGCGACCTTCGACACCGCCGTGCAGACAGCCCTGTGACACGGGAGTCAGACCATGGACGTTCGGGAAATAGGCGAAAGCGGATCGCACACGCGCCTGGACGACGACGACGATGACCGGCCCGTCCCGCAAGCCTGGCGGAGCAAGCCGTTCAGGCTCACCGTGATGGCGGCGGTGGTCATCCTCACGGCGGGGATCGGTTTCGGTGCCGGCAAGCTAACCGGGGTCGGCAACAACGTGGTCCGCTCGGACATCCCCAGGCCGGAGACGACCGCTGACCCGTTCATCGAGGGCTCCGGCACCATCGCCGACAACAGCCACGAGAACATCCTGTCGACGACGGCGCCGGGCCTGGTCCACATCCTGTCGGGCGGGAAACCGGTCGGGATCGGCCTGGTGCTGACGGCGTCGGGGCGGGTGCTGACCACGTACCGGCCCGCTACGGGCGCGCAGAACCTGTCGGCGAAGTACGTCCTGTCCGGTGCGACCTTCAAGGCCACGGTGATCGGCACGGACCCGGCGGCGGGCCTGGCGCTGCTGCAGATGGCGGGCCATCCAGGGTGGCCGTTCGTGACCGTCGAGGTCGGGAACTCCGACCGGCTCGTCCAGAACGCGGAAATCTCTCGCTTTTCGTCCTACCACGTGCCGGGCGTGGTCTACGACACCGCGGTCGGCACTACGGGCACGACGACCAAGGTGACCGTCGATGCCGGCACGCTGACCGCCATGAACGTGACCGTCGACGTGGCCGGCACCAACCAAACCCGGAGCGGGCTGATGACCTCGACGCTGCAGTCTGACACGCCGTCGGTGCTCGGCGGCCCGCTGGTGGACCTGAACGGCAAGGTGATCGGCATCACCATCGGGGGTTCGGGGAGTGGCCTCAAAGTCACCGGCTACGCGATCCCGATCAACACGGCGCTCGCGGTCGCCACCCAGATAGCTGACGGCAACTCCTAGCAGCTGAGGAGATCGCGTGCCAGGCCTGCTAATTGTCGTGATCGTTTTCGGGACGGTCCTGGTTGCCGAACTGCCGGACAATTCCGGGCTGGCCAGCCTGGTGCTGGGCACGCGGTACCGGGCGGGCGGGGTGCTCGCCGGGGCGGCGGCGGCGTTCGCGGTCCACGTGGTGCTGGCCGTCACCTGCGGCAGCTTGCTCGGCCTGCTCCCGCACCGGGTCGTGCAGATCGCGGTGGCCGTGGTGTTCCTGGCCGGCGCGGTGCTGCTGCTGCGGGGCGACAACGACGACGATGACGAGGTCCGGCTGAAGGCCAGCGCGGCCGGCTTCTGGGCCGTGGCGGCCACCTCTTTCGGGGTGATCCTGCTGGCCGAGCTGGGTGACCTTTCGGACATCGTGATCGCGAACCTCGCGGCCAGGTACCACGACCCGGTGGCGGTGGGCATCGGGAGCGTGCTGGCGCTGTGGTCCGTGGTCGGGCTGGCCATCGTGGGCGGGCGGGGGCTGCAGCGGATCCTGCCGCTGCGGTGGATCGCCCGCCTGGCGGCGCTGGCGATGGTCGTCATGGCCGGGTTCACCCTGGCCGCGGCGCTGCGGTGAGGGCCGTGCGGTTACAGTGCGGTTACAGTGCGGTTACAGCCAGTCCGCTGCCATCGCGCCGGCGAGGCAGAGCAGCATGATTCCGGCCACGAACTCGCCGCGCTCGCCGGTCACCAGACCGAGCCTGGCGCCCAGCTCCAGTCCGAGCAGGGTCAGAACGGCGCTGAACACCCCGAAGATGATCACCGCCGCGACGACGGGCACGGCCAGCGCCCCGAGCGCGAGTCCCACCGCGAAGTCGTCCAGGCTGAGCGCGGCGCCGCTGACCAGCAGCCGCCACCCGTGCCAGGCCATGCGGGGCGTCGTCGCCGCCGCGCATGGCCTCAACGAGCCCCCAGACCGCGGTCGCGGCTAGCACGCCTGCCCCGGTCCACCGGGCGGCGCGCCCCAGGTCTCCGGCCAGGCCGTGGCCGATAAGCAGCCCAGCGGCCGGCATCACGACGTCCCACAAGCCGAAGACGGCGGCCACCTTCAGCCCGGTCAGCCGGTTCACGCCGCTGACCCCGATGGCGATGGCCGCCCCGAAGTTGTTCAGCCCGAGCGCGAGGGCCACGATCAGCAGAGCAACCACAATTGAGGATCATCTCCCGAACGGACCGTGGTTCCTGCCCAGCACCAAGGGTCCCTGATCATATGGATAGCCCGGGCCTCGCCATCACGATGACGAGGCCCGGGCCGGGTAATGGGCTAGGTCAGCCGACGGCGTGCAGGACGCCGGCCCCGACGATCATGAGACCCCCGGCGACCGCGTTGGCCAGCCACATGCGGCGCCGCAGCGCCGGGACCGAGTAAACGATCCCGATGCCGATCGCGAGTCCCACGCCGGCCTGGATGGCGCTCGACGCGAACTGCTCGAAGGCCGAGAGGCCGACCGAGGCGCCGCGGGAAACCCCGTCGACCGCGCCGTAGGTGATGTTGTCCAGGCTCAGTAGCCACGGCAGGATCCACACGCCCCAGCGCACCTTGGTATTCGCCTCAGTATTCGCCTCCGCATGTGCGGCCCGCTTCGAGACGATGGCGACCACGATCCAGTAGGCGCCCAGCAGGGCGACGACCGCGGGCGCGAAATTGCCCCAGCTATCCGGGTACGACCAGTGCAGGGCACATCCCAGCAGGTAACCTAGCCCGTCACCGACGCCGAAGAGCAGCGCGAGCGGTACGAGGGCGGACATCCGGCGGGACATCATCGGGCCTATTGCGATACACGCGATCAGGCTGTCAGTGCCTAGTAGTAGCCAAGCGCCCACTGCGACCTCCTTATTTTCCGTTTCTGGGTAAGCGTTTGAGTTGATGAAGGGGTGGCGGTCCCGGTGAGGCCGGGACCGCCTGCGGAGCGGCTACATCCCGGAGGGGTTCATCAGCTGATGGTGCGGACGGCCCCTGTGGTGTACCCGGCCCGGCGCCGTCGATGGCGCTGCCGAGGCCGACGCCGATGCCGGTGACGTTGCCGTTCCCGTGGTGTTGGTTACCCTCTGCACCGCGGTGTTGAAGGTCGCCGCGGTCGCCGCGCCGTTACCGTCCAGGGTGACCGTGACCGGGTCGGTCAGGCCGAAGTTCTGGCAGTTCAGGTTCGTGAAGGACATGCTGAGCCGGTTGGCCAGGAAGGTGAACAGGTTGTTGCCCACCCCGGGCACCGGCGACTGACCGGTCGCGAGCAGCGTCTGGTTGGCCGCGATGAACGGGGTCTGGATGTTGACCATGTTCTGGCAGAACATCGCCGGGCTGCTGGTCTGGTTGTTCAGGAAGCTGACCGGCGGCTGGCCTACTTCCGCCCGGTACATGTTCGTCTTGGCCGGGTCGAACTGGCCGTTGCCGTTGAGCGTCATCTCGTCGTTCTCCGGCACCAGCGCCGCGATCCGGGGCTGGTTCCGAGCCGCCAGCAGCTCGTTCAGGGCCTGGGAACTGGTCGGCTGGTTGTTGTTGGCCAGGTCTGGCACCTGGAACGGAGTGCAGCCCAGCAGGGGGTCCATGAACAGGTCGAGCAAGGTGTTGTCGCTGCCGTTGAACAGCGGGGTGGAGCCGGCGATGTTGGCCGCGTTGGCCGTGGTGTTCTGCGCGGTCTGGCCGGTGGCCGGGTTGAGCAGGTAGCTGGTGGTCACGTTGTCGCTCGGGTCCTGGTCCACCATGTCGAAGTTGCGCGTGGTCGGGCAGGCAGTGCCCGTGCCTAGCTGGCCACCGGACGGCACGATCTTCGCCGAGGTGCCCGCGGACGGGACGCGCAGGCGGCCCTCGCGCTCCAGCTGGAACGCCGTGTTGAAGAAGTTGATGCCGTTGCAGAACGACACCTGGCCGAAGACCGAACCCGGCTGGCCGTTGATGCAGTTGCCCTGCCGCAACGCGTTCGCCGTCGCGCCGACCTGGATCAGGTCGGTGCCGTTGAACCCGAAGTCGATGGTCACGACCGCGTTCCGGGGCAGGGTCGGCACGACGGGCGCGACGGCTGGCGTGGTGCCCTGGGTGATGACCAGCGGGTCATACACCGCGAGCGCGCCGGTCCGCGGGTTCAAGATGGTGGCCTGGACGAACGCACCCAGGTTGCCCGCGTTGGCCATCGTGCAGCCTGAGGCCGCCGGCGTCATCCCGTCCGGGCCCGTGAGCTGATAGGGCGTGGACAGGCCCTGCGCGCTGAGCGGGTTGGCCGGGACGATGATGTCGCAGTTCACGTTCGCTGCGGTGACCACGGGAGCCGAGGCGCTGGCCGACGGGCTGCCCGACGGCGCGCCGCTCGGGCAGGGCGATGCCGAGGCGCTGGCGGCCGGTGCGGCGCTGCCGGACACCGCGGGACTCGCGGACGGCGAGCCACAGGCACCCAGCGCCGACTGATAGATCGTTTTGACTGGGCCGCCGCCGGAGACCGCCAGGATGATCCCAAGGGTCAGGCCCAACGCCATCGGTATGGCGAGTGGTACCGCTATGCGCGCCGCGCGGCCGTTCCGACCGCGGCGTCGCCACGCGGACCGATGCCCGCTGAGCATTAAATCCACCTCCATAGATGTCCACTAGGACGCTCCCTCGGAGAATCACCGTAGACCTCCGCGGCGAGGCGATCAGGAAATCAAGAAGATTTACGGTTTGTCCGTTTTTCGCGACGGAAGCGGCGCCGAATCTCGGTAATTCATTGCGAAGTCCTTACGTCGCAGGTGACGGCCCCGTAGCTGGACCGAGATCGCCTCGTGATAGGCCGGATCGCGCCACCGAGAGCGACGAAGAGCTCCGAATGTGACGGGTAGTAATTATTACGACTCTCTCAGTGAACGACAGATATTTCGGTGGAGTTACGGCGTCGGCGGGCCGGAGCCTGCCAGGGCAGGTCACGGGCCTCTACGACGGCAAGCAGAGGCCCGGAGGAGAGGGGCTGGCGCTGGCCGCGCCGACGACCTCCCGATCAGATCATGCATGCCGGGAACGCTCGGCGGGCCGCTCGCCCGGGCGGCTCGGGAATTGCGGCACTGACGGCCCGGTGTTCCGGGCTATTCATAGGGCAGGCCGAGCATTTAGAATGTCAGCCGTAAACTCGGCGCGGCGGCAAATTGCCAGGCCATTACGACGGCCCGGAAATCGTTGGCGGATGCGATCATACCGCGTTTCTCCGGAATTGCGGCCGGGATTAGCGGGCCCGTGTTCGACATGGAGCGGAGGCGGCGGAGCCGTAGATCTCGCGCCTGGCGTCGCGCTGGCGGGGTAGGCCGTGGCGAGGTCGTCAACAGTCAGTTCTGGCTGCTCAACGACGCTGTTCCCGATGTCGCTGGCCTCCGCGCGCCGGGCGAACTCCAGCGCGGCGATCTCGTCGTCAGTGCCCGCAAGGTCCGGCGCGGGTACGCGGTGCCTGCGCTGTGCGGGAGCGAGCGCGGCGAGCGTGCCGTCTGCATCGAGCACCTTGTCAAGGTCAGCGGCCAGTTCCGGGGATGGCCGCGCCTTCCCGCTGCGCAGGTTCGAGATGTGGCCGGGGTTGCAGGGCACGCGGCGAGCTACCTCACGTACCCCAAGACCGCGCGCCTCCATCAAGCGCGCAGTTCCCGGCCGAAAGCACTCATGTCAACCTGTAATCCGAATTCCGCGCGTATTTGCTCCGCCTTGCGTGTTTGGCGTTGTCCGCCATACAGGCAACGCCAGCGGTCCAGGTCACGCCCATGAGACCGAGGCCGGGGAAGCATCACGACCAGGCACCGTCCTTCTTCACGGCCGGGAGGTAGCTTCCTTCCGAGACGCGCCGTGGCACTTCCTGGGACTCGCGGATGACGCGGCGGCGGCCGTCAGGGCTCGATGGCCAGTTGTCGCGTGTGACCAGGGTTCCGGCGTAGACCGGTTCCCATCCGATCGCGTACAGCGGCACGGCTTGGGGTAGCTGGGTGTGCAGGCAGTACACCGCGCGCAGGTGGTACCACTTGGAGACCGCGACGAGCGGCAGTCCCGTCGCGAGCGCTTCGCGCAGGTAGGGCAGGGAAAGCTCCACGTTCTGCCAGGTGTCCTTGGACTGGTCTTCGACCCTGACCGCGCTGACGGGTACGCCCGCTGCGGCGAGCTGGCGCGCGAACTCCCGTCCTTCCACGATGCCGTCGTGCCGGTTGATGCCGCCGGTCGCGATGATCAGGGGCGCGAGACCGCGATGAAACCGGCCGGCGGCGATACGCGCGGGCGCGGCCTGGTTGGTGCCGAACAGAACCAGCGCGGACGGCCCGGTGTCCGGCGGCGGGGCATCGATGTCCACGCTGACGGTCAGCGCGGCTATCTGCGCGGCAGTCAGCTCACCGTCAGTCATCGGTGTTCCCTTCGCCGCTGGCGGCGGCGGGAAGCGCCAGCCGCGTGCCCGCGTCGAGGTACCGGGCGCGGAAATCGGCCGCGTGCGCGGAACCGGGAGATGCTGCCGTCAGCGACTGGTCAAGCTTCCCCGCCAGCACCATGGTCGGCCACACGACCGGCCCAGACTCCAGCGCTGCCGCCCCGGCCGCTGCCGCCTCGTCGATCGCGCCTAGCCCGGCTGCGGCGAGGGCGAGGATCAGCAGTGTCCGCGCGTAGTTGGTCGGCTGGTCTGCGGGCGCGCGGGTATGCGGGCGGTAGGCGGTCGCGATGATCCGCTGCGTCATCGCTGCCGCCTCGCCGTGCCTGCCCGCCAGCAGCAGTGAGGTAGCGGTGTAGGGCGGGTCGTCGGCGCGCGGCACCGAGTAGATGCCGGACACGGGCGCGGATGGGCCGAGCTGGCTCATCGCGATCCGCTGAGTTGGGCGAATCTGGCTGAGATGGGGAAGTTGTTCTCCCTCCTGCCCGGACGCCCTCTGGTGAGCATGGGACAGCAGATCCCTCGCCGCCTCGTTGACCGGGTCGGCGGCATCCTGAGAGCATGCTTTCCGCGCCGTTACTGTCAGTCGGCGGGATCAGGGCGTACGCGGCGAATGTGCCGCCTGTGCCGAACAGCCGGTCCAGGCCCGCGGCGACCCGGGGGGTAAGGGCCTTGCGGCCGTTGGCCGCGTTGGACAGATAACCCTTGCTGCATCCGGCCTCACGGGCGGCGGCGCT
>Ga0335081_10004152_pt1 | contig 22845 bp, 19 predicted proteins | sample Lox_Sample_35_FD_206713 | JGI IMG/M metagenome (GOLD analysis project Ga0335081, IMG submission 206713) | Soil microbial communities from Loxahatchee National Wildlife Refuge, Florida, United States - Lox_Sample_3.5 | ecosystem: Environmental > Terrestrial > Soil > Wetlands | place: USA...
AAAAGCTCAACGCGGCCTTGGGCGAGGCGCGCGATCTCGATGTCTGGATCGATTATCTGGCGCGCAATGCCTTGAAAGCGCAGCTGCGCCGCCACCCGCGCTGGGTGAAGTTCGTGGGTCATCAGCGCGAGCTCAGGCAACTCCAGCAAATCACGGTCCGGCGGCACCTCCGCGGCGTGTCCTTCAGGGCGCTGGAGCGTCGGATCGGCCGCCTCCTGCGCGTTGAGCTGCCGCGGGCGGTCGGCGCCGCCCCCGCCGGGTCGTGGGGCGGATGGGAGCGCCGCCTGCTGGCGAAATACCTGCGGCGCGCGCTGAAGCTGGGCGACCAACGCCATTCTCATTCACCGGCCAAGTTGCATAAGCTGCGCATCGCGTTGCGCCGCGTGCGACATATTGGCGACTTTTTCGGTGGCCGGCTTGCCGCGCCCGCCGGTGAATTGATGAAACGGGTGCAGTCGGTGGAACGGATGCTGGGCCGGATCCGGGATGTCGATCTGGCCCTCGCCCGCATCCAGCGCGAGGGACCGGCGCCTCCCCGGCTGCTCGTCGGGAAGCTGGAACGCCGCCGTCTGCGCGGTCGGCTCGGGTTATCCCGGGCGTGGCGGCGGCTGGAAAAACGCCGGTTCTTGCGTGTCCTGCGCCGCAAGTCCGCGTCGTAAACCGCGCGCTGGCCGGGGGAAATGCCTTGGGTTCAGGCACCTGGAATCTGCGCGTGATACCTTGCCATGGCTTTCAACGTCATCCATATTGATGAAGCCAGACCAACGACTAGGATTGCGGAAGCCTGCGAGGGGCGTGCCCGAGAAAGCGCGGCACATTCCAGCTCCTTCCGCGTCTAACTCAGCGAGGCCTAAGAAACCATGAAGACGAAATCGCTCTTTACCGCGGTCGTTCTTGCGGCCGCCCTGTTTGCGACGGGCGCCATCGCCCAGACAAATAATCCAACGCCCGCGCCCGCCGCACCTCTGGCGGTGGCCGTGACGCCGACGCCGAATGAGATCATCTACCTGCCGCGTCTCCCTGAACCGGCGGAGCTGACCAATGCCGCCGCTGCTCAAGGGATCACCGTGCAACAGATCGCGCAATCCAGCGTGCAGGTCATGGTGGTTTACCGCTACGCGGATGGGCAGACCCACACGGTCGCCTACCAGCTCCTTCCGGTCGCCGGCAGCGCCCCGGCGACCACAGGCGTGCCCGCCGTGCCGGGGACCCCGTCGACCGTGGTGTATGCGGCGCCGGCGGCCGTCTACACGGAGCCGCCGTATTATTACTACGATCCGTTCTATTATCCTTGGCCGTGGTTCGGCCCGGTCTCGTTCCGCGTCGGCTTTGGCTACAGCTTCCATCATTTTGGCGGCGGCTACGGTTTCCGCCATTTCGGCGGTGGCTACGGTTTTCATCACCGCTGATGGCAGGCCGCAGCCACCGACGGGTTTAAACCCAACCCTTTTCCAATTCCTAGCATGCGACAGCAACGCACACTGATTCTTGGCCTCGCTCTGTCCGCCCTCTGTGCCGGCTGTGTCGGCACCGGGCCGAATACCCAGCAGGGGGCCGTGGCGGGAGGTGCCTTGGGCGCGCTGGCCGGTGCGATCATCGGCAACAACAGCCGCGGTCACGATACGGGCGGCGGCGCCTTGCTTGGCGCGGTCGCCGGCGCGATCGCCGGAGGCACGCTCGGCAATGCCGCCGACAACGAACGTGGAACCCTCTACGGTACGCCGCATGTGGCCAGCGCGCGTGTGGCAGTCCAGCAGCCGCCCGCGCCGCCGGCACCGTTGACGGAGACCGTGACAGCCCCGCCTGCGCCCAACGCCGTTTGGATTCCCGGTTACTGGGGCTTTGATGGCGCGCGCTACGTATGGGTGGCCGGGCGGTGGGAAGTCCCGCCGCCGAATTGCCGTTCCTACGTGGCCCCGTACTGGGCCAACCAGGGAGGCGCGTACGTTTACGTCCCGGGTTCCTGGCGTTGAGCCGGCCGGGCGCAGCCGCGCGGCGTGGCGGTCAAGCCTGGCCGCCCGCTGATCGAGGGAATCGATCTCCATCGCCGGAGCGGTCTGGTTGCATGTCCGCGCAACACGCCCCTTCGCCCACAGGGTTCACGTGAGAATCAATCCGAAACACTTCCGCGTCCGCGCCGGCGAGAAGGTGAAGCTCAAACGTTGGCCGACGCGGGTGAAGCCGTTCTATCGGTCCAAGACCGAGTACGCCCAAGCGCTGGAGGAGCACGTTCGCGAGCTGAGCCGTCTGCAGGAACTGCTTTACGCCCACGACCGCTACGCGGTTCTGGTGATCTTCCAGGCGATGGACGCGGCGGGCAAAGACAGTGCCATCAAGCACGTGATGTCGGGCGTCAACCCGCAGGGCTGCCAGGTTTACAGTTTCAAACAACCCAGCGGGGAGGAGCTGGCGCACGATTTTCTCTGGCGGACGGTCTGCCGGCTGCCGGAACGCGGACGCATCGGCATATTTAACCGGTCCTACTATGAGGAGGTCTTGATCGCGCGGGTGCATCCGGAGATTCTCGCGGGCCAGCGCCTCCCGGAGGAACCGGCGGATCGCGAGACGATCTGGCCGGAGCGGTATCGTTCCATCGTGGAACTGGAGCGGCACCTCCACCGGAATGGGACGCGGATCATAAAGTTCTTCCTGCACGTCTCGAAAGGGGAGCAACGCCGGCGCCTTCTGGCGCGGATCGACGAACCGGCCAAGAACTGGAAGTTCAGCCGGAGCGATCTCGCCGAGCGGGAACGGTGGAACGACTATACGAAGGCGTACGAGGATTGCCTGGGCGCCACGAGTTCCAAGACCGCGCCCTGGTATGTCGTGCCGGCCGACGACAAGGATAACGCGCGGCTGATCATTTCCCGGGTCATTGTCGACGTGTTGGAACGGCTCGGAATGGCCTACCCCCGCCCGACGGCCGAACACCGGAAGGAATTGCAGGCGATGCGGCGGCTGCTGGCAAAATGAGCCCCAAGGCGGGGTCGCGGCGGTCCGTCGGCCCGTGCCCTGCCGGGTGAGGGATTTTCCCACCGCCGGCGGCTGCTGGTAACAGGCGTGCTGCAGCGGGTGGAAGAAATGGACGGCAGCGACGAACACAAGGACGGCGAGGCTGGCGCAAGCCCGGGATAATCTCCGGCCGCACCGGCCGGCAGTGCCGGAACCGTCGCGACGCGAGCCGTGCTGAACGCCGCCCCCTAGTCGCAGGGGATCACGCGACCGCCAAAACGCGGCGAACAGAGTTCCGGCGTCGTGCGGCGCGATGGCGGTTCAAATGGAACTGAGGCCGCTGATGCCAGACTGGCTGAACCCCACGTTCGATGCCAGCGGCCGCCCGGCGCGTTAGTCCCGGTAGGGGACCGTGCCGCTGGCATCCACGGCGTATTGCCATTGCTGGAGGTAAGCGATGGCGGGCAGGAACTCATCATGGGTCGCGGTAAGCTTTTGGGTCAAGACGGCGGCGAGTTCAGCCTGCAGCGCCGCGTACTCCGGCCGCCCGACCAAGTTGACCTGCTGATACGGATCCTCGGTGTCGTCAAACAGGAGCCAGGGGCCTTTGAGGTCGCGAACGAACGTATAGCGCGCGGTGCGCACCCCGCGGTACTCTCGGCCACCCGCTTGGCGCGGCCATTCACCAAAGGGGGCGACGCAACTGATCAGCACCGCGCCGTCCGAGGGATCCCTGCCGCCGCGGAGATAATCGCTGTAATCCGTCCCCTCGACCGACCCCGGGACCGGCACCTGGCACAGGCTCAGGATGGTCGGCATGAGATCTTCCAAACAGATGAGCGCCTCGGGGCGGCGCGCCGCCGGGCCGAGGCCGGCCGGCCAGTGCAGCAGCAACGGAACCCGAATGGCCTCGTCGTAGGGTTGCTGCTTGGCCTGGCCGCCTTGGGAGCCGAGGAGGTCACCGTGATCCGAGGAGAAAATGAGCAGAGTGTTCGCTTCCAGGCCGGTGTTCTTCAGGGCGGACCACAGCGCGCCGAAGCAGCCGTCGAGCGCCGAACAGTGGGCGTAGTAGGTCGCGAGCATCTGTCGGGCTGCCACGCTCGTCGCCGCTGGCACGTTGGGCCGCAGCACGAGTTTCTTCGGATCATACCGCGCAGTGTATTTTGCCGGCGCGCGCTCACGGGAGGAATGGGGCGGGCCCCACGCCAGGAAAAGGAAAAAGGGCTTGTCCGCGACGGCGTGGTCGCGCAGATACCGCGCGGCATCCTCCGTCTGCGCGATCGCGTCGTAACCTGGCCACTGGTGCTTCTCCGGTCCGTCCGCATAGTACAGGGAGTGGTTGTAGTCGTGCGTGCACTCCAGCGCTTTCCAGTAGGCAAACCCCTGGCGGTCCGCGCGGGGAATAAAGCCGGTGCGATCGCCCCCGTTCAGGTGCCATTTCCCGATGTAGGCGGTGTCGTAGCCCGCCGCGCTGAGGACCTTGGCGAGAGTGACCGCCCGCGGATTGAGCGGCACATCGTTCATGAACACGCCGTGGGTGAGCGGCCGCTGACCGGTCAGCAGTGACGCCCGTGAGGGACAGCACACGGGCATGCCCGCCACCGCGTTGACGCACACAAGGCTCTCGCGCGCGAAGCGGTCGAGGTTCGGCGTCTCCACATTCGGATCGCCGGCAAAGCCAAACGCCTGGGCCCGCCATTGATCGGGGAGAACAACGATGACGTTGGGCCGTGAAACCGGCCGGGTCTGCGCCGCGGCGGAGCAGGTGGCGGAAGCAAACAGCGCCAACGTCACAGCAGGGGTAAGACTTCGCATGGCCTTGGGGGTATGACTGCGCGGGGCCGTCCCAGATCATGCGGCGGCGGCGCTGCCGTAATCAATCCTTTCCAGACGGGCGAGCTGATCTCGTAGCAACGCTACGCAAAGCAAGTTGTTCAATTTATGGGCCACCTCCCGGACGCGAGAGAGATCGCCGGGCTGTTCGAGGGCGGTCCCCAGATGCCTCTGGAGCTCGGCCAACTCCCGCTGGAGAGCCGACGCGCCGGGGATTGTCGCGCGGACGTCGGCAAACGACGATGGGTATCGGCCCGCCGGCGGCGCCGGCCGATGCGGACCGGCACCGGCGCGAGGGTGCCGGTCGACGGGGGAGGAGGATGCGGAGGACATGGCGCGGGTGGAACGGTCCCATTGAAGCAGACCCGGGCGCCGCCTGCTCACCGCATTCAATCGAACATGCCGCATTTCTTGCGGTGGAGGACTCCGCATAATTTGCGCCGAGGGTCAGCGCGAAGGGTCCGGCGGCTGGCGGCGGTCCAGGCGCCGTTTTAGGCCACGTAGGTCACGTCCTTCGCGGCGAGCAGGTTGGGCGGACGGTAGTCCGGTCGGGCCTGCAGGCGCGTCCGCACGCTGTCGTGCACCAGCGATTTGGCCGGCACGAACCGCCGCCACCAACCCAGTACCCACCACACGGGCCGCAACGGGTTGTGGAGGCGGCCCAAGGGATCCGCGGGATACAGGTCCGGTGCCGGCATCTCCGCCCCCAAGCCCTGCGCGATCGCCTCGCGCAGCATCCAGCGCAGCGTCACGTGGGAGAGCCCGGCCGCCGCGTACCCGCCACCCACGTCGCTGTGCACCCCGGCGAACCACACCTGCCGCACGTCCTGCTCGGGTTCGTGCGACCACAAATTGGGGCGGTAATGGCTGCGCTGCTCGTCGATTGAGAGGGCATGCCGCGCATGGGCGACCTCGGGATTGAGCGTGGTGTTCGGGAACTTGCGGCGCCGGATGAGGCCGACCGACTTCACGGTGTCCCACACGCCGATGAAGTGCACCGGGCAGTTTCGCGAGAATGTCCGCTTGAAGTCCGCGGCGAGCGTCTCCGCACCATGCCGGTACATCTTGGAGGCGTAGGGGATGAGATTCTCGCTCCCGCGCTGCAGCAGGCCGCACTTGTGGAGCATGCCGGCGAGCGCGCGGACCGTGAACGCCCCGCGGCTGAATCCGAAAAGGTAGATGCGATCGCCGTCCTGGTACCGCTCCATCAGGTAGTGGTAGGCGTCCTCGATGTTGGCGGTGAGGCCCAGGGCGAACGCGAGGCCGAGCAGTTTGGTGAACGCTTTGGCGGGAGCGGAAATGAATCCGGGCGCGCTCATCGTTCCGACCCCGGGATCATAGTAAGCGACCTGCGTGGCCGGATCCTTCGTCACCAACTCGAACAGCTTGACGACATTGGTGTTGGTCGGGCCGAACTCGTTGCCCGTTCCGTCGCAGCAGACGATGATGTTCTTTGGCATGTTGGGGGAGGGGCGGTTCTTTGCCCGGCGCCGGGTGGCCGTCACTCGCCTGCCCGGAAAACAGCAGGGACAACGACCCACTGCACGATGGCGTCGAAATCCAGACCCGCGCCGGGCGGCATAGCCGGTCGCGATGGGGTACGGACGGACACGACATCGATCATGGGGCAGTTCCTAAGAATGGCCGCAATGTCATCACGCCGGTCCGCCTGTCAATGGAGCGGGGCAGTTTAAACCGGAAGTCATGAAGCTGGAGCGTGACGCCCGGCTTCCGGGCGTCTGAATCAGGAGAGGGGGCGTTTGCAGGAGCTTGCATGCTTATATCCGCCAACGGGGTCTCGTGCGGTCGGCGTCGGCGGTACCCACCCAAAAAAGACTTCCCTCCGCCGTTGGTCCGTGGTTGCCTGTCGTTAACACAAACTATTAACCTTAAATCAGTCGAAGGGACATCCACCCATCATGTCGAAATCGAAAGCTTTCCGCACCCAGCTGTTCACCACCACGCTGCAGACTTTCATGGAGCGCAATGGCATCAACCAAGTTGAGATGTGCGCCGCGACGGGCATCGCCGTCAGCCGCATCAACAACTACCTGCACGGCAAATACCGGACGATCCGTCCGGATCATCTGGCGCTGCTGGCCCGGACCGCGGGGCGGAATGCCGCGGAACGCGGGGAAATGATCCGCGCTTATCTCCTCGATCTCCTGCCCGAGGCCTTGCAGACCGAGATCTCGATCGAGACTTCGGCCGGCCGGGGCCGCCCGGCGAAGCGGGCGTTGGGGAGCAAGACGCTCCTGCCATCGACGACCAGCGCGGCGTTGGCGGATCTGCAGGCCATGAGCGCGCGAAGCGCCAAGGCGCGGGCGCGTACGCAGTGGTTTGCCGAGATCCTGCGCGAGATTCACCAACAGGGCTGAGTCCTGCCGGCCCAAGGGCGGAGAACGGAGGTCAGAGAGCATCCGCTCCGGAAACTGGGCGGGCGGACCGGCGTTTGCGAGGCGCGCGCGCGACGCTCGGTCGGTGTCGTTGCGGAGCCGCGTGATCCTGCTGCGCCCGGGACGCGGCGGGCGCCGCGCGTCAGGGCGCCGCGGACGTGACGTCAGCCGCCTCGTACCAGGTCTGCGGCTGGTTCGGGTTGGCGCCGGGATCCGCGGACTTGTTCGGCAGAGCCGTCGCGTTGACCGCGCCGGCCGCGCAACGTTCGATGACGTTGCCGAAGAGCCAGGTCGTGAAGGCGCCGGGGCCGTTCAAGTAGTCGTTGAACTCGATGCCGAATTGCGCGCAGTCGTGGATGCGGTTGCGGACGATCTTGGACCCCATGGTCGAAGTCTGGATGCCGTTCGCCCACCGGCCAAAACTGACATCGTGGATTTCGTTGTTCTCAATCCAAATGTCGGGGTCGACACCGGGCTGGAACGCCAGATCCGCCGCCTCACAGCTGATGGCGGCCTCGTTGTATTGCGTGGCAGTGCCGGGCGCAATGTCGTGCACGTTGTTTCCCCGGATGGTGATGTGATAGCTCCGCGACTTGATATTGATCCCCTCCGAATTGCCGGTGTGGTGGATGTCATTGCCCTCGATCCAGACGTATTCCACGTTTTCAAACGGTGGCTGGCCCATGCCGAGATAGATTCCCTCCGACCATTGCGGCCGGGTGTGCCCGGAATCGTAGAGCCGGCAACGGCGGATATCAACGTAGCGTGACGCGCCCCGGATGTGCAGGATCTCCTGGCCGGTGTCGTGGATCTCGAGATTGACGAAGATGACGTGATCGATGTTGGTGCAGTAGAACGGTTGGTTGCTGTTCTCCAGCGTCAAACCGTCGAACACGAGGTAACTCGAGTCACTGATCTTGCCCAGATAACCGGCGTAGTCCCGTCCGAGAATGCGCGGCCTGGCGCCGGGCGCCGCCTTGACAATGAGCGGCCTGACCGCGGTGAAATGCCGGTGATCGATCCGGAAGCCGCGATAGGTGCCCGGGCCGAGGAGCAGCACATCGCCCCCGGCGGCGCCGTCGATCTTCGATTGCAGATTGTCACCGTCGGCCACGTTGATCGTGGCCGCGCGGCTTGTCGCGGGCCCAATCAGACAACAGGAGAGGATCGCACCGCCGGCCCACCGCCGTGCATTGGACTGGTACATGCCGTGCTCCGCGCGTGCTGGCGGCGCCGCGTGTCACGCCGCGGCAATCGGCAGGCTGAGGTGGCTGGTCGTCCCTTTGCCAGCCTCGCTCTCGAGGCTGAATTCTCCGCCGAGGTGACGCGCCAGCTTGCGCACAAGCGCCACGCCGAGCCCCAGCCCCTGCTGCCGCAGCAGCGTGCGGTCGGGCTGATGGAACGCGCCGATTTCCTCCAGCTGGCTCGCGGTCATGCCGCGGCCGGAGTCAGTCACGGAGAGGTGCAGCCGGCCGGCGTCCGTCCAGGTCTTCACCTGCACCTTGGTGTCACGACGCGAGAAACTGAGACCGTTGTCGACCAGCTCCTCGGCGAGAATGGTGAGGTCGAGGGGATCCGCCTTGAGATCGGCCCCGGCGAGTTCGACCACCACGTCGGCCGCGCGCTGGTGGCGCTCGGCGGCGGCCGCGATGCCCGTGGCGAGCGCGGCGGCCACCGCGTCCCCGTCCAGCACCTCGGTCGGCCGGGCGGATTCGGGCCGATCAAGGTCGAGGATGCGGAGATAGTTGCGCAGGGTGCGGTGAAGGCGGCGGCCGGACCGGCGGATGTCGTGCAGATCCTGGAGGATCTCCTCCTTGCTGAGCATATCGAGCTGCTTCTCCAGTAGCTCGGTAAGTCCGAGGATGCCGGCCAGGGGCGTGAAGAACTCCTGCGGCAGCGTCGAATGCAGGTTCTCGCGCAGCTGCTCGAGCACGCGGTCGTCCACGCGGCGGCTCAGTTCCGCGCGCTGCAGGCGGGCGGCGACACAGCGGAGCAGATCTTCCAATCCAAACGGTTTCAGCAGCAAATCGTCCGCCCCGAGGTTCATGGCGGCGCGCGGGCTGCCGTAGGCGGCTTTGCCCGTCATAAGGACGAACTGGCTGTCGCCGAGCTCGGGGTCCGCCCGCATTTCCTGCAACAAGGCGCGGCCGTCCTTGCCGGGCATCTGGATGTCGCACAGAACCACATCCGGCAGGTGAGCGCGCGCCAGTCTCCACCCGGCCGCCGCGTCGGCGGCGCACAGGGTGCGGTATCCGTTGGCCTCGAGGCCCAAAGTGAGGGTCGCCGTGAAGTGCACGTCGTCGTCGATGATGAGGATGGTCTTGAGGCCGGCTGCGGAGGTGGAACGAGAGGAGGCGCGGGACATGGGAGGACAGGTCGGCGAATTGGGATTGCCTGAGACGCCGGCGATTTTGTGGCCGGCGCGCGGGGAAAGACAAGCTAGGATGCGGGGTGGAAGGAGAAAGACAGGGGACGGAATTCGGAGAAAAGGGATCAGAGAACTGCTTCCATTCGCAGGGACAGCCGCGAAATGCCGGATTTGGAACCAGGTGGCGTTTTCCGCTAATTGGCCGGCGCGCTCCCGGTGACGGCGAGCAGGGCTCTGACGTCATCCGCGTGTGGACCGGTCGGTGCGAGCTTCAAATACTTCTTCAGGGCTGCGACCGATTCCGGCGGAGCGACATAGCGGCCGCCTTCGGACTTGCCGTCAGCAAACAGGGCGGAACCTTTGATGAAATAGGCGTCGGCTTTTTGTGGATCGACGGCAATGGCCCGGTCGGCGGCGGCGGCGGCTTTGGGCATTTCGCCCGCGTTGTACAGTGTGGCACAAATGTTGAAATAGGCCGTGGCCGGATCGGGACTGATGGCCGCTGCCTGGGTGTACAGGGCCACCGCGTCATCCGGTTTCCGCAATTTCAGGCACACGTTGCCTTCGGCGGTTAGCATCTGGGCGATGCCGGCCCTGAGCTTGACGCGGTCGGCCTTGGGATCCGGATGGTCGCGGGCGATCGCGAGGCCTTTTTCGAACGATTGGATGGCGTTTGGATATTCACGCAAGCCGGTCTGCGCCGCCCCGAGGGCCTGATAGTATTCCCACGGGGTGACATCCGGATTCGCCGCGATCAGCTGTTTCAGGGTGGTCGCGGCCTCATCCCAATTCCGCGCGGAGAGGGCGGCCAGAGCCTTCGCCAGCGAAATGTTGATGTTTTCAGGCCCGGCCGTGCGGGCCGCGTTTTCCCCCGCCGGTCCGGCGGGAGGATGATCGGCCGCAGTGAGCGGAGCCACCATCGTGCCAAGGGCGGCGACAAGCAACAAGGCCCCGCGGGCCAGCCGGGAGGCGACCGTGCGCGGGCGGAGAGTGCGTCGCTCCATGAGCACCGTCTCAGGTTGGGGCGAGCTTGGGGGTGGCGGGCAGTTCTTCGAGCAGGGCGTCGAGCGTCTGCGCGCCGAGGGCGTCGCGCAGTCGCGCGGCGAGGCGCTCGTGGTAGAACAGGAGCACGGAATCGAGGGCATGGAAAGCCTCGCCGCTGGGATTCTCGCCGTGGTTCTCGAAGCGCTGCTTAAATTCGGCCAGCGTGATACGGCTGAGCGGGCGGGCCGGTTGGTAGCGGTTGTCCAGCGACGCCTGGCCTTCGGCTGGCGGGATGGGGGAGATCAAGCCGAGGTCGCTGAGGCGGTTGAGGGATTCGTTGAGGATCTGCGTCGGCACCTTGATGAGCCGGCTGAGTTCGGAGGCGGAGTAGGCGGGCTGGCAGTCCTTGAAGCGGCGGCAGATCACCAGCAGGACGAGCAGGGAGAGGCTTTCGCGGGCTGATTGGCTCAGGTTCTGCCAAGCCGCCTGGCTGCTGCGGTAGTGGACGTTCTGGACGGCATAGCTGATTTGTCCGCCCACGAGCACGAAGAACCAAAAGATGAAGAGGCCGAGCATCAGAATCGGAAGGATGCCGAGCGAGCCATAGAGGCTCCGTTGCAGCACCACGCGCTTGAAATAGAGAAACGCGAGGTAGTTGTTGAGGAAGAGCAGACCGGTGACGACGAGCGCGCCGATCAACGCCGCCCACCAGAAAACGCGGGTGTTGGGAATATAGCGGTAGAAGACGGTGAGGACGGCCACCAGGACCGCCACCGACAGCGAGGGCAACATCCACTGGAGCGCGCGCAGGAACTCGGCACCGAAGGGAAGCTTCTCGAAGAAGACGCTGATGAACGCCGCCGCGGACAGCGCCGTGAGTGAGGCGAAGAAGAGCACGGCGCCCAGCGTCATGATGGTCCAGTAGAACACGACCCGCAGCAGCCAGGACCGGCCGCGCCGCACCCCCCACACGGCATTGAAAGCGTTTTCGACCGATGTGAACAGCTGGATGACAATGATGATGAGCGTCAGTGCGCCCACGGCGCCCGCCGCACCCGACCGGCTGCCGGCGACAAAACTATCGATGAGCTGCACGAGCGCGGGATCCGCGGCCACTGCGGGGGCCGGCGTGCCGCTGGCGAGGGCGGGCGGGCGCCGGCCGCCGCGCTGATCGAGATGCTCGGAAAGCGCGACCTGCGGGGCGATGAACCGGAGGGCGCGATTCAGGGAATTGACGACCGCGGTCGGGTCCTGCTGGTTGAGCACGAAGCCGGCCACAAGCATGGCGAGGGCCACGAGCGGCCCCAAGCCGAGCAGCGAGGCATAGCTCAGCGCGGCGGCGCGCGCAGTAATGTGGTTCTCGAACAGGCCGGTGTAGGTGATCGATACCACGCGCAGCAGACCGTAGACGCGGCCGCGCACCGGATGGTCCTCGAGCGCCATGGGCTGCCAGATGTCGCGCTGGCAGACGTGCTCCAACTTGCGGTAATTTTCAGCCAACCAGCCCATGGGGTATGAGGTCGCGGCGTGCGCCGCCGCGCGAGCCACCGCGCCGCGTCACGTCAGCATGTAGTAGGCAAATCCGCCGATGCCGGCCAAGCCCAGCACGGCGGCGGCGAGGACCGGGAGGTAGCTCAAGAAGACCGTGCAGAGATACAGTCCGAGTGATCCGCAGGCCACGGCCATGGCCACCAGCGGCTGGTCCTGGCAGAGGAAGAGCAGGCCGAGAAAGCCGGTGCCAAACGCGGCACGAAACCGGATGAACGGGTAGGCCGCGACCATTCCCAGGGCGAGCAGCACCACGCACACCAGGTCGACGAAACCGAGATAAATGAGCGGCTCCTCCGCGATCTTCTCGAAATTGAGGGCCATCACGATGTCAATATGCGGCAGGATGAGTGCGCCGGCACTGAGCACGAAGATCAGCAGCGCGGCGTACATGCCGATCTTGGCGCTCATCAGCTGGGCAACCATGAAATGGCGTTTGTCCCGGGTCTCGTCGGTGCGCCCTTCCGCGGCGGCGAGCATCTGCTGGACGGTGATGGGCTTGTACTCCTCCTTGGGAACGTTGAGCGTCGTGACACTGTCCTTGGGCTTGACCTCCAGCTTCCGCTTCGGGGGAAAGACGGCGTTCCGGAGTTCCTCGCTGGAACTGATGGTGGCCCACTGCTCGGTGCCCGCGTCGTAGTAGAGGGTTTCGGCGTCGATCTGGCCGGTTTCGCCCAAGGTGACCAGATGATCCACCGTAAAGGGTCCGCGGGCCTCCGTGTCGTTGATGCCTCGGATGTAATACTCGTGGGTCAACATCGCGGGAAAATCTGGCGCGAAGGCCGGGAAGCGGCAAGCTGTTTTGGGTAAGCGGGACCGGCGGCGTTCGCTACATTTTTGTGAGAATGCGCAGACCGAGGAGTTCCAGGCCGGTTTCGAGCAGCAGAAGGGTGCGGTTGCAGAGAACGAGGCGGCGGGCGCGCACCGCCGCCTCATCCACCGCCACCTTGTCGGCGTTGTAGAACGCGCTGAATTCGCCCGCGAGTTCGTAGAGGTAGGTGCAGAGGAAGTGGGGTCGGAGGTTGGTGGTGGCGGCGGCGAGGGCGTCGGGCAGGCGCACGAGCCTGCGGGCCAGGGCCATTTCGGCAGGCGTGGCGAACGGCGTGGCGCCGGCTTCGTTCGCGCGGTCGCCAGGCCGCAGGCCGAGCTTGCGGAAGATGCTGTGGATGCGGGCGACGGCGTAGAGGAGATAGGCGGCGGTGTTGCCGTCCAGCGAGATCATCTTGTCCCATGAAAACACGTAGTCGCTCGAGCGGTTCTGCGCGAGGTCGGCGTATTGCACCGAACCGATGCCCACGATCCGGGCGATGGCGCGGCGCTCCTCCTCCGCGAGTTCGGGGTTCTTTTCGGTGACGAGCCGGTAGGAGCGCTCGATGGCCTCGTCGAGAAGATCCTGCAGCCGGATGTTCTCACCGCTGCGCGTCTTGAGCGGCTTGTTGTTTTCGCCCAACACCGTGCCGAAGTCGATGTGGAGCAGCACCGGCAGGTGCCGTCGGGTGGACTGGAACCATTTGCCCGCGGTGAGGAAAAGCTGCTCGAAATGATCGCGCTGCCGGGAATCCACGACATAGATCACGCCATCTGCCTGGAAGTGCTCCACCCGGTACAGGATGGTGGCGAGATCGTTTGTGGCGTAATTGGCGGCCCCGTCGGATTTGCGGATGATAAACGGCTGCGCCTTGAAGCGCGGATGTTCCGGATGGAAGACCACGAGCGCCCCCTCGCTCTCCACCGCCAGCCCGCAGGCGGTGAGTTCGCGGTAGATCGGCGCGAGCTTGTCGTTGTAGAAGCTTTCGCCGAGGGTGACGTCGAAGCGGATGCCCAGCTGGTCGTAGATCCGTTGAAAGGCGGCGAGGCTGGCCTGGTTGATTTTGTCCCAGATGGCGCGGTTCTCGGGATCGCCGCCCTGGAGTTTGACCAGTTCGCGTTGCGCCTCGCGGAGGACCGTCGGGTCGGCTTCGGCCGCGGAATTGCCGATCTTGTAGAGGCGTTCAAATTCCTCGAGTGGATCGCGCGCGAGCGCGGCGGTATCCAGATGCCCCTTAAACGCCCAGATCAGCTTGCCGAACTGCGTGCCCCAGTCCCCCACATGATTATCGCGGACGACCCGGGCGCCGCTGAATGCGAGCAACCGGCAGAGGGCCTCGCCGATCACGGCGGAACGCAGATGGCCGACGTGCATCTGCTTCGCGGTGTTGGGCGAACTGTAGTCGATAACCCAAGTTCTGTCGGCGCGTCCCGCCCTGGCACCGGCCGCCAGGGCGTCGCGGTCGCCGTGCGCTTGGAACCAAGCGAGGAGGGTGGCGGGTTTGAGCGTGAAGTTGATGAAACCCGGCCCGGCGACTTTGAGGTCGAATTGGGTGGCGAGCTCGTCCAGTTGTTTGATTAGGGCATCCGCAACCGCACGCGGGTTTTGGCGATGACGCTTGGCGTAGGCCAGCGCACCGTTGGCCTGAAAGTCGCCGTGGACGGGATCGGCCGGACGCACCTCGGGCGCAAAGCCGGGCGCAGTCAGGCCGGCCTTTGCCGCGGCATCGGACAGCGCGAGGTCAAGGGCGGCAGCCAGATCGAAACGCAGATCCATCGAGCCACTCAACGAAGCGTGCGAAATCGTCGCAAGCGCGTAATTGGCCGGAATTTGGCATGCGGTGCCATAATAAAGGGAGATCGAGTTGAGCCGATTCGGGGCGCCTAAGATTGGTAAAATTGTCTCGACAAACAGGATAGAATGTTTTTTGTGGTAAACTTTTCGCCGCCACGGCGACCAACAGGTTCCATGACAACTCACATGCGGAAACGCCCCCTGCCTCCGCGCAGGTTCATCAAGCCAACCTTCAGCTATCTCATTGAAAAGAAGCGCGATGGGAATGAGTTCACCCAGGAGGAGATTCGGTACATCATAGATTCCACGCTGGATGGCGAAATGCCCCAGCCCCAGCTCGCTGCGTTGCTGATGGCGATCTATTTCGCCAACATGTCGGCGCAGGAGACGGCGATTCTCACGGAAGAGATGATGCTTTCGGGTGAGGTCATCGATCTCTCCCACATCTCCAAGCCGAAGATCGACAAGTACTCCACGGGCGGGGTGGGCGACAAGACGTCGCTTGTGCTCGTGCCGCTCGCGATGGCAAGCGGCGTGGTCGTGCCGATGATGTGCGGGACCGACCAGGAATTCATCATCAACACGCTCGACAAGCTGGGCGCGATTCCAGGGTTCAAGGGCCACCAAAGCATTCCCCATTTCATCGAGCAACTCGGCCGGATCGGCGGCGCCATCGTCGTGCAGGTTCCCGACCTCGCCCCGGCCGATGCCCGGTTCTATGATCTGCGCAAGGACACCGGCACGATCCCAAGCCTGCCGCTGATCACGGGCAGCGTTCTCTCGCGGAAACTGGCCGAGGGCTCCGAAGGTCTCGTGATTGACGTCAAATGGGGCAACGGCTCGTTCATCAAGGACCTGGAGCAGGCCAAACAGCTGGCCCGCTCCATGACGCGCGTCGGCCGTTCTATGAAACGCCGCTGCGTGGCGCTGGTGACCGACATGAACCAGCCGCTGGGCGACTCGGTGGGCACGGCACTCGAAATCCGGGAGGCCATCCAGCTGCTCAAGGGCGAGGGGCCGGAGGATGCGAAGGAACTTGTCCTCAAGCTCGGCATGGAGATCGTGCGCCTGGCTGGGGTGGCCGGCTCGACGCTCTCCGCCAAGCAGACGGTGCAGCGCCACCTGACCGACGGCTCGGCGCTCGAGAAATTCAAGGAGCTCATCCGGGCGCAGGGCGGCGACGCTTCGTTCATCGACCATCCGGAGAAGTTCCCCCAAGCGAAGCACATTCGGAAGCTGCCCGCTCCGAAGCGCGGCTATGTGCACACCATCAACGCGGCGATGATCGCCCGCGGCGTGCACCTGCTCGGCGCCGGCCGCGAAAGCCCGCACGACAAGATCGACTACGCGATCGGCGTGTCGGAGATCAAGAAGGTGGGCACCCAGGTGAAACAGGGCGAGCCGCTGATGATGATCCACTACAACGATGAGGCGAAGCTCGAGCAGGCGCTGGAGTATTTTAAGAATGCCTACCGGCTGGCGCCGAAGCGCCCGACGCCCCCGCCGCTGATCGTCGAGCGCGTGGCATGAGCGTTTCCCGGCGGAACCGCCGGCGCGCGAAAGCGCGAAATCATACAGAATCAAGCCCTGGATCTACCAGGGCTTTTTTGCTGAAAAATCGCCATCGCCTCCCGGCCGCTTTGCGCCTTTGTTGTCTCAATTCATGCCCCGGCCGAATCCCGACCCCGTCAACCGCTCCGCGTGGTCCCGCCCGTGGGCGCAATTGAAGTTCGTCACTTTTCAGCCGCATATCTTCCCGCGGATGCTGGGCCCGGTGTCAGCGGACGCGAAGGCGGGCGATCTGGTCGCGGTCTATGACAAGAGCGGACAACGCGTGGGCGGCGGGATTTACAACCCCCGCGCCAAGATTCCCCTGCGCGTGGTCTGCCATTCCGCCGCGCCGGTGGGGGAGGACTATTTTGACGCGGCCATCCGCCGCGCCGTCGCCTTACGGCGGGATTGGCTCAAACTCGACGCCGTGACCGACGCCTGGCGCGCCATCAATTCGGATGGCGACGGTCTCAGCGGACTCACGGTCGATCGCTATGGCGATGTCCTGTTCTGCGACGTCGCCAGCCTCGGCGTCTTCCAGCGCCTGCCGGCGTGGCTGCGGCAACTGCATGCGCTCTGTGGGACGCGGCACGCACACATCGTGGTGGACCATGACCTCGCCAGCCTCGAGGGCATCAAGCCGTCGCTCATGAAGGAGGTGACGGCCGCGGCACCGGGCGTCGTTCGGATCCAGGAGAACGGCGTGCGTTACCAAGTGGATTTCGCCGCCGGCCACAAAACCGGTTTCTTCTGCGACCAGCGCGACAATCGGCTCGGGTTTTCCCGCCTGGTCAATGGTGCACGTGTGCTCGATCTGTGTAGTTACACGGGCGGCTTCGCGCTGGCAGCCACGATTCTCGGGGGCGCGGCTGAGGCGACGGGCGTCGATCTCGACGAGACGGCGATCGCGCAGGCGCGGCGCAACCAAAATCTCAACCGGGTGCCGCCGGCGCGGCTGCGCTGGGTGCACGCCGACGCTTTCGCCTATGCGCGGCAGATGCAGCAGAACGGTGAGACGTGGGACGCCGTCGTGCTCGACCCGCCGAAATTCGTGCTCGCGCGCGAAGGCGCGGGACACGTCGAGGGCCGCCGCAAGTACGAGGATCTCAACCAGCTCGCGCTCAGCTTGGTGAAGCCCGGCGGGCTGTTCGTCACCTGCTCGTGCTCCGGCTTGGTGAGCCTCGAACAGTTCGAGGCGCACGTCATCCGGGCCGGGCACCGCCTCAACCGCCGCCTGCAGTTTTTCGACCGCACGGGGGCGGGCCCGGATCATCCGATTTATTCCAATTGCCTCGACAGCCGGTATCTCAAGGTGCTCTGGGCCCGCGTCGTCTGAGAGGGAATCGGAAACCCGGGCTGGCGGAGCGGGACCCGGGCTCCATTACAGGGTCCGGTGTGTGCCGTCGCAGAAGGGCGCGTTCTTGGAATGCTTGCAGCCGCACCAGGCGACCTTCTTCGCTTCGGAGAGGACCGCTTGTTTGGGCGTGTAGCCGGTACCCTTGTGAGAGCCGTCGCAGAACGGCTGATTTTTCGAATGGCCGCAGGCGCACCAAAAATACGTGCCGGCGGCCATGTCCTTCACGAACGGAAATCGCTGGGCGATGTTGGGCTCGTTCATGGCTGAATCAGGTTGGCGGTTTTATACACAACGTCGTTCTTCTTTGCACATCCTAGGCCCGGCTCCGTCGGGGCCACCCGGCCGAAACGGAGGTCGGCCCTCCAAGAACGTCGCGGATTTGTGACGTCACGTATAGTGACAGATGAGGCCGTAACAGAACGCGGTGTTCACGGCAACCGTTCAAACCGCGCCTGGAAAAAGCGGAGGTATTTGGGCTCGTAGACCATCTTCAGGCCCTTGAAAGAGGCGCGGGCGGCGTGCACGGCCTGAATCGACTCCACCGCCACGTCGCAATGCGCCTGGGTGTAGACGCGGCGCGGGAACGTCAGGCGCACCAGCTCGAGCTTCGGAAAGTAGTGATCGCCAGTCTCCTTGTTCCGCCCGGCCGAGACAATGCCGCGCTCCATCGCACGGATGCCGGATTCGAGGTAGAGTTCGCCGGCAAGGGTCTGCGCGGGAAACTCGAGCTGCTGGAGATGGGGCAGGAAGCGTCTGGCATCGAGGAAAATGGCATGGCCGCCAATGGGCAGGACGATGGGAATGCCCAGCTGCAGGAGGTGTTCGCCCACATACTCGATCTGGCCGATGCGCGCGCGCATGTGGTCGAACTGGACGGCTTCCTCGATGCCGCGGGCCATGGCTTCCAGGTCGCGGCCCGCCAGTCCGCCATAAGTGTGCAAGCCTTCGTAAACCACCACCAGATTGCGCGCCTCCTCGAAGATCGTGTCCTCGTTCACGGCGAGGAAGCCGCCGATGTTGACCAACAGATCCTTCTTGCCGCTCATCGTGCAGCCGTCGGTGCAGGCGCACAGCTCCTTCAGGATTTCCGCGAGCGAGCGATCGGCATAGCCCGGCTCACGCTGCTTGATGAAGAAGGCGTTCTCGAGGGCGCGCGTGGCGTCGAGAATGATCCGGATGCCCTGCCCGGCGCAGAAGGCGCGCACCTGGCGGAGATTCTCCAGCGCGATCGGCTGCCCGCCGGCCATGTTCACCGTGGCGGCCACCGACACGTAGGGCACGTGGCGCGCGCCGACCCGCCGCACGAGATCGGCGAGTTTTTGCAGGTCCACGTTGCCCTTGAACGGGTGCGTGCTGGTGGGATCGTGCGCCTCATCGATGATCACGTCCACGAAGGTGCCGCCCGCCAGCTCTTGGTGCAGCCGCGTGGTGGTGAAGTACATGTTGCCGGGAATGAAATCCCCGGGCTTGATGAGGATCCGGGAGATCAAATTCTCCGCGCCCCGGCCCTGGTGCGTCGGGACGAGATGCCGATAGCCGTAATATTGGCGGACTTTTTCCTCGAGATGGTAGAAGTTCCGGCTGCCGGCGTAGGCCTCGTCGCCCAGCATGAGTCCCGCCCATTGGCTGTCGCTCATGGCATTGGTGCCGCTGTCGGTGAGCAGGTCGATGTAGACATCCTCCGAGCGCAGCAGGAAGGTGTTGTAGCCCGCCTCCGCCAGCGCGCGCTCACGGTACGCGCGCGTGGTCATTTTCAGGGGCTCGACGACCTTGATCTTGAAGGGTTCGGCCCACGATCGCCGGGGAACGTCTTGCATGCGCGTATTACACACCGGCACGGCCCTGTCGCAAGCGTGCGCGCTCGGATCGAGCGGCGGGCGACCCCCTGGGCGGCCCGCGTCGCCGGTGGCGGGGCGGCTAAGCCCGCCCGAGGTAGCTGCCGTCGGCGGTGCTGACTTTGATGACATCGCCGTTCTTGATGAAGAGCGGCGCCGAGACCACCAAGCCGGTCTCACAGGTCACCGATTTCTGGACATTGCTGGCGGTGTCGCCGCGGATCCCTTCCGGCGCGTCCGTGACCTTGAGCGTGGCGGCAGAAGGGAGATCGACAGTGACGGGATGGTCATCGACGAAGAGCACTTCGACCTTGCCGTTGGCCACGAGGTAGTACTTGGCCTCGCCAATCATGGCGGCGCTCAGCTCGACGGTCTCGTAGCTTTGCGGGTCAATGAACGCGAAGGTATCGCGATCCGCGTAGCTGAACTCGAGCGTGCGGCGGTCCGTGTTGAGCACTTCCATGGTTTCGGTCGAATTGAAGCGCTGGTCCAACGAGCGGCCGTTTCGCAGGTTGCGGAGCTTGGCTTGAACGAAAGCCCGAAGGTTGCCCGGCGTGCGGTGATGGGTTTCCATCACGAGGTGGGGCTCGTTATTGAACTTGATCACCTGGCCCTTGCGAAGGTCGTTGGCGGACGGCATGGAGGGTTCTCGGGAAAGGGTTTGGAGCTGTGAAGAGTTGAGGGAGTAAGAAGTGGCGCCGCGCCCTGTCAAGCCGGGCCCACAGGGAAATCGTGGCGACGGCGCAGTCGCGCCGGCCGTCCCTCGCGCGTGGAAAGGCACGGTCGGGCCCGCGGGTGGTTTCGGGCCGGCCGACCGGGGCAAAAACGGAATCGCACCTCGCCCCGTGGCATCTCCGGGCTTGCCCTTTTGGCCCGCCTTCCGACACTGCGCCAAGCCCATGAAGCAACGGACCATCCTGCGCGAGGTCTCGCTCAGCGGCAACGCGCTCCACACCGGGGAGCAGGTCACGCTGACGATGAAGCCCGCGCCCGCCGGCCACGGCATCGTCTTCAAGCGCGTGGACATCGCCGGCCAGCCCGAAGTGAAACCCCGGGTCGATCAAATCACCGACCTCGTCCGAGCCACCACCATCCAATCGGGCCACGCGAAGATCTCGACCATCGAACACGTGCTCAGCGCCCTGCACGGCTGCGGGATTGACAACGTCGTGATCGAAATGAACGCGAGCGAGCCGCCCATCGTGGACGGCTCGGCCAAGCCGTTCGTCAATCTCATCCTGGAGGCTGAGCCGGTCGAACAGGATGCCGAACGGCAGGTTTTCGTGCTCGACCAGCCCGTCTCCGTGACACGCGGGACTTCCTCGATCATCGCGCTGCCGGCCGACGCGCTGAAGATCTCCTGCACCTCGGCGGACGACCGGGGGATCCACACGCAGCACCTGTCGCTCACCATCGATCCCGACACGTACATCACCCAGGTGGCCGCCGCCCGCACGTTCACAGTCTACGAGGACATCGAGGAGCTCATCAAACTGGGCAAGATCAAGGGCGGCAGCCTCGACAACGCCATCGTCATCAAGGGCGACAAAATCATTTCGAAGGACCCGCTGCGTTTCAAAGACGAGTTCGTGCGCCACAAGATCCTGGACATCATCGGCGACCTGATGCTGCTGGGCATGCCGCTGCAGGCGCACATCATCGCGACGCGGCCGGGCCACGCCATCAATGCGGAGCTAACGAAGGCACTGTCCGCCCGCATGGAGGAGCTCAAGGGCGGCGAGAAGAAGAAGCCGGTGGCGCGCCCGAAGCGGGTGTTGGCGACGGAAACCTCCCTCGACATCCGGCGCCTGCTCGACACGCTCCCGCACCGCTACCCCTTTGTCATGATCGACCGCGTGGTCGAGTTCGTGGGGGACGACGAGCTCGTGGCGATCAAGAACGTGACGATCAATGAACCCTATTTCGCCGGCCATTACCCCGGCAATCCGGTCATGCCCGGCGTGCTGCAGATCGAAGCCATGGCCCAGGCCGCCGGCATCCTGCTGCTGCGGCGCGGCAGCGCCGAGGGCAAGGTCGCGCTGCTGATGAGCGCCGACAAGATCAAGTTCCGCAAGGCCGTGCGCCCGGGCGACCAGGTGGTCATCAACGCCAAGCTCGCCCGGATTCGGGGCAACAAGATCGCCACGGCGGAGGTGACCAGCAGCGTCGACGGCCTCGTGGTTTCATCCGCGGAGCTGATGTTCACCGTGGTCGACGAGGCCCGGCTGGAATAGGACGCCCGGCCCGATTGTCCGGCGCCTGAACCATGGCTTCCCAGATCCATCCCACGGCGATCATCGAACCGACGGCGCAGCTGGGTGCCGACATCGTGATTGGCGCCTACGCCTATGTGGGCGGCACCGCGATCGTGGGCGACGGCACGGTCATCCACCATCATGGCACGGTCGAGGGCAACACCGCGCTGGGCCGACAGTGCGAAGTGTTTCCCTTCGCGGCGATCGGTACGAAGACGCACGACCTGAAGTTCCAGGGGGGCAACACCGGGGTGCGCATTGGCGAACGCAATGTGTTTCGCGAATACACCACCGTGCACAGCGCCACCAAGGACGGCGCATTCACCGTGCTCGGCGACGACAACGTGATCCTCGCCTACAGCCATGTCGCGCACGACTGCGTGATCGGCAATCACCTTGTGATGAGCAGCCAGTCGGCGCTGGCCGGGCACGTCGCCATTGAGGATCACGTCAACATCGGCTGGGGCACCGGCGTGCACCAATTCTGTCGCGTCGGCGCTTTTGCCATGCTGGGCGCCATGTCCAAGATCGTCCAGGACGTGCCGCCATTTCTGATCGCCGACGGCAATCCCGCGGCCATTCGCTCCATCAACAAGGTGGGGCTCGAGCGCGCCGGGTTCACGGCCGGGCAGATCGAGCGTGTCAAGCAGATCCATCGCATCTTGTTCCGCGAGGGACTCAATCGGGCGCAAGCCCTCGAAGAGCTGCAGAAGCATCCGCAGGCGGGCAGCGAGGAATTCAAGCGCCTGTTCGCCTTCGCGGCGGCGAGCGCGCGCGGAATGATGCCGGGGCGCTGAGGTCCGGCGGCCGTCGCGGGGGCCCGACGGGCCCGGGCCGCCCGCCGTCACTTCTTCTTGTACACGGCTGCGGGATCGAACACGCGGGCATCCGTGAATTCGAGTCGGAGCGTCCGCGCGTCGGCCAGCCGGCGGTAGAAGCACGACCGGTAGCCGTTGTGACAGGCGGCGCCCCCCACGTTTTCCACTTTGAGCAGCACGACGTCCTGATCGCAGTCGACGCGGAGCTCCTGCACCAGCTGCACATGGCCTGACTCCTCGCCCTTGACCCAGATTTTGTTGCGCGAGCGGCTCCAGTACGTGGCCTTCTGAGTTTCGATCGTCCGGGCGAGCGCCTCGGCGTTCATGAACGCGAACATCAGGACCT
>Ga0335081_10004153_pt1 | contig 22843 bp, 20 predicted proteins | sample Lox_Sample_35_FD_206713 | JGI IMG/M metagenome (GOLD analysis project Ga0335081, IMG submission 206713) | Soil microbial communities from Loxahatchee National Wildlife Refuge, Florida, United States - Lox_Sample_3.5 | ecosystem: Environmental > Terrestrial > Soil > Wetlands | place: USA...
GTATTCCCCTCTTCCAGGGAGGGAAGGTGCGCGGCGACGTGCTGCAATCCGACGCGCTGCTCAAGCAGCGCAGATCTGAGCTTGAGGACCTGCGCAGCCGCATCGAGTTCGAGCTCCGCAACGCTTTCCTCGATCTCAAAGCGGCGGCCGACCTGGTCGAGGTCGCACACAGCACCATGGGCCTGGCCGAGGAGCAGCTCCACCAGGCCAAGGACCGCTTCGCCGCCGGGGTAGCCAACAACATTGACGTGGTGCAGGCGCAGGAATCTCTGGCCACGGCGAATGAGAGCTACATTTCCAGCCTCAATAGCTTTAATCTGGCCAAGCTGTCGCTGGCGCGGGCGCTGGGCGTGGCCGAAACGGCTACCCTGCGCTATCTGGGAGGAACCAAGTAGTGGCCGACTCCGTCCGGACCGATGACAAGCCGGTAAGCGAAAGGGAAGACGCGCAAGATCGCGGCGAAGAGTGGCGCGAGCAAGAGCTGCCTTCGCGACGTCAGCGCGCCCGCTCCTACTTCCAGCAACATCCGCGCGCCAAGTGGGTACTGCTGCTGCTGGTGATCGTCGTCATCGTCGGCGGCATTCTGGTCTGGCGCTACTACGCGGAGCGCGAGAGCACCGACGATGCACAAATCGACGGCTACATCTATCCGGTGAGCGCGCGTGTCTCTGGAACCGCGATCAAAGTGAATTTCGACAACAATGTCTACGTGGAGAAGGGCGCGGTCCTGGTGGAGCTGGATCCTACTGACTACCAGGTGGCTCTGCAGCGCGCCCAAGCCGATCTGGCCGACGCCCAAGCCTCAGCGCAGGCCGCGCGCACCAACGTTCCCATCACCCACACCGGTACCAGCAGCCAGTTGAGCATGACGCAGGCGGCGCTGGCCACGGCACAGAAAGAAGAGCAAGCGGCGCGGGCGTCCGTGGCCGATGCCGAGGCCAAATACAAAAAGGCGGCCTCGGACCTCCGCCGCATGCAGCAGCTGATCGGAAAAGACGAGATCTCGCAGCAGCAGTACGACGCTGCCGTCAGCGCCGAGGCGGCAGCTAAAGCCACCGTCGATGCCCGCCACGCCGATGCCGCCGCCGCCCAAAGCCGCGTGGCGCAGGCGGAAGCCCAGGTGCGCAGCGCGCAGACCGGGCCGCAGCAGGTGGCGGTGATGCGCTCCCGGGCCGGCGCCGCCGGGGCCGCTGTTCAGCGCGCCCAGGCTGCCGTCGAGCAAGCGCGGCTCAATCTGCAGTACACCACCATTCGCGCTCCCGTTTCCGGTATCGTCAGCCAGCGCAATGTGGAAGTCGGACAAGTGATTCAGGCGGGCCAGCCGCTGTTCGGAGTGGTCGATCTCGACGATCTCTGGGTCACCGCCAACTTCAAAGAAACGCAGTTGAAGAACATGCATCCCGGCCAGCAGGCTCGCGTCAGCGTGGACGCCTACGGCCGCACCTACACCGGCCACGTGGACTCGATCGGCGGAGCCACCGGCGCGCGCTTCAGCCTGCTGCCCCCAGAGAACGCCACGGGCAATTACGTGAAGGTGGTGCAGCGCTTGCCCGTGAAGATCGTCTTCGACAAAGGGCAGGACCCGCAGCATCTGCTGCGGCCGGGCATGTCCGTAGTACCGACCGTCCTGACCAAGTAGTGCCGATGGCCGCCACCACCTATCCCGTCGCCGGGGAAGAAGCACCGGAGATCAACCCCTGGATCGTCGCCATTTCGGTGATGCTCGGCACTTTCATGGAAGTGCTCGACACCACGGTGGTGAACGTCTCGCTGCCGCACATTGCCGGCAGCCTTTCCGCCACGGTGGATGAAGCCACCTGGGTGCTGACCTCGTACCTGGTGGCCAACGCCATCATCCTGCCCATGACCGGCTGGCTGTCGAACCAGTTCGGCCGCAAGCGCGTGTTGATGATCTCCGTGGCCGGCTTCACGCTCTCCTCCGTGTTCTGCGGCATGGCGCCGAACCTTTCCGCCCTGATCATCTTCCGCATCATTCAGGGGGCCACCGGAGGCGGATTGCAACCGCTCTCCCAGGCCATCCTGCTGGAAGCGTTTCCGCCCGAAGGGCGCGGCAAGGCCATGGCGTTCTGGGCGCTGGGCATTGTGGTGGCGCCCATGCTTGGCCCCGTGCTGGGCGGCTGGATCACCGACAGCTACAGTTGGCGCTGGGTCTTCTACATCAACCTGCCGGTAGGCGCGGCCGCCCTGCTGATGGCCAAGTTCTTCATTTTCGATCCGTCGTACATCCGCCGCGTTTCCTCGTATGTGGACTGGTGGGGCATCGGCCTGCTCGCCGTCGGCATCGGCGCGCTGCAGATCATGCTCGACAAAGGCCAGGAGGAAGACTGGTTCGGCTCCGACTTCATTCGCGTGCTGGCGGTGCTCGCAGTCCTGGGCTTGGCGGCGTTTGTGGCGCGCGAACTCTTCGTTCGCCATCCCATTGTGGATCTACGCGCCTTCAAAGTCCGCACCTACGCCACCGGTGTCTTCATGATGACAGTGCTGGGCTTCGTGCTTTATGGCAGCACCGTGCTCATCCCCATCTGGCTGCAGACCTTGATGGGCTATCCCGCGCTGCAGGCGGGCTGGGCGATGCTGCCGCGCGGATTGGGCTCGTTCCTGTTTATGCCCATCGTGGGCATTCTTGTGGCCAAGGTGGAGTCTCGCAAACTGCTGGCTGCCGGCATCACCCTCACCTCCATCAGCCTGTTCATGCTGGCGGCGCTCAACCTCGACGCCGGCTACTGGGACATCTTCATGCCGCAGATCGTCCAGGGCGTGGCCATGGGATTGCTATTCGTGCCCCTGACCACGGTGACCTTCGATCCCATCGAAAAGGCGCGCATGGGCAACGCCACCAGCATCTTCAACCTGATGCGCAATATCGGCGCCAGCTTCGGCATCGCCTCGGTCACCACCATCGTGGCGCGCAAGTCGCAAACCCATATCAATGTGCTCGGCACCCACGTCAACCTCTATAACTTGAAGACCCGGCAGATGCTCGACGCCATGCAACACTTCTTCATGTCCCGCGGCGCCGACGCCGTCACCGCCGCCCAGCAGGCTTACACTGCCCTGTTTGGCATGGTCCAGCAGCAGGCCTCCATGCTGGCGTTCATCGATGCTTTCTGGATCCTGGGCGCGGTGTTTCTCGCCATGCTGCCGCTGCTCCTGCTCATGCGCCGTCCCCGCCACCAGGGCGGAGCCGCGGCCATGCACTGACGTTGGGAATTACCGGACGGCCGGGATCGTTTCCCTGCGCACGGTTACTTTCTCGACGATGTCTTCGCGTACACGATACCGGCTTTCCCCGTCGATGAAGCCCTCGCGGCTGACCTCGACTTCCGGCTCGATGATGTCTTCCTTCCAGTAGCGCTTCGAGGCCGACACATCACCCGGCAGGCTGAAGTTCTCCAGCGTGGACAGGGCGATGTTGTGCGCCCGGCCGACGCCCGATTCCAGCATGCCTCCGCACCACACGGGAATGTCGCGCGCTTGGCACACATCGTGCACCCGCCGCGCCTCGCTGAATCCGCCCACGCGGCCCAGCTTGATGTTGATAATGCGGCAGGCGCCCAGGTCGAGCGCCGCGTCGGCATCGCGCGCCGTGCGGATGGATTCGTCGAGACAGAGCGCGGTCGCCAGTTGCTTCTGCAGCCGCGCGTGGAAATAGAGATCGTCGGACCACAGCGGCTGCTCGATCATCAAGAGCCTGAACTGGTCGAACTTGCGCAGGTGCTCCACCTGGTCAAGGGTGTAGCCGGAGTTGGCGTCGCAGCTCAACGTGATTTCAGGCCAGCGGCTGCGGATGCGCTCGAGCACTTGGAGATCCCATCCCGGCTTGACCTTTATCTTGATGCGGCGATAGCCGGCAGCCAGTTCGACGTCGATCTTCTCCAACAGCTTGTCGATGGTCTCCTGGATGCCGATGGAGACGCCGCAGGGAATCTCGCGACGCGTGCCGCCCAGCAGCCTCCACAGAGGAAGATTTTTCTGGCGGGCTTCGGCGTCCCACAGCGCGTTCTCGAGCGCGGCTTTCGCCATGCGGTGCTCGCGCACCTGCGCCATCAGCGGCACGGCGTCGCGGGCGCTCCCCAGCGTGCGGCCAAGCACCGCCGGCGCCAGATATTTCGAAAGCACGTACCACGCGGTCTCAACGGATTCTTCGTTGTAAAAAGGATGCTCGCCGGCTGTGCACTCGCCCCAGCCGTCCACGCCCTCGCAATGCGCGGTGACCAGCAGGATGCGGCGCTCGGTCGTCCGCCCGAAGCTGGTCTCGAAGAAGTGCACCAGCGGCATGCGGATTTCGCGGAGTGTGAACGCTTCAATTTTCACGCTGAGCAATTAGCAATCAGCAGGTGGCTCTTAGCTAAGGCCCGTAGGGCCGACGTAAATTAGCCCAGGGCGGAAGCCCTGGGTGTTCTTTGGTGTTCTATCTGTCATGACGGTGCGATGAATCAATGGCGTCGTTCCATTTTCCCAGCAAAAACGTCCCATTTCCGATGGCGTCGCGCTCATACCCCAGCACGGCCAGCCCCCGCGAGAAGGCGTCCAGAAACTGTTCGCGGTTGCGCGACTGCACTTGCTCGGCTTTATGGCGATGTTGTGGCGCGGCTTTCCAGGTGTAAATCTCGGCTGGAACGGCAACCGTCATTTCAGCCTTTACCGGCGGGTGCTTGCCGGCCTTCAGCAGCGTTTCCACGCGCTCGGAGCGCAGCCACCACTCGGCGACCAGGCGATCGGTGGGCAGGCCGCCCTGCAGTGGCGAGGACGAGATACCGTACTGATTGAGGTTGTAGCGGCGGGCGATGGCGCCGAGCCGCTCGATATTGAGCCAGGCATTCTTGATCTCCAGCGGATCGAAGGTCCATTCGATCAGCTCGAAGCCGCGGGCCAGTGCGTCTTCGCGCTGGAAGAGCTTCAGGCGGCGTCCGACGCCGGCATTGCGATAACTGCTGCGGACCGCCAGCATGTGTGAGTGCAGATAAGCTTTGTGGTCGCGCGCGCCGGGAAGGGACATGGCGAAGCCGATCAACTCGCCGGCATCGAAGGCGCCAATCACCTGTCCGCCGATCTTCTCCGCTACCACGAACAGCCGCAGCGGAATGAGGTCGTAATCGGAGAAATTCCAGACTTCTTTTTGCAGGGCAACGCAGGCGTTCAGCTCGCCCAACCCGCGGCACAGCCGGATCTCGGCCGTGGTGCTTACCGGCTTTCCTGCGCCTTCGATTGCTGCCAAAGGGCCTCCATTTCATCAAGAGTTGCGTCTTCCAGGCGGCGGCCGGAGCGGCGGATCTCCTGCTCCAGCCACTGGAAGCGACGCTTGAACTTGCGATTCGTCTTCTTGAGCGCCGATTCGGGATCGAGCGAGAGATAGCGTGCGATGTTGACCAGCACGAAGAGCATGTCGCCGATCTCGTCTTCCAGACGCGCCTTCAGCTCTTGCGGCGGCGTGACCGCACCGCTGTGTGAGCCTGCGATGCCACGGTGCGCCGGACGCGGTCCGGGAGCAGGGAAGTGCTCCAGCTCGTGCTTGAGTTCGGTAGTCTCCTCCGCGAGTTTATCGAAGAGTCCTTCGACGTTGGGCCAGTCGAAGCCGACGTGCGCCGCCCGCGAGCTGAGCTTGTATGCCTCAAGCAGCGCCGGGATCGCCGACGACACGCCCGCCAGCACCGATTCCGGCTTGGCTTCTTCCTTCGCCGCTTTCCCGCCCCCCGCTTCGAGGCGCTTCTTCTTTTCTTCCGCTTTCAGGGCTTCCCAATTACGGAGGACGTCGGCGGAGGTCTCAGCCTTGACGTCGCCGAAGACGTGTGGATGCCGGTTGACCAGCTTGGTCGAGAGCCGCTCCAGCACGTCGCCGATCGAGAAGCGGCCCTCTTCCTGCGCCATCTCGGCGTAGAACAGCACTTGCAGCAGCAAGTCGCCCAGCTCGCCTTGCAGCTCGTCCCAGTCGCGATTATCGATGGCTTCCAGGACCTCGTAGGCTTCTTCCAGGGTGTAGGGCTTGATCGAATCGAAGGTCTGCTCGCGGTCCCAGGGACAGCCCCCGGGCGCGCGCAGGCGCGCCATGATGGAAACTGCCCGCTCGAACTTTTCGCCGGTGGACATGGAACAACTAATCTAGCAGACGGGGGAGTCAAGAGTCAGGAGTCGGGAGTCAGCAAAACGGCACTCCGGAATTCAGCTCCAGTAACCCTTGACTTGCATCTTCCCGCTCACGCCGCTACAACTGACAACTGGCAACTGTCTGAACACTGGTTCTAGATGATACGCGTCGTCTTTCTCTGGCACATGCACCAGCCCTACTACAAGGACCTGGTGACGGGCGAGTATCGCCTGCCCTGGACGCGGCTGCACGCCTTGAAGGACTACTACGGCATGGTGAAGCTGCTGGACGAGTTTCCCAACGTCCACCAGACCTTTAACCTGGTGCCCTCGCTGATCGCGCAGATCGAGGATTACGTAACCGGCACGGCGCAGGATCCATTCCTGGAAGTGGCCGCCAAGCCGGTTACCGAGCTGGCGCCCGCCGAGCGCCGCTTTGCGCTGCAGTACCTGTTTCAGGCCAATCCCACGCATATGATCGGGCGCCATCCGCGTTATCGCGAGCTGTTCCACCAGTTCCGCAGCCTGGGTGAGAACGCCGAGCGCGCCGTGGGCTACTTCCGCCCGCAGGACTTTGCCGACCTGCAAGTGCTCTCGCAGATTGCCTGGTTCGACGAATTTTTCCTGGAAGACAAAGAAGTCGCCGCCTTGGTGCAGAAGGAGCGCGGCTACTCCCGCGACGATCAACTGCTGGCGCTCGCCAAGCAGAAGCAGTTTCTCGCCCAAGTGCTGCCGGCATACGCTGCCGGAGCCAAGCGCGGTGGCATCGAGATTTCCACTTCGCCCTTCTATCATCCCATCCTGCCACTGGTGTGCGACACCGACCAGGGCCGCGTGTCGTCGCCCGGGCTGCCGTTGCCGCGGCAGCGCTTTCGCCATCCCGAGGATGCGGAAGAGCAGCTTCGCCGCGGGCTCGACCTGCACCAACGTGTCTTCAGTGTGCGCCCGCAGGGAGTATGGCCTTCGGAGGGCAGCGTCTCCGAGGAAGTGATCGCCATCGCGCACAAACTCGGAGTCAAGTGGTTGGCTACCGACGAAGGCGTGCTCGGCCGCACCATCGGGTACTTCTTCCATCGTGACGGCGAGGGGCGCCTGGTGGGCGATGGCGCCGACAAGCTCTACAACCTGTATCGCTATCAGACGGCGCCGGTGGTGATGCACATGCTGTTTCGCGACCACACGCTCTCTGATCTGATTGGATTCGTCTACTCGGGCATTGCCGCTGCCGACGCCGCCAATCACCTCATCCATCGCATTAAGGACTGCGCACAAGCGGTGGGCAATAATAGGGATGTCATGGTGCCCATCATCCTCGACGGGGAGAACGCCTGGGAGTACTACCCGCAATCGGGGCGCGAGTTCCTGCGCCGCGTCTACGATGCCCTCCAGCACGACCCCGAGATGGAAGCGGTCACGGTGAGCGAGGCTATCGGGCGGCAGAGTGCCTTTCCGCGCCTCACCTCGCTGGTGCCCGGCTCCTGGATCAACGCCAACTTCAACGTGTGGATCGGGGCGCCCGAGGACAACCAAGCCTGGGATTATCTGAGTTCCGCTCGCAACTTCTATGCGCGGGCCGCTGCCGGAGCCAGTGAGCCGGCACAGCGGCTGGCTTTCGAGGAGCTGCTGATCGCCGAAGGCAGCGACTGGAACTGGTGGTATGGCCCCGAGCACCACTCGGCCAACGATCGCGACTTCGACGAGCTCTACCGCAAGCACCTGTCGAACATTTACCAGGCGCTGGGGGCATCGCCGCCCGACTATCTGGCGCAGCCCATCGCCGGCGCTGAAGCGCGGCCCTACTTCACGCCGCAGACGGCCTACATTCATCCCCGCATCGACGGCAAGGTGATGCGCTACTTCGACTGGATCGGCGCCGCCATGTATACCGCCGACCGGCGCTCCTCGGCCATGCACGGCAAGCAGTTTTTGCTCGATTCGGTGTACGCCGGCGTGGACGAAAAATTCGTGTACGGGAGACTCGACTTTATTGCGGAAGTCCCGGAGGGGACCTTCGATCTGGTGGTGAATCTGGAGCGGCCGGCGCGCGCCGCCAAACTGAAGGGACGCGAGCTGCGGCTCGACGTCACCATTGCCGATCGCGCGATTACCGGCTCCCAGCTGACTGCCGGCGAGGCGGGCGCCTCCCTGCAGGATTTGGCCCAGGTGCGGCTGCTGAAGGTCTTCGAATTCCGGCTTCCGCTCTACGCGCTGGACGCCGTGCAAGCCGACCGCGTGCGCCTGCGCTTCAGCCTGTGGCAGGACCGCCTGCCCATCGACGCCCTGCCCGTCGAAGGCTGGATCGAGCTCCAGCTCCTGCCCGATGAAGAACTGCGCGCCGCGGCCTACTGAGAAGGGAGTAGGGAGCTGAGAAGGGAGTAGGGAGTAGGGAGTGGGGAGTAGGGAGCAGTTCAGGTTATCGAGTTGATCAGACCGTTGAGGACGCGCGACGGTTCATCGCAAGCCTTCAACAAGCACGCAGTGTCGACCGCATTGACGAAATGCAATTCGTTCGCAAGCTCGATCTGAGTTTCCACTTCGTATAAGGACCCGCGCGCCTGCATTAGAAAGCGCGCAAAATCCTTTTTGGTTCCGCGTCCGCGCCCTTCCGCTCCTACTCCCTACTCCCTACTCCCTACTCCCTCGATTTTAGTGAATAATCATCCCGTGCCCCGCCCACCGGGATTCCTTTACCGCAACCACGAGCTTTGCTGTGAACGCGTGCCGCTCACCGCGCTGGCGGAAAAGTTCGGCACGCCGCTCTACGTTTATTCCGCGACCAGCATCCGCCAGCGCTTTGGCGCCTTCCGCCGCGCCTTCCGCGGCGCGCGCCACACCGTCTGCTATTCCGTCAAGGCCAATTCGAACCTGGCGGTGCTCGGGCTGCTGCACCGCCTGGGCGCGGGCTTCGACGTGGTCTCGGGCGGCGAGCTGGCGCGCGTGCTGAAGGTGGATCGCCGCGCCGCCGAGGACGTGGTCTTTTCCGGTGTGGGAAAGACCGCCGCCGAGATCGCCGCCGCCCTCCGCGCCGGTATCCTGATGTTCAACGTGGAAAGCGAGAGCGAGCTGGCGGTCGTGGCCCGCTGCGCCGCGCGCGCGGAGAAAAAAGCCCGGTTAGCGCTGCGCGTTAATCCCCACGTCGAGACCGAGACTCATCCTTACATCTCGACCGGACTGCGCGAGCACAAGTTCGGCGTAGCCATCGAGCGGGCGCGAGAGATTTACGCGCGCGTGGCGCAGGAGAAGTACCTGGAAGCTGGCGGCATCAGCGTACACATCGGTTCCCAGCTCACCGACATGGAACCCTTCCGCCAGGCGATGGCGCGGGTAGCGGCGCTGGCACGACAACTTGCCGCCGATGGACATCACATCGGTTACATCGACGCCGGCGGCGGCCTCGGAATTTCCTATCAAGGCGAAGACGATTTCGCGGCCCGCGCGCAGGCCTATGCCCGGGCGGTGCTCGCTCCCCTGCGCGGGCTGCAGGTCCACCTGCTGCTCGAGCCGGGACGCGCCCTCGCAGGGCCGGCGGGCGCGCTTCTTACGCGCGTGCTCTATATCAAGAGCAACGACCACAAACGCTTCCTGGTGGTAGATGCGGCCATGAACGACCTGCTGCGTCCAGCGCTCTACGCCGCCTACCACGAGATCGTGCCGGTGGCGGATCGCGACCACCGCCGCGCCGAGGTGGATATCGTGGGGCCGGTGTGCGAGACTGGCGACTTCCTGGCCCGTGACCGCCTGATGCCCATGCTAAGCGAGGGAGAGCTGCTCGCGGTGCTGGACGCGGGCGCCTATGGCATGTCGCTGGCTTCGAACTACAACACCCGCGGGCGGCCGGCGGAGGTGATGGTGGAGGGCACGAAGGCGCGCCTCATTAGGCGACGGGAGACGGCGCAAGACCTGATGCGGGGCGAGAGAAAGTAGTCAAGCCGGCAGGCGGGAGCACAGCTATATATCGTGTTCCGCTATAAGTCGAACTGACCGCGGGCATTAAATCAATTTCCCTCCTTGGCAGCGGCCGGCCGGTCCACCCTGGCAGAAGCGGCCAAAGGCCGGGCATCTGGAAACCCGCGCCGGACGCGCATTTCGAAGGAAGGCCGTCTTGTCAAGATTTTTCCAGCTAATTTTTTTTGTGACCGGAATCACGTTTCCGTGGTCGCCGTTGACAAAAACACGCGGCCGATTAGAATACGCGACTGTTCCCCCGGAAGCGAACGATCCCCAGGCCTCGGAACTCCTCGTGACGAACCAAACAGTGGAACCCGTCTTGCTGGAAACTGATTTTGCCGATCTCGAGCTTTATGCCAGCGGCAAGGTCCGCGATCTATATCGTGTGGACAACGAGCACCTGCTGTTCGTGGCCACCGACCGTATTTCGGCTTTCGACTACGTTCTGGCCAGCGGCATTCCGCACAAGGGGTGCGTGCTTACGCAACTGTCGCTGTTCTGGTTCGAGTTCCTTGGGGATATCGTCCCCAACCACCTGGTGACCGCCGACGTTAATCGCTACCCCGCGCCGCTGCGGCGCTACGCCCAGGAGTTGCAGGGCCGCTCCATGCTGGTGGTCCGTGCGGACATGATCGCGATTGAGTGCGTGGTGCGGGGATACCTGTCGGGGTCAGGCTGGAAGGAATATCGCGAGAGGGGAACGGTGTGCGGCATCGAGCTGCCGCCGGGACTGCGGGAATCGGACAAACTGCCGCAGCCGATCTTCACCCCGGCGGTGAAGGCTACGAGCGGCCACGATGAGAACATCAGCTTCGAGGAGATGGCCGAGCGCGCGGGACGGAAGCTGAGCGGGCAGCTCCGCGAATTGAGTTTGAAGATCTATCGCAAGGCAGCCGAGCACGCGGCGAGGCGCGGCATCATCATCGCCGACACCAAGTTTGAATTCGGCCGCACCGCGCGCGGGCTGGTGCTGGCCGACGAGGTGCTGACGCCCGATTCCTCGCGTTTCTGGCCGGCCGGCCGCTATCAGCCGGGAGGCCCCCAGGAGTCGTTCGACAAACAATTCGTGCGCGACTATCTGGAGAAGATCCGCTGGAACAAGCAACCGCCAGCGCCGGCGCTTCCGGCGGAGGTGGTGCAGGAGACCAGCGAGAAGTACCTGGAAGCGTATCGCCAGCTCACCGGCCGCGAATTGCCGCTGCCGCGGAACCGCCGCAATGGAAGCGTGCAGCAATGAATCGGCAGCGCCGCTACGATATCGATTTTCATAGGCAAGTGCGTGTGATGGCGCAGAGGAGGTTGTCGTGAAGGATCAGCTCGAGTCCCTGGTGAGCCAGATGCACAAGAGCGGCATCCTGTACTCAGAGGCGGTGCGCGAGTTCAAGAAACGCTTCATCCTAGCAGTGCTGCAGGAGAACCACGGCAATCAGTGCAAGGCGGCGCGCGAGCTGGGCATGCACCGCAACACCCTCAGCCGCACCATCAGCGAACTTAAGGTGGATATGCGCGCGGTGCGTGACAACGCCCGCCGTCCCCCGCGCAGCGCCCGTCCCGCATTTCTGGAGAAGAAAGCGGCGCGCTAGCGACTACCCAGCTCCGAGTAGCGAGTACCGAGTTGCGAGTAGCGAGTTACTCGGGTATTCGCAAGTCATCTAATAAACGCGCCGAAAGTCCGTATCAGGGTACGACTTCAGTCGTGCGCTGATACGAAGAAAATCTATCAGTACTCGGTACTCGCAACTCGGTACTCTGTACTTTCCTAGCGTTTTGCGGGCGATTTCTTGGCCGGCGTCTTGGCGGACGGCTTAGCGATCAACTGGCCGTCGATCATTTGCATCATGAAGGGGCTCGACGTGTAGCTGTCGGGCTTGGCCTGAACCTGGGTCTCCTGGCCCGGTTTGGGCACGCTGGCCGCAGGCAGCGGCGCGATCATGGTCACGGTCACGTCGGCGACATTCTTCTCGATCGCGTCAGCGGTGGCGGCAAGTTCCAGCTTGGTGCGGGTGGCGCTGACGGTTTTGGCGGCGAAGGGAACCTCCAGCCCCTTGATTTGCGACCACACCTTCTGCTGCACCTCGGGGGCGCCCTGGGAGAGGATCAGCTCCCACTCACCGAACTCCATACTCTTGGCGTCTTTGGAATCCGCCAGAATCTTGGCCTGCTCGGCCGGACTGGGCGGGGGCGCGACCGCGAAATTCGCCGGCGGGGAGGCGCTGGTCCGGGCCTGGGCCAGCAATTGGTCCCAGCCGTCGGACGAGCCGTGATATTTCGTGTACTTGAACTGGCCGTACTTCACGATTTGCGGATTGTTGTTGCTTAAGGCCGCGGCGCGCGCGATCCACCACAAGCCCGCGGGATTGATGGGCGTAGCTTCCAGATAGGAAAGCGCCAGCGGGTAAACGTCGCGCAGAGCAGTGGGATCGTTGGGATTTTCCTTGTTGCGCAGATCGACCGCGGCCAGCAGATACTTCTGGGCGGTGGCGTAATCCTTGTTCTGCAGCGCGCCGAAGCCGATCGAGCCGTTGAAGATAATGGCTACCTGTGACTTGAATTTCTCGAAGTCGGCATCGGACATACCTTCGGGCTTAGTTGCGGCGGCCAGGGCCTGCAAGCCGCGCTGCCCATACTGTTCGGCTTCGGCGGCATTTTGTTGCGGCGCCTGGCCGGCTTCGGCGGCGGCGCGCTTGGTGTAGGCCAATAGGGCCAGCGCCCGCACGTTGTTGGGATCTACCTGCAGCAGGCGGACGGCCGTCTCGCTCGTCTTGGCGGCATTGCCCAGCTTCTCATAAGTGGCCATCAACTGTTCGAGCGCGTCCTCTTTCACCACACTATTCGGATATTGCTGCAGAAAGCTCTCGAAAGCCGACGCCTGGGCCTGGGGATTGGCCTCGCGCAGCGCCGCGATGTAGGAGTTGTACTCCGCCGGATCCTTGATTTCCTTCTTCTGCTGCTGCGGGTGGGCGGGCTGCGCCGCCGGAGCAGTGGATTGTTGTGCCGCGGCCAGCGCGACAAGCGCCAACACCAGCGTGACGAGAGACTTCTTCATGCGAGGCTCCTTGAAGGATTGCCAGCAATTACCCTGATACTGCGGATGAAAACGCCCTTCAGCACGTAGGGCAGAGTATGTCCGCCTGCGCCTCCGAACATGAGCACGGGCCTGGGGCCGATTCGGACCGCCGTCTTGTCCCTGGATGACACACTTCCAGCTGCAAAGGGGCGGCGGGCCGGATTATAAGAATGCCGCCCGCCTAAGGCAAGTTGCGTATCGTAGTGGTAACCTTCCCTTGTTCGGCTTGGATGCCGAGGACGGTGCTGCCGGATGTTTTCCGGCCCGTCGGGACAGCAAAAATCGGCATCAAACGTGGATTTGCAGGCACATCGAGCGCAGAGAACACAGCCAAGCGAGGTGATTTCGGCATGCAGAGCACAGAGCAGCCATTGCAGGGACAGGTAGCGGTAGTGACCGGAGGCGGCCGCGGAATCGGGGCCGGCATTTCCCGTCGGCTGGCCGCGCTGGGCGCCACCGTGGTGCTCTGTGGACGCACCCGGGCGCCGCTTGAGGCAACCGCCGCTGCCATCCGCCAGGCGGGCGGCAAGTGCGATGCCGCCGAGTGCGACCTCACTCGGCTGGAGAGCGTGGAAGCCTTGGCCAAGCACGTGGAGTCCAGTTTCGGCCGCCTCAACATCCTGGTCAACAACGCCGGGGTGGGCGGCGTGCGGGTGCCGCTCCACCAGTTTCCGCCCGACGTCTGGGACGAGGTGATGAACACCAACCTGCGCGGCGTGTACTACACCATTCACTCGCTGGTGCCGCTGCTGCTGCGCTCCGGCGGCGGCCACATCATCAATATTTCGTCGCTGGCCGGCAAGAACCCTTTGCCCAACGGGGCTTGCTACGCGGCCTCCAAATGGGGACTGAACGGCCTGAGCTACGCGGTCGCGGAAGAGCTGCGCGGCCACAACATTCGCGTGTCGGTAATCTGCCCGGGCTCGACGCTCAGTGATTGGGGACATCACGGCGGCAAAGATCTAAAGAAGCTACTGCTGCCCGACGACGTGGCCCATGCCATCGCCATGATTGTCACCCAGGCGCCGCAGTCGTTCATCAGCGAGGTGCTTTTGCGACCGACGCAGAAGCCTTAGGAAGCAGGGAGTAGGGAGCAGGAAGTAGGGAGTAGGAGGTAGGGAGTAGGCGGTAGAGCGGGCTACTCCCTCCTCCCCGCTTCCTACACCCTAGCTCGTTTGTGGTACCATCGCGGACTCGGGTCATTGCATGGAATGATGTCTAGGAGGCTTTATGTCAGACGAAGGCGGCGGCTTCGGGTGGTTTCTGGCCGGGTTGGGCCTGGGAGCGCTGATCGGCGTGTTGTACGCGCCCAAGTCGGGCCGGGAGACGCGCGATGACATCCTGCGCGGAGCCGAGGAAGGCCGCGAGTATGTGATCAACCGGGCACGTCAGGCGCGGGTGCAAGCCGACCAGTGGGTGGACCGCGGCCGTGATGTGCTGCAGAAGCAAAAGGACCAGTTCTCGGCGGCGGTCGAGGCCGGACGCCAAGCCTATCACGAGGCCACAGAAGCCGCCAAGAATCCGTAGCGCGATTGCCAGGCGTCGGTCGTTTGTCGTTAGTCGGAGCCGATGGGGTGCGACCAACTCGCGCGACTGCACTGGGCGGAGCGTGAACCATGGATCCGGTTTTAAAGATCTTTATCTACGCCACCGCGGTGGCGGTCGTTCTGCAGATGTTCATTTTGCTGAGCCTGGCCATCAGTGTGAAGAGGACCGGCGCCAAAGTGGAAAAGCTGGCCGGCGAATTGCATGGGCGCGCCATGCCGATCCTTAATACCGCGGAGAGCATCCTCAACGACTCGCGCAGCAAAATCGATGTGGTGATGTCCAACCTGGTGGCCACCACGGGCACGCTCAAGACGCAGATGGACCGCCTGGATGCCACCGTGAACGACGTCGTGGACCGCACCCGCCTGCAGGTGATCCGTGCCGACGATCTCATCACCCGCACCCTCGATCGCGTCGAGCAGACCAGCGAACTGGTGGAGCACACCGTGGTCTCGCCGGTGCGGCAGATCTCCGGCATCGTCCAGGGGCTGAGCGTAGGCATCTCGTCGTTTTTCGGCCACAACCGCAGCCGCCGCCGGCGCGGCAACCAGCGGGTCACCCAGGATGAGGAATTGTTTATTTGAGCATCCGGTACTCGGAGGGCAGCACTGAACGGTGCTGCCCTTTACGTTTCGGGGCCAGCCGGGAAGAGGGCGCTTGCCCAAAAATAGTGATTCCGCAGCCTGTCCTGCCGTGCCACACTGCCGATGACAGCACTCCTCTAGATCCTGCACGGCGGGAACGATGAAGGCTCCAGATACGCTTTTGAGTTTGCTGCAGGCGGCCCCCGGCGAGCGCACGGCGATCGTCGTGCCCGAGCTGGGGCTGCGGGTGAGCTACGACGCGCTGCGCCGCCAGGTGCTGGCCTTGGCCGAGGTGCTGGTCGCCACCGGCATTCACCACACCGACCGCGTAGCCAGCGTGCTGCCCAATGGACTGCCGGCGGTGGTCAGCTTTCTGGCGTCATCCATTGCCGCCACCGCCGCTCCGCTCAATCCCGCCTATCCCTACGAAGAACTGTTTTTCTTCCTGGGTGATACCTCCGCCCAAATCTTGCTATGTCCGCCGCACGGCGCGGAGCAGGCGCGGAGCGCCGCCTCCGACCGCGCCATTCGGGTGTTCACCGTCGAAATGGACCGGGAGGGCACCGTGCATCTGGTGGAACGAAGAGAACGGGCGGAGCTGACCCCGCCGCAGCCGGATAACGTGGCCCTGCTGCTGCACACCAGCGGTAGTACCGGGCGTCCCAAACGCGTGCCGCTGTGCCACTCCAACTTGGCCATCTCCGCGCTCAATATTGCCGCGACCTGCGCGCTCACGCCAGACGACGTGTCGCTCTGCGTTATGCCGTTGTTTCACATCCACGGACTGGTGGCATCTACGCTGGCGCCGCTGGTTTCGGGCGGGACTGTGGTGGTGCCCACCAAATTCAACCCCCTGACCTTCTGGCAAACCGTGCGGGAACACCACGTGACCTGGTATTCGGCAGTACCCACCATGCACCAACTGCTGCTGGCGCGCTCCCACGGCCATAAGCATCATTCCGCCACCTTGCGCTTCGTGCGTTCGGCCAGCGCGCCCCTGGCGCCGGAGGTCATCCAAAGGATCGAGGATGTTTTTGGCGTGCCCTTCATCGAGGCCTACGGCATGACCGAAGCTTCGCACCAGATGTCATCCAATCCGCTGCCGCCAAAGTATCGGAAGCACGGTTCAGTGGGGCAGGCTACGGGAATCCGCATCAGCATCATGGATGAGGCGGGCAATCATCTGGCAAAAGGACAGCCGGGCGAGGTGGTTATCCAGGGCCTAAGCGTGTTCAACGGGTATGAGAACAATCCTGAGGCTAACGCGTCGGCCTTCGTGAATGGCTGGTTTCGCACCGGGGACCAGGGATTCCTCGACAAAGATGACTACCTGCACCTGGTGGGCAGGATCAAGGACCTGATCATCCGCGGAGGCGAGAACGTGGCGCCGCGAGAGGTCGATGAAGTCCTGCTGCGGCATCCGGCCGTGGCCGAAGCGGTGACCTTTGCCATGCCGCATCCTGTGCTAGGCGAAGAAGTGGTGGCCGCGGTGGTTTTGCACGAACCGGGGAGTGCCACCGAATCCCTCCTGGTCAAGCACTGCCGGGAAAAGCTGGCGGAATACAAGGTTCCCAAGAAGATCTTCATCGTGCACAGCATTCCGCTGACCGCCACCGGCAAGGTCCGGCGCCAGCAGGTGGCGGCCACTCTTCTGGATGGACAACTGCTGTGAAGTTCCTGATCGCCGGCGCGGGCGCCATCGGAGCCTATATGGGGGCGCGCATGGCGCGCGCAGGTTTCGACGTGACCCTATTCGCGCGTGGACCGCATCTGCGTGCCATGCGAGAGCACGGAGTGCGGGTGAAGAGCGCCGAAGGAGATCTTGAAGCGCGTCCCAAAGTGGCCGCCACCTTGGAAGAAGTCGGGCCGGTGGACGTGGTCTTCCTCGCCGTCAAGGCGCACAGCCTGCCGCAACTGGCGCCGCAACTGCGCCCGGTACTGGGCTCGGACACCGCCGTGGTCAGCACGCAGAACGGGGTGCCGTGGTGGTTTTTCCAGGGCCTGAGCGGCGCGGGAGAAGGAATCCGGCTGGAACGGGGGCGTGATTGCCGCGGCCATCGAGCCCCATCGCGTGGTGGGTTCCATCGTCTACTTCTCCACCGAGATCATCGAGCCGGGAGTCATCCTGCACACCGAAGGCAACCGCATCTCACTGGGCGAGCCCGACGGCACGCGCTCGGAACGCTGCCGCCAGATCGCCGCCGCCCTCGTCGGTTCTGGTTTGCGTTGTCCCGTGACCACCCACATCCGCAACGAGATTTGGGTCAAGATCCTGGGCAATGTGGCCTTCAATCCCATCAGCGCTCTCACCGGCGCCACACTCGCGCAGATGGCGCGCGATCCCGAAGTCGCGGCGCTCGTGCGCAACATCATGATCGAGACCGAGGCTGTGGCCGCGAAGCTGGGTTTCGAGTTGCCCGTATCCATCGACCAGCGCATCGCGGGAGCGGAAAAGGTGGGCGAACACAAAACCTCGATGCTGCAAGACCTGGAGGCGGGCCGGCCACTGGAACTCGAAGCGGTGGTAGGAGCGGTGGTGGAGTTGGGAGAGCGCTTGGGCGTGCCCATGCCGCACACCCGCTCGGTATATGCCTGTGCCCAGTTACTGGCGGAATCGCGCGCTTCCGCTAAGCGCCAGGGACGCTAAGAAACATCCGCGGCCCGCAGCCGCGCCGCCGCGCTCTCCGACGTCACCGGAGTAAAGTAGATCTCTTTGTAGGTGTAAGACTTCGGCTTCTTCTCCTGGATGGGCAAGATCTCGATGTGCCAGTGGTAATCGTCGTCGATGGTCTTCCAGTAGTCGAGCACCTCAGAGCGATGCAGGGTGTTGGGCGAGCTGTGCAGCACCATGTGGAAGTTCTCGGTAACGCTGCTGCGGATGCGCTGCACGCTCCGCTCGAAGGCAGATTCGTGGTTGCGGGGGATGATCCAGGTCTCGTAGGGCACGCGCGGCGCGTAAGGACAGCTGGCAACATAGTCGCCGCGGCTCTCCACCACCCGCAATCCCTGCTGCTCCTCCTGCGCCAGGATGTCGCAGAACACGCAGCGTTCCTTCTGCATGAAATAATCCTTGCCTGCGCGCAGCTCGTACAGCACGCGGCGGGGCACAAAGGTGGTGGCCGTGATCTGCGAGTTAGGATGATCGGCTTCCTGCCCGGCCACCGTGCCATGGTTCTTGAACACGGTGACGTACTTGAAGCGGCGGTCTTTCTTGAGGTCCTGGATGCGCTGCCCGGTAAGGGTCAGGAACTGTGCCACCTCAGCGTCACTGGCTACCCACAGATGGCGGTCGTGGCGTGGGTTCTCGACCAGCACCTCGTGGGCCCCCACCGGCCGCATCTTGTCATAAAGACCGTCGCCCTGGCGGAGCGGATCGCCCTCGATGTGGTAGAGCGCGTTGGGGTGCACCACCGCCCGCGCCGACCAGGGTCCGCCGTCCACTGACGGCATGGAGGAAATCACTTGTGGCGGACGCTTCGCATCCGGACAGTAGGGACAGGACTCCCGCCCTTCAGGTTCCGGCTCGGCGTCGTCGCCGGTGATCACCCAAGAGCGCGTGATGGGATCTTTGCGAAGTTCCATAGGAGAAGATTTGAGAGTACCGAATCTCGTGGAAAAACGCTATCGCTCACGCCTGATTAATGGTGACCGGGAGGGCACGCTCCCGGTGCAGTCCCACTTTCGTCCATTGTCATCCTGGGCGCAGCTGGGACGAGCACGGCACGCGACGCAAGCGAAGCACCTGATTTGGATAGAGTCAAAGCAGCTCCTTCGATCGCGCTTCCGCGCGCTGGTGCGCTCCGTCGCGCTCTCTCGGGAGGACAATTGTTGACGTTGTTACCGCATTGCCACCGACTTCGCCGCCTGGGTGCGATACCAGGCAACGGTGCGCGCCAAGCCTTCCTCGAACCGGGCGACTGGCTTGTAGCCCATCAGCTTCGCAGCCAGCGAGATGTCGGCCAGCGAATGCTTGATGTCACCCGCGCGCTCTGGACCATAGTGCGCCGTGCCAGTGTAGCCGGTCATCTCTTTCAGGATCTCGAACGTCTTGTTGAGGGTGATGCGCGAGCCGGTAGCGGCGTTGATCACCCGTCCTACCACCTGAGCTGCGGGCGCGGAGCAGGCCAGCAGGTTGGCCGCGACCACGTTATCGATGTAGGTGAAGTCGCGGCTCTGTTCGCCATCGCCGAAGACGGTCGGCGGCTCGCCCCGCAGCATGAGCATGATGAACTTGGCCAGCACGCCCGAGTACTGCGAGTCTGCGTCTTGGTAGGGGCCGAAGACGTTGAAGTAGCGCAGGGTCACCGTCTCCAGGCCGTAGACGCGATAAAACGACGTCATGTAGAGCTCGCCCGCCAGCTTCGACACCGCGTAGGGCGAGATTGGGTCCGGGGGCATGTCTTCGCGTTTGGGCAGCGTGGGCGATTCGCCATAAACCGAAGACGAGCCCGCGTACACCACGCGCTTCACTTGGGCGTCGCGAGCAGCGATCAGCAGATTTAGCGTGCCCTCGACGTTGGCGCGGTTGGTTGCGCCGGGATCGGCCACAGATTTCGGCACCGAAGGAATGGCCGCTTCGTGAAAGACGTAATCCACACCGCGGCAAGCCTGGCTGACTGTGGGCAGATCCAGCAGGCTGGTTTCGTAAAAATCCATGCGCCCCAGGTCGGCGAGGTTTTCGCGCTTGCCGGTGGAGAAGTTGTCCAGACCGCGCACTTGCTCGCCGCGCTGCAGCAGAGTCCGTGCCAGGGAGGATCCGATGAATCCGGCCGCGCCGGTAATCAGGTAGGTGGCCACGGTCTAGAACAATAGCATGCTTCCGGACAGCACAAGCAGAGGCTGAATCAAGTAGTTAAAGCGACCGAAAGGGGACGTCGCCGTAAGGGGTGAATCCGGCGCGCCGATTTGTGTAGCGCTAAACCTCCGCAGGTGATAGCCTGTAGTCGCGTTAGATTTGAAATCGGTTGTGAGCAGTTCTTGCGCGCCTTACAGCTAGTACCTGCCTGCCGTATCCTCCGACTTCTCTCCAGCGTAAATTAAAGTAAAGGAAAGCAACATCAACATGGAACAAGGAACAGTCAAGTGGTTCAACGACGCCAAGGGCTTCGGCTTCATCAGCCGCCAGAGCGGCGAGGATGTCTTCGTGCATTTCTCCGCCATCCAGGCTAACGGTTTTCGTAGCCTGCAGGAAGGCCAAGCCGTTCAGTTCAACGTCGTGAAGGGACCCAAAGGGTTGCAGGCAGAGAACGTACAGCTTCTGTAGTTCGCAGCCACAATCGCAGAGGCGCTCGCATCGCGAGCGCCTTCTTTTTTGACCTCGATTCGGGGGGCTATCCTTGCTGCGGCAGAGGCAGCGGATGCGCCAAGTGGAGCTTTGTCAGCGCCCGGATCACGGGCCATGCGGGATCGATCTCCCACTTCCGCATGCTGAACTTGGATGACGCCGGGTACTGGTGGTGGTTGTTGTGCAACCCCTCTCCTCCAGTCAGCCAGGCCACGCTGCGCAGGTTGGTGGCGGTGTTATTGAAGTTCCTGTATCCCAGGACATGGCAAATGCCATTGATGACCGCGCTGCTGAAGATGTAGGCCCCGCCCTGGACCACGAACGCCGCCGCACCCAGCACCGGACCAACCCAGCCCGGGGCCAGCAGGTGGAATCCGTACATGAACGCAGTCAGCATGATGCCGAGTCCGATCCAACCCTGCGACAACACGGTCTCGGTCCGCGTCCCCGGGATGTCCTGTGTGTATTTCTCGACCACGCCCGGCTTCTTGGCCTCCTGCGCATAGTACACAGCGTTCAGCAGCAGCACTTTGAGCAGGCCTTTCAGATACGGGCTGTGGGGATCGCCCTCCTCGTCGGTGAAGTGGTGGTGCTTGCGATGAACCGCCACCCATTCCCGCATGGAGATCCCAGTGAACAGCCACAGTTGGATTCGCATGACCAGGGCCACCGCCGGATGCAGCTTCAAGCCCTTATGCGCCATGGAGCGATGCAGGTAGATGGTGGTGCAGAGACTGGAGAGTTGCACAGACACGAAAGCTACCAGGATTGCTACCAGTATCGGAGTCAGCATTCTGCGGATTTTCCTTTGCGGGGAAACTGAAAAGACTTCCCTGATTGTTAGAGAGACGCCTGAGACCCAGAGGCGAAATGCGGAGGCTCGTTTTCCCCCCAAACATTCTAGCTTACAAATGGGAGCGGACCGAGGAAATACTCGAATATTGATCCTATTTCACAATATCCTGCAGAAGGCTTATCGGGTTCAACCAGCAACCGACCCCAGCACGGGTGACCCCGCTCACAGCAAAATCCAGCTTCTCGAAGGGTATAATTCTTCGGTTTGCACGGAGACCGCAAGGTCCCAAGGAGGCCGCTCCGTTCGGGGCGGAGCACTCATATGAGCAGAGCAACCGCAGTCACACCCGTGGAATTGCGCCTGGCCCGGCGCATGGCCCGCCTGGGCACGGAAACTGCTTTTGAAGTCCTGGTCAAGGCGCGCGCGCTCGAAGCCCAGGGCCGCGACATTGTCCACATGGAAATCGGTGAGCCCGATTTCGACACCCCAACGAACATCATCGAAGCCGCCAGCGACGCCCTGCACAAGGGGTGGACGCACTACGGTCCCTCGGCCGGGCTGCCGGCGCTGCGCGAGGCCATCGCGGAAGAGATCAGCCGCTCGCGCAAGGTGCCAGTGAAAGCCGAGGAAGTCGTAGTTGTTCCCGGCGGCAAGCCAATCATTTTCTTTACGATTCTGGCATTAGTTGACGAAGGGGATGAGGTCATCTATCCCAATCCAGGCTTCCCGATCTACGAGTCCATGATCAACTTCATGGGCGGTAAGGCGGTGCCGATACGGCTGCGCGAGAAGATGGATTTCCGCCTCGACGTGGACGAGTTGCGCAGCCTGATCAGCGACCGCACCAAGCTCATTATCCTGAACTCGCCGCAGAATCCTACGGGCGGCGTGCTTACGCGCCAGGATGTGGAAGCCATTGCCGCCGCCATCGGCGACCGCGAGATCATGGTGCTCTCCGACGAGATCTACAGCCGCTTGATCTATGAGGGGGAGGATTTCTCGCTGATGTCGGTCGATGGCTTTAAGGACCGCACTATTTTGCTCGATGGCTTCTCCAAAACTTATGCCATGACCGGTTGGCGCCTGGGCTATGGCGTCATGCGCGCCGACCTGGCGGCGCACATCGCGCGCCTGATGACCAACTCCAATTCCTGTACCGCCAGCTTTACCCAGGTGGCGGGAGTGGAAGGCCTGCGCGGTCCGCAGGATTCGGTCAGCGTGATGCGGGACGAGTTCCGCCGCCGCCGCGACCGCTTCGTCGGGCGCATCAACCAGATCAAGGGATTCTCCTGCCGGCTGCCCAAGGGCGCGTTCTACACATTCCCGAACATTACGGGCACGGGATGGCCGTCGAAAAAGCTGGCCGACGCGCTGCTGGAAAATGCCGGCGTGGCTTGCCTTTCGGGCACCGCCTTCGGAGAATTCGGCGAGGGCTACTTACGGTTCAGCGTGGCCAATTCGCTGGAGAACATCGACAAGGCCCTGGACAGAATTGAGCAGTGGACGGAGAA